>Ga0194043_1000123_pt1 | contig 36170 bp, 33 predicted proteins | sample JunL4415m_MetaG_FD_161274 | JGI IMG/M metagenome (GOLD analysis project Ga0194043, IMG submission 161274) | Anoxic zone freshwater microbial communities from boreal shield lake in IISD Experimental Lakes Area, Ontario, Canada - Jun2016-L442-15m | ecosystem: Environmental > Aquatic > Freshwater >...
GTGGCCTGCGGCAGAACTCACGGTGCGAGCCCAACTCGCCTACCTAACCGCCGAGAGCCAGTGAACGGTCGTGAAACTGGCCAGGAAAGTCCAGTTGGACGACCGATGCCTGCCTCTCGGCGGGGGTGGGGGCCTTAGCGGGCGCGGCGACCGAGTCGCTCGACGTCGAGGATGAGGACCTGACGGGACTCCAGCCGGATCCAGCCGCGCTGGGCGAAGTCGGCGAGCGCCTTGTTGACGGTCTCGCGGGACGCGCCGACCAGCTGGGCGAGCTCCTCCTGCGTCATGTCATGCGTGACCATGAGGCCCTCGGGCGTGACGGTGCCGAACTTCTCACCGAGGTCCATCAGGGCCTTGGCGACGCGGCCGGGAACGTCGGAGAACACCAGGTCGGCCATCGCCTCGTTGGTGCGACGCAGTCGACGCGCGAGCGCCTGGAGCAGTGACGCGGCCACCTCGGGGCGTCCGGTCAGCCACGGCTTGAGCTGTTCATGCCCGAGCCCGACGACGACGGCATCGGTGAGTGCAGTGGCAGTGGAGGTGCGCTGGCCGGGGTCGAACAGGCTCAACTCGCCGAACATCTCGCCGGGGCCGAGGACACCGAGCAGGGACTCGCGGCCGTCGTTCGAGGTCTGGCCGAGCTTGACCTTGCCCTCGAGGATGACGTACATCCGATCGCCCGGCTCGCCCTCCTGGAAGAGGACCTCGCCCTTGGCGATCGCCGTCTCCTTCAGCGACGCGCGGAGCGCGGCGGCGCCCTCCGCGTCGAGAGCGGTGAACAGGGGGGCCTGCATGAACGCGTCTTCCACGTCACTTCCTCTGGCTGCGGGATTGCTACGGGCATTCTGTCGTATGGGCCTTGGGCGTCAAGAACGTGTTCCGCCATAAGCGCATACCCTGTGCCCATGGCCCCCGAAAGCCCCGTCGCGCTCAAGAGACGAGCCCGCAAGATGGTGGTTGTCCTCGGGGACACCTACCCCGACGCGCACTGCGAACTGGACTTCACAACCCCGCTGGAACTCCTGATCGCCACCGTCCTCTCCGCCCAGTGCACCGACCAGCGGGTCAACGCGGTCACGCCGGCGCTCTTCGCCCGCTACCCCGATGCGGCCGCCTACGCGGCCGCCGACCGCGGCGAGCTCGAGGTTCTGATCACGCCGACAGGCTTCTTCCGCCAGAAGGCTGCCACGATCCAGTCGATCGGCCAGCAGCTGTGCGATCGCTACGGGGGCGAGGTGCCGCGGAAGCAGAAGGACCTCGTGACTCTGCCGGGGGTCGGGCGCAAGACGGCCAACGTCGTCCTCGGCGACGCGTTCGGCGTGCCGGGCATCACCGTCGACACGCACCTGGGTCGCCTTGCGCGCCGATTCGGGTGGACGACGAATGAGGACCCGGAAAAGGTGGAGATCGACCTGCAGGAACTGTTCGCGCGCAAGGACTGGACGACGATGTCGCACCGCGTCATCTGGCACGGCCGTCGCCGTTGCCATGCCCGACGGCCCGCGTGCGGTGCCTGCCCGATCGCGCATTGGTGCCCGGCGTTCGGCGAGGGCCCGACCGACACGGCCGAGGCCGCCAAGCTCGTCCGCGACTCAGGGCGTGGCTGATGATTCCCTGGTCGCGCGTCGGAGTGACGTATCCCGAGCGGGTGGCGTTGCTGCCGACGTGGCTTGCGGACGTTGCGCATGCCGTCGATGCCATGACCGCCGAGGACGTCACTCGGTACGTTCCTCCGCATGGCGAGGGCCGGCACTCGGCCGTCCTCATCTTGTTCAGTGACGACCACGACGTGCTGCTCATCCAGCGCGCCAGCACGATGCGCTCGCATGCCGGACAGCCAGCGTTCCCGGGGGGCGCACTCGACGATGACGACGAGGACGCAGCAGCGGCAGCACTGCGTGAGGCGCAGGAGGAGACCGGCCTGGACCCTGCGGGCGTTGTCGTGTTCGGCGCCCTACCCGACCTATGGGTGCACGTGACCAACTACGTCGTAACGCCGATTCTCGGGTGGTGGCGCGAGCCGTCGCCGGTGTGGGCGCAGGATCCGGAGGAGGTCGAGAGCGTGCATCGCGTGCCGATCGCCAACCTCGTGGATCCGGCAAACCGGTGCCGCATCCTGCACCCGTCCGGCTTCGTCGGGCCGGGCTTCGAAGTCGAGGGCATGCTCGTGTGGGGCTTCACCGGTGGCATCCTGTCCACTCTTCTGGACACAATGGGTTGGTCTGTCCCGTGGGACGAGTCGCGAATCGTCCCGCTGGACTGACAGGGGATGGGGGCAGTGAACCTCGTTGATTGGGTTCTTCTCGGCGCGATCGTCGTCTTCGCGCTGATCGGCTGGCGACGCGGTTTCGTCGCCGGTCTGTTCTCGTTCGTCGGCTTCCTGGGTGCCGGACTCCTCGTCGCGCTGATCTTGCCGAAGTTCGTCGAGGGCACCGACTGGAGTCCACTGACTCGGGGACTGCTGATCGGCGCGGCGATCCTCGTCGCCTCGCTGACAGGCCAGTTCGTCGCGGGGACGTTCGGGGACCGCATCAGCGACTCGCTGGTCTGGCGCCCTGCGCGGGTCCTCGATCATGTCGGCGGCGCCATCCTCAACCTCGTGGTCCTCGCCGTGGTCACGTGGATGGTGGCCACCGTCGCGGGCTACCTGCCGGCCAGCTCGGTCACCGACCAGATCTCGCAGTCGACGATGGTGACGTCCATCGAGGGACTGGTGCCGCCGCAGACGCAGTCTGTCTTCAGCGGACTCGAGGGCGTCCTCAAGACGACGAGCGTGCCGACCATCCTCGGCGACCTTCAGACGCTGAACGGGCCGGAGGTGGCCGAGCCGTCCCTGACGTCGCTGACTCCCGCCGTCCGTGCTGCAGGTCAGTCGGTCGTTCGCGTCTTCGGCAACGCCACCGAATGCGGTACGCAGGTCAGCGGATCCGGTTTCGTCATCTCGCCGCATCGCATCGTGACCAACGCCCACGTCGTCGCGGGCGTCAACAGCCCCAAGGTCCAGATTCAGCGCGAGGGCCAGGGCATCAAGGCGACGGTGGTGTACTTCAACCCGGAGACCGACATCGCGGTGCTGTACGTGCCGAGCGTGTTCTCCGAACCGCTGCCGCTGGCGAAGGCGAAGGCCGCCACGGGCGATCCGGCGGCTGCTGCCGGCTTCCCCCACTCTGGTCCCTACGCCCTGGAGCCAGTGCGCGTGCGCACATCGGTCAACTCCTTCGGCCAGGACATCTACGGGAGCACCGGGCAGATGCGCGACGTCTATCTCGTCCGCGGCAGTGTGCAGAAGGGAATGTCGGGTGGCCCGCTGCTCGCCCCTGACGGCACGGTGCTGGGCCTGATCTTCGGATCGGACCCCACACAGCAGACGACGGGTTACGCCATTGCCGACACCGAACTCGTCAAGGTCATCGATGAGACGCGCAACCTCAAGAAGCGAGTCGACACCGACTCCTGCGCGATCCGCGACTAGTCATCGTCGGACGCACTGACGGCTTGCAGTTCGGTCAGCGACGCACGCACCAGCCCCACGTCCACGCAGCCCGGGACTGCTGACCTCTCGAGCAGTCCGAGTGCGCTCGCTGCAACAGTTCGGGCCCCGACGTCGTTGCCGCGGGCGCGGTGCGTGAGAGCGGCACCCCACTTGGCGAGGGCCTGCCATGCGTCGCGCTCGTCGACAGGGGCCTGGCGCCACCGCATCTCGAAGACCTCGTGCGCGTGGAAGGGCAAGCCGCGGTCGAGGTAGTCGAGCCCCTCGCACCATGCCTCGTCGTCGGAGATGACCGCACGTGGCGCGACGCCGGGCACTGCGAGCGCGGGGTCCGCGTCGTGGGGAAGCGGGCGGCCGATCGCGTCGCGCGCACGCTCAGGGCTCATGGTCGGTCGAGCGCCTCGAGCCAGGTCAGCAGCGCAGCGGTGAACTCCGCGGACGCCTCCTCGTGCGGGAAGTGCCCCGACTCGAAGTCGACGCGCTGGTAGTCGCCGCGGACGTACTCCTCGCTGCCGTCGACGGAGGCCGGCAGCACCATCGGGTCGTGCGCTCCGTGCATCTGCAGGACGCTGCGCTGGATCGGCGCCTCCATCAGCGACATGAACGACAGTCCGTCGGGCCGCAGTATCGACCGGACTGCCCAGCGGTGGTACTCCACGGAGGTGTGGGCGGTGGGCCAGCGCATGAAGGCGCTGCGGAACGCACTCGACGCCTCGTCGTCGAGCCACGCGCCGTCATGCGACCACGACGTGATGAGGTCCGCGACGCGCTGGCCGTCGTGCGATGTCAGCGACCGCTCCGGGACGAACGGCAACTGGAAGCCCATCGCGTAGTTCATCGCGGCACGCTGCCGGCCGTTGCGCAGGATCGCCTTGCGCAGCACGCGGGGATGCGGCATCGACACCGGCGCGATCGCACGCACGGTCTCGGGCTCAAGCACTGCTGTCGACCAGCCGACGAGTCCACCCCAGCCGTGGCCGACGATGACTGCGTTCGGCTCGCCCAGGCAGCGGATCACGCCGGCAACGTCAGCGGACAGTGTGCGTGGGTCGTAGCCGTCCGGCGGGTGGTCCGAGCCGCCGTAGCCGCGCAGGTCCATCGCGATGGCGCGGTAGCCCGCTTCGGCGAGCGCGGTCAACTGACGACGCCAGGTCCACCAGAACGTCGGGAAGCCGTGCAGCAGCACGACTGCGGGTCCCTCGCCGATGTCGACGACGTGGAAGCGCGCACCGTTCGCGGGCACGTCCCGGTGCGTCCAGGGTCCCGAGGCACGGATGGCGGCATCGGGATCGATCAGCGGCACGCCCTACAGGCCGTTGGACGGCGGCGTGAACGCCGCCCGTGCGTCGGCGACGGCCCGCGGGTCCATGATGTCGTCGGCCGTGTCCGCAGCGGATGACGCGACATCGGAGACAGCGTCGACAGCATTGCCGGCCTTGGCCTCGAGCGAGTCGGGCAACGGCTTGCCGGACAGGATCGCCTTGGTCTTCTCGAACTCGGCCATCGCGAGGTTCGGCGGCTTGGCCTCCTCGATCTTCTTGCGTGCGAGCAGCCCGGTGATCGTGCCGATGATGAGCAGCAGGACGGCCACGATGAGGAATGCCACCCAGGGCATGAGGCCCATCTGCACCAGGCCCAGAGCAAGAGTGACCAGCAGGAACAAGGTCGCGAAGCCCGCGATGATCGCGGTGGCCACGCCCAGGCCCGCTCCCATGCCGGCGTTCTGGCCGCTGGAGCCCAGTTCGGTCTTGGCGAGCGCGGCTTGCGCGGTCGCCAGACGCTTGGCGTCAGCGATCGTCTTCTCGACGAGGGCCTTGATGGACGGATCAGGCTGAGGGGGCACGGCTACCTCCGGGTGGTCAGGTACGTCAGGCTATCGGGCGTCCGGGGCCTCGTACACGTCCGGGATTCCGTCCTTGTCATAGTCGGCCTCCTCGCGTGCGTAGACCTCCGCGTAGTGCCGGTTGCGCGCGAAGATCGCGATTGACGCCAGCAGGGCTGCGATGACGGATGCGACGAGGATCGCGACCTTGCCCGAACTCAGTCGTAGCGGGTCCGTCTCGTAGGCGAGCTCGTCGATCAGCAGGGCGACCGTGAAGCCGATCCCGGCGAGCAGCCCGATGGCGGTCACGTCGCGCCACGCGATGTCCGGGCTCAGGCTGGCACGCGTGAAGCGCGCCGTCACCCACGACAGCGACACCACACCGATCGGCTTGCCGACCACCAGGCCGATGATGATGCCGATCGCCACGGGGTTCTTCAGGGAGTCGACGAGGCCGACGCTTCGCACGTCCACGCCAGCAGAGAAGAAGGCGAAGAGCGGGACGCAGATGCCTGCGCTGATCGGGTGCAGGAGGTGCTCCATGCGATCGGTCGGCGCCTTCGCCTCGCCGGGGTCGGTCCGCACGCGGGTGAGCAGCCCGAACACGACGCCGGCGATAGTGGCGTGCACGCCGCTCCCGTGCATGAAGTACCAGCCGAGCAGGACGAGCGGCACGTAGAGGAACGGGGTGTGGATGCGCTTGTGCTGCGCCCACGCGTAGACCGCGAATGTCGCCACCGCCGCGAGGAACCACGTCAGATAGAAGTGGTCGGAGTAGAAGATCGCGATGACGGTGATCGCGCCGAGGTCGTCGACCACGGCGAGCGTCAGCAGGAACGCGCGCAGCGCGACGGGCAGTCGTCGTCCGACCACCGCGAGCACGGCAAGCGCGAACGCGATGTCCGTGGCCATCGGGATGCCCCAGCCCTTGGGGGAGCCGCCCGACATCGTGAGGTTCACGACGACGAAGAGCACCGCTGGCAGGATCATCCCGCCGAGCGCCGCCGCCACCGGGACCACGGCTTGAGCCGGCTTGCTCAACGAGCCGAGCACGAGTTCGTGCTTGAGTTCCAGTCCCACCACGTAGAAGAAGACGGCGAGCAGCCCGTCGGCCGCCCAGGTGCCCAGCGTGAGGTCCAGGTGCAGCGCGGCCGGCCCCACCTGGAAGTTGACGAGGTCCACGTAGGACGCACCCCACGGGGAGTTCGCCCAGATCAGTGCCAGTACCGCCGCGCCCAGCAGCAGCATGCCGCCGACGGTCTCGTCGCGGAGTTGCTCGAGCAGCCACGTTCGCTCGCCGAGGGATGGTCGCCCCAGCAGTTCGCGCTCGCTGCTCACGCCGTCACCTTAGCCGTGACGCGACGCGGTGCAGTGTGGTCAGTCCTCCGAAGTGGACGCGAGCAGACCCGTGGAGATGAGGTTCATCACGGCGGGGTCGGCGAGCGTGGTCGAGTCACCCAGGCTGCGGTTCTCGGCAACGTCACGGAGCAGTCGGCGCATGATCTTGCCCGAGCGCGTCTTAGGCAGTTCCTGGACGATCATGATCTGACGCGGCTTCGCGATCGGGCCGATCTCGTGCGCCACGTGGTCGCGCAGCTCCTTGATGATCGCCGAGCCGTCGCCGGTCTCCTCGATCACGTCACCGCGAACGATGACGAACGCGACGATGCCCTGGCCCGTGGTCTCGTCGGCCGCGCCGACGACTGCGGCCTCGGCGACCTTGGGGTGTGACACCAGCGCTGACTCGACCTCGGTGGTCGAGATGCGGTGGCCGGAGATGTTCATGACGTCGTCGACGCGGCCGAGCAGCCAGATCGCGCCGTCCTCGTCCCACTTCGCCCCGTCGCCGGCGAAGTAGTACTGCGGCCAGCGCGACCAGTAGGTCTCGACGTAGCGGTCGTTGTCGCCCCAGATGCCGCGCAGCATCGACGGCCACGGCTCGGTGAGCACGAGGTATCCGCCGCCGCCGTTGCCTACCGGCGTGCCGTAGTCGTCGACGATGGCTGCACCGATGCCGGGCAGCGGGCCCATGGCGGAGCCGGGCTTGGTCGCGGTGACGCCCGGCAGCGGGCTGATCATGATCGCGCCCGTCTCGGTCTGCCACCACGTGTCGACGATCGGGCAGCGACTGCTGCCGATGACCGCGCGGTACCACATCCATGCTTCCGGGTTGATCGGCTCACCGACCGAGCCGAGCAGCCGCAGGCTCGACAGGTCCTTGCCGAGCGGGAGTGCATCGCCCCACTTCATGAAGGTGCGGATTGCGGTTGGGGCGGTGTAGAGGATGGAGACCTTGTGCCGCTCGACGATGTCCCACCAACGGTCCTTGGCGGGGGTGTCCGGGGTGCCCTCGTAGACGACCTGCGTCACGCGGTTGGCGAGCGGGCCGTAGACGATGTACGAGTGGCCAGTGACCCAGCCGATGTCGGCGGTGCACCAGTACACGTCGGTGTCGGGCTTGAGGTCGAACACGTTGCGATGCGTGTACGCCGTCTGCGTGAGGTAGCCGCCTGTCGTGTGGAGGATCCCCTTCGGCTTCCCGGTGGTGCCGGACGTGTAGAGGATGAACAGCGGGTGCTCGCTGTCGAACGCCTCGGGTGTGTGCTCGGCGGGCTGGCGACCGACGATGTCGTGCCACCACACGTCGCGCTCGGGCGTCCAGTCGACGTCCTGGCCGGTACGGCGCACGACGAGGACGTGCTCGACGGTGGGGCAGTCGTCGACGGCTTCGTCGACCGCCGGCTTCAGCGCCATCGCGGATCCGCGTCGGTTCTGGCCGTCAGACGTGATGACGAGTTTCGCGCTCGCGTCGTCGATGCGTGACCGCAGCGCCTCCGCGGAGAAGCCGGCGAACACGACGGAGTGCGGTGCGCCGATGCGCGCGCACGCCAGCATCGCGACGATCGCCTCGGGGATCATCGGCAGGTAGATCGCGACGCGATCGCCAGCCTGGACGCCGAGCTCGGTCAGCGCGTGCGCCGCCTTGGACACCTCGACCTGCAACTGCGCGTAGGTGATGTCGAGCCGGTCGCCTGGTTCGCCCTCGAACTGGATCGCGACCTGGTCGCCGTGGCCGGACTCCACGTGCCGGTCGACGCAGTTGTACGCGACGTTGAGCTTGCCGCCGACGAACCAGCTTGCGAACGGCGCCTTCGACCAGTCGAGCACCTCGGTGAAGGGCTCGGCCCAGTGCAGGGTGTTGGCCTGCTCCGCCCAGAAGGCGAGGCGGTCTGCGGCTGCGTCGTCGTACAGCTCAGGCTTAGCGTTGGCGCTCGCGGCGAACTCCGCTGACGGCGGGAAGAGACGGTCCTCGTGGCTGAGGTTCTCGATGGCTTCGTGGCTGGCTTCGTTGGTCACCGCCATAGTGAACCAAAGGGCTGGGTTAGATGGGACCGTGTTGACCACACCGAGCGACCCGTTGGGGGCTTTGGCGGGATATCCCGTCACCGCCGCGGCGCTCGATGCCGCCCGCACCGAGGTGGACGCCCTCCTGTGGCGTCGGGACGTTCGCGCCGCGGCGGCGGAGGTCGCACTGGCGTCGATTGAGCGCGGTGGCCGTGACTCGGCTGCGATCGATGGCGCTGACGTTGTGGTGGTCGATGATTCTCCGATGGGGCGGGTGCTCGACGCGGCGCTGCGGCTGACGGCCGCCGTCCCCGGGCAGGTTGACGTGTTCGCCACCGCACCCCTTCAGGCGCTGGCCTATCTGCACGCCCTGACGGCGCACGGCTTCGTGTCCGAGAACGAACTGGGTCGGCCGCGCGCTGCTGATGTGGCTGATGATCCGCTGTCCCTGGGCGTACTGCCGCCTGCCCAGGTCGCTGCCGACCGCCTTGCCGCCCTGGCTGACCTGCTCACCACGCCGACTGCGGCGCCGGCGCTGCTGCTCGCGGCCGTCGCCCACGCCGAACTCGCCGTGCTGCGCCCGTTCGCGTGGGGCTCCGGGCTGCTGTCACGCGCCGTGGTCCGGCTGGTGATGGCAGCGAAGGGAGTTGATCCGTCGCTGTTCAGCATCCCCGAACGCGGGATGGTCGAGCTTGGCCGCCCGGCGTACGTCAAGGCGCTGCGGTCCTACTCGTCCGGCACGCCCGCCGGCGTCAGCGAGTTCATCGTGTGGCACTCAACGGCGGTCGCGGCGGGGGCGCGCGCGGTCATCGTCCCGACCTGATCCTCCCGCGCGGCGGATGGGCGGGACTCCGACCGTCGGGACCGGCACAATGTCCGCATGCCAAGTCGCGCGGGGGGCGTGGGGCGTGCCTTCTGGCCTTTCGTGCCGGTCGCGCTCGCGTTGTTCTGCATTCAGTTGGACTTCTTCTCACTGGGCCTTGCTCTGCCGGTCATCGCCAAGGACATGGGCAGCACGACCACGAACCTTCAGTGGGTGCTGAGCGGCTACATGCTGGCACTGGGTTCCCTGATGATCCCGGCGAGTCGGATGGCCGACCTCGTCGGCCGCAAGAAGGTCCTGCTCAGCGGCGTTGCGGTGTTCGCGATCGCCTCACTGCTGTGCGGCCTGTCGCAGTCAGCATCCATGCTGGTCGCGATGCGAGTCCTGCAGGGAGTGGGCGGGGCCATGATCCTTCCCGTGTCGTTGGCACTGGTGACGAATGCGACTGACGCGGCTGTGCGCCCGCGCGTTCTGGGAATGCTGTTCGGCATCGCCAACATCGGCACGGCGGTCGGGCCGCTTGTCGGCGGCGGACTGGCTGCGACGGCTGGCTGGCGATGGGTCTTCTTCGTCAACGTCCCGATCGCTGTAGTCGCCTTCGTGATGGGCGCGCGGACGCTGAAGGACAGCCGTGACCCGGCCGGTCACACGGTTCGCGAAGTCGACTGGATCGGGCTCGCGCTCGTCATCGTCGCCGTCGCGACGCTGAGTCTGGGCATTGACGGCATCTCCGCGTACGGGCTCGTGGCTGCTGTGACGCTCGGCGGCCTGGCGCTAGCGATTCTCGCCACCGGGCTCTTCGTCCGGCAGGAACGACGAGCCACGTGGCCGCTGATCAGCAGACGACTCGGCTCGATGCGCTCGTTCTGGGTGTTGCTTGGGGGCGGCACGTTCGCCAACGCCGGGTACGCAGTACTGATCGTCGTGGTCATCATTCAGCTACAGCAGGTGCGCGGGTACTCGTCGGCCGTGGCTGGACTGGTCTTCGTGGCGCCGGCACTTGCCACGGCCGCATGCGGGCCGATCTCGGGTCGCTTGGCGGGCAAAGTGCCGGCGGCACAGGTGATGGCCGTCAGTATCGTGCTGGGCGGAGTCGGCATGGTGGTGCAGGCGATGGCGGAATCGCTCGCCGTCGATATTGCGGGCTTGACCCTTACCGGCCTGGCCTTCGGGATGGGTTACACGTTCACCAACATCGCCACGCAAAGCGTGCTGCCCGAGTCGCTGGCCAGCGAGGCGTCTGGAGTGGTGCTCACCACGATCGTCGCGCTCGGTGGTGTCGCCGTCGTGATCGGCGCGATGGGTCTGGAGATGTTCGGGGGCGACACGAACATGGCTGCCGCGACGACATCGATGCTCCTGTGGACCGGAGTGGTCGCGATCGTGGTAGGCGCGGTCTTTGGCTTCGTGACCCGACGGATGACGCCGATCGAGGCCTCGGTCGCCTGAGCCACCCGTGGGGTGGTGCCGGACTAGGCGTGGGGGCGGATGACGCGGGTGCCGACGGGTGACGCCCCGCTCATGGCCATCAGCGCAGCGGGCGCGTCGTCCAGCGAGATGACGTCGGTCACCAGCAGTCCAGGCTTCAACGTCCCGGCTGCGACGAGGTCGAGCATGGGCTTGTAGTCGTGCGCGGCCATGCCGTGCGAGCCGTGCAGCGTCAGTTCGAGCCACACCACGCGTGCCATCGGCACGGTGGGTCGGCCGACAGCCTCCGGCAGCAGCCCGACCTGGACGTGGCGACCGCGCCGGCGCAGGCTCTCGATTGAGGACGCGAGGGTGTCCTCGCTGCCGAACGCGTCGATGGACACGTGCGCACCGCCTCCGGTGGCGACGATGACGGCGGTGCCGACGTCGTGCGTGACGGTGGCATCGATCGTCGCGACCGCGCCGAGTTGACGGGCCATCGCCAGCGCCTCCGCCGACACGTCGACAGCGACGACGTTGGCGCCGAGCTCAGTGGCGATCATCACCGCGGACAGTCCGACGCCGCCGCAGCCGTGGACGGCGACCCACTGGTCGCGGTGGACGTGGCCGTGCACGCGCACTGCGCGGAACGCGGTCGCGAATCGACAGCCCAGCGCAGCAGCGTCGACGAAGTCAACGGAGTCGGGCAGTCGCACGAGGTTGACGTCCGCGTGGTCGATGCGCACGTACTCGGCGAACGACCCGTCATGCGTGAAGCCCGGCTGCGTCTGGTTCTCGCACACCTGGTGGTCGCCGTTGAGGCAGGCGCCACATGAGCCGCAGGCGCACACGAACGGGACGGTGATGCGGTCCCCGGCGCGCCATTTGCTGACCTTCGCGCCGACCGACTCGACCACGCCGGCCAGTTCGTGCCCGGGCACATGCGGAAGGCGGACGTCGGTGTCGTGGCCCATCCACCCGTGCCAGTCGCTCCTGCACACCCCCGTGGCCTCGACGCGGATGACGGCACCGTCGGCGTCGGCAACCGGCTCGGGTACCTGACGCACCTCCGGCGTGCCGCCGAACTCGGTGAAGACGACCGCGCGCATCTGTTAGGCGCGCATGCCGCGACGGCGCGCGTACCAGGTCAGGCCGAGGGCGACAGCGCCAAGCGCCACGGCCCCGCCCGCGGCAACGGCCTGCCGTTTGGTGGCCTGCTCGCGCATCGCGACAGGCTTCCGGAAGTCGAGGATCGGCCACTCTCGTTCGACGGCGATCTTGCGGAGCTCGGTGTCGGGATTGACGGCGAAGGGATGCCCGACCACTTCCAGCATCGGCAGGTCGGTGTGGGAGTCGCTGTAGGCGAACGACTCATCGAGGTCGTAGCCGCGCTCCTCGGACAGAGTGCGCATCGCGTCGGCCTTGTTGGGGCCGTACGCGTAGAAGATGATCTCGCCGGTGTACTGGCCTTCCTCGATGGCGACCTGCGTGCCGATGGCGAGGTCGACGCCGAGCCGCTGGCCGATCGGCTCGACGATGTCGGTGCCAGACGAGGAGATGATGATGACGTCGCGTCCGGCCGCCTTGTGCTCCTCGATCAGCTGCACGGCCTCCTCGTAGACCATGGGGTCGACGATGTCGTCGAGCGTCTCGCCGACGATGGCCTGCACCTTCTCCGCGTCCCATCCGGTGACGAGCTTGGACATGTACTCGCGCATCGTCTCCATCTGATCGTGGTCCGCGCCGGAGGCGAGGTAGACGAACTGCGCGTAGGCGCTGCGGACGACGTCGGATCGGCCGATGAGCCCCTCCTTGTAGAAGGGGCGTGCGAACGCGAACGAGCTGGACTTCGCGAGGATCGTCTTGTCCAGGTCGAAGAACGCGGCGCTCGTGCGCTGGGCCGGCTGGTCGCTCACATGTAGACGGTACTGCGATGGGCTGTCCACAGCACCTCGCAGCGCGGGCCGGGGTCCACAGGCGGTCCGCAGGGCCTGCACCGGGAGCTGAATCGACGGGACGCTCGCCACCTTGATGGTGACCTCGCCGAAGTGGACTGCACATGAACGCTCAACGCCCCCTCCTGATCAGCACTGATGCCGAACTGATCGACGACGTCCTGCGGTTGGCGGCGGCCAACGGCGTCGAGATCCACCTGGCCACCGATGCCGAGTCCGCCCGCAGCCGATGGCAACTGGCCCCTCTTGTTCTCGTCGGTGCAGACGCCAGCCTCCATGTGGCGGCGGCGCGCATGACCCGTCGACGCGATGTCGTCCTTGTCGCTCGCGACCCGGACCCCGACACCTGGCAGAACGCCGTCGCGTTGGGTGCTGAGCACGTGGTCGCCCTGCCCGACGCGGAGCGGTGGCTCATCGATCGGCTCGCCGACTCCGGCGAGGGCCCCACCCGCGACGGGCGGCTGCTCGCCGTGGTCGGGTCCGGGGCCGGGGCGGGAGCCTCGACATTCGCAGTGACTTTGGCGCTCGCGGCCGCGCGATCGATGAAGGTGCTGCTCGTCGATGGCGACGCCCTCGGTGGCGGCCTCGACATCGTGCTTGGCCTGGAGGATGCGCCGGGAATCCGGTGGGCGGACCTCGCCGAAACGCGTGGCCGGCTCGGTGTCCACTCACTGGAGGAAGCCCTCCCGGAGTTCGGCGGGCTGTGTGTCTTGTCGTGGGGGCGCAGTGGCCCCTCGGCCCTGTCGATCGATGCCGTGTCCGCGGTCGTCGATGCGGCCGTCCGCGGGTTCGACCTCGTGGTCGTCGATCTGCCGCGATATCTCGATGCGCCGGCCGAGCTCGTCCTCTCCCGCGCCGACCTGGCGATGATCGTCACGAGCAACCGAGTGCGCTCCACCGCAGCCGCCGCGCGACTGGTCGAGCAACTCGAGGGCCGCAGCAACGCCGTTCGCCTCGTCCTGCGCATGGACCCGAAGGGCTTGCGCGACGACGCGATCGAGTTGGCGCTGGGGATTCCTGTCGTGGCGCGGCTGCCCGTCCTTGCGGGGATCCCCGGGCGTGCCGACGACGGCGAGCCGCCGACCGTCGGCGACGCATACGGCAAGGCCTGCGCCGCCGCCTTGCGGCTGCTTGCCACGGGAGTGGATCGCGCGGCGTGAGCACCCCGCTGCTCGAGCGCGTGCGCGCACGACTGGTCGCGCACCAAGCGGAGGCCACACCCGCGCGGGTGATGGCCGCGCTCCGCGCGGAGGGGCTGGTGCTCGGCGACGATGCCGTCCTGGACCTCGTCGCGTCGTTGCGTCAGGACCTCATCGGCGCTGGCCCACTCGAGCCACTGCTGCGCGACCGCAGCGTCACCGACGTCCTGGTCAACGGGCCGAGCGAGGTCTGGGTCGACAGGGGCGCGGGTCTGATCAGGGCAGACGTGCGGTTCGCGTCGGCTGCCGACGTTCGACGACTGGCCCAGCGGCTGGCGGCGCAGGCGGGGCGGCGGCTCGACGAGGCCAGCCCCTACGTCGACGCGCGACTCCCCGACGGCGTGCGACTGCACTGCGTGCTGCAGCCGATCGCCACGGCCAGCACGCTCATCTCGCTCCGGGTCCCTCGGCGCGCGGGGTTCACCCTCGACGACCTCGTCCGCGCCGGCTCGATCGACGACGAGGGAGCGCGTTGGCTGCGGGCGATCATCGATGCGCGGCTGGCGTTCCTCATCTCCGGCGGCACCGGCTCGGGCAAGACCACGATCCTGTCCACCTTGCTCGCCCTGGTGCCGGGCGACGAGCGCATCGTCATCGTCGAGGACTCCTCCGAACTCGATCCGCAGCATCCCCATGCCGTGCGCCTGCAGGCGCGCACATCCAACGTCGAGGGCGCCGGCGTCGTGACCCTGCGCGATCTTGTACGGCAGTCGCTGCGCATGCGCCCCGACCGAGTCGTGGTCGGCGAGGTGCGAGGTGCGGAGGTGGTCGATCTCCTCGCAGCGCTCAACACCGGCCACGAGGGCGGGTGCGCGACCCTGCACGCCAACTCCGCTGCCGATGTTCCGGCTCGATTGGAGGCACTCGGGCTCATGGCTGGTCTGGACCGCCTTGCCGTGCATGCGTTGGTGGGTGCCGGCATCGACGCGGTCGTCCATCTCGAACGCGGGCGTGACGGCGTGCGTCGCGTCGGAGGTGTCCACGTCCTTCGGCGCGACCCCGACGGGTTCGTGCGCAGTGTCCCTGCGCTTGCTCGTGTTGGCCAGTCGCTGGTCGCCGCCGAGGCGGCCAGCCAGCTTCGCAACCGGCTCGGCCTGCAGTGATCGCCGTTGTGGTCGCCGCACTGCTTGCTGCATGGGCGGCCTGGGTGATCACGCCGCGGTGGGCAGACGAGAGGGCCGGTCGGCTGCAAGGCCCGTCCACTGCCCTTCCGCGAACGCCGGGGCCACGGCTCGCCGTCGTGGTCGCAGGCTGGTGGCGAATAGGCCCGGCCGCACGTCGTCGTCAGGCCCGGCGACGGATCGGTGTCATCCACGCCCTCGCCGCACTGGCGGCCGACCTGCAGGCCGGGCAGCCACCTACGAGCGCCCTCATCGACGCGGGGGGTTCGCCGTCGGTGTGGCCCTCGGCCGCAGGCGCGGCGCGCTTGGGCGACGACGTCGCGCGCGGGCTGATCATCGACGGTGAGCGGAATGCCGTGCTCCTGCAACTCGCGGCCTGCTGGCGGGTCGCGATCGAGTCGGGCACGGGGCTTGCCGCGTCGGTCGCCCAACTGGCCGCGTCAGCACGCGCGGCAGAGGACGTGCGGGTGCAACTCGAGGCCGAACTGGCCGGTCCCCGGGCCACCGCGCGCACTCTCGCGCTGCTGCCCCTGGTTGGAGTCGCGTTCGGCGTCATGATGGGCGCGGATCCGTTGGGTTGGCTTCTCGGCTCGACGGCGGGGTGGGGCTGCCTCGTCTTGGGCTCCTCCCTGACGGTCATCGGCACCTGGTGGACCGGGCGGATCGCCGCCGGCGTCGAGGCGATGCTGTGACGGTGCTGGCGGCCGCGCTGCTCGCCGCCGCCGCTTGGCTCTGGGTCGCGCCGCCGGCCGATCCTCGGCTAGCGGCGCTGCTCCCACGCGCATCCCCGACGCCCGTCTCGCGGCTGAGCAGGGACGTCGTCGCCTGGCTGGGAGCAGGGCTGGCCGCACTGGGTGCGCTGGTCGCTGTGCCCGCTCCGCTCAACGTCCTCGCGGTGATCGGCTGCCTGGTGTTCCTTCCGCGGTTCATTGCGCGACTCGAGTCGCGAGCGGATCGGCGCCGGGGCGAGGCCCTCGCCAGGCAGGGCCCGGTGGTGGTGGACCTGCTGGCGGCGACCCTCGCTTCCGGAGCGCCGATGCAGTCAGCCCTGACGGCCGTGGGTGCGGCGGTCGATGAGCCCTCGCGCGATGTCCTTCGCAGGGTCGTGGCGACGCTGGGGCTCGGGGCGGACCCGGTGGAGGCGTGGTCAGCACTCGACGGCGATGACGTGTACGGCGCGGTCGCCGAGGCCGTCGTGCGATCGTCGCGGACGGGCGCACCGCTGTCGTCGTTGCTGGCGCGCATTGCCGAGGACATGCGGCGTGATCGGCGTGCGGTGGTGGAGGTGGCCGCCCGCACCGCAGGAGTGCGTGCCGTCCTGCCCCTGGTCGCGTGCTTCCTGCCTGCGTTCGTCCTGCTGGGTGTCGTCCCCGTCGTGGCTGCACTGGCCGGCGAGCTCATCGCCACCTGAGGCCATCCACACCCGGGTCACCGCGCGGCAGCCCGTCCCCAGCCATCGTGCGGCCACTGCCGCGTCACCTCCGATCCGACGAACGTGGGTGGTGGCGGTCAACCGCCAGGTGTCGAAGGCCGACACCGCCGCGGATGCGGTGAACGAAGGGAGGCTCGATGCGTCGGGCAATTCACAAGGTCCTCCAGCAGGACGACGGACTGTCCACGGCGGAGTACGCCGTCGGCACGGTGGCGGCCGCTGGGCTGGGCGGCGTCCTGATCAAGCTGCTCACCAGTCCTGAGGTGCGCGACCTGATCTGGGGAGTGCTCAAGCAGGCGTTCCAGTCGCTGTTCGGCTGATGATCGGACGCACCACGGAGCGTGCTGCGGTGGGAGGAAGAAGGTGGCCCCTCCCACCGCGCAGCGCCGCATCCAGTGAACGCGACGCGGGCATGGTGCTCCTCGAGACCGCACTCAGCATCCCGCTGCTCGCGTTCGTGGCCGTCGGCCTTGCGTGGGCGCTGACGGTGGCATCGGCGAGCCTGTCACTCGGTGATGCCGCGCGGTCGGCGGCGCGAGGCATCGCGCGCGGCGAATCAGTCGACGATGCGGTGGCCAGGGCCACGGCATCGGTCCCCGGTGCGACCGCGCAACTGGAGACCAGCGGCGACGAGGCGGTGGTGGTCATCACCGACGTGGTCCGTGCACCGATCCCGCTGCTGGCCGGGATCCCGGTGACGATCACACAGCGCGTGGCCATCCCTAAGGAGTGGATGTGAAGGACTCGTTCGAAGGCGCGGCGCCTCCTCGCGGGCAGTCGCGTCGGCGAGGAGACGACGGGGCCGCCCTGGTGTGGGCGCTGGCGCTCGTCGTGCTGATCATGACCGCCGGGCTGATCGCTGCTGCCGTCGCGCAGCAGGGGCTCGTGCGGCAGCACGTCGCGTCGGCGGCCGACGTCGCCGCGCTGGCTGGCGCGCAGGCACTCGGCGACGCATGTGACGAGGCCCGTCGACTCGCTGTCGCGAACGGCACCGCACTTGTCGACTGCGCGTTGGACGGTCCCGACGTGGTCGTACGGGTCAGCCGCCCCGCACCGCCGCTCGTTGTTCGACTGTTCACCCTGCTGGGCAGCAGCCCGCCCGAGGTCGTCGGCGTGGCCCGCGCAGGCCCGCCGCAGGCAAGCACCTGGCCGTCGACCGGCGCGGTCAGGCAGAACGGCTGACGCGCGCCAGCACGAGGTCGAGCAGGACGACGGCCCGAGCCTTGTCGAGCGGGTTGTTGCCGTTGCCGCACTTGGGCGACTGGATGCACGACGGGCAGCCGTCGGCGCATTCGCAGTCGACGATCGCCGTGCGGGTTGCGGCGAGCCAGGCGTCGAGCGTGCGATAGCCGTGCTCGGCGAAGCCGGCGCCGCCCGGGTAGCCGTCGTACACGAAGATCGTCGGCTCGCCGGTGTCCGGATGCAGCGCGGTCGACACACCCCCGAGGTCCCATCGGTCGCACGTGGCGAACAGGGGCAGCAGGCCGATGGCGGCGTGCTCAGCGGCGTGAGCGGCGCCGGGGATGTCGAGCGGTGCGATGCCCGCGTCCGCCAGCACCGACTCCGGCAGGGTCCACCACACCGCGGCAGTGCGAAGTTCCTGCACCGGCAGGTCAAGAGGTTCATCACCGAGCGACTCGCCGTTCGGCCTGCGTCGCTGGAAGGAGACGACCTGCGAACGGACGTCGACGGTCCCGAAGTACACGCCCAACTCGCGGTGCCGCTGCACCTCCGTGACGTCGACGATCCTGATGTCGCTGACGGACCGAGCGATAGTCGAGTAGTCGACGAGTTCCTCGACGACTGTGGCCACGGAGTCCTCGAGATCGAGGGCCGTCACGACATGCGTCACGCCCTGATGCACGTACACGGCCCCGCGGTGAACCGTCGATGCTGCCGCGGCGCGATCGACGGTGCCGAGCAGTCGTCCCGTGCCGTCCTCGACCACGCGCACCGGTGCGCCACCGCTGCCGCGCAGGTCGGTGAGGTCGCTGGCCCGCTCGCGTCGCGTCCAGAACCAGCCGGTTGGGCGATGCCGGAGCAGTCCCGTCGCGACCAGGTCGTCGATCACCTCGCGTGACCGCGGGCCGAACCACGTCGTGAGATCCATCTCGGTGAGCGGCACCTCCGCAGCCGCCGCGCACAGGTGCGGTGCGAGCACGTAGGGGTTGGTGGGGTCGAAGACGCTGGCCTCAACGTCGTTGTCGGTGATGACGGCGGGATGGTGGACGAGGTATGAGTCGAGCGGGTCGTCGCGTGCGACGAAGATGCCGACGGCCGGCACGCCGGCCCGACCGGCCCGTCCGAACTGCTGCCACAGGCTCGCGCGCGTGCCCGGCCAGCCCGCGGTGATGACGACGTCGAGGCCGCTCACGTCGATCCCCATCTCCAACGCACTCGTCGTTGCCAGTGCGCGGATCTCGCCGGCGCGCAGTTGGCGTTCGAGCTCGCGTCGCTCCTCGGGCAGGTAGCCGCCGCGGTACGCGGCGACGCCCTCAGCGAGTGCGGGATCGACGTCGACGAGCAGGTCGCGTGTCATGAGCGCAGTGGTCTCGGCACCGCGCCGGCTGCGGATGAACGCCAGCGCCTGCCGCCCCTCGACGACGCAGTCAGCCAGCAGGTCGGCGGTCTCCAGCAGCGTGCTACGACGTCGGTCCTCGCCGCGCGCGGCCGGCGCCTCGGACAGTGGCGGCTCCCAGAACGCCATCGTGAGCCCGGGTCGTGGCGAAGTGTCGTCGGTGACAGGCACCGCAGGTGCGGCGATGAGCCGTTCAGCGGCTTGCGCGGGATTGGCCATCGTCGCCGACGCGATCGCGAACACCGGTGACGAGCCATAGTGCTCGCAGACGCGACGAAGCCGACGAAGGACGAGCGACACGTGCGCGCCGAGCACACCGCGATACGTGTGCGCCTCGTCGACCACCACCAGGCGGAGCCGGCGCAGGAAGGATGCCCACTTCTCGTGACCGGGGAGCATCGAGTGGTGCAGGAGGTCGGGGTTGGTGAGCACGTAGTTGCCGTCCTGGCGCACCCACGTGCGCTCCTCGGCCGGGGTGTCGCCGTCGTAGGTCGCTGGCCGCAGCCACGGCAGGTCCAGCGCAGCCAGGGCGCGCAACTGGTCATTGGCCAGCGCTTTCGTGGGCGATATATAGAGGACAGTCGAGCCGCGTCCATCCGGCGCCGTCGTGCCCTCCTTGATGCTCGCCAGGGCGGGCATCCCGAACGCGACGCTCTTGCCGGACGCGGTCCCGGTAGCGATCGCCACGTGCTCCCCGTCGCGCAGGTGCTCGGCCGCGACCACCTGATGACGCCACGGGGTCGCGATGCCACGGGCCGAATAGGCCTCGACAACGTCCGGCGGGAGCCAGGTGGGCCACTCCGCCAGCCCGGCGATTCGTTCCGGCACGCGGTGGACGTGCACCAGTCGACCGTCGCGGCCATAGGCGAGCCGGTCGAGCAGTTCACTGCCCGTGGTCTCCTGCACGGCTCCATTGTGAGGCGACCCCCTGACCGGCTGTGCCACAGTAGGTGTGTGGAGTTCTCAATCTCTTCGCGGATGTCGGGCGACCGGACGATCGTCGCGGTCACCGGCGAACTTGACTCGCACTCCGCCCCGGCGCTTCAGGCCGAACTCGACCCCATCACCGCGGTCCACGGCGCCTCGCTGGTCATCGACCTCACGGAGGTCGACTTCATCGACTCGTCCGCGCTCGGAGTCCTCGTTGCGACGTTGAAGCACGTGCGTGAGGTCAATGGCCGTCTCGACGTGGTGGTCAGCAAGCCCCGGGTGCTCAAGGTCTTCAAACTGACGGGGCTCGACGCGGTGATCCCCCTGCACGCGACGCTCGACGAGGCAGTTGCCGGCGGCTGACGCCATGGCCAGTCATGGGGGACTGCGCCTTTGTCTCGAAGCCTTCGCGGGGTCGACGTACGGGCGCATCGCCATTGCCACGTTGGTTGCGATACCGCTCGCCAGGGATGTCGTTGTCATCGGTATCACCGGAGCGCAAGCTCGAGATCGTCCGGCAGGAGACCACGCTGGCGGCGACGGTCGGTGTCGCATTCGGCAAGAACAACGACGTGATGGCAGAGGCAGCCGACGCCGTGGTCCTGGACTCCTCGCTGGAGCGGCTCGACGAACTCATGCACATTGGCCGTCGGATGCGCAGGATCGCCCTCCTGCCGACCCATGACCGACTTCCGTTGACGGGCTGTTTCGCCGCCGAAATGTCGGGTTCCTCTTCCCGGTGAGCAACGTCACATTCGTGTAAGGGCTGACATCCCGGGGCAGGCAGGGGTCTTCGGCCGGGCCTGCGTAGACTCCCCGGCACTGCAACGGTTCGGGCCGAACCCGGCGTTGCAGGCCCGTGATTCGGCCCGCCCAGTCGGCGTGCCCATGCAGGAGGAGACCCATGGTCGAGTTGAGCGGCAACAACGCCACGATCGTCATCGTTGTTGCCCTGATCGGGCTGGCCGCCCTCGGCGTCGCCGCCGTACTGGTGCGCCAGGTGCTCGCGGCCGATGAAGGCACCGACAGCATGAAGGAGATCGCCGGCGCCGTTCAGGAAGGCGCAGCCGCCTACCTCAACCGGCAGTTCAAGACGTTGTCCGTGTTCGCGGTCATCGTCTTCTTCCTGCTCTTCCTCCTGCCCGCCGACTCCAACAGCGAGCGCATCGGCCGCAGCATCTTCTTCCTGGTGGGCGCGGTGTTCTCCGCGATCACCGGCTACATGGGCATGTGGCTCGCGGTGCGTGGCAACGTCCGCGTCGCGGCTGCAGCGCGTGAAGAGGGTGGCGAGCAGAAGGCGATGAAGATCGCGTTCCGCACCGGCGGCGTGGCGGGCATGTTCACCGTCGGCCTGGGCCTGTTCGGCGCCGCACTCGTCGTCATCCTCTACAAGGGCGATGCGCCCAAGGTGCTCGAGGGCTTCGGCTTCGGGGCAGCGCTCCTCGCCATGTTCATGCGTGTCGGCGGCGGCATCTTCACCAAGGCTGCTGACGTCGGCGCCGACCTCGTCGGCAAGGTCGAGCAGGGCATCCCCGAGGACGACCCGCGCAACGCCGCCACCATCGCCGACAACGTCGGTGACAACGTGGGCGACTGCGCCGGCATGGCCGCCGACCTCTTCGAGTCCTACGCGGTCACCCTCGTCGCGGCACTGATCCTCGGCAAGGTCGCCTTCGGCGACATCGGCCTGGTCTTCCCGCTCGTGGTCCCCGCCATCGGCGTCATCACCGCGGTGATCGGCATCTTCGCCGTGTCGCCGCGCGCGAACGATCGCTCGGGCATGTCGGCGATCAACCGCGGCTTCTTCATCTCCGCAGTGATCTCCGCGGTACTCGTGACCATCGCCACCTTCTGGCTGCTGCCCGCCAAGATGCTCGACTTCAAGGGCGTCATCACCGACAACCTCGGCCTTGGCGTCCAGATCAGCACCTTCAACCCGCGTGTATTCGCGATCGGCTCGGTACTGATCGGCATCCTGCTCGCTGCGCTCATCCAGCAGCTGACTGCGTACTTCACCGAGACCAACCGTCGACCGGTCGACGACGTCGCCAAGAGCTCGCTCACCGGCTCGGCGACCGTCATCCTTGCGGGCATCTCGATCGGTCTGGAGTCGGCGGTGTACTCGGCGCTGCTCATCGGCGCCGCTGTCTACGCCGCCTTCCTGCTCGGCGGTGGCTCGGTCATCCTTTCGCTGTTCGCCATCGCGCTGGCCGGCACCGGCCTGCTGACCACCGTCGGCGTCATCGTCTCGATGGACACCTTCGGCCCGGTCTCCGACAACGCGCAGGGCATCGCGGAGATGTCCGGCGACGTGCACGGCGAGGGCGCCCAGGTGCTCACGCGTCTCGACGCCGTCGGCAACTCCACCAAGGCCATCACCAAGGGCATCGCGATCGCCACCGCCGTGCTTGCGGCCACCGCGCTGTTCGGTGCATTCCGCGACGCGGTCGTCGAGGCGACGCGGGCCAGTGGCGGTCTCCCGGAGGGCATCAACACGATCCAGGAGTCGCTGCAGTACACCGGCGTCCTCGACGTCGCGAACCCGTCGAACCTTGTCGGCCTGATCATCGGCGCTGCCGTGGTCTTCTACTTCTCCGGCCTGGCCATCAACGCCGTGTCTCGTGCGGCGGGCGCAGTGATCTTCGAGGTGCGTCGCCAGTTCCGCGACCACCCGGGGATCATGGATTACACCGAGAAGCCGGAGTACGGCAAGGTCGTCGACATCGTCACGCGCGACTCCCTGCGCGAACTGGTGACCCCGGGCCTGCTGGCCGTCCTCACCCCGATCGCGGTGGGCATGAGCCTGGGCATCGGGCCGCTGGGCGCGTACCTCGCCGGCACCATCGCCACCGGCGTCCTCATGGCCGTGTTCTTGTCGAACTCGGGCGGCGCGTGGGACAACGCCAAGAAGTTCGTCGAGGACGGCAACTTCGGCGGCAAGGGCTCCGAGGCGCACTCGGCCACGGTCATCGGCGACACGGTCGGCGACCCGTTCAAGGACACCGCCGGCCCGGCCATCAACCCGCTGATCAAGGTCATGAACCTCGTGGCCCTGCTGGTAGCCCCGATGGTCGTGGGCATGAGCATCGGGGAGCGGGCCAACGCGCCGCTGCGCTGGGCGATCGCCATCGTGGCCATCCTCATCGTCGTGGCCTCGGTGATCATCTCGAAGCGTCGCCCGGTGGCGGTCGGCGAGATGCCTGTAGAGATCTCGGCCTGAAAAGACCCGTTGAACCCCCTGTCCCGACATGCGGGACAGGGGGTTCTGCTTCGGTCCCCTAGGGGGACCGGCCTCGGCCAGGCCGTGCCGGGGGCGGGTTGGAGTTGACAGAACCGGTTGTCATACCGTCAGACTCCGGCCCGAAGAGCGGTAACCCCCGACACCGTCGACCGATGGGAGTGGCACACACGTGGCAGACAAGACCCTGGTGATCGTCGAATCGCCCGCCAAGGCGAAGAAGATCGCCGGCTACCTCGGCCCTGACTACACCGTCATGGCCTCGGTCGGTCACGTCCGCGACCTTGCCTCCAAGGCCTCCGAACTGCCCGAGGCCGACCGCAAGAAGCCCTGGGCCAAGCTCGCCGTCGACGTCGACCACGACTTCGAGGCGCACTACGTGGTGCATGAGTCCAAGAAGAAGACCATCGCGGACCTGAAGAGGGCGCTCAAGGACGCGGACGAACTCCTGCTCGCCACGGACGAGGACCGCGAGGGTGAGGCGATCGCCTGGCACCTCTTGGAGGTCCTTCGCCCGAAGGTTCCCGTTCAGCGCATGGTCTTCAACGAGATCACCCCCGAGGCGATCCGCGAGGCAGTGGCCAACACACGCGATCTCGACATGCAGCTCGTCCAGGCGCAGGAGACCCGTCGCATCGTCGACCGCCTCTACGGATACCCGGTGTCCGAGGTGCTGTGGAAGAAGATCGGCCGCGAGGCGAAGTCGGCAGGCCGCGTGCAGTCGGTGGCGGTCCGCCTCGTCGTCGACCGTGAGCGCGAGCGCATCGCCTTCCGCGCGGCTGGCTACTGGGACCTCGTCGGCACGTTCACCCCGGACGGCTTCGACGCGAAGCTGTCGTCCGTCGATGGTGTCCGCGTGGCCGGCGGTGGCGACTTCACACAGCAGGGTGCGCTGAAGAAGGACACTGTCGTCCTGCTCGACGAGTCGACGGCCCGCGAGCTCGCCTCGGGGCTTGCTGGTGCCTCGTTCACCGTCCGCTCGGTCGTGCAGAAGCCCGGCCAGCGGCAGCCGAAGGCGCCCTTCATCACCTCGACGCTCCAGCAGGAGGCATCCAGTCGCCTGCGGTGGGGCAGCCAGCGCACGATGCGGGTCGCGCAGTCGCTGTACGAGAACGGCTACATCACCTACATGCGTACCGACTCGGTGAACCTGTCCGAGCAGGCCTTGAACGCGGCCCGCACCCAGGCCCGCGAGCTGTACGGGCCGGAGTACGTCGCCGACCGTCCCCGCGTCTACCCGAGCAAGGTCAAGAACGCCCAGGAGGCGCACGAGGCGATCCGACCCGCCGGTGACTCCTTCCGCACGCCGGGCGAGGTCTCGCGCGAGCTGAATCCCGACGAGTTCGCGTTGTACGACCTCATCTGGAAGCGCACTGTCGCCTCGCAGATGGCCAACGCCCGCGTTGCCACCACGACCGTCAAGCTCGGCGCGCTCGCCGCCAACGGCCGGGATGCCGAGTTCACCGCGTCCGGCACCGTCATCGTCTTCCCCGGATTCCTGGCGGCGCTCAAGGACATTGCCGAGGAGCCGACCAACGGCGACGCTGACGACGACCGCGAGCGCGAGCTGCCCGACCTTCGCGAGGGGCAGTCGGTCACCGCCACGTCGCTCGATCCGATCGGGCACATCACGTCGCCGCCGCCGCGCTACACCGAGGCGAAGCTGGTCGCCAAGCTCGAGGAGCTCGGCATCGGGCGCCCGTCGACGTACGCGTCGATCATGTCGACGATCATCGACCGCGGCTACGTGTGGAAGAAGGGCTCCGCCCTCGTGCCGTCCTTCACCGCGTTCTCGGTCGTGCGTTTGCTGGAGGAGCACTTCACGGCGCTCATCGACTACCAATTCACCGCGAACATGGAGGACGTCCTCGACCTCATCTCCATCGGCGAGGCCGACAAGGTCGCGCAGCTCGAGGCGTTCTGGCGCGGCGGACAAAGCGTCAGCGGTGACTTCCCAGGGGTGAAGCCGCTCACCGAGGACCTCGGCGCGATCGATGCCCGCGGCATCGCCACCACGCCGATCGCGGGCACCGATGCCGTCCTGCGCGTCGGTCGCTACGGCGCCTACGTGGAGCGCGGCGAGGAGCGGGCCAACATCCCGATCGACCTCGCACCCGATGAACTCACCGCCGAGATGGCCGAGAAGCTGCTGAGCGAGCCCTCGGGTGACCGTGAGCTCGGCGTTGATCCCGACACGGGCCTCACGGTGCTGTCCAAGTCCGGTCGCTACGGGCCTTACGTCACCGAGGTGCTGCCGGAGGGATCGCCGAAGTCGGCGAAGCCTCGTACCGCGTCACTGTTCGCCTCGATGACGCCGTCGACCGTCACGCTCGAAGAGGCGCTGCGGCTGCTGAGCCTGCCGCGCGTCGTCGGCACCGACCCAGCCGACGGCATCGAGATCCTGGCGCAGAACGGTCGCTACGGTCCCTACCTCACCAAGGAGAAGGACTCGCGCTCGCTCACCGGCGAGGAGCAGATCTTCACGGTGACCCTCGACGAGGCGCTGGCGATCTTCGCCCAGCCGAAGCAGCGTCGCGGACAGGGTCAGGCCAAGCCGCCACTGCGCGAGCTCGGCAACGACCCGACCACCGGCAAGCACATGGTCATCAAGGACGGCCGATTCGGACCGTACGTCACTGACGGCGAGACCAACGCGTCCCTGCGCACGGCCGATGATCCGGCGACCATCTCGGTCGAGCGGGCCAGTGACCTGCTGTCCGAGCGTCGCCTGAAGGAGTCGCTCGAGGGCGGGGCGCCGAAGAAGACGACCCGTCGTGTCGTCAAGCGCGGTGCGGCGAAGAAGACGGCGGCCAAGAAGACCGCAGCGAAGAAGACCGCAGCGAAGAAGACGGCGGCCAAGAAGACCGCAGCGGCCGGATCGCGCTGACCATGCCGGACGCTCGCGGCTTCTTCATCGCGTTCGAAGGAGGCGAGGGTGCGGGCAAGTCGACGCAGGAGCGACTGCTCGCCGATGCACTCAGTGGTCTCGGCCTCACCATCGTTCGTACCCGCGAGCCGGGTGGAACGCCGGCCGGCGAGGCGATGCGGCACGTGGTTCTCAGTCCAGAGTTCGCCGGGCTCGACCCGCGTGCAGAGGCGCTGCTCTTCGCAGCTTCCCGCGGCGAGCACGTGGCGCGTGTCATCCGGCCGGCGCTCGAGCGCGGCGACATCGTCATCTGCGATCGATACCTCGACTCGTCCGTCGCCTACCAGGGCCACGGCCGCGACCTGGGATCCCAGCACGTGCGCGACCTGAGCCTGTGGGCGACCCGAGGGCTCCTGCCGAACTTGACGGTCCTGCTCGACATCGATCCCGAGGTGGGACTCTCGCGGGTGTCCGACCCCGACCGGCTGGAGGCAGAGCCGCTTGCGTACCACCAGCGGGTTCGCGACGCATTCCGCGTGATCGCGGCCGACGAGCCGGAGCGGTATCTCGTGCTGGACGCGACCCGTTCACCCGAGGAGCTCGCCGCTGACATCCTCGAGCGGGTTCGGCTGGAGCTGGATCGCGCACGATGAACGGCATCTGGGACCGGCTGGTGGGCCAGCAGCACGTCGTGGACGAGCTGTCGCACGCGGTAGCGGATGCGGGGAAGATCGTCATGGGCGAGCACGGCCCTGCGATGACGCACGCGTGGTTGATCACCGGCCCGCCCGGCTCCGGCAGGTCAACCGCCGCAACGTCGTTCGCTGCCGCCCTGGTGTGCCCGGAGGATGGCTGCGGAGTGTGTGAGGCGTGCCGCACGGCACCTCTCGGTGGACATCCGGACGTCAACGTCGTCTCCACTGACACGCTGAGCTACAAGACCGATGATGCGCGCGACCTGGTGCTCAAGTCGGAGATGTCACCGATCAAGAGTCACTGGCATGTCATCGTCATGGAGGACGCCGACCGGCTGACCGACACCGCTGTGAACGTGCTGCTGAAGTCGCTGGAGGAGCCGCCCCCGCACACGGTGTGGGTGCTGTGCGCACCGAGCGTTGAGGACGTCCTTCCGACGATCCAGTCGCGGACGCGGCACGTCCCGTTGCGCACACCGTCGACGGCCGACGTGGCGCAGTTGCTCATCGACAACTATGGCGTCGACGTCGCGATGGCATCCTTCGCGGCGCGCACGTCGCAGGGTCATATCGGTCGCGCGCGGGCGCTCGCGAGGGACGAGCATGCGCGGCTGCGGCGGCAGGAGGTCATGCGCATCCCGTTTCATCTCTACGACGTGCCCGCGTGCTTCACCAATGCGGCGAGCCTGCTCGGTGCCGCGGAGGAGGACGCGAAGGCCATCACCGATCCGATCGACGATGCCGAGAACGCCAACCTCGGTGCGCAGTTCGGTGCAGGCGAGGGAGCGATGCGCAGCAACATCAAGCGGCTCTCCGCGGCAGCCACGAAGGAACTGGTTAAGAAGCAGAAGACGCGCCGGACGCGGACCATTCGTGATCAGGTCGATCGAGCGCTCCTGGACCTGATGGGCCTGTACCGCGATGTGCTCGCCATCCAGTTCGACAGCGACGTCACCCTGATCAACGAGGAGATGCGACCGCAGCTGGCCCAGTTGGCATCGCGATCCACGGCCAACGACACCGGCCGCCGACTGCAGGCCCTCGCCTACACGCGCCTGCAGATTGAGGCGAGTGTGGCGCCGCAACTGGCGTTGGAGTCGTTGATGGTGGAGCTCAAGGACCCCTGGATCCGCACCGCCGTCATCTAGCCCCGACGTCAGCTACAACTGCCCACTCAGCGTGGTGGCAGCGGCCGATGTCGTCGCCTTGGGGGTGGTGGGCAAGGATGACTGCGCCCACACCGGGAGGTCGTCGCAGAATTCATGAGAGGACCGGCATGGGGCAGCAGGGCATTCGCATCGGCATCATCGGGGTGGCGGCCGGAGCGGTCCTCCTGGCCGGTTGCTCGTCGGGGGCGTCCAGCGGCCCATCAAGCGCAACAACCGCGCCGTCATCGAACAACTCCGTGGCCACGAGCGCGGCGCCCCTCGACGAAGTGGCCGCTCAGGCCGCGGCTTTCGCCGCGCTCCCGCCCGCCGACCAGGAGTCCCAGCTGGCCGCGACGAGCAGCGCTGCCGAACTCGCTCTGCTGCCCAAGTCCGACGCCGCGGCCTACAACGCCATGACCGCCGCACTGATCACACAGGCACGGGCTTACGCGGGCGACCCCAACTTCGGCAAGTTCGGCGCAGGGCCGGTCCGTGCTGCTGACGGCGGTTTCGGTGGCATGACATTCGCCGGTTGGGTGATATCAGGGATTGCCGTCTCCGCCGCGCTCAACGCGACGGACGGAATGAAGGCTGGAGCGCCGGCGGCATCGAATACGACGAAAGACTCATCCACCAGTGGGACCAGCGAGTTGACGGTCGGCGGCACGTCCGGCAATGCGACGATCGACTGGACGATGACGTCGAAGGAGAAGGGGCTCGCGGGCAGCCTGCGCCTCAAGGGTGACATCAATCCGTGCCCCGATGTCGGCGGACGTTTCACGGCGAAGGTGTCGCTCGAAACCAACGGAGCGAGTGACAACGGTGGCGGCAATTCGTCGTCGACCGTCTCCATCGACCTCCAAGGCCTCGTCGACGAAAGTGCGGCCATCGTCGGTTACGAGACGACCTCCAACACACGCGCGTCATCCGGTGCGCGTGGCCAGGTCGCGGACGTGACGTCCACCACCACGACGGTCGGTGGAGAGATCACTGCTGCCACGCGTGGCGCCAACGCGGCGCCTGGCACTGCAGTGGACGGCCAGCAGTGGGCGAACCTGGGGCAGATGACGGAGCTGATGGTCGTCCAGAACCTCATTGATGCGATTAGGAAGAGCATCGAGTCGGGTCGCTGCGTAACCCTGAACACGCCGACGAACCCGGCGAAGACAAAGGGCCTGAAGCCGTCCACGGCTGTGTCGATCTCCGCGCAGCCGCGCAGCAAGGTCGATGGCAAGCCGACCGGCGGGACGGTCACCGGGAAGTTGAACGGCGGCTCCTCGCTTAACCCCGCTGGCAGTCCGGTGCCTGCCGACGCCACGTTCGCTTACGTGGCACCCGACAAGGAGGACGAGCGTGCGACGGTGTCGCTGGAGGCTCGCTCCCTTCGCGGCGTGGGCAAGGCGGAGGTGCCGTTCGACACCGTCGTGCAGCGCGGCTGGACCATCGGCGGGCCGCAGGGTCCGTACAGCTTCTTCGGCAAGAGCTGCGGTAGCGCGGCCGGCCCGTGGGTGATCACCTACACGCTCGAGGGGATCCCGCAGCTGAAGGGCGGCGGTGTCATCAAGTTCACCTACCCCGTCGAGCTGGATCCGCAGGACACCGGAAACTCGACCAAGACCACCGGCACCGACAGGGGCGAGCTCAAGGCGGTCGGCCTCCCTGGAGGGGTGCGCTTCGATGGCCCGGCTGTCTCGAAGCTGACCGCGTGGAACAGCAAGTTCAAGATGAGGATCAAGACGAGCGGCACCGCCACCGGCTATGCCCGCGGCAAGCAGCGCACCCGCGCCGAGAGCACGGACACCTTCGACTTCGTCGTCACTCCCGCCGGTCCGGAGTCCTGTCCCACGAAGTGACGCCCGACCGTCCGATGCCTCCTAGACGCGAGTGGGCAGTTGTGGCTGGGATTCCTTGGCGGAAACCAGCCACAACTGCCCACTCGGCGGGGTGTTGGTGCGGGGTGTTGGTGCGGGGTGTTGGTGCAGGGTGTTCGTGCGGGGAAAGCTGTTCGGACTACTTGTGGCCGGGGCCGTTGTCGGCGCCGTGGCCGCCGCGGACGTCGTTGACGTTGTGGCCGGCCGGGTTGTCGGCGCCATTCTTGGCGAAGGCGATCGACGGGGTGGCCGCGGCCAGGCCGACGGCAACGAGGGTGGCGGCAACTACGCGGGTGGTACGGGACAGCGTCATGGTGTTTCCTCTCGGTCGGGCCCGGTCTGTCCGGGCATCGCAACCATCGCCCAGGGTTGGTCGTAGTCGCCATAGTGCTTGTGTCGCAACCAATTTGAGGGGGAGTCGTACGACTGCCCCTTACCCCGGCTTAACGATGCCGGGCTGTGCCGTTTACCGGCTGGGGCTTAGGCCCTCGGCAGAAGAGGCGGGGAAACTGGGGGCTACGAACTGCGCGTGTTCGATCACGGCTGTGTCCGGTGCGCCTGGGAGAAGGCCGTGAGATCGGTGGCGCGATCCTGTGAGTCCAGAACTCAGACGAGCGCGGGGTGTCGACTTCACCGGAGGAGTTGGTGAGCGGAGCGGGGTGTCTTACAGGGAGTCCATTGTTTGACCCAGTCCAAAATCGCCCACTACAGTCGGTACGTGCCTGCAGACCCGGCTGACCTCCTGCGCCAGCACGGTGTCCAGGTCACCGCACAACGATTGGCGGTCCTGCGAGCGGTGTCGGCGCACCCGCACTGCAGCGCGGACCTAGTGACCGATGTCGCCCGGGCCGAGATCGGCGCCATCTCCCGGCAATCGGTGTACGACGCACTCGCGGTACTCGTTGACGTTGGCCTGCTTCGACGCATCCAGCCTGTCGGCTCGCCGGCCCGCTTCGAGGACCGGGTCAGCGACAACCACCACCACTTGATCTGTCGCCGCTGCGGTCGCGTCGTCGATATCGACTGCGCTGTGGGCTCCGCACCGTGCCTAACCGCAGTGGACGACATGGGCTACGAGATCGACGAGGCTGAGGTCGCCTACTGGGGCCGCTGCCCCGACTGCCTTGCGGAGGCTCACGATTCGCTTGACACGAATAGTTCCCTTGCCTGACTTCCAGGCGCTAACCACAGGAGAGGTCACGATGGACGACGAGAGCAAGTGCCCGATGCATGGGCAGGAGACGGGCGGTACGCAGAACCGGGACTGGTGGCCGAACCAGTTGAACCTCAGGGTTCTCCAGCCGAACCAGCCCGCAGCCGACCCGATGGGCGCAGATTTCGACTATGCCGCGGAGTTCGCGACCCTCGACCTCGCCGCCGTCAAGACCGACCTCCGCGCGCTGATGACGGACTCGCAGGAGTGGTGGCCGGCTGACTATGGGCACTACGGCCCCTTCTTCATCCGCATGACGTGGCACGCCGCGGGCACGTACCGAACGATCGACGGGCGCGGCGGCGGCGGGACTGGCATGCAGCGCTTCGCGCCGCTCAACAGCTGGCCGGACAACGTCAGCCTCGACAAGGCGCGCAGGCTGTTGTGGCCGGTCAAGCAGAAGTACGGCCAGAAGATCTCCTGGGCCGACCTTCTCATCCTCACCGGAAACGTCGCCCTGGAGTCGATGGGCTTCGCCACCTTCGGCTTCGGCGGCGGGCGCGCGGACGTCTGGGAGCCCGACGACACCTACTGGGGTACCGAGGCCGAGTGGCTCGGGGACAAGCGTTACAGCGGCGACCGCGACCTTGAGAACCCCCTGGCCGCCGTACAGATGGGCTTGATCTACGTCAACCCGCAGGGGCCGAACGGCACTCCCGATCCGATGGCTTCGGCGCGCGATATCCGCGAAACCTTCAGCCGGATGGCCATGAACGATGAGGAGACCGTGGCGCTCGTTGCGGGCGGCCACACCTTCGGCAAGATGCATGGGGCGGGCGATCCGGACGAGTACGTCGGCCCAGAGCCCGAGGCGGCGCCCATTCAGCAGATGGGCTTGGGCTGGAAGAGCACCTTCGGCACGGGCTCAGGTGAGTACACGATCAGCAGCGGACTGGAGGGCGCCTGGACTGCCACGCCCATCACCTGGGACAACAGCTACCTCGAGACCCTGTTCGCGTACGAGTGGGAGTTGACCAAGAGCCCCGCGGGTGCCCAGCAGTGGATCCCGAAGGACGGCGCCGCAGCAGAGTCCGTCCCCGATGCGCACAATCCCTCGAAGCGGCATGCCCCGGTCATGACGACCGCGGACCTGGCGTTGCGAGTGGATCCGATCTACGAGCCGATCTCCCGTCGCTACCTCGCCGATCCTGAAGAGTTCGCCGCCGCGTTCGCGCGGGCCTGGTTCAAGTTGCTGCACCGCGACATGGGCCCGAAGTCGCGCTACCTCGGCCCAGAGGTCCCGGCGGAAGAGCTCATCTGGCAGGACCCTGTCCCCGTTGTCGATCACGCGCTCGTCGACGCGCAGGACATCGCCCAACTGAAGGACAAGCTGCTGGCCTCGGGACTGACGGTCTCCCAGCTGGTCTCGACCGCCTGGGCGTCGGCGGCCACGTTCCGCGGCACAGACAAGCGAGGCGGCGCCAACGGAGCCCGCATCCGGCTGGAGCCGCAGAAGGCATGGGAGGTCAACGGTCCAGCTGAGTTGGCTACGGTACTGGGCACTTTGGAGGGCATCCAGGCGGAGTTCAACGCCGACCAGTCCGGCGGGAAGAGCATCTCCCTTGCCGACCTGATCGTGCTCGGGGGCTGCGCTGCCGTCGAGAAGGCCGCTCAGGCCGCCGGCGCCGACGTGCAGGTGCCCTTCACGCCGGGGCGCACGGATGCCTCACAGGAGCAGACCGACGCGGAGTCCTTTGCCGTGCTTGAGCCCACGTTCGACGGGTTCCGCAACTACCTGGCCAAGGGACACCCGACGCGGGCGGAGCAACTGCTGGTCGAGCGAGCTGCTCTGCTCACCTTGTCCGCCCCCGAGATGACGGTGCTGGTGGGCGGGATGCGGGCCCTCAACGCGAACGCGGGCCACACGGCCCTTGGGGTCCTCACCGAACGGCCGGAGGCATTGACCACCGACTTCTTCATCAACCTGCTCGACATGGGCACGACGTGGAGTCCGATCGACGAAGACGAGGAGGTCTTCCAGGGCAGCAACCGCAAGACGGGCGAGGCCACGTGGACCGCGAGCCGGGTCGATCTGGCCTTCGGCTCGAACTCGGTGCTGCGCTCGCTCGCGGAGGTCTACGCCAGCGCTGACGCGCAGGAGAAGTTCGTGCGCGACTTCGTGAGTGTCTGGAACAAGGTCATGATGCTGGATCGGTTCGATCTGGCCTGATGCGGCCAACAAGGCACCGTGCGGGTCGAGGTTCGTCGGCTCGCACGGTGCCTTGTGCCTTACAGTTCGGCGGCCTTCTGCAGTCCGTGCGCGTAGGCGAGCATGGCATCGACGGCCGGGCCAAGGATCGCTTCGGTGCTCCGCGCGTAGTCCGGAGCAGCGAGCAGGCGTGCAGCCGCAGCAAGGAGCTCGTCGTACTTCTCGCAGCCCTGGGCGAGTCTGCTGCGCACCTGCTCGGCGGACTTCGCAGCCGACGTCGCGGCAGAGGTGCCGGGCAGCTCGCGCTGCATCTGGTCGAGAACCAGCAGTCGCTCGCAGAGTGCGGTCAGCGGCCCCGCGGCCTCCAGATCGGCGCGCCGCAGTTCCTGGCCGGATCCCGGATACAGGCGATCGAGTTGCGGGGTCATGTTGACGATCTGGACGCGCACGGAGGAGAAGCGGGCGACTTCCGCAGCACCGACCGCGCCGCGCGGCAGCACCGGGGGCGCGGCAACGGGATCGATGATGATCGGCGGCGGACCCACGTGCCGGAGCTTGCTGCGGGCGCGCACGGACACGAACAGCCCGACAGCAGCGCTCCCGAGCCACATCCACGCTGGCCCGGGGAACGACCCGCCCGTCGCGGACGTCACAACATCCATGAGCCCTGCCGCGCCGCCGACCCCGGCGACCGCGGCTCCTCCGGTCATCTCCGACTTCAGGCTCTGCACCCGTGACGTGTGCTTGCGCACGGCCGTCCGGTTAGCGGCGAGCGCCTTGCGGTGCTCCAGTTCGAGCGCGCGATTGGCGCCGCGCGACCCGCTGCCGGTGACCGACCGGAATGCGTCGACCATGTCGAGGCCCTTGGCCATGGCCCGCTCGATGCGGGCGGCCAGCTCGGCGGGGTCGGGGCGCGACTTGCTCACCGATATACGGTACGGCTCATGAGGGCCGGCCGTCAGATCAGTGTCGCCCTGGGGTCCCTTCTCGTGCTGGCGGCGTGCAGCAGCGGATCGGCCAGCGACGTCGTCCCACCGACCCGCCCCTCGATCGCGCCCACGGTCAGCCTCCCGCCGCTGCCGTCCGCCTCACCCGTGCAGTCGGTGACCCGCCAGCCCGATCCCTCCACAGAGCCGGCACCCGACCTGACCGCCTTCTACGACCAGGACGTCACGTGGCACAACTGCGGCGCCGCCGACTGCACCACCATCACGGTGCCGCTGGACTACTCCCAGCCGGACGGGGCGACCGTGAAGCTCGCCGCTGCGAGGGTGAAGTCGACGGGCGACTCGATCGGGACGCTCTTCGTCGATCCGGGCGGCCCGGGCGGAAGCGCCGTGGACTACGCGCGAGCGGCGAAGCAGATCGTCAGCGAGGACGTCCGCAAGCACTACGACGTCGTCGGCGTCGACCCGCGCGGGGTCGGCCTGAGTGATCCGGTGCGCTGCCTGACAGACGACCAGACCGACGAGATCCTCGCCGTCGACGGCACGCCGGACTCTCCCCAGGAGGAACAGGCGACCATCGACGCGTCCGCGGTGGTCGAGCATGGCTGCGAGAAGAAGGGCGGCCTGCTCTACCAGCACATGGGCACGGCGGATGCGGCACGCGACCTCGACATCGCCCGCGCCGTCGTCAACGACGACACCTTCAACTACCTCGGCAAGTCGTACGGGACGATGCTGGGCGCGACGTACGCGGAGCTCTTCCCCGATCGGGTCGGGCGCATGGTGCTCGATGGAGTGCTGCCGGCGAACCTCGACCTCGTGCAGATCACGAAGGGCCAGGCCGACGAGTTCGAGGTTGCGTTGCGGCACTTCGTCGAGGACTGCCTGGGCAGCAGCGACTGTCCCCTGTCCGGAACTCCGGACGAGGCCATCAAGCAGGTCCAACAGTGGCTCGCGAGTCTGGACTCCGTCCCGCTGGTGTCAGGAAGCCGGGAGTTCAACGAGCCGCTTGCCACGTATGCGGTGCTGTCGTACCTGTACTTCCCGGCCAACGACTACCCCGCACTGCGCGGCGCGCTTGCATCAGCGATGAATGACAAGGACGCCGGGCCGATGCTGGCGTTGCTCGACGCTCGGATCGACCGAGGTCCGGAGGGGCACTACATCTCCAACAGCACCGACGCGTTCTATGGCGTGACGTGCCTGGACCGTCCGTTCACCGGCACGGTCAACGACGTGAAGAAGTACGCCAAGGAGTGGGCGGCGACAGCGCCGACCTTCGGGCCCTCCCTGGCCTGGGGCCTGCTGCCGTGCCAGGACTGGCCGGTGGTCGGTGACCCGATCAGCGAGACGAAGGCCAAGGGCAGCAACCCGATCCTCGTGGTCTCGAGCAGCCACGACCCGGCCACGCCGTACCAGTGGGGCGTCGACCTGGCGTCCACTCTCGATAACGGGCACCTGCTGACCAACGACGGCTGGGGGCACACCGCGTACCACGCGAACGGCAACTGCATCTCCCGTGCGGTGGATGCCTACCTGCTGGCCGGGACGTTGCCCGCCGACGGGACCGTCTGCTCCTGAGCGGGGTGTCCGCCCAGAGCGAACCTGGGCCGAACGTGTTTGCACGTTCAACTACTGCTCCGTTAGGTTTACCTAACTCCGTCTGAGAACTACGCTATTCAGACAAATCACCCCATAAGGGAGCACGGCATGGCCACGTTGGACCCCACCGAGAACCCCGACGTCGACGTCGCCCTTGAGGCTGAGTCGATCGCCCACGGCATCAGCGAGCCGGACCCGCGTCGCTGGAAGGCCCTGATGGTCATCGCGATCGCGCAGTTGATGGTCGTCTTGGACGCGTCCATCGTGAACATCGCGCTGCCGTCGATGCAGGCCGATCTCGGGATCTCCGACGCCGATCGTCAGTGGATCGTCACGGCC
>Ga0194043_1000124_pt1 | contig 36085 bp, 34 predicted proteins | sample JunL4415m_MetaG_FD_161274 | JGI IMG/M metagenome (GOLD analysis project Ga0194043, IMG submission 161274) | Anoxic zone freshwater microbial communities from boreal shield lake in IISD Experimental Lakes Area, Ontario, Canada - Jun2016-L442-15m | ecosystem: Environmental > Aquatic > Freshwater >...
CTGCGCGCCTGACCCTCCCTGCACCGCCGAGAGGCAGGCTCAGGTCGTCAAACGCTGCAAAATCTCAACCGGGCACGACCGCAGCCTGCCTCTCGGCGGTGCAGGGAGGGTCAGGCGCGCAGTACGAACGGGTCGCCCACCGGCTCGTCCGCCGACTCGATCCATACCGCCTTCGGCTGGGTGAACTCCGCGAAACCGTCGAGGCCGTTCTCGCGCCCATAGCCGGAGAGCTTGTTTCCGCCGAAGGGCGTGGCGAACTGCAGCGCCCGGTACATGTTGACCCAGACGGTTCCCGTGTCCAGTTGACGCGCGACGCGGTGCGCACGGCCAAGGTCGCGCGTCCACACCCCCGCGGCAAGGGCGAACGGCGAGTCGTTGGCGATGGCGATCGCCTCGTCCTCGTCGGCGAAGGTGATGACAGACAGCACCGGGCCGAACAGTTCGTTGCGCGCCACGGACATCTGGTTCGTGACACCGGCGAGGACGGTCGGCGGGTAGAACCAGCCGCGATCGGGCCGATCGCCGTCTGCGCCTCCGACGATCAGGTGTGCACCTTCGCTCACCGCCTCGTCGACCCGTGAGGCCACGCCCGCGAGGATCTTCTCCTGCGACATCGGGCCCATGTCCGTGTCGGGATCCACGGGATCGCCCAGCCGAATCGTCCTCGCTCGCGCCGCCACGGCATCGATCAGCTGCTCCGCGATCGACTCGTGGACAAGCAGCCGAGATCCCGCAACGCACGTCTGGCCAGCCGCCGCGAAGATGCCGGCGATGACACCGTTGACGACCTCGTCGATGCGCACATCCGCGAAGAACATGTTCGCGCTCTTGCCACCCAGCTCCAGGACGAGTGGCTTGAGGTGCTGCGCAGCGCGCTCGGCAACGAAGCGGGCGCTGTCAGGCCCGCCGGTGAACCAGAGCTTGCGCACGAGTGGATGCGCGACGAGTGCGTCGCCGGCCTCCTGCCCCAGTCCGGTGACGATGTTGAGGCAGCCGTCAGGAAGGCCCGCTTCCTTCGCCAGCTCTCCCAGTCGAAGCAGGGACAGCGAGTTGACCTCCGGTGGCTTCACGACAACGCAGTTGCCCGCCGCCAGCGCCGGCGCCAGGCCCATTCCGCCCAGCAGCATCGGGGAGTTGAAGGCCGGGATCACACCGACCACGCCGAAGGGCACGCGCTGCGTGAAGACCGTGACGCTCGCACGGTCCTGCGGGATCGTCCGGCCCTCAGTCTGGTACGCCAGGCTCGCGTAGTAGTGGTACCAGGCGCGCAGCGACACCATCTGACCCTTGACCTCACGGACGACCTTGCCCGCATCACGCGCCTCGAGCGCGGCCAGCTCGTCTGCGTGTTCGGCGATGAGGTCACCGAGGCGCCACAGGATGTCGGCACGCTTCGTCGGACCGGCGTCGCGCCAGGACGAGAAGACAGCCTGCGCGGCATGCACCGCCGCGTCAACGTCGTCCGCATCGCCCCGCGCGATCTCGGCCCACGGCTCGGTCGTCATCGGATCGAGCGTCGCGAGGACCTCACCTGACGATGCCGGCGTGCGGCGGCCATTGATCCAGTGCTGATAGCGGTCCATCACTGCTCCTCGAAGAAGTTCATGTGCTCGAGCACATCAACGGCGTGGCGGGCACTTGCGTTGAGGTGCAGTTCCATGGCCCGTTGGGCCGCCATCGGATCGCGTCGCTGGAACGCGTCCACGATCTCCTTGTGCTGGCGCTGCGCCTCGTCGAGCCACTCGGGGACGAACTCGAAGTACGGCATCGGCAGCGACCGAGTGAGCAGGCGCAGCATGCTGTCGATCCGCTTGCTCCCACACGCCTTGTTGATGGTGCGGTGGAATTCGAAGTTGAGTCGCTCCTGCTCGGCACGATCTTCGGTGGATCCGATCGCCTCGTAGATGGCAACGAGTCGCGCGAGTCCGTCGTCGTCGAGCCGCGCCACCGCGCGAGCAGCGGACAGGCCGGCCACCTGTCCGAAGAGCTGGTAGTGGTCGATGATGTCCTCCCGCTCGAGGCGCTGCACGTACGCGCCCCGCCGCGGGATGTTCTCGATCAGGCCCTCCTGGTCGAGCGTGATCAAGGCTTCGCGCACCGGCAGCCGGCTGACGCCGAGCTCCTCGGCGATCGCATCCTGATCGACCCGCGTGCCGGGCTTCATCGTGCCGTTGAGGATCCCCTCACGGATGTGGTCGGCGACCGCGTCGGCGAGGTTGCCCCGACGTCGGGGGCGCAGCGGTATCGGGTCAGCGCTCATGACAGCTCGATCCACGTGGTCTTCAGGTCGGTGAACTTGTCCATGGCGTGCAGCGACTTGTCGCTGCCGAAGCCAGACTGCTTGACGCCGCCGAAGGGAACGGTCATGTCACCCTCCTCGTAGCAGTTCACCCACACCGTCCCCATGCGCAGTGCCTTGGACACGCGTCGCGCGCGACTGAGGTCATTGGTCCACACCGCCGACGCCAGGCCGTAGGCGGTCGAGTTCGCGATCCGCACGGCCTCGTCGTCGGTGTCGAATGTGAGGACGGACAGCACCGGGCCGAACACCTCCTTCTGCGCCAGCAGCGAGTCCGGTCGGAGGTTGTCGACGACCGTTGGCGGGTAGTACGAGCCGCCCGTCCCGACGAGAACCGGCTCCCCTCCGACCAGAAGCCGTCCACCCTCTCGCAGGCCGGCCGAGACGATGCCGTGCACTGTCTGGAGCTGTCGGGCGCTGGCGATAGCGCCGATTGGCGTCTGGTGATCAAGCGGGTCGCCGGGCTGCAGCCCGGTCATCGCCTCGAGAATCCTGCCCACCACGTCGTCCTTCACGGACTCATGCACGATCAGGCGTGAACCGGCAGTGCACATCTGCCCCGCGTTGTAGGTGACGGACCACGCTGCGGTTGCCGCGGCCTTGTCGAGGTCGGCGTCGGGGAAGACGATGTTCGCGCCCTTGCCCCCGAGCTCGAGGTAGGGCCGCTTCATGTTGGACTGCGCGGCCGCCGTCATGATCGCCCGGCCGGTGGCGGTCGAGCCCGTGAAGGTGACGATGTCGACGTCGGGGTGACCGGCCAGCGCAGCACCCGCGGTGGGACCCGTCCCGTTGACGACGTTGAGCACTCCGTCCGGCAGGCCCGCCTCGAGTCCGAGCTGCGCGACGTAGAGCGCCGTCAGTGGCGACAGTTCCGCGGGCTTGAGGACCATCGAGCAGCCCACCGCCAGCGCCGGTGCGATCTTCCAGGTCTCGAGAGTCAGCGGGAAGTTCCACGGCGTGATCGCGCCGACAACTCCGGCCGGCTCCCGCTCGATCATCGCCCACGAGGAGTCGCCCACATTCGGCATCTCGTCGAGCACCTTGTCGATCGCCTCGCCGTACCAACGCAGGGTTCGGTGGCACGCCCGGACGTCGATCGCCTTGGCCTCCCGCGCCGGCTTGCCCATCTCCAGAGCCGTCAGCACCGCCAACTGCTCGGCGTGCCCGTTGACCAGGTGGGCCCAGCGGATGAGGACGTCCTTGCGGTCCATCGGCGCCATGCCGGCCCAGCGCCGGTCGTCGAAGGCGGCCCGTGCCGAGGCGACCGCGCGATCGATGTCCGCCCCGTCGCCCATCGCCACCTCGGCCACGACGCGTCCGTCGATGGGGCTGACGACTTCCCCCCGCGTCGAGCCGGGAGTCCATCGCCCGCCGATGAGCAGGTCGGTCGGGTACTGGACGGTCGCAGCCAGCGCGCTCCAGTCGGGAGCGGTCGTTGTCATGGAAGTCCTCCGCACTCGAGTTTGATAAATGATACAAATAGCGGGTGCTGCTGACCGAGAAACCGGAATACGACGACCTGCGCGACGGGGTCCGCCAGATCTGCGCACCGTTCGACGGCGCCTACTGGCAGGGCCTCGAGCCGGACTCGTACCCCGAGGAGTTCGTGCAGGCCCTCACCGACGCCGGCTACCTCGCCGCCCTGGTGCCCGAGGAGTACGGCGGTGGCGGAGCCACGCTCACCGAGGCGTCGATCATCCTGGAGGAGATCTCGGCGTCGGGCGGAAGCCCGTCCGCCTGCCATGCGCAGATGTACGTGATGGGAACGTTGCTGCGGCACGGCAGCGCCGAGCAGAAGGCCCGCTACCTGCCCGGCATCGCCGAGGGCACCCTTCGTCTCCAGGCTTTCGGGGTCACCGAGCCCGAAGCCGGCTCGGAGACCACGCGGATTCGCACGCGCGCCGAACGGGTCGCGGACGGCTGGCGCATCAACGGCCAGAAGATCTGGACGTCGCGGGCCCTCTACTCCGACCTCATGCTGCTCCTCGCGCGAACGACGCCCTACGAGGAATGCGCCAAGCCGACGGAGGGACTGTCCGCCTTCATCTTCGACATGCGAAGCGTGACGGGCATGACGATCAAGCCGATCCGCACGATGATGAACCACAACACGACCGAGGTGTTCTTCGACGACGTCGTGATACCCGGCGACGCACTCATCGGCGAGGAGGGCAGAGGATTCCGCTACATCCTCGACGGGATGAATGCCGAGCGGATCCTGATCGCCTCCGAGTGCATTGGCGACGGGCGCTTCGTGCTCGAACGCGCCGTCGACTACGCCAACGGCCGCGAGGTCTTCGGACGCCCGATCGGTGCCAATCAGGGAGTGCAGTTCCCGCTTGCCCGCGCGTACGCCTCGCTTCGTGCCGCCGATCTCGTGCGGTTCGATGCCGCAGCGAGATACGACCAGGGAGAGAAGTGCGCCGCTGAGGCCAATATGGCCAAGCTCCTGGCCTCGGAGGCGTCGTGGGCCGCAGCGAACGCCGCGATCGACACGCACGGCGGCTTCGGGTTCGCCGTCGAGTACGACATCGAGCGCAAGTTCCGCGAGACCCGCCTCTACCAAGTCGCTCCCATCAACAACAACCTCGTGCTCGCCTACCTCGGCCAGCATGTACTTGGACTGCCGAAGTCCTACTGAGCCCGACCGCGGTCGATCACCGACTGGACGAACGCGGCATCATGCTCGTCCAGTGCGGGCACCGGACCGTGCGGGACCGGCCAGCCGCTGATGTCGAATGGCGCATCGAGCATCTCGATCACCCCCGAGGGGGTGCTCACCGGGTGGAAGTGGTCGCGGGCGCGAAGTTGCTCGTGGTCCCAAACGCCGCGGAGGTCGTTGACCCGGGCGTTGGCGATCCGACCGGCGGCAAGCCGACGACGTGCCTCGTCGACTGGAATGCTCGCGAGCTCGGCGGACAGGATCGCCTCGAGTTCGTCCACGTTCGTGATGCGGTCCGAGTTGGTGGCGAACCTGGCGTCTGTTCCGAGCGAGGCATCCTCGAGAACGTGCTCGGCGAGGCTGCACCACTCGCCATCGCTCTGCACGGCGATCAGCACCGTGCTGCCGTCACTCAGCAGGAACGTGCCGTACGGGGCGATCGCGTGGTGGCGTCGACCCGTGCGAGGCGCCTGCCCCGGCCCGTAGACAGCTGCATACATCGGCGCAGACATCCACTCGGCCAATGCGTCCAGCATCGAGACATGGACCGCAGCACCCTCACCCGTGCGCTCGCGACGCACGAGCGCAGCAAGGATGCTGGTGAGGGTGTACATCGCAGCGCAGATGTCCGCCACGGAGAAGCCCACCTTGCTCGGCGTATCCGTTCCCGTCACGGAGAACGCCCCGGCCTCGGCCTGGATCGCGAGGTCGTAGGCCTTGTCGTCGGTACGCGGCCCACCGTGGCCGTAGCCGGAGATCTCGCACGCGATGAGCGACGGGTGCTTCTCGATGAGCTGCTGCGCACCGATGCCCAGATCCGCGGCCGCCCGCGGCGAGAGGTTGTGCAAGAACACATCAGCTCCAGCAATGAGCGCCCGGAGCATGGCGAGGTCAGCATCATCCTTGACGTCGAGCACCACAGACTGCTTGCCGCGGTTGGCCCACACGAAGAAGGCCGACTCCCCTTGGACGACGCTGTCGTAGTGCCTCGCGAAGTCACCACCGGGGCGCTCTACCTTGATGACGGTGGCACCCAGATCAGCCAGCTGCCGTGTCGCGAACGGTGCCGAGACGGCGGCCTCCAGCGAGACGACGACGATCCCTTCCAGCGGTCCGCTCACTTCGTTCATCCGCCAACCTCGGCCACGTCGCGCAGGAACCAGTCGATCAACTGCTCGCAGTTGGACCGGGTCTGTGCCTGCGCGGCTGCAAGGTCGTCGAGGATCTCCTGCTCCGACGTGTGACTGGGAATGTGGTCCGGCCCGATTGCGGCCCAGCCGGCCACCAGCGGCACGTCCGCCTCCGGGTGGAACTGCGTGCCGACCGCGCGGCCGCGCCGAAACAACTGCACCGCGTTGGCGTTGCGGGCCAGCACCTCGACCGAGCCATCCGCAGGCAGGACGGTGCGGTCCTCATGCCACGTGAACCACGGACCAGTCGGCACCGGCAGGCCGTCGATGACCGTCTCGATCGATACCAGGCCGATCTCGTCCATCCCGGGCGGTGCCTTCTCGACCCAGCCGCCGACACTCTCGGCGAGCAACTGCCCGCCGAAGCAGACCCCGAGATAGGGCTTGTCCTCCTCGAGCAGCCGACCGATGAGGTTGATCTCCGCCTCCACCCAGGGTCGATGCCGCTCGTCGTAGGCGTTGGAGAACGAGCCGAAGGCCATGACGGCGTCGTACGCATCAAGGTCAGGGAAGTCCGTGTCCGGAGCCGCAGGGTCACCGAGCACGACGTGCTCATCGACGTCGTATCCACGTGCGACCAGGATCTCGCCGACGATCGCCGGATGCGCCTCAGGCTCGTGGCTGATCAGAAGCACTCGCGGCATCTAGATGACCGCCCGGTACCGCTTCAGCTCCCATGCGCTGACGTCCTCGCCCTGATCAGCATTCGCGGCGAACTCCTCGGCCTCTCGGCGCTGCATGATCAAGAACGTGTCGACGAAGGTGTCACCGAACACGCTGCGCGTGAACGGCGTGTCGAAGTTGTCGATGGCTCCGTTGATGTCGACGGGCAGTCGCTCCCACTGCTCGTCCGCGTGCGGATCGCCGACGACCTGCGGAATGAGTGCGTAGTCGTTGTCCAGTCCGTCCAGCCCTGCGGCGAGCACCCCGGCCAGGACCAGGTAGGGATTCGCGTCGGCTGCGGCCCAGCGTGCTTCGAGCCGGTTGGACGAGCCGGCACCGACGATCGACCGCACGCCGACCAGCCGGTGGTCCAGGCCCCACGTGACCTGGGTCGGTGAGAAGGAGTAGTCCTGAACGCGCTTGTAGCCGCTGATGGTGGGCGTCATCACCAGTTGCAGTTCCTTGTGATGCGCGAGCAGGCCCGTCAGGTAGCGGCGCATCAGCGCATTGCCGAGGACCGAGTCCTCGTCGGTCACGGAGAAGAGGTTGGCCCCGTTGCGGGTCAGCGACTGGTGCACGTGCATGCCATTGCCCGCCTCGGTGAGGAACGGCTTGGCCATGAAGGTGACGTTCAGGCCGTGCCGCTTGGCCACCAGCCGGACGATGTACTTGAAGTAGACGGTGTGATCGGCCATGTCCATGAGCGGGCCATACCGCAGGTTGATCTCGGTCTGCCCGGGTCCGTACTCGACGTTCGTGGCCTCGACCTCGATGCCCGTCTTGCGGAGCGACTCGCGGATGTCGAACATGAACGGCTCCATCTCGAAGCCGCGCATGATCGAGTAGCAGTTGATGTCGTCGTAGATCGGCTTCCAGTCCTCAGTGAAGAAGTGGCACTCGAGCTCGGTCGCTGCATCCACTCCGTATCCCAGCGCCGCTGCGCGAGCGATCTGGTCCTTCAGCATGCGACGGGCGTCCATCGGGACCGGCTCGTGCGTGGTGTTGTCGACGGTGTCGCACATGACGATGGCCACGCCGTCCGTCCAGCCCGCGATTCGAAAGCTCGCCAGGTCGGGGACCGCGTGCATGTCAGGGAAGCCGTGCTCCTCGTTGACGAAAGGCGTGGAGAAGATGAAGCAGGTCGGATCCCACGTGTAGATGACGTTCGCGATGTGGAAGCCGCCGCCGCGCAGGAACTGCTTGACCGGGATCCGCTTGCCGCGGGGCATCCCCCACGTGTCCACGACGACGCACTCGACAGTGTGGATGCCGTGCTCATCGCACAGGCCCACCACGCGGTTGCGCTCCGAGGGGTCCCAGGCCATGAATCCTCCAGAAGTCCTGAAATTAGATACTTGATAAATGTAATGTGCCAGTCACTCGGGCGGGTCCCTTTTCGGCAATCCGCCAACCCCACCTGAAGGGACCTACCCATGCGTGCAGCCGTGCTGACGGCACCGGGGCAGCCGCTGGACGTCATCGAGGTGCCAGACCCCGTCGCCGGGTCGGGCGGAGCGGTCGTCGACGTCCTGGCCTGTGGCATCTGCCATTCGGACCTGCACGCGGCGGCCGGGGACTACGCGACCAAACTGCCCGTCATCCTCGGCCACGAGGTGGCCGCCCGGCATGAGCGTCTGGGCCCGGTCCTGGTCTACGCGTGCTGGGGCTGCCGGCAGCCGGACTGCTGGGCCTGCTCGTCCCAGCAGGAGATGATCTGCCCGAACGCGACCGAGGCAGGGCTCTTCCGCGACGGCGGGTACGCGGAGCGGATGCTCGTCCCCGACGAGTACTACCTCATCCCCCTGGGTGACCTCGATCCCGCGAAGGCCGCTCCCCTGGCCTGCGGCGGCCTGACCGCCTACCGAGCGATCGACCACACGCTGGCCACCATCAAGGACGCTGCCCGCCCGCGGGCCCTCGTCATCGGCGCCGGCGGCCTGGGCCAGTTCGGGCTGCAGTTCCTGAAGATCCGATCGGATGCCGAGGTCGTCGTGGTTGACGCCTCACCCGAGAAGCGCGAACTGGCGCTGTCACTCGGGGCGGATGCGGCCGTGGCGCCGGGCGAGGTCGACGGCTCCTTCACCGCGGTTGTGGACTTCGTCGGGGCCGAGGCGACGCTCCAGACCACACGCGACCACGTACGCCGGCAGGGCATCGCGGTGGTGGTCGGCCTCTACGGCGGGACCATCCCCTTCGGATTCGGCGCCGTGCCGCACGAGGCCCGCTTCATGACGTCGGTCTGGGGCACGCGAGACCAGCTCGCCGACCTGGTCGCCCTCGCGCAGCAGCACGACCTCCACTCGGAGATCGAGACCGTTCCGCTGGAGTCGGCGCAGATCGCGCACGACCGTCTTCACGCCGGGCAGGTCTCCGGCCGTTTCGTCCTCATCCCGTGATTGGAGCAGACATGACCGCCGCCCTCGACGTGGACATCACCGACCCCGCCACCTACGCGAACGGGATCCCCCACGAGGTCTTCGCCCGCATGCGTCGCGACGAGCCCATCGCCGTGCGCATGTACGCGGGGCGTCCGTTCTACGCGGTGACGAGATATGCGGACCTCGTCACGGTCACCCGCGACCCCGCTACGTACTCCAATGCACGGGGCATGACGAACCTGCCGGATCTCACCGAGGAGCAGATGAACGCACGTCGGTCCATCGTCGACACCGACGCTCCCGACCACGTCCGCCTGCGAAAGCTCGGCATCCCCGCCTTCACCAGCCACAAGGTGAAGAGCTACGAGGACGTCACGCGCGAGATCGCCGCAGAACTGCTTCGACAGGCCGCCGATAAGGGAAGCATCGACGTCGTTCAAGACGTCAGCGCGCCGCTGCCCATCCGCGTGATCATCAACATCCTTGGCGTGCCCCCAGAGGACGCCGGCATGCTCGTGCAGTGGTCCGACGAGCTCATTGACTCCACCGGCGTCCCGGCTGATGCCTACGGCAACACCACGCCACTGGAATTGCTGCCCTTCAACGCTCCGGCCTCCCACGCCCTCTTCGAGTACGGCCGGAAGATGCGCGCCGAGCGCACCAGCAACCCGAAGGACGACCTCACCACGGCGCTCGTGGAGGCTCGCTACGAGGGCGAGGCGCTCTCCGACTACGACTTCAAGAACATGTTCCACGTGCTCGTGTTCGCCGGCAACGAGACGACACGCACTGCGATCAGCAACGGCGTGAAGGCCTTCATCGACAACCCAGACCAGCTGGACCTGCTGTACAAGCGCCCCGAACTCGTCGAGAACGCGGTGGAGGAGATCATCCGGTATGCAACGCCCGTCATGCACATGCGGCGCACGGCCACCCGCGACGCCGAGCTCGCGGGAGTGCCCATCAAGGAGAACGACAAGGTCGTGATGTGGTACTGCTCCGCCAACTTCGACGAGACACAGTTCGCGGCCCCCCTTCGATTCGACATCACTCGTGAAATCAAGCCCCCGCAGGTCTCGTTCGGAGCCAAGGGACCGCACCACTGCCTGGGTGCGCCCCTCGCGCGCATGGAGATCCGCGTGCTGCTGGAGGAGATGATCAAGCAAGGAACCCGGTTCGAGCAGTCCGGCTCACTCGTCCGTACGAACTCTAACTTCGTGAACGGCATAGCCGCGTTCCCCGCCACGGTGACCGCACGCAACTAGCGCTGCAACACGTGAGGGGCCCGGTCCAGTGGACCGGGCCCCTCACGTTGGCATGACTCTACGAAATGAAGTTGTGCACCGCGTCGTAGTTCTCGTTCTTGCGGCGCAGTTGGCCGACCAGGAAGCCGATGACCAGGACCACGAACGGCAGCAGGATGAGGAACCAACCGAGACTGCTCATCTCGAACGGTCCGCAGCCCGAGCCGGGCTCGCCCGGGCACGCGGCGGGATCCTGCGCCACTCCGGCGAGCAGGTTGTAGCGGCTGATCAGCATGAACTCGCCGAGGGCCAGACCGATGATGGCCAGCACTGGCGCGATCATGACGTTCCAGATGCGGGTGTCCTCCTTGGTTCGCCGGAAGTACACGATCACCGAGATGCTGACCAGGATCTCGGTCAGGACGATGGCGATCACCGACAGGGACGAGAACCAGTAGAAGACGTTCAGGATCGGGTCCCACTTGAAGATGATCGCGACGATCACCAGCACGACGGCAAGCACGAAGACCACGGTGGTCGCAGCGAACGGAGCCTGCTGCTTGTTGGTGTGGTCCAGCTTCTTCGGCAGGACGCCGGCGCGGCCCATCGAGAACAGGTACCGCGACGCGCTGTTCTGGAAGGCCAGCGTCGCAGCGAACAGCGACGTCAGCACGATCCAGCCAAACACCTCGGTCAGCCACTGGCCGACGAAGTGGGTCGTGAGGCCGAACAGCATGGCGGACGGATCCGCCAGCGGAACACCGTCGACCGCGGTGGCCTCGAAGACCTTGTTCTGGATGTCCGTCGCACCGAGTCCGGTCACCAGCCCGAAGCCCACAAAGGCGAACAGGGCCGTGATCAGGAGGACCGAGATGTACGTGGCCCTCGGGACCGTCTTCTTCGGGTCCTTGGACTCCTCGCCGTAGATCGCCGTGGCCTCGAAGCCGATGAAGGAGGCGAGCGCGAACGCGAACGCGATTCCCGCGCCGCCGGTCAGTCCACCCTGCATGATCGCGCTGGGGCTGAACGACGCGCTGAAGTTGGGGCCGCCCTCAGCGCCACCGTCGATGATGGCTGCGGCACCCACGATGATCAGGGCGAGCACCTCGAAGGTGAGCAGCACACCCAGGAACTTCGCGCCGATGTCCACCGAGAGGGCCGAGAGAAGGTAGACGATGACGACGATGGCGAGGGAGTAGACCCACCATTCGAGGTCGATCCCGAACTTGGCCACGAACTGGAGCTTCAGCTGGAAGCCGATGAAGCCGATCACCGACCACTGGACGGCGAGATAGGCGAGCACCGACACGAAGGCCGAGCCGACGCCGGGACCGATGCCCAGGCCACGTCCCACGTAGGCGAAGAAGGCGCCCGTGTTGGTGACGTACTGGCTCATGGTGGCGTAGCCGACGCTGAAGATCAGCAGGACGACACCGACTGCGACGTACATGCCGGCCGCACCGGCCCCATTGCCCAGGGCAACGGCAACGGGGAAGGCTCCGGTCATGCCGGCCAACGGAGCGGCCGCCGCGACGACGAAGAAGATGACGCCCAGCAGGCCGAGTGTGCCTCGCCTTAGCGTGGTGTCGGTGGTCTCCGGATCAGGAGCGCCAAGCACCTGATCGGACTCGGGGAGGTTCTCCCTCTGGGACATGCGGCCTCCAGGCGGCAACTGCGGTGGGGGTCGTACGGGACCGAACGATGGGACAGGGTGGCGCATTCGTCACGCGCGGTCAAGCACTTTGGAGAAGTGTCCAGAAAGTGAGCACGAGTCGTGACCTTGGCCGAGCCGGCCTGTTCGCCAGCCCAGGAGACTAGAAATCCTCGATGTACTCGTCGAGCTCCCATTGCGTGACGAGGCGGGTGCTCGGATCCTCGACTTCCTCCTCGTACCGCTTGGCCTCATCTCGCTTGAGCGCGGCAAAGGCCCGGATGAACTTCGCTGAGAGGTGGTTGCTCAGCTCGACATCTGCTTCCAGCGCATCGAGGGCCGCCGGCAACGACATCGGCAGGACCTGGCCGTGCTCACTGTCGGTGTATGACCAGCCGACAACCGGCTCCGGTGCTGACAGCTTGTTCTTGATGCCGTCGAGTGCGGCTGCGAGGACCGCAGCGATGACGACGTAGGGGTTCGCCGATCCGTCGCCGATACGCAGTTCCAAGCGCGTGCCCGCCCCGCGCTCCGGTGGGATTCGGATCATCGCCGAGCGGTTGTCATACCCCCACGTGTTCCGGTACGGCGCCATGGTGTCCGGGCCGAGGCGCTTGTAGGAGTTCACCGTCGGGTTGGTGAAGGCAGCGAGGGCGTTGGCGTGCTTGAGCACGCCGCCCATCACGTTGTAGGCCAGCTCCGACAGTTCACCGTCGGGCGTGCTCATCAGGTTGACGCCGTCCACGTCGTTCATCGAGAAGTGCAGATGGAAGCCGCTGCCGCCCTCGTCGTCCCAGGGCTTGCCGATGAAGGTGCCCAGCACGCCACTACGGGTCAGGACGTCCTTCACGCTGGTCTTGAACAGGAAGGTCCGGTCGGCAGCATCCATAGCCTCGCTGTGCCAGAGATTGATCTCGTACTGCGATGGGCAGAACTCGTGATTGCCGGCGAACGCTCCGATGTTCAGCTGGTCGAGGCAGCGCAGCAGGTTGAGGTAGTGCCCGTCGGGGTCGACCTGCGCGCCGGTCATGTAGACCCGTCCGGTCTTGTTCAGGAGGCGTCGATAGGTGCCGTCGACCTTCTCCGCGAAGTAGAACTCCAGCTCGGGACCGCAGATGGGGGTCAGTCCAAGCGCGTCGTACTCGTCGAGCACGGAGCGCAGCACTGCGCGCGGCGCGATCTCGCTGCGGCTGCCGTCGGGGTTGTCAATGTCGGCGATCGCGTAGGCGACGCCCGGAACCCACGGGATGGGACGGATCGTGTCGGTATCGAGCTTGGACACCATGTCGGGGAGCGCGTCGTCGATGCCGCCCTCTTCCGTCAGGACGCCACCGCGCGTGTTCGTGACCCACGTGGCCTCGCAGAAGGCCGGACCATGTGCCGCCGAGCGCTCCAACTGCGAGACGAGGAGGTCCTTGGACCGCGGTAGGCCGAGCAGGTCCGCGTAGATGAGCCGGACGATGTCGATGCCCTGGGTCTCCAGGATGCGGCGGGTCTCGGCGAGGTCGTGCTGCATCCAACAACTCCTTCAGTAGAACCACGTGGATGAGGGAATGTGACCGAAATCGTTCGGGCCCACATGATTACAGAGTTAGGATGCGCCGTCCACCGATTCGTCACGCAAATCTGGCCACGAGATGAGCAGTCCATGCGCGTCCTGATTCTCCAGCACGACCACCTCAGTCCTGCCGGCCCGATCGCCGAGCGATTCGCGCACCGTGGCTATGAGGTCGTCGAGCAGTTGATCGTCCCGGCGGAGAAGTTCAGCACCCCGAACGTGTCCTTCGACTTCCCTGACCCGACGGACTTCGACGCGCTGGTGCCCATGGGATCACCATGGGGTGCCTGGGACGACGCGACGATCGGCAACTGGCTGGTTCCCGAACTGGAGTGGCTCAAGCGAGCCGACGACGCAGGCGTCCCGGTGTTCGGCATCTGTTTCGGCGGTCAACTGCTCGCGCGGGCCCATGGCGGCTCCGTTGCGCCGGCTCCGCGTGCCGAGATCGGCTGGGCATCCATCTGGACCCAGTTCCCGGACATCGTCAGTTCCGGTCCGTGGTTCCAGTTCCACTACGACCGCTGGCAAGTGCCCCCGGACGCGCACGAGATCGCCCGCAACTCCTTCGCCTCACAGGCATTCATCCTTCGACGGAACCTTGGCGTGCAATTCCATCCCGAGCTGACCCCGTACGGGCTGCAGGGCTGGTACGGCAACGGTGGGCGCGAGCTGGTCGCAGCCGATGGGCAGGACCCCGACATCCTCTATCAGCACGTGCTCGCCGAGCAGGAGGACGCCGCCGAGCGCGCCCATCGGCTCGTCGACGCCTTCCTCGACCAGGTCGCCAACAGCGCCTGAAAATATTGCTGGGAGGGCTTTCCGTTCGGACCCGAACAATCTATGCTGACGCGACGCCGCGCGACGGCAACCCCCTCTGACGCACCGACTCCCCTTCAGCAAGGAGCCTGATGACGACGATTGCCGTGGCAGGTGTCGACGTGGACACGCGCCACTGGATCGGTGGCCAGCGGGTGGCCTCGACCAGCACCTTCGAGACTGTCTCCCCTGTCGACGGGTCCGTACTGGGGCTGGTCAGCCGCGGCGGTCAGGCTGAAGCCGACGCCGCAGTTGCGGCAGCCAAGGCCGCGTTTCCTGGATGGGCTCGGATGTCGCCGGTGGAGCGCCAGGAGATCCTCCACCGCGTCGCTGACAACATCGAGGCCCACATCGAGGAGCTCTCGCAGATCGAGACGCACGACAACGGATCCCTCCTGCGTTCGCACCGCCGCGGCGTCATGCCACGCGTCGCGATGAACATCCGCTTCTTCGCCGACTACGCGGTCGACAAGCTCCACCATCCGGTGTGGCAGACCCGTGACCACGACAACGTGGTCTCGTGGGACCCGTCCGGTGTGGCCGTCGTCATCACGCCGTGGAATGCCCCGCTCATGCTGGCCACCTGGCGCATCGGCCCGGCGCTCGCGTCGGGCGACACCGTCGTCCTCAAGCCACCCGAGTGGGCACCGCTCACCGCCTCGTACTTCGCCGACCTGGCCCACGAGGCAGGCCTGCCGGCCGGCGTCTTCAACGTGGTTCAGGGACTCGGCGCCGAGGCAGGTGCCCCGCTCACGCTGAACCCCGACGTGTCGCGGATCTGCTTCACCGGATCGGTGCCGACCGCCAAGGTCATCGCCCGTGCGGCGGCAGAGAACCTGATCCCCTGCTCGTTCGAATTGGGTGGCAAGAGTCCGACCGTGATCCTCGACGACGCCGACCTCGACCTCGCGATCGACCTCGCGATCGAGCAGTACGACAACGCCGGTCAGGTCTGCCTTGCCGGCACTCGACTGCTCGTACAGGACGGCATCGCGGATGCATTCGCGGCGCGCTTCGCCGAGCGTGCGGCGCAGATCCGACAGGGCGACCCGCGCGACGAGGAGACCCAGATCGGGCCCAACATCCATCTCAAGCACATCGAGAGGGTGCAGGGCTTCGTCGATCGGGCGCGAGCCGACGGTGCCACCATCGTGTACGGCGGCGAGGCCAACACCGAACTCGGAACGCATTACTACAAGCCCACGCTGATCCGGGATGCACAGACGGGCAGCGAGATCCTCACGCAGGAGGTCTTCGGACCGGTCCTCACCATGCAGACGTTCGGCACCGACGAGGAGGGGCTGGCACTGGCCAACGGCACCGAGTTCGGCCTGGCCGCGTGCGTCGTGACGGGCAGCCGTCCGCGCGCTGAGGCGTTCACCAAGCACCTCGTCGCCGGGACGATCTGGGTGAACTGCTTCTTCGTACGCGACCTTGGGGCCCCGTTCGGTGGCTCGAAGAAGTCGGGCGTCGGCCGCGAGGGCGGCCTGTGGTCCTTCGACTTCTATGCAGACGTCAAGAACACCGTCTATGCGCCTAACGGCTGGAAGGAATAGCAATGGGAGAGTTCGTCGCCGCCGGGCTGCTGTCGCATGTCCCGACGATCATGCTGCCCGAGACCACCCGCCGCGAGTTGAACGAGGGCAACGAGCTCTCGCTGGTCACGTCGCTGAACCAGCTGCGCAAGGACGTCTTCGAGACCCTGGACTACGACACGGTCGTGGTGCTCGACTCGCACTGGTTCACGACGGTGGAGTTTGTCGTTACGGCGCACGCGCATCGCAAGGGCTTTTTCACCGCCGAGGAACTGCCGCGCGGCATGAGCAAGATTCCCTACGAGTGGGAAGGCGACGCGGAGTTCGCGCATGCCATCGCCTCGCATGCAGACGAGGTCGGCACCTGGATCACACCGATCGACGATGAGTACCTTCCGCTCTACTACCCCTCTGTCAACCTGTGGTCCTACCTCGGCAAGGGGCTCGACAAGCGCTGGCTCTCGATGAGCGTGTGCCAGACCGCCGACACCGAGGACTACCTCAGGGTCGGCCGGGCCATCGGAAAGGCGATCGCGGACGTGGATCGGAAGGTCATCATCATCGCGACCGGCTCGCTGTCCCATACGTTCTACGGATTGCGTGAGATCCGGCTGAACCCTGAGGTGGAGCGATCAGACCCGAAGTACATCGTCAGCGACAAGGCCCGCGAGATGGACTACGAGCGACTCGCTTGGTTTGCCGAGGGCCGGCATGACCGAGTGCTGGAGACGATGGACGACTTCCTCACGGTCCGGCCCGAGGGCAAGTTCGCCCACTACCTCATGATGGCCGCGGCGCTCGGCGAGCAGGATTTCTGCGCACCGGGTGTCCAGATCAGCGACTACGAGAACTCCGTCGGCACCAGCCAGGTGCACGTGTGGTTCGACCGGCCGAGCACAGGTTGGTCCCATTCGGGGGTAGCTGTATGACCGACTACCGCCGCATCCTGCTGGAGGGTGCTCCCGTCCAGGTCGTGCGCCATGGCGACGAGCTGGTGGCGCCGGATGGCCGCATCGTGGGCATCGACGACGCCATCCACCTGCCGCCGTGCGAGCCGACGAAGATCATCGCGGTGCACCTGAACTACGACTCCCGCACCCAGGAGTTCATGACGAAGCTGCCGCCCGCGCCGACGTACTTCCACAAGCCGATCACGGCACTCAACTCGCACAAGGGCGCCGTGGTGCGGCCGGAGCGGTGCAATTGGCTGAACTACGAGGGCGAGATCGTCATCGTGATCGGCCGCACCTGTCGCAACGTCTCGCCCGAGGAGGCCGGCGACTACATCGCGGGCTACACCGTGGGCAACGACTACGGGCTGCACGACTTCCGCGACACCGACGCCGGGTCGATGCTGCGCGTCAAGGGATCAGACACCCTTGCGCCCATCGGACCGGGACTTGTCACCGGCTGGGACTTCCGCGACAAGGGGATCCAGACGCGGGTGAACGGGGTCGTGAAGCAGGATTCCACGACGGCCGAGATGGAGTGGGACATGCACTACCTGGTGGCCGACATCGCTCGGACGATCACGCTGGTGCCTGGCGACATCCTGTTCTCCGGCACCCCGGCGTTCTCGCGCACCGTCTACCCGGGCGATGTCGTGGAGGTGGAAGTCGAGGGCCTCGGCACCCTGAGCAACACGATCGTGCAGGGGCCGGTTGCCATCCGCGACGACTGCGGCGCCCAGCCGACCGAGAGCGAGGAGGTCATCTCCACCGCTATGGGAGGCGACTGGGAGTTCCGCGGCATCCGCACTCCGAGCAAGGACCTCTACCCGTCGACCGTCGAGGAGAAGAAGTGACGAGCTCGCAGGGCTTCCTTCCGCCGTACACGCAGAGCGGGCGCAGTGCCGTCATCCCGGACATGCCCTGGCATTACTCCGGCACCCTGCTCACGGTCGAATACCGAACCGATCCCGCCAACGTCCGCGCCATCCTCCCGCCCGACGTCGAGCTGGCCGACGAGGACCCCGGTGCCGTCGCCTTCATCTGGGCGGACTGGCAGTCCTGCAGCAGTTCGTTCGAGGAACTGCTCGACCCCATCAAGTCCCAGTACCTCGAGGCGTTCGTCGTGGTGCGATGCAAGTACCAGGGCGTCACGTACAGCCGATGCGTCCTCATCTGGGTCACCACTGACTTCGCCATCGCGCGCGGCTGGTTCCAGGGCTACCCGAAGAAGCTCGGCAGCGCATATGTCACCCGGCCCTACACCCGTGGGAAGGCCACCGCGCGGATCGCTCCCGGCGGCACTTTCGGTGCGTCACTGGCCGCGTACGACCACCGGCTCGCGACCGCCAAGGTCACACTGCGCGAGCCTGCGCCCGGCAACGGCTTCGTCAACGGCCACAAGATGCTCCACCACCGCGTCATGCCCTCCCTCGTCCCGGGCGCAGGCATGTCGATGAACCAGGTCGTGACGATGGGCGGCGTCGATCTCGACCTCGGCCAGCCGTGGATCGGCGACGCCGAACTGAGCCTGTTCGACTCGCCGTGGGACGAGCCCGCATCGCTGCTTCCCGTCGACGAGATCATCGCCGGCTACTTCTGCGAGGTCGGCACCACCTTCAACGGCGGCATCCTGCTGACCGACAACTCGCAAGCCATCTGAGCTCCCCAACAGACGCCCTGAACACCGAGGAGAAGAACATGAACCACAAGCCCGTGCCGCTCAGCGAAGTCGACCTCACCAATCTCGACTACTTCGTCAACAACGAGGCGTGGGGCATGTTCGACACGCTGCGTGCAGAGGACCCCCTGCACTGGCAGGACGAGAACGACAGCGACGGCCACGGCTTCTGGTCGGTGACCCGCTACAACGACATCGAAATGGTCAACAAGGACGGTGAGACGTTCACCTCGACGCAGTTCGTGAACCTCGAGGAGCCGCCGGCCGAGTTCCAGGACTTGCGCAGGTCCATCCTCGAGTCTGACGGCTCTCGGCACCAGGCCCTCCGCAAGCTCCTGCAGCGCGACTTCAGCGTTGCGCAGCTGCGTCGCTACGAGGAGTTCCTTCGCGACCTCGCCCGCGTTTCGATCAACGATGCCCTGGCACGTGAGGACATTGACTTCGTCGACGCCCTGGCTGCTGACTTCCCGATCAACGTGCTCGCCCGACTGCTCGACGTGCCCGACGACATGATCCCCCAGCTCATCACGTGGGGAAACACGATCGTGGGCTTCTCCGACCCGGAACTGTCGAACGTGCTGGTCGACAGCGACGAGGCGCAGAACTACAAGCACCTGCCGTTCCGCAACCCGGTGTCGCTGGAGATCTTCGAGTACGGCCGGGAGCTCGCCAAGCAGCGCAAGGGCGGCGACGGCGAGGACCTCGTCAGCAAGATCGTCAATCGCCTCCCCGACGACGGCGTCCCGCTGACCGACACCGACTTCGACAACTACTTCCTGCTGCTGGTCGTGGCAGGCAACGAGACGACTCGACAGGCGATCACCTTGTCGATGAAGGGGCTCATGGAGCACCCCGACCAGATGCAGTACTTCGTCGACAACCTCGACAAGTCGCAGATCATGGTCGAGGAGCTCATCCGGTACGCCTCACCGGTCTACCACTTCCGTCGCACGGCCACCAAGGACGTCGAGCTGCACGGCAAGACCATCAAGGAGGGCGACAAGGTCGTCATGTGGTTCGCGTCAGGCAATCACGACGAGGACAAGTTCACCGACCCCTACGGTTTGGACCTCACCCGGTTCCCGAACGACCACATGACCTTCGGCAAGGGCCCGCACAGCTGCCTTGGCGCCAACCTCGCCCGCCTCGAGATCCGGATCCTGTTCGAGGAGCTGCTTCCGCGGCTTGCCTCCATCGAGCAGACCGGAGAGATCGAGCGCGTACGCAGCAACTTCGTCAATGGCGTCAAGCGCTTCCCGGTACGGGTCAAGGCGAAGTAGGCATGACCGAAACCTCCACGACGCTGAAGGAGTACGAGGCGGACCTCCTCGTCACGGCGGTCGACCGTGCCGCGGAAGACGTCGTCGTGCTCACGCTCGCTCACCCGGATGGCCAGACACTCCCTGCGTGGACTCCGGGGGCGCACGTCGACCTGGTACTCACCGACAACCTGACGCGCCAGTACTCGCTGTGCTCCTCGCCGTCGGACAGTCGTAGCCTGCAGGTGGGCGTACTGCGCGCGGAGGACAGCCGAGGCGGCTCGGTCTTCATCCACGACAACCTCGCCGTCGGGAGCAGCGTGCGCGTGCGCGGGCCCCGCAACCACTTCCCGCTGGTCTCGTCGCCGAAGTACCTGTTCATCGCCGGGGGGATCGGGGTGACCCCGATGCTGCCGATGATCGAGGAGGCCGAGGCGGTCGGCGCGGACTGGCGGCTGGTCTACGGCGGCCGATCACGTGCCTCGATGGCGTTCCTGCCGGCGCTGGCCCAGTACGGCGACAAGGTGCTGCTGCTGCCGCGCGACGAGGTCGAGTTGACGCTCAGCAAGCGCATCGTCGAGCTGCTCGGAACTCCCGCGACTGACACCTTGGTCTACACCTGCGGGCCGGAGCCGCTGCTCGAGGCCGTCGAGGACGCCTGCAAGGCGTGGCCGGAGGGTGCCCTGCATCTCGAGCGCTTCCAGGGCAAGGAGCTCGACGAGTCGCAGGACACCGAGTTCGAGCTGGTGCTGGCCCGCTCGGGCCAGACGCTGACGGTGCCACCGGGCAAGAGCATCTTCCATGCCGTCGAGGAGTTGGGCATCCCGGTGCTCGGGTCCTGCCACGAGGGTGTGTGCGGAACCTGTGAAACCGAGATCATCGAAGGCGAGGTCGACCATCGCGACGTCGTGCTCAGTGATTCGGAGAAGGCCTCGAACGAGACCATGATGGTCTGCGTCTCCCGATGCCGCGGCAACCGACTCGTCATCGACCTGTAAGGGACAACGGAACATGACCCAGTCATTCCAAGGACGAGTGGCCGCAGCCGTGGTGGTGCCCACCGACTGCTGGTACGCGGTGGCCCGCTCCGCCGACATCACGAACTCGCTCACGTCAGTACGCGCCGTCGGCCGACCCGTCGTGCTCTTCCGCACGAGCGCAGGTACGGCAGTCGCACTCGAGGACCGATGCGCACATCGCGCCTATCCGCTGAGCGCAGGAACAGTCCAGGGCGACACCATCCGCTGCGGCCTGTGCGGCTTCGTCTACGACGCCGGCGGCCAGTGCATCGGCGTGCCCACACAGGCACGCGTGCCGCTCGGGGCCTTCGTCGACGCCTACCCGGTCCGAGAGTCCGACGGCCTGGTCTGGGCCTGGTTCGGCGAGCCCGGTCGCGCGCGACTGCATCGGCTTCCCGAGCTGCCGTGGCTGGTCGACGCCGACTGGGCGACTGTCGCCGGCGACCGTCCGGTCGACGCAAGCTTCCTGCTCCTGCACGAGAACTTCGCCGACGTCACCCAGGTGCCCTTCGTAGCGCCGGATATCTCGCCGGCGGTGCTGGGGGACGCACCTCCTCCGCTCGAGGTCACTGTCAGCGAGACCACGGTCTCGCTGCGCAGGCAGTTCCCGCCCGCTCGGATGCCTGCATGGCAGGCCCGTCTCACCGGCCGGCCCGCCGACGTTGAGCTGCCCACCGTGCAGGAGGGCTACCTGCTGTCCCCGGCGGTGTGGGTCGACTACTGGGATGTGCAGCTCACCGACGACACGTGGGCCCGTCTGCGCTTCACCCAGCTCGTCACACCGATCGACGAGCGATCGAGTCATCTGATGTGGGCGGTCAGTCGCGACTTCGCCGTGACGGACATCGCAGCCACACAGGAGCTCACGGCGACATTCGAGGACTACTACAGTCGCGTGCTCACAGCGATGGAGACCGCGCAGTCGGTGATCGACCGCGATGGTCCTGGTCGAGAGGTCAACGTCAGCGCGGATATCGTGGGCTTGCGCATCCGGGAGATCGTCGAGGCCTTACTGGCCGAAGAAGGGGCATGACATGGCAGGACCGCACACGCTCGCCGAGACCGAGCGTGCGGTGGAGTCCCGCCTCGACGGGCTGACACTGGACTTCGAGGCGATGGCCGTCGCCTCGAATCTGTTCCGGGCGGCCAATGCCGTGCGCAACCACCTCGAGCGCACGGTCCTCCAGCCCCACGACCTGACGTGGACGGCGTTCGTGGTCCTGTGGATCACGTGGATCTGGGAGAACGCCGAGACCCGCATGATCGCTGAGGAGGGCGGGTTCTCGAAGGCGACGCTGTCCGGCGTGCTCACGACCCTGGAGGGCCGCGGCCTGGTGACGAGGGAGCGCAGCTCGACCGACGGCCGCCTCGTCATCGTCCGACTCACCGCCTCCGGCAAGCGCCTCATGAAGAAGCTGTTCCCGCTCTTCAACGCTGAGGAGCAGCACGTGGTCTCCGGCCTGCCGCGCGAGGAGCTGCCCGCGGCAGCGGAGTTCCTGCGCAAGATGACGCGGACTGCTTCGGGCGACTAGGCCGGCGAGTTCGCCTCGGAGGCAGCGGCCACGAAGGTCGCCATCAAGGCGACCTGCTGAGCATCGGTTGACCACGTGTCCTCCGGATGCCACTGCACACCCGCCGCCCAGCCAGGTCCGTCGATGGCGATCGCCTCGGGCGTTCCGTCCTCGGCGGCGGACACGATCCGCATGCCCGTGCCGAGCCGATCGATCGCCTGATGGTGGTAGCACGAGATCTCGACGCTGTCCCCGGTCAGCCCCAGAACGCGTGCCTCTGGTCCCAGCGGGACCCGCTGCACCATGTGGCGATGGTTCTCGTCCATGTCCACGACGAGCGTGCCACCGCGCACGACGTTGACGACATGAAGGCCCCGGCACACCGCCAGCACGGGAACACCGTTCGTCAGGCAGTACGCCGCCAAGGTGATGTCGGACTCGTCCTGCACTGCATCGACGTCATAGACCGACTCGTGCTCGGCATCCCCGCCGTAGCGAGCCGGATCGATGTCACCGCCGCCGGCCAGGACGACGCCGTCGAATCCGCGCAGTCGTGCGGCCCAGTCAAGCGCCGCGGGATCAGCTCCCGGAAGCAGTGTGACCGGATCGCCGCCGGCCACCCAGATGAGGTCGAGCAGCGCACGGGAAGAAACGACGCCGCGGTATCGCAGCGCACTGGCAGACTCCGTGAACCGCCCGAGCAGGGCGATCCGGGGACGGGTCATGGAACCTCCACGGGCAAGCGGCACGAACACAGTGAACTGAGTGAAAATATCCATTAGCGTCCGAACGAACAAGTCGCATCTCCCCGGAGGATCACGAATGGTCAAGATCACCGTAGATCGGGACGTCTGCCAGAACTACGGCCAGTGCTGCTTCGAGGCGGTCGGCGTCTTCGCACTCGATGACGAAGGCACGATGCACTACCAGGCCGAAGTCGAGGAGGCCCTGCGCGAGGACGTCGAGCGGGCAGCCGACGTCTGCCCGATGCAGGCGATCACGGTCGTCTGATGAACGGTGTCGTCGTCGTCGGCGCTGGCCTCGGCGGCCTGCGGGCGGCCGAGAGCCTGCGGGCGGCCGGGTATCAAGGCCCCGTGACTGTCGTCGGCGACGAGGAGTACCTCCCCTACAGCCGCCCGCCGCTGTCGAAGGAGGCACTCGCTACCGGCATTGACGTCTCGGCGCTGGAGTTCCGGCGAAAGAGCTCGGTCGACGACGTGGCCTGGCGACTCGGATCCGGTGTCGTCTCCTCGGACCTGGCGGGCGGCACGATCACGCTGGCCGACGGCACCGTCCTCGACTTCGACGGCCTGGTGATCGCCAGCGGGATCCGGCCCCGCCGGCTGCCCATCCCCGGACCGGCCCAGGGACGTCACGTCCTTCGCACAGTCGCAGATGCGCAGGCGCTGCGCGGGCTGCTGGTGCCCGGCAGCCACGTCATCATCATGGGTGCGGGATTCATCGGCTGCGAGACGGCGGCGACGGCTCGGGTGCTCGGCGCCGAGGTCGCCATCGTCGCGATCGACGACGAGCCGATGGCTCGCCCGCTCGGTGCGGAACTGGGCGCGAGCATGCGCCGCTATCACGAGGGGCACGGCGTGCACTTCCACCTCGGTCATACCGTCGATGCATTCCTCGGCGAGGATCGCGTCCGATCCGTGGCGCTGAGCGACGGAACGGAACTGCCCGCGGACCTGGTGATCGAGGCCGTCGGCTCGATCACGAACACGAACTGGCTCGCGGACAACGACCTTGATCTGTCGGACGGTGTACTCGTCGACAGCGCCATGCAGGCCCACGCCGACGCGGCCCCGGTCGTGGCGGTGGGCGATGTCGCGCGTCACCCCAACGCGCTCTTCGACGGCGTCCCTCGACGCATCGAGCACTGGAACATGCCTACCGAGACCGGGCGTCGCGCCGGACGGACCCTGGCGGCGCTGCTAAGTGGCGACGAGCCGGATCGGTCCCCCTTCACCGCCATGCCCTCGTTCTGGTCCGACCAGTACGAGCGCAAGCTTCAGTCCTTCGGGATGCCCGGACTCGCCACGGACGTCAGGCTCGTCGATGGCGACATCGACGGAGCGTGCATCGTGGAATACGTCAACGACACCGGCCTGGTGGGCGTCGTCGGGCTGGATCGCACGCAGGACCTGGCGCCGTATCGAAAGCAGCTGATGGATCGTCCGATCGCCTATGCGTGATCGGGCGAGACGAGATCACCTCGATCCGGCAGCAACTATCCTCACGGCATGAGCGAATCGCCGAGCGGCTGGTCGGCGCGGCTGCTGTCCGCGGGCACCGACCCGGACCCCCGCTTCTCGCTTGCCAATGAGCGGACCTTCCTCGCCTGGATCCGGACCGGCCTCGGCCTGATCGCACTCGGCGTCGGCGTGGCCACGTTCGTCTCGACGCAGATGGCCAGGGGCGTCTCGATCCTCGTGGCCGCGGGGCTGGTCCTGCTGGGCGGGCTCACGTGCGCGGCTGCATGGTTCCGCTGGCTGCGCGTCGAGCGGGCGATGCGGCAGGCGAACGGCATCCCACCCTCGCGCCTTGCACCCGTGCTCGCATTCGGGATCGCGATCCTCGCCGTCCTGTCGGTCATCGGCGTGGTGCTCGCGCAATGAGCGTGCCCGCTTCTGCCGCGGCGCGCGGCAGCCAGGCCGAGCGCACCGGCCTGGCCTGGAGCCGCACCCTGCTCGGCCTCGCCGCGATGATCGGCTTCCTGGCCGCGCATGCCGCCCTCAGCGGTGCTGCCACCAGCCTGGTCATCGGCCTGTCGGCGATCGGTGCCGTCGTCCTCCTGACAAGCTCCGTGGTGTCGCGACGGGTATGGGCGTCCACCACAGCCGCGCTTGCAGGTAAGCGACCCGCGGCACGCCCCTTGCCGGTAGCGATCATCTCCGGCGCCGCGACGATCACCGCAGTCGCCGCCATCGTGCTCGTGCTGACGGAGTGGAGATGACGATGGACGCCTATCCCGACATGACGGAGGCCCACCGTTCGCTCTCGCTCGGCGCGCGCCGGGATGAGGCCCTCCGCCACGCCGCGGAATTGGTGGCGCGCGCCTGGCACGACTTCGACGAGCCGCGCGACATCGAGACCGAGACCTCCGACTCACTGATCGAGTCGCTGGCCGAGCCCCTACCGGAGGCACCCGGCGACGTGCTGAGGGACCTCGACCTCGCAGCCGACGTGCTCGACGCCTCCTTGGCCCAGTCTCGGCCGCGTTACCTCGCCTACATCGGATCGAGCGGGCTTGAGGTGGGCGCCGTCGCCGACATGCTGGCGGCGTCCTACGACATCAACCTCGCGCTCGACGCCCGCGCCGCTACCCGCCTCGAGCACCAGTCGATCAGCTGGCTCGCCGAGTTTCTCGACTACCCCGCGACGGCGGGCTACTTCACCAGCGGCGGGACGATCAGCAACATCACTGCCCTGGCCGCCGCTCGGGAGCGCGCCCTGCCCGGCAGCCGCCAGAGCGGGATGGGCCACCACTCGCCGACCATGTACTGCTCGGCCGAGGCGCACTACTCGATCACCCGGGCCGCGGAGCTCCTGGGCATCGGTCGCGACAACGTTCGCCCGGTGCCGATCGACGAGTACCGCCGCATGTCCGCGTCCGCGCTCGACGAACTGATCGCGGCCGACAAGGACGCCGGGCTCACCCCAATCGCCGTCATTGCCACGGCGGGCACGACCCTGACGGGCGCCGTCGACCCCATCGACGCCATCGCCGACGTCTGCGCCGAGCACTCGGTCTGGCTGCACATCGACGGTGCCTATGGCCTGCCAGCAGCCGGCGTGCCTTCCTACAAGGGGCGATTCGCCGGCCTGCAGCGGGCCGACTCTCTCAGTGTCGACGCCCACAAGTGGATGTTCGTGCCCAAGGCATGCAGCGCCGTCCTCGTCCGCCGCACCGAGGACCTCGCCACGGCCTTCTCACACAATGAGGCCTACATCCCGCACGAGGGCGACGCACTCAACGCCGTCGATGTCACTCTCGAGTACTCGCGCCCCTTCCGTGCACTGAAGCTGTGGCTCGCACTGCGCGTCCACGGCGCTCAGGCGTTCCGGGGCGCAATTGAGGAGAACCTGCTGCAGGCGAACCTCCTGTACGACCTGGCCCGGGCGCACCCGTCCTTCGAGACCCGGGTGCACAGACCCCAGTTGTCGATCACGCCCATCCGCCATGTCGTGGCTGGCTGCACGGACCTCGACCGCCACAATGACGACCTTTGTCGAGCCATGCAGCACGACGGCCGTGTCTACATCTCCCCGGCGATCATCGACGGACAGACCTGGCTGCGACCGTGCTTCACCAACTTCCGCACAACACGTGAGGACGTGCAGGTCCTCCTCGACGTGGCAGCCGAGATCGGCCAGACCCTCTGCGCCGACCACTGAGGCTCCTGCCGGGCCGCGATTGAGGGCTGGATCCACGAGGACCCTCGTGGATTGGCTATTCTCCGCCAATGGCAGACACACGCTCCGGGATGGAGGGCGTGTGCTTCCCCGAGGGCGGCGACGGCCACCGGAGCACCACTGCGACGGGCCGGGCGATCTTCGCCGACTCCGTACGTCAGGTCGATCCCGAACTTGCCGCGCGTATCGAGCACACCCGCGACTGGCGCTCCGGCTACGTCGGACCCCTTCGCGACATCGTCCTCGACGCCGCCTTGCATCGCGGTGCGGCATTGACCATCTCGACCGGCGGCCTGGAGTCCGCGCATCGGCGTTTCGTCTTCGCCCGCCGCGGTGATCAGCTACCGTTGTCCGAGGCGATGCAGCAGCATCACCGTCAGGGCTTCGGCTCCGTGACCGTTCGCGGCTCCTCCCCCCGCGAATCCGACCTCTCGCTCCCGTATCGCGGTCGCCGCCTGTTCGGCGACCAGCTGCGCACGCAGATCGACCAGTGGGTCGCGCACGGCGTGGCTGAGCCCGGCTTCGCCGAGGCCCTGCACCTCGTCCTCGACAACCCCGACTGGCTCGACCTGAGCGACGTCGACATTGCCATCCTCGGCGCGGGGGCCGAGATGGGACCGACGCGGTCGCTCCTTCGGTGGGGAGCCAGCGTCCATGCCGTGGACCTGCCCCGTCCAGACCTGTGGCAACGGCTGATCGCAACGACGCGCAGCACTGCCGGCTCCCTGCGCATCCCGATCGCGTTCGACGAGCGAGGCAATCCGCCCTTCGTCGTGGGCGGCGTCGTGCATCCCGAGGACGACTCGACCATCGCGGCTCACGCCGGGGCGGACCTGCTGCGCCAGACACCAGAGATCACCGCGTGGCTCGAGGAGATCGAGCAGCCGTTCGTTCTCGGCTCGTATGCGTACGCCGAGGGCGCGGTCCATGTCCTGCTCTCGATGGCCTCCGACGCCGTCGCGGTCGCCCTGATGTCCCAGCGCGACGACCTGACTCTTGCCTTCCTCGCCACCCCGACCGACGTGTTCATGGTGCCGATGGCTGCAGTCGAGGAGTCCCGCCGCCGATGGGGTGCGCGCGGCTTGAGCGGGCTGCTGCAGAGTCCCCTGCGCCTGCTCAAGCAGTTCGAGCCCAACTATCCGGCCGACTACGTGTCGGACGACGGCATGCCCTTCGGCATCAACGATTCGCTCGTGCCGCAGCAGGGTCCCAACTACGCACTGGCCAAGCGGCTCCAGCGGTGGCGTGCTCTGGTCGCCCGGGCCAGTGGCACACCCGTCTCACTGAACCTCGCACCAGCCACGCGCACGCAGTCCGTGGTCAAGAGCCGTGCACTCGCCGCCGCATACGCCGGAGCCGGACGCTTCGGCGTGGAGGTCTTCGAGCCGGCCACGTCGACGACCTTGATGGCGGCGCTCCTCGTTCATGACCTGCGCAATCCCGACGCAGCGGCCAACCCCGCGACCGTCCTAGGCAACCCAATGGACCTCTACGTTCAGGGCGCGAACCACGGCGGTCTCTGGCGGGCGGCATACTCCCCGCGGAGCGTTCTCGGGTTCGCAGCGGTCCTCGGGATGTTCGAAGCACGAGCCTGATCGGGTTCGTGCTGGGCGATAGCGTTCTGTCATGAATCCCTCGGTGGCCTCGGTCATCCTCGAGCTGCTGGGTCGGCATGGCGTGACGACCGCCTTCGGCATCCCAGGCGTGCACAACCTGCCCTTCTGGGACGCCGACGCCGCGTCGAGCCCGCGCATCATCGGCGTGCGGCACGAGCAGGCGGCCGGCTACGCGGCCGACGGAGTGTTCCGGGCCACGGGCAACCCGGCCGCCGCGCTACTGACCTCCGGCCCGGGGGCAGCCAACATTCTCGGTGCCTTCGGCGAGGCGTTCATCAGCGGCTCGGCAGTCATCGCCATCGCCAGCGAGGTCAATCAGTCGCTGCGCTCACCCGGCGGACCTCGCGGCATCCTGCACGAGATGGCCGATCAGGGCGCGATGTTCGCCGCGTTCGGCGCTCCGTCGCGCGCCGCGAAGACCCGTCAGGAGGCGATCGCCTCGACCGTGCTGGCGCTGCGGGACGCGTGGGGGCCACCGCCATTGTCGAGCTACGTCGGCGTGCCTTCCGACGTCCTCGGCGAGCCCTGGACGGCCGCAGTTCCCCACATCCCGCGGATGCCTGCCAACAACGCCGACCCGAACGACATCACGGCACTGGCTGAACTCATCACCTCGTCAGCCCGCGTCGTCCTGTGGCTGGGTGGCGGAGTCGTGACATCGGGCGCGGAGGACTCCGCGCGCGCACTGGCCCACCGACTGGGTGCTCCCGTACTCACCTCGTATGCCGGTCGCGGCCTGCTCGCCGGCGACCCCCTTCTCGTCAACGCGCCCGTTCACGAGCCTGAGGCGGGCCAGGTGCTGGCCGAGGCCGACCTGCTGATCATCCTCGGCTCGTCCTTTGACGGCATGAACACCAAGAACTGGCGGATTCCACTCCCCGAGCGTCGTGCCGCCGTCACTCTCGGCTCCCTGATCGACCGGACGATCGACCTCGACTGCCTGATCAAGGCCGACGTCAATCTCGCCCTGACCGATCTCGGCGACGTGCTCGATGCGATGAGCGTCCAGCCGAGGACGCCGTGGATAGACGTGTCCGGCATCCGCACCCAGATAGTCGAGCGTCTCCACGCCGACCCGCGCACCGCACCCGCCATCAGCTGGGTGGAGCAGGTTGAGGCGGGATGGGCAGCGGACGGCGCAGTCGTGTGCGACATGGCGGTCGGCGCGTACTGGGTCGGGGGCTACAGCCAACAGCCGCGCCCTCGGCGACTGCAGTACCCCGTGGGCTGGGGAACTCTCGGCTTCGCCCTGCCTGCCGCGATCGGCCCTGCGTCGTTGGGGATCCCGACCCTCGCCGTCTGCGGCGATGGTGGCCCCATGTTCGCGATCGGCGAGCTGGCCACCTACGCGCAGGAGTCCCTGCCCATCACGCTGATGATCATCGACGACGGCGGCTACGGCATGCTGCGATTCGATCAGCAGGTGTTCGGACATCCCGAGCGGGGCGTGGACCTGTTCGTGCCCGAGTGGGGCTCGCTCGGTGCGGCCTTCGGCATCACCGTCGAGCGGGTCGACGACGTCACCGGCATCGCGGGTGCCCTGATCCGCGCGCGCGAGGCGAACGACCGCGGCGAGCCACGCATCGTCGTTTGGAACCAGCGCCTGTTCCCGCCGCGCACGACCTCTCCGCGCTGGTTCGAGCAGTAGGCGCCGTGGCATCCCCTACCGAGGCCAACGCAGCACCGGCAGAGCCTCGCGAGCCCAGCAATCAGCCGTCGAGCCCCACCGTGAGCTGGTTCGAGCTCTTCTACGACCTCGTCGTGGTCGCGGCCGTCAACATCACCAACGACAAGTACCTTGAGCACCCGTCCGGCTCCACCGCGATCCTCGGCATGCTCGGCCTCACTGCATTGTGCTGGGTGTGGTTCGTCACCACGCTCGGGAACAACGTCTACCCCGAGTTGAGCACGACCCGTCGGGTGCTGATGCTCGTGCAGATGGTGGCCTTCATGGTCGCCGCCCTGGGCGTCGACTTCGCGGGCGAGGCCGACAGCGCGCGGGGCCTGCTCATGTACGGCGTTGCGCTCGCCGTGGCGGCCACGCTGATCCTTCTCGCCACCCGCGGATCGACGAAGGCGCCTCTCGGTCGCCTGAGCATCCTCACCGCGGTCGGTGCCGTGATCTGCATCGTCGCCGGGCTGGTGGCCCCGCCTGTGCTGTGGCCGTATCTCGTCCTGGCCCTCGTGCTCGGCATCGCGCCATTGCTGGCCGGTGGGCGTCAACAAAGTGGCCAGGGCTTCGTCCTGCGCGCAGACCACATGCGCGAGCGACTCGGCCTGTTCGTACTGATCATCCTCGGAGACGGATTCCTGCTCCTCGTCCAGTCACTCGCCCAGCACGGGTCGATTCCCAACCTCGGGGTCTTTGCGATGACCTTCGCGATCAGCTTCTCGCTGTGGTGGATCTACTTCGGCAGCACCTTCTCGCAGCGGGACACGACCGCGCGTCCGCACTGGCGACTGACTCTGCTGGCGCACCTGACGTTGGTCTTCGGGATGATCGGCACCCTTGACTGCCTGGTGCTGTTCACCGTCCGCCAGCAGGACCGCCTGGGCGAGCAGAACCTCGTCTACTTCGCCGTCTCTGTAGGGGTCGTCCTGCTGTCCTTTGCCGTGATCGGCTACACGGTCCGCGACGGGTGGCGCCCGCCAAGCACCGTCCAGGCCCTGTCGGGACTCGCGTTGCCGGCTCTGTGCCTGGCACTGACTCCACGGATGGAGGTCCCGATCTACGGGGCCATGACGGTCACGGGCGCGGTCGTGCTGGGCAACGCGGTGTTCGCCGCCTGGTGGGACCGTCGATCGGCGCGGATCACGTAGACGCTGCGCGCAATCGCTCCTCGATTGCGTCGGCGATGGCCCGCACGGGCAGCGTGGCGTCGAACTCCAGTGTCGAGGTGCGCTGCAGAAGCGGCTGGACGTACTCCACGTCGACGAGGATCCGCAGGCGCTCCTCGGCCGACTTGCCGAAGTCATTCGTGCTGCGCGAGCGAATCCGCTCGAGGAGCACCTCGACGGGCGCAGTCAGGAGGATCACCTCGTCAAACCGGTCGTAGAACTTCCCCTGGTTGGACGCGCAACCAGCAAGGACGAGGCCGTCGGGACCGACCGACGACAACAGGGCTGCCACGAGATCCTCACGCCACAGCTGCTCGAGACCGCCGTCGTCGCCCCCGCCGACCTCGAGGGACCACGCATCGTCGTCGAGATCGACGACGCGGACACCCCGATCAGCGAGCGCAGCAAGAACGGTCGACTTGCCTGTCCCGGACATCCCGGTCAGGAGGATCGTCGACACTCGGGAAATGTAGCGGTCCAATCTGGAAGTTCAGTACAGCGCGACCTAGGGTGTGAGTCGTGCGGGGTTCAAGGCGCCTCCTGGCGGCGATAGCGACGACCGCAGTCTTGGCGGTGCTTGCGGCCGCGCCGGCACTCGCCGACGACGTTCCACCCGCTCCCAGCTCGTCCGACGCACCCGCAACGCCACCCACCGTGCCGACCACCGAACCGCCAGCGATGGACCCGTCCGCGAGCGCGACGACAGCGCCAGCACCGCAGGCTCCGGCCGCCAAGCCCACTTCTTCACCGTTCAATTCCAAGCTCCCGCTCAAGAGGGGTGCTCGCGGCGAGCGAGTGCTCGAAGCGCAGATGCGCCTCCAGTGGCTCGGCTACCCGATCTCGCCTATCGACACGAACTCCACCCGCGTGTGGGCGTCGACCACGTCCGCCGTGAAGAAGTTTCAGGTGAAGCAGTTCCTGAAGCCCACGGGCGACATTGACACGAAGACCTGGGATCGGCTGATGAAGGTATCTGGCACGGTCGGGTACCTTCCGGACGCCTGCATGCACGAGCGGACCCTGTGCGTGGACAAGACCCAGCGACTGATCCGGTTCGTTGACGGCGGTGCCGTCCAGCTGACCCTCGACGCTCGATTCGGAATGTCGGGAACCAGCACGCGAGAGGGTTCCTTCCGGGTCCATCGCAAGAGCCGTGACCACACCTCGACGCTGTACCACACGTGGATGCCGTTCGCGATGTTCTTCAGCGGCGGCCAAGCCGTGCACTACTCGCCGTACTTCGCCAGAGACGGCTACTACGGCGGTTCGCACGGCTGCATCGGCGTACGCGACATCACCCGGGCGCAGTGGCTGTTCGACCGCATCCCGGTCGGCACGAAGGTCTACGTCTACTGGTCGTGATCAATTCGGTGACCAGCGGTGATCAGTCCCCGGGCAGATGAAAGCCCGCGCGGCTGGGGGGCTGTCGCGCGGGCTTTCTGGACCATGAACGGATGTGCCCCGGTCCGGCCGCCCGGGGGAGAGCGGCATGCCGATTCTGCCCCATATCGGGCATATTGTCAGCCCTCATCTGAGGGGTGCGGCCTCGTGGAATCAGCTCTGCTGCCCCATGGACCACATGCTCCACAGCGTCGTCCGCACCGACCGCGGCTGCCGCAGGACCGTGGTGACGGCAAAAGCGACGTCATCGGCGGTCAGGTAGTTCGCGAACCGCGGGTCGTTCGCCACGCGCCCGGTGCCGATGGCGAACTCGGTCGCCACGCCCGCCGGGCAGACGGCCGTCACACGGATTCCCTTCTCCCGCAGTTCCCTGTCCAGGGAGCCGGCCAGGCCCACCTGGGCGGACTTCGTGCCCGCGTAGACGGCCTCGTCGCCACCACCGCGCAGGCCTGCGACCGACGCCACAATGACGATGTCGCCACCACCGGCCGTCGCGAGGATTGCTGGCACGGCGGCGCGCACGGCCCAGACGGTGCCGTCGTAGTTGGTGTGCATCATGCGGGCGACCTCTTCGTCGCTGTGATCGAGGATCGACCCGTAGAGTCCGATGCCCGCGTTCGGGACGATCGAGTCGAGCCGGCCGAACTTCGAGACGGCTGCCTCGACGAGCCGGGCATTGTCGGCCGGCGACTGCACGTCCATCGACACCCCGACGACGCTTTCCGAGCCGTGCGTGTCGACTAGCTCGTCGAGACGCTCCTGTCGGCGCCCGCCGACCACCACCTTGGCACCGGCAGCCACCAGTTGAGCGGTCGCGGCGGAGCCGATCCCAGCGGTTGCACCCGTGATCGCGACGACGGTTCCGGCCAGGTCACGCAGTTCATAAGTCATATCCCGAAACTACCGGCTGGCTCATGAGGCCCGATAGTGCGTCGCCTGCTTTACTCAGCGCCATGACTCACATCACCGACCGACCTGCATCCGTCGTCGTCGTGGGCTACGGGCTCGCGGGTCGCGTGTTCCATGCACCCTTGGTGGACACGACCCCCGGCCTGCTTCTCGATGCGATCGTGACAAGTGACCCCGAGCGTCAGGGTGCGGCAGCCGACGCCTATCCGAACGCCGTGATCTACGACAACCCGGAGCAGGCCTGGGCGAGCGGCCACGACCTCGCCGTCGTAGCGACGCCGAACATCACCCACGTGCCGTTCGCACGGGCCGCACTGGAGAACCACCTCAATGTGGTGCTGGACAAACCCATCGCCCCGACTGCCGAGGCTGCGCAGGAGCTAGCGACCATGGCATCGGACCGCGGCCTGCTTCTGGTCCCCTTCCAGAATCGTAGGTGGGACAGCGACTTCCTGACGGCCATGGCGATCGCCGCAGACGACAGCATCGGCCGCGTCCACCGCTACGAGTCGCGCATCGAGCGCATGCGCATTGTCCCCAAGCCCGGCTGGCGTGGATCGACGGATCCCGCCGAGATGGGCGGCATGCTCTACGACCTCGGCGCACACATCGTCGACCAGGCGCTGCGGCTGATGGGACCGGTCGAGACGGTCTACGCCACTGCGCGCACGGTGCGTGACGGGCAGGGCAGCGACGACGATGTGACGGTGATCCTCACGCACTCCGGCGGCGGGATCAGCCAGCTGGTTGCCAGCCAGATCGGTGCCTTCGCCGAACCCCGCATCAGCGTCTACGGCACGCGTGGCGGACTGCGCATCACGTCGAGCGACTCGCAGGAGCCGGCCCTTGCCGAAGGCCGCCTGCCCATCGACGACACCTGGGGCCTCGAGCCGGCGGGCACTGAAGCCGCGCTGCGCATCTACTCACCGGACAACGAGCTGACCGAGACTGCACTCCCGCTTCTTCGTGGCGACTGGCCGGCCTTCTACCGGGGCGTGTCCGCTGCTCTGCGCGGCGAGGCCGCAGCACCCGTCCTCGTCGAGGATGTGGTCGCCGACCTCCGAGTGATCGACGCTGCGCGCGAGTCTGCACGCACCGGCTCGGCAATCAGGCTGAATCCACCAGCCGGTCATCGCTGAGCCGCCACGTCGTTGTCATGACATGCGGCCGACCGGGAGCCGCTGTAGGGATGGGGCCGCCGAGCCCGTCGTTGACGCCGTTCGGCGGACCGGACTGCGGCTCGACGCACACGGCGTCTGCGAGTTCGTCGAACACGACGAACCACGGCGCATCATTGGTGATGCCGACAGTGAGTGCCCCCGGCCAGCGAACGCTCGCCCGGCACGAGGGAGCCCGGAACGCATCGTCAAAGGGGCCAGCATCAGGAGCGAACGGGAGCAGCCGTCCAGTGGGCAGGTGATCCTCCCCCCGCTCGACCATTTCCTCGGCGTCAACCTTCCACTGGACGGATTCACCGACCGCGAGCCGACGACGAAACCACGGGTGCCAGCCGACCACGACGGGGAACTCGTCCTCGAAGGCGTGGACGATGATCGACGTGGTCACGACCCGCGGACGCAACTCCCACACCAGGTCGATGGCCATCGGCCAAGGCCAGCCAGTTGCATGATCGACGCGTACTGCCAGGCGCGTGTAATCCGCTGACTCCTCGGACTCCTGCACCTCCACCGGAGCACCAAGAGCCAGACCGTGGATCGCCCACGGCCCATAGGAGGGCGCAAATGAGTGGGCATGCCCGTGCACGGACACGGCGTTGTCGCGCAGCCGCCCGGCCCATGGCGCCATCGGGTACATGCCGGATTCCTCCGGATCGACTCCGTGTCGGGCCAGCAGCGACAGGTCGCCCACCAGCCAGCTCGCGGCCCGGCCACCAGCCTCGAGATCAATGCTCAGTCGGACGTCGCCGACCTCCAGGCGGTGCTCAGGACGCGGCGGCATGCTGAGCGTGCGCCAGCACGCCAATCGGATCGGTCAGCAAGGACTCGAAGGCGAGCTCCGCAGCACCGAGCAGTGTGCTGTCTCCGCCAAGGGCAGGCACTTCGATACGCACCTGCTCGCGGGTCGCGGGCAGCGCGTGATGGATCCGTCGGAAGACAGTGCCGCTGACGAGCGGGAACAGCAGCCTCAGGTGACCACCCATGACGATGACCTCGGGGTTGAACACGTTCACCAGATTTGCGAGCCCCACGCCCAGCCATTCGCCGGCTTCGTCGATCGCCTCTCGCGCCCGCTTGTTCCCCGCGCCTGCGGCGGCGATGACATCGTCCACCTCGACCTGCTCGCCGGTGAGTCCGGACTTGACGACGATGGCGTCCCGACCGATCTCGGTCTCCCAGCAGCCCTGGGCGCCGCAGCGGCAGATCGACCCCGTGGGGTTCACCGACATGTGGCCGACCTCGCCTCCATAGCCGCCCGCACCAGCCATCGGACGACCGTCGATGATGATGCCGCCGCCGACGCCCACC
>Ga0194043_1000127_pt1 | contig 35792 bp, 30 predicted proteins | sample JunL4415m_MetaG_FD_161274 | JGI IMG/M metagenome (GOLD analysis project Ga0194043, IMG submission 161274) | Anoxic zone freshwater microbial communities from boreal shield lake in IISD Experimental Lakes Area, Ontario, Canada - Jun2016-L442-15m | ecosystem: Environmental > Aquatic > Freshwater >...
GTTCGGCTCCCTGCGGTTCAACATCCCTGCCGAGGATCTCGACAAGCTCGGGCTGCACGTTTCGCAGCTCGAGATAAGCATCGGACACAACTCGCTTTCCGTTCCCTTCGCATCAACTTTTGCCGATGTGGCCGAGGGGGAGCCTGTCGCGCTGGTCGACTCGTCAGGATGGCTCACGCTCGCCATCAACACCGGCAACGCCGCCGACCGGTATGGCGTCACGCCAGGTGCCCATGTTAGAGCGCGCCCGCTGCCGTAGCGGTGTCAGACCCCAAGGCTATGCTCCGCCTAGAAGATGGAGCCGTACCGGAGGGGTCACCCAATCATGAAAGCCTGCTACGTCAACGAATTAGCCGAGGGTGCCAAAGTCGACGCGGTCTTCGCCTTGCGCGCCAAGGAGATTCGCGCCACAAGGACCGCCGAGGCCTACCTGTCGCTCGAGCTAGCCGACCGCACTGGTCAGATTCCTGCGGTGTTCTTCAGACCGTCGCCGGAGGCCTCTGCGGTTCCTGTGGGCGCCGTCGCGCGCGTGCGGGGGACGGTGACGAGCTTTCGCGGCTCCAAGCGCATCTCGGTGGACTCGCTTTGCCCGGCATCCGCTTGGGATCCCGAGGACCTGCTTGCCTCAGGCCCACGCTGTGCAGAGGAACTAGTCGTCGAGTTCAAGGCGCTCGTGCGCTCGGTCAGCGACCCCGAGATGCGGCGAGTGCTCGGCGCGGTCTTTGGCGACCGAGCGTTCTTTGAGCGCTTCGTCCGCTGCCCAGGTGCTCAGTCCTATCACCACGCTTACCTTGGCGGGCTCTTGGAGCACACCGTCGCCGTCGCTTCGCTGTGTCGCTCACTGGGCGAACAGTATCCTCACGTCGAGCAGGACTTGCTGGTCACGGCCGCATTGCTACACGACATCGGCAAGGTCGACGAGCTCTCATTTGACGTCGCTATCGGCTATACCGACGCCGGCCGACTTCTCGGCCACGTGGTTCTGGGGATGAACCGGCTACACGACGCCGTCCATCGCGCCCGAGTGAAGGTGTCGGGCGATCGACTCGCTCGCCTCGAGCATGCGGTCGTATCGCACCACGGCGAGCTTGAGTGGGGATCGCCCAAGCGGCCCTCAACCTTCGAGGCGCTCCTTCTCCATCACGCCGACAACCTCGACGCCAAGGCCGCCGGCTTCTCCGCGCTGCTCAGTGGCGCGGCGCGGGCGGATGAAGCCTGGACAGACGCAGGCAACCTGTTCCGGCGGCCCCTCTACGCACCACGTCCCGTGGAAGACGATCGTCCCTACCGAGCAGATGAAGATTCTCAGTACTCGCAGCGAACGGCGTAGATGTCTGTTGATCTGCACCACTAGCACCAGCACTATGCACTTCACACCGAGAATGCGGGTATCGTCTAGAATCGCACATGCGCCGACGCTCGGCGCTGTCCCGTACATTCGTTACGAGGAGTGAAGCATCATGTCCAACTATCCCCAGGCCGAGATCGGCGTCTTTGGCGGCAGCGGTTTCTACGAGCTGCTCAGCGATCCGCGTGAGCACAAGGTCAACACGCCGTTTGGCCCTCCGTCATCTGCCGTGATGGTCGGCGAGATCGGCGGACGCACGGTCGCGTTTCTGCCCAGGCACGGCAAAGACCATTCGCTTCCGCCGCACATGATCAACTACCGAGCAAACCTATGGGCGATGAAGGAGCTGGGCGTCACCCAGATCATCGGCCCCAACGCCTGTGGCTCGCTGCAGGCCCATATCGAGCCGGGCCATTTCGTCATCTGCGATCAGTTTGTCGATCGCACCTGGGGCCGCAAGGACACCTTCTATGATGGTCCCATCACGACGCATGTCTCGTCGGCCGATCCGTATTGCTCCAGCATGCGCAAGACCGCCATTGACCAAGCCGCGATAGCAGGTATCACCGCGCATCCTGCGGGTACGGTCGTCGTCATCCAAGGCCCTCGGTTCTCGACTCGCTCGGAGTCCAAGTGGTTTGCCTCGCAGGGCTGGGAGGTCATCAACATGACCCAGTATCCCGAGGCCTACCTCGCTCGCGAACTTGAGATGTGCTACGTCAACATCTCTCTTATCACCGACATGGATTCTGGCGTAGAGGGTGGCGAGCCCGTCTCCAATGACGAGGTCGTCCGCGTGTTCAACGAGAACAACAGCCGCGTCAAAGAACTCATCTACGGCATGATTCCGGCACTGCCCACGACGCGCAACTGCACTTGTGCGCACGCGCTCGATGGAGCCGCCTTCTAGAAACGCAATGAGGGCCCGGCTCCAACGCATCACGGAGCCGGGCCAACTCGGGTTGAGGAGTCACGTGGTCGGCGTACCTTCATTGAGGCTCGGCAAGATCTTCGGGATTCCATTCGAGGTCAACCTCAGCTGGATCATTATCTTTGGACTTGTGGCGTTCACTCTAAGCACCGGCTACTACCCTCTGGTCTCGGGGTCAGTTGGAGCACCGGAGTGGATCTTCTGGGTGCTCGGCATCGCTACAGCGTTGTTGTTTTTCGCGTCCATTCTCGCCCATGAGTTGAGCCACTCTCTGGTCACGCTGGCGGGCGGTGGGCGAGTGGACAAGATCACGCTGTTCATCTTTGGCGGAGTTGCCTCGATTGCCGATGAGCCGCGTTCTCCTGGCAGGGAGTTTGTCATGGCGGCTGCCGGGCCGCTCATGAGTCTGCTCATCGCCGGAGTATGCTATCTGGGTGTCCTCGCCGCGACGACCGCGGATCTCGCGTGGTGGGTCATCGCTCCTCTCGGCTATCTGGCGAGCATCAACCTGTTTGTCGCCCTCTTCAATCTACTGCCCGGATTTCCCCTGGACGGAGGCCGTGTTCTGCGCTCGATTCTCTGGGCGTTGACCGGTGATGTGCTCAAGGCCACCAAGTGGGCGACCCGCTGTGGTCAGCTCATCGGTTGGTCGATGGTGGGGCTCGCCGTGGTAACGGTGCTTCGGGGGCAAAGCGACTTCATCTGGCTCGGATTGATCGGTGCGTTCATCGCGTGGCTTGCCGGGGCGTCGTACCGCCAGCAGAAGATGCGATCACGGCTTCAGGGTGTCGCAGTCGGCCAGATCATGACGCCCCATCCGGCGTATGTGTCGGGCGAGATCACGCTTGAAGCGCTGGCGCACGAGCACTTCTTGGGTGCAGCCCACAGCCGCTATCCGGTGCTCTACCAGGGGCAGATCGTGGGCGTGGTGTCACTGCCCGACGCCAAGTCGGTCGCCCGTGCCGACTGGCCCTACGTGCAGGTCATCGAGGTCACCGACCGCGATCTACCGCGTCTCAGTGTGCTTGCCGAGACGCCCGTACAAGAGGTGTTGGCCCGCCTCGCCGGGCAGGAGACAGGCGCCGTTCTCGTGGTTGCTGACGGTCGCCTGGCCGGCATTGTCACGCGGGCCGATGTGATGTCCTTGCTGGAGACGCCTGCACTCTGATAATGATCGGCTGACCCCTTGCCTTGGTTTGTAACACTTGTTACGATATAGGCTATCGTCCGGCAACGATTTTGGGGTCTCTACGGTGTCAGCCGCTGCACACGATCCGCGCATTCCTCACGGCGTTATCGAGCGTTTGCCGTCCTATCTCAATGCACTCCTTCACCTCCGTGATGAGGGTGGCCAGACGGTCTCCTCGGCGAGGATTTCTCAGATGGCCGAGGTCAATGCGGCTCAGATTCGTCGCGATCTGGCCTATTTTGGCCAGTTCGGCAAGCGGGGTGTGGGTTACGACATCCAAGGACTCGCCGACCACATCCAGCACATTCTTGGCTCCGATCACGTGCAGCGGATCGCCATCGTCGGCGCTGGCAACCTCGGCTCGGCGATCGCCCAGTACGATGGTCTGCGTGCGCGCGGCTTTGTGGTCTCAGCTCTCTTTGACAGCGATCCGCGCAAGGTGGGGACCAAAGTGGGCGACTTGATTGTCCGAGCAGTCGGTGAACTGGAGCGGGTCGTGCATGAGCAGTCCATCCTCTTTGGGGTCATTGCCGTGCCGGCCGAGGGTGCGCAGCGAGTTGCCGACCTATTGAGCGAGGCGGGGGTTCGCGTCATCGTGAACTACTCGACAGCGTTTCTCACCGTGCCTACAAACGTCACGCTGCACAATACCGATCCGGTACGCGAGCTTTTGCATACGCTCTACTATCTGTCGCGAGCGGAAGGCGTAGCAACCGCGTGAGCTTCGGTGGTACGCTACTCGCTAGCATTCACGCGGTCGGCTCCTGCCGGCCGTACCCGGACTACATGGAGGCATACGAATGATCTCGACCCCGGTCTTTGCTATTGGGCTGCCTTTCCTCAGCGGCGTCGGTGCGCCTGAGCTGATCATCATCTTGGTCATCGTACTTATCCTCTTTGGGCCCAAGCGCCTTCCCGCTCTGGGCAAGTCCATCGGCAAGACGTTTAAGTCCCTCAAGGACGGCATCGACGGCAAGCTCGAAGAGGGCGATGACGAGGATGGCGTCGAAGCAACGACTGCCAAGAAGTCTGAGCCTGCCGCGGCCGAGACCAAGAAGCCTGCCGCTTCGGCGGACAAGACGGCGGCTAGCGACTCTGACGACGCGTAGCGTCTGCGAACTCTCGACCTTTTCGGCGCGCGGTGGTGGCACGGGGGAGATTGCTCCTCATCTTGCCAGCGCCGCGCGTTCGTATATACTCTCGTGGACATTCTGGCGGTCTGCCCGATGAGCCATTCTTGGGCGGCCTTCACCACAGCTCGACTCACCGGCTTGTTTTCTCAATCGATCGAAACGGAAGTCATCGAATGAATACAGACATCGCGCTCACCCCGGCTGGACAGGTCAAGCTGGAAGAGGAGCTTCGTCACCTCGAGACGGTCCGACGCCGCGAGGTGGGGGAGCGCATCAAGGAGGCCAAGGAGTTTGGCGACATCTCGGAGAACTCCGAGTATGACGACGCCAAGAACGAGCAGGCGTGGGTCGAGAGCCGCATCATCGAGGTCACGCAGATTCTTGCGCGCGCCACTGTTGTCGACGCTCCCACCCGAAGCGACAAGGTGACGCTTGGCAACAAGGTCAAGCTGGAATCCACCAGCGGCGTGACCGTCTACCAGGTCGTGGGTTCGGCCGAGGCGGATCCGGCCAACGACAAGATCTCCAACGAGTCTCCGGTCGGGCACGCGATCATGGGCCGCAAAAAGGGCGACGCGGTCAAAGTCACGACGCCTTCCGGCAAGATCATCGAGTACAAGATTCTCGCGATCAGTCGCTGATCGTGATGACTGACGACGCGATTCTCGGAGCGCAGCCCGCTCCAGAAGACGATCCCTTCGCCGTTCGCAGGGTCAAGCTCGACGCGCTGCGCGCCGCTGGAGTCGAGCCGTATCGCGATGGCTACGAGGTCAGCGCGCACGCGGCAGATCTCGTGGTCCGATACGCCGATCTTGAGCCGGGTACCGATACCGAGGACGTCGTCTCCGTCGCTGGCCGCGTGGTTGCGGCGCGAGATCAGGGCAAGATCGTCTTCCTGGTGCTGCGCGACTCCACCGGCGACGTGCAGCTTTTCACTCGCGTCAACGTCTTGGGCGACGAGGCTTTCTCGGCGGTCAAGGAACTGGACTTGGGCGACTGGGTGGGAGCGACCGGCACCATCCTTCGGACCCGCCGAGGCGAACTTTCAATCGCGCCGACTGAGGTCACGCTGCTCTCAAAGTCGCTGCGCCCCTTGCCCGAGAAGTACCACGGACTGGCCGACACCGAGACTCGTTATCGCCAGCGCTACGTCGATCTGATCGTCAATCCCGAGGTGCGCACCGTCTTTGAGACGCGCTTCCGAATTATCTCGGCGCTGCGCCGCTACATGGACTCGCAAGGCTTCCTCGAGGTCGAGACGCCGATGCTGCATCCCATTCCGGGCGGCGCCACGGCGCGTCCGTTCGTGACGCACCACAACGCGCTGGACATGCCGCTCTACCTGCGCATTGCTCCCGAGCTCTACCTCAAACGGCTGCTCGTTGGCGGCTTTGACCGTGTCTACGAGATCAATCGTTCGTTCCGCAACGAGGGCATCTCGGTAAGGCACAATCCGGAGTTCACCATGATGGAGGCGTATCAGGCTTTCACCAACATCGACGGCATGATGAACCTCACCGAAGGCATGGTGCGCACCGCCGCCCAGGAAGTGTTGGGCACGACGGTTGTCACCTACCAAGGAGCAACCGTCGATCTGGGCGCGCCATGGCGGCGTGCGACGATGATCGAGCTGACCAGCTCGGCTGCGGGTGAAGACGTTTCCTTCTCACGGACGCTCGACGAGCTGCGTGCGCTGTGCGCTACACACGAAATCCCGGTCGACAAGACGTGGGGCAAGGGCAAGCTGATCACTGAGCTGTTTGAGAAGCTCGTGGAGCGTACGCTTAAGCAGCCGACGTTTGTCACCGAGTACCCGCTTGAGACCTCGCCGCTTGCGCGCAAGAAGCCCGGCGAGCCCGAGCTCACCGAGCGCTTTGAGCTGATCATCCTCGGCAGGGAGTACGCCAACGCATTCTCCGAGCTGATCGATCCGGTCGACCAGCGTGAGCGCTTTGAGGCCCAGATGGATGCAAAGGCCTCTGGCGACGACGAGGCCATGGGTTACGACGAAGACTACCTCCGGGCCATGGAGTACGGTATGCCGCCGGCCGGTGGCATGGGAATCGGCATCGACCGACTCGTGATGCTGCTGACCGACTCGGCATCCATCCGTGACGTGCTTCTGTTCCCGCATATGCGCGCAGAGGGATAACGCCCCTGCTCGCAGGAATCTGAGCGCGCCACACTCATATCTGTGGCACTCCGCTTGCTCATGGGGCACCATCGCCCGTCCGTCAGTGGCGGCGGGTATACTCCCCATACAAGCTCACCGAGCAACCCGGTTCACTCTTGGGAGCCCTTAGGAGGCACGTTCACATGTTTGAGCGATTTACAGAGAAGGCGCGCAGGGTGGTCGTCTATGCCCAGGAAGAAGCGCGCATGCTCAATCAGAACTACATCGGCACCGAGCACTTGCTGCTCGGGCTGATTCGCGAGCAGGATGGCATCGCCGCTAAGGCGCTTGAGTCGCTGTCCATCTCGCTTGAGGACGTTCACGCGCAGGTCGAGGACCTCATCGGTAGGGGGACGTTCGTGCCCACTGGGCATATCCCGTTCACGCCGCGTGCCAAGAAGGTGCTTGAGCTCTCACTCCGAGAGGCGCTCCAGCTCGGCCACAACTACATCGGCACCGAGCACATCTTGCTCGGGCTCATCCGCGAGGGTGAGGGAGTCGCCGCACAGGTGCTTCTCAACCTCGGTGCCGACTTGGAGAAGGTCCGCTCGGCGGTCATCCAGCTGCTCTCCGGTCACTACGGCAAGCCCGGCGAGGCAGGAGACGAACGGCGCGGCGGCAGTGGCGGGGCGGCCGGCAGTCAGTTGCTCGACGAGTTCGGACGCGACCTGACGCGTCAGGCCCGCGACGGCAAGCTCGACCCGGTCATCGGGCGCGCCAACGAGATTGAGCGCGTCATGCAGATTCTGTCGCGGCGTACCAAGAACAACCCCGTGCTTATCGGCGAACCCGGCGTGGGCAAGACCGCTGTCGCCGAGGGGCTGGCCCAGCGCATCGCCGCAGACGAGGTGCCCGAGACCATCAAGGACAAGCACCTCTACACGCTCGATCTTGCGGCGCTCGTAGCCGGCAGCAAGTACCGCGGTGAGTTCGAGGATCGCCTCAAGAAGGTCATGAAGGAGATTCGCGAGCGCGGCGACGTGATTCTGTTCGTGGATGAGATGCACACTCTGGTTGGCGCTGGTGCCGCAGAGGGAGCTATCGACGCGGCGTCCATCATCAAGCCTGCGCTGGCCCGTGGTGAGCTGCAGACCATCGGGGCGACCACGCTGGACGAGTATCGCAAGTACGTCGAGAAGGATCCCGCGCTCGAGAGGCGCTTCCAGCCAATTCTTGTCGGCGAGCCGTCTGTCGCCGAGACCATCGAGATTCTCAAAGGACTGCGCGACCGCTATGAGGCGCACCACCGCGTCAGCATCACCGACGGTGCCATCGATGCCGCCGCCAATCTCGCGGACCGCTACATCTCCGATCGATTCATGCCCGACAAGGCGATCGACCTGATCGATGAGGCCGGGGCCAAGATGCGCATCAAGATGATGACGGCACCTCCGGGCGTCAAAGAGGTCGACGACCGCCTGCGTGCGGTCAGAGCCGAGAAGGAGGCCGCGATCGAGGCGCAGGAGTTTGAGAAGGCTGCCTCGCTCCGCGACAAGGAAAAGCAGGTGCTGTCCGAGAAGCGCGCCATGGAAGAGGAGTGGCTCAAGCCCGACAACCGCCGTGTTGTCGAGGTAACCGAGGTCGAGATCGCCGACGTCGTCTCGATGTGGACCGGCGTTCCCGTTACGGCTCTCACGGAAGAAGAGACCGCGAAGCTGTTGCGCATGGAAGCGGTCTTGCACGAGCGCATCGTCGGCCAAGACGAGGCGGTTACTGCGGTAAGCAAGGCGATCCGTCGTGCGCGCGCCGGACTAAAGGATCCTCGCCGGCCTAGCGGCTCGTTCATCTTCATGGGCCCGTCCGGTGTGGGAAAGACCGAGCTGTCCAAGGCGCTGGCGAACTTCCTCTTCGGCAGCGAAGACGCACTCATCTCACTGGACATGTCCGAGTACATGGAGAAGCACACGGTCAGCCGTCTGATTGGCTCGCCTCCCGGCTACGTCGGCTTTGACGAGGGTGGACAGCTCACCGAGCAGGTTCGCCGCAAGCCGTACTCGGTGATTCTGTTTGACGAGATTGAGAAGGCACACCCCGATGTCTTCAACATCCTTCTGCAGATACTCGAGGAAGGGCGCCTCACCGACGCCCAGGGCCGCAAGGTCAACTTCAAGAACGCGATCATCATCATGACCAGCAACATCGGTGCGCGCGACATCGTCAAGACCTCCGGCCTCGGCTTTGTGCCGTCTGCCGGTGCAGGCGGTCTGGGCCACGAGGTAATCAAGGAGCGGGTTACGGGCGAGCTAAAGAAGGCGTTCAAGCCGGAGTTCCTCAACCGAGTCGACGAGGTTATCGTCTTCCAGGATCTGAACAGCGAAGAGATTGCCCAGATTGTCGACGTCATGGTCGACCGTCTGCGTGGTCAGCTCATGCTCCAAGGCTTCGGCATCTCGCTTTCCGCCGAGGCACGCACGATGCTTGCCGCCGAGGGCTTCGATCCCACGCTTGGTGCCCGGCCGCTCAGGCGCGCGATCCAGCGCCTGCTCGAGGACCCGCTTTCCGAGCAGATTCTGGCCGGGCACTGGCTTGTCGGCGACATGATCGACGTTGTCATAGAAGACGGCAAGCCGGTCTTTCACAAGGGCGACGGAGCGGTGGCGGTCCCGTCGCGGCTCTCCGTGCCCGCAGGCGATGCACCCAGAAAGCCCTCGATGCCCAAGCGGGGTGGCTCTTCGCGCGGAGGCAAGGCCTCCGGCGGAGTTACGGGAGCGTAGGAGATGATGGCGAGGGCGCGCACCGTCTGGCGATGCCAGAACTGCGGAGCGCAGGCCTCTCGCTGGGTAGGTCGCTGCAGCGACTGCGGCGAGTTTGGAACGTTCGTGGAGGAAAACGAGCAGCCTGTGTCGGGTGACCGCCGGGCTGCTCGTGCCGTTGCGGTGCCACTGGGCGTCGAGGCAGCGAGCGCTTCCGAGGCCAAACGACTTTCAACCGGTATCGCAGAGCTCGATCGGGTGCTCGGCGGCGGTCTTGTCGGCGGGTCACTGGTGCTTCTGGGTGGAGAGCCCGGCATCGGCAAGTCGACGCTGCTGCTGCAGGCCGCCGAGGCCATCGCTTCGGGCGGGACCGACGTGCTCTACGTCTGCGGCGAGGAGTCGCCTCAGCAGGTGGGACTGCGCGCGAGGCGGCTTGGCGCCGTTTCCGAGCAGGTCATGCTGCTCCCAGAGCTCGACGTCACGGCGGTGGAGGACGCGGTTCGCCAACGCAAGCCCGGTGTGCTCGTGGTCGACTCGATCCAGACCGCTTTTGATCCTGATCTTTCCGGCGCACCCGGGAGTGTGGGCCAGGTGCGCGCGTGCACCGCACGCCTCATGCGCGTCGCCAAGGATCTCGGTGTGACCACGATTCTTGTCGGCCACGTTACCAAGGACGGCGCGATTGCCGGGCCCCGCGTACTCGAGCACATGGTCGACGCGGTGCTCTACTTCGAGGGCGATCGTGACCATGCTTTCCGCATCGTGCGCGCTGTGAAGAACCGATTTGGCTCGGCGAGCGAGATAGGCATCTTCGAGATGGCTGAGCGCGGGCTCATCGGCGTCGGTTCACCCTCCTCGGCGTTGCTGGCCGAGCGGGCCGCGGCGGTTTCAGGCTCGGCGGTCATGGCGGCGATGGAAGGCACTCGGCCGCTGCTCGTCGAGATCCAGGCGCTCGTCACGCCCAGCTACCTGCCTGCGCCGCGACGCCTTGCCACCGGCGTAGACACCGCCCGACTCCTGCAGGTCATCGCTGTGCTCGAGCGCCGAGCCGGACTGTCATTTGCGGGCCAGGACGTCTACGTCTCAGTCGTTGGCGGGATTCGCATCAATGAGCCAGCGGTGGATCTGCCACTCGCGCTCGCGCTGGCCTCGACACTCAAGGATGTGCCACTGCCCTTCGACATCGCGGCCTTTGGCGAACTCGGCCTCACGGGGCAAGTCCGACCTGTCTCGCAGGCAACCGCCCGAATTCGAGAGTCAGTCAACCTCGGGATGGGTCGGGTCATGTGCGCCGCACCGAGTTCGCTTGATGCCGCAGACGCAGCCAAACTGCAGCGCGTCTCGACTGCCGAGGAGGCCCTACGCGTGCTGCTGTGAGCGGCCGCGACAAGACTGCGGGCGCTTGGCGAATGGAGAAATGATGTGTCCCGGCTTTCGGCGGTTACCTAGCCGGCCGATGAGTGGGAGAATCAAGAAGATGACCGATGATCCAGGGCGGGAGATCACGTGATCGATCAGCGGACCAGAGAGCTCATGCGGGAGGAACTGCGCAAGGTGGCGCCGGGTACTCGCTTGCGTGAGGGACTCGACATGATTCTGGCTGCGCGCACGGGTGCGCTCGTGGTAATCGGCGACTCGACGGGGGTCGGAGAGCTGTGTAACGGGGGCTTTCTCATCGACACTCCATTCACGCCGCAGCGCCTCTTCGAGCTTGCAAAGATGGATGGCGCCATCACCCTAGACGACAACGCTGAGCGGATTGTTCGAGCCAACGCCCACTTGGTTCCGGACTCCACGCTTCCCACGGTGGAGACCGGCATGCGGCATCGGACCGCCGAGCGCGTGAGCAGGCAGACCGAGGCGCTCGTGATCTCGGTCTCGCAACGCCGCGAGGTCATCAATCTCTATCTGCGAGGCCGACGCCTCACGCTGGAAGACACCGAGGTCTTGCTCGCCAAAGCAAACCAGGCGCTGCAAACGCTTCAGAACTACCGCACACGACTGGGCGAGGTGCTCGACCGGCTTACTCATCTCGAATTCGACGACCTCGTGACCCTGGGCGACGTTGCCGAGGTGGTCGGGCGTTTTGAGATGGTCCGACGCGTCTCAGACGAAGTGGTTCGCTATATCGGCCAGCTCGGTACCGATGGGCGACTGGTTCGGATGCAGTCCGATGAACTGACTGCGGGGCTCGACGAGCAGTACCTGCTGCTCGTGCGCGACTACGCCGCGGACTCGTCGCTTCGGCATGCGTCAGCTTTGGTCTTGCGGCTGAGCGAGCTGCCGCTTGAGCGCATCCTGGAGACCGATGCCGTGGCACACGAACTCGGCCTGACCGCATCGGATCGTGCCGAGCAGCACCTGCGTACGCGTGGCTACCGGGTACTCGCGCAGATCCCCATGCTTCCCGCGACGGTCGTGAGCCGCATCGTTCAGCGGTTTGGGTCGCTGCCCGTAATGGTGCAGGCCAGCGTGACCGACCTAGATGATGTGGATGGGGTCGGGACGCGTCGCGCGCGGGCCATCGCAAATGGGCTTGCGCGCATTCGGGCGCATACGTCTGTGTGATAGCATTCGCCCCGTCGTGTCGAAGGCGCCCGCGAGGGCCCGTCCGAGAAGGGAGGTGAGGGCGTAGCGGCGATTGTGCCGCCACTGCCATACCCATGATTCAGGCCATATCCCGGTACACACTGGTGATCGGTGGCCTTCTTGGGGGATTTGCGGTTACGAGGATTGTCGATCTACAGAGCGAACTTGGTCTTCCCCGGTACTACGTCATCTTTCTATTGATCATTCTTGGGGGAGCGATCGGGTACGTCCTCGGCGGGATTGTGGGACGCGAGCTCACCACAGCGTGGCTCAAGACCCAGCGACGGTATCGCCAAGTCGCTTCCGCCGATCTGCTTCTCGGCATCATCGGCGTCGTTATCGGTCTCGGCGTCGCTCTTCTGGCATCCGCCCCCTTGAGGCTCATGAAACCCGAGTGGATCAGCATCACCGTGTCGGTGCTGTTGATGATCACGCTCTCCTACATTTCGGCACGCATTGCCCTGTCGCGGCGTCGTGACTTCACGGCCTACTTTCCGCGCCTCGCACCGGCCAAGCCCGAAACGGTGGAGGAGCGGGCGGTTCTGCTCGACACCAGTGCCGTCATCGACGGTCGTTTCGTCGATCTTCATCGGCTTGGGTTCATGCCCGGCATATTGCGCGTTCCCCGGTTCGTGCTCGCCGAACTTCAGACGCTCGCTGACTCCTCCGACGACAATCGCCGGGCGAGAGGGCGAAGAGGGCTCGACCTCCTCGCTAGTCTTCCTGCCGAGATTCCGGTGGCGGTTTTTGAGGCCGACTACGCCGACACGGCACAGGTCGATGACAAACTCATGCGGCTGGCAGTCGACGCCAAGAGCGCGATCGTGACTGTCGACTACAATCTCGCGAAGGTGGCTCGCGTTCGAGGCATCGAGGTACTGAACCTCAACGACGCCGCCTCGGCACTGCGGCCCACCTACCTGCCGGGCGAGAGCATTCACCTGCGCATTTCCAAGCCTGGCAAGGAGGCCGAGCAGGGCGTCGGCCACCTCGACGACGGAACCATGGTCGTCGTGCAGGGAGGCCGCTCCCTTGTTGGCAAGGACAGCGATGTCGAGGTGACGTCGGTGCTTCAGACCTCGGCGGGCAGGATGATCTTTGCTCGAACCGTCGAGAGGACTTCTGCTCAGGAATCCGGCGACTCGGGCGCCGATGATTCGGTGGGTGGGGCGTTGACGGACCCGCGGGTCCCCCCGACAGACGCGAAGTCGTGACGATGCCGTCGGTCGCGGCCATTGTCGTCGCCGGCGGCAGCGGCGAGCGTCTGGGGCGCGAAGGCGGCAAGCAGCTCGCTATGGTCGCGGGGTTGCCCGTGCTCTTGTGGACGCTCAAGGCTCTTGCCGAGGAGCCTCAGATCGGTCTCATCATCATCGTCACCCATCCCGAGAGAGTCGCGGAGTATCGGGTGCTCGCAGTCGAGCCACTCGGCCTGTCGGTCCCGGTGGTCTTTGTGCCGGGCGGCGAGTCGCGCCAGGCGTCGGTGGCTGCGGGACTCGCTCTCGTTCCCGACTCAGCCGACGTGGTGCTCGTGCAGGACGGCGCACGTCCTCTGCTGACCCGCGCGCTCGTTGCCCAAGCGCTTGCTGCGCTGCAAGCTGACCCAAGCGCTGCAGGCGTGGTTGTCGGTCATCCCGCCGTTGATACGCTCAAGCTCGTCGAGGGCGGTGCGGTTATCTCAACTCCCGACAGGTCGCGTTATTGGGCCGTGCAGACGCCGCAGGTCTTTCGGTCCGCCGCCCTCAGAGACGCTTACGCACGCGCTGCGGCCGAGGGGTTTGTCGGCACTGACGACTCATCGCTCGTGGAGCGCGCTGGTGGTCGCGTCGTGGTAGTGGAAGGCCCGCGCGACAACCTCAAGGTCACGGTTGCCGAGGACCTGCCGCTGGTCGAGGCGGTTCTTCGCGACCGAGAGAATGGAGGCGCGGCATGAGAATCGGACTAGGGTATGACGTGCATGCGTTTGCCGAGGGCCGCCGGCTCGTGTTGGGAGGCGTCGAGATCGCGCACGAGCGCGGGCTTCTCGGCCACTCGGATGCCGACGTTCTAGCTCACGCGCTTGCCGATGCGCTGCTCGGTGCATTGCGCGAGGGCGACATAGGCAAACTGTTTCCCGACACCGACGAAGCGTTTCGCGACGCCGACTCGATGACGCTTCTGGCCACCGTCGCCGCGTTGGTGCGCGAGCGTGGATGGAGCGTGGTCGACGCTGACTGCGTGCTGATTCTAGAGCGACCCAAGATCGCTCCCTTCCGAGAAGCCATGCGCACGAACTTGGCGCGTGCGATTGGCGTCCAGATCGATGCGGTCGGAGTCAAGGCGACCACGACTGAGGGCCTCGGCTTCGAGGGGCGGGGAGAAGGCATCGCGGCGCAGGCGGTCGTGCTGCTCCAACGGGCCGAGTAGCTGCACGAGCCGCAGATAGTGCTGCTAGACTGACAGCTGCACGGCTGCGTTTAGGCCAGCCGGGAAGGTGTCGCTGACAACACGAGCGGGGACGATGTTTCGACGCGTGCGTGAAGACATACGGTGCGTCAAGGAGCGCGATCCCGCGGCCACCTCGGCTGCGAGCGTGCTGTTCAACTACCCCGGGATCCATGCTATCTGGGGTCATCGGGTCACTCACTGGCTGTGGGCGCATCACCGTTATGGATTCGCGCGCTGGCTCTCCGAGGTCATCCGCTTCTTCACGGGAGTCGAGATTCATCCTGGGGCCACGCTCGGCTCGCGCTTCTTCATCGATCACGGCATGGGCGTGGTCATTGGCGAGACAGCCATTATCGGCGACGACGTTACGGTCTACCAAGCCGTTACTTTGGGCGGTACGGGCAAGGAAACCGGGAAGCGTCACCCCACGATTGAGGATTGCGTCGTGGTGGGCGTAGGGGCAGCCGTGCTCGGCAACATCACCATTGGACGCGGGAGCAAGGTGGGCGGCGGCGCGGTCGTTATCGACGACGTGCCCCCCAACTGCACTGTCGTCGGCGTCCCCGGTCGCGTGGTCATGAGGGCCGGCTCGCGCGTTGATACGATCGATCTGCACCACGAGGACCTGCCCGACCCGGTCGTCGAGATGTTCCGCTGCCTCCAGCGTCGGATGGACCGCCTTGAGCAACGCATCTCGCCCGCTGACGCCGCCGCCGAGAGCGGCGACGAGGAATCTTCGTCGACCGGCGACCGCCGCGCGCCGATCTCGGTTGAGTTCGAAGGCCAGAAGTGGGAGATCTGAAGCCCCAAGCACGCTCTTGCTCGTTCCCGAAAGGACCCAGATGCGCGTTTACAACTCGCTGAGTCGTACCAAAGAGGAGTTCGTCCCACGCGAGCCGGACAAGGTCGCGATGTACGTCTGCGGCCCCACGGTCTACAACCACATCCACATCGGCAATGCGAGGACATTTCTGTCCTTCGACGTGATTCGCCGGTACCTCGTCCACAAGGGCTATGACGTCCGCTTCATCCAAAACGTCACCGATGTCGACGACAAGATCATCAATCGCGCCAACGAGGAGGGCCGCTCCGCTGCCGAGGTGGCCGAGGAGTATACGGCGGCGTTCATCTCGGCAATGCGTGCGTTGGATGTCGAGGATCCCACCGAGAGGCCCCTGGCGACTGAGACGATTCCGGCGATGATTTCGATGATCGAGCGCCTCATCGAGCGCGGCCATGCGTATGCGGTCGGCGGAGACGTGTACTTTTCGGTGAGGAGTTTTCCCGGTTACGGAAAACTGTCGGGGAGAGATATCGACGAGATGCACACACAGGCCCGCGTCGATGCCGACGAGCGCAAGCGCGATCCGCTCGACTTCGCACTGTGGAAGGCCGCCAAGCCGGGCGAGCCGCACTGGCCGGGCCCGTGGGGCGAAGGGCGTCCCGGCTGGCACATCGAGTGCTCCGCGATGTCGGAGATCGAGCTTGGGCTGCCGCTGGATATCCACGGCGGCGGAAGCGATCTGATCTTCCCGCATCACGAGAACGAAATTGCGCAGTCCGAGGCAGCCACCGGTCTTGTGTTCGCGAACTACTGGCTGCACGGTGGGATGCTTCAGATCAACTCCGAGAAGATGAGCAAGTCGCTGGGCAACTTCACGCTGCTCAAAGACGTGCTTGAACGCTACAACGCGACCGTCATCAGACTCCTCATGCTCCAGACTCACTACCGCAGCTCGCTGGACTTCTCGGACACCCGGCTCGACGAAACGATTCACGCCTACAACCGGCTCGCCAATCTGTTGCGTAACCTACGCTGGGCGCGCGATCTGGCCGTGTGCGGGATGGGTGTGCCGCCGGATGCGCTCGTCGGACTCCGTGCTTCGATCGAGGCGGCCCGCGAGAAGTTCGAGTTTGAGATGGACGACGACTTCAACACGGCAGGTGCACTAGCGGCGGTCTTTGAGCTAGCCAAGGCCGGCAACAGCTTCCTGGCGGACTACCAGTCCGATTTGTGCGAGGACGACCGGCTGGTACTTCTCGAAGCCGAGGACGTGGTCGTATCGCGCCTTGGTGTGCTCGGCATCCAGATTTCGCCCGACGAGACCTGCTGCTATCCGCACGAGGTCGTCGATCTCGCTCGCGACTTAGCTGGCTATCAGGCTTCCGACCCAGACGGTGCTGTCGGTGCGCTCCTCGCGACCCGCGCTGCCGCCCGCTCGGCCAAGGACTTCGCTCGCGCCGATGCCGTCCGTGACGGGCTTACGCCGTTTGGCTTCCACATCGAGGACACACCGCAGGGCGCCCGCGTCATCTATCGGTCGCAGGAGTAGCTGATGGCGTTCATTGAGGGTCGCAATGCCGTCCGTGAAGCTCTCTGGGCCGGCATGCCGCTACGGCGCGTCCTGATCGCCGAGAGCACCCAGCCCGACCGCACCATCGACGACATCGTCCGCCTCGCCGACAAGGCCGGCGTCACTGTGGCGCGTGTCAGCAAGCGCGAGATCGACAAGCTGAGCGAGCGCGGCGCCCACCAAGGCGTCATCGCCGAGGCCGCGCCCTACCCGTACGCGCTGCTCGACACCGTGATCGCCGAGGCACGCTCCAAGCCACACTCGCTCATCATCGTGCTCGACCACGTCACCGACCCTGGCAACCTCGGTGCCGTGGCGCGTTCGGCCGAGGTCGTTGGCGCCGACGCAGTCCTGGTCGCCAAGAACCGCGCTGCCGCGGTCACACCGGCCGCGTACAAGGCTTCAGCAGGAGCGCTCGCGCACATCGCGCTCGTACAAGAGACCAACATCGCGCGCTCGCTGGCGCGCTGCAAGGATGCCGGCTACTGGATTGCCGGAGCCTCTGAACACGCCGAGCAGACCGCCTGGGAGGCGCCGCTCGAGGGCCGCATCGTGCTCGTGATGGGCTCGGAGGGCGATGGGCTGGCCCGGTTGACTCGAGAATCATGCGACTTCCTGGTGAGGTTGCCGCAGGCGGGCAAGGTCGGCTCGCTCAACGTGGCGCAGGCGACCACCGCGCTGGCCTACGAGTGGCTGCGCCGCTCGGCGCAGGAACGGTGAGCGCCACACCGCTGTTGTTTGTTGACGGCTACAACGTGATTCGCCAGACGCCTCCGTATCGTGAACTCGCTGCGGCGGATCTTGAGAGTGCACGCGCGGCGCTCGTCTCAGATGTCGCCGCGTATGCGGATCGCTCATTTGATGCGACGGTGGTCTTTGATGGCCACCTCAACCCCACATCCAACGGTGTCCCGCACCGGGTGGCGGGTATCACGGTGGTGTTCTCTCGGTACGGCACCGATGCCGATGCAGTCATCGAGTCACTTGCGCGTGCTGCGCGGGAGAGGGGAGACCACACCGTCGTCGTGACCTCGGATGCTCAGACGCAGTGGGTCGTGCTGGGCGGCTCGGTGACGAGGATGTCATCGCCGGAGTTCGCTGGCGAGCTGCGTGCCCAGGATTCCGAGTGGCGAGAGCATTCGCCGACCGGAAGCACGCACGGGAGGCTCGAAGATCGCGTTGACGCCCGCACCCGAGAGCGCCTGTCCCGATGGGCCCGTGGCCTCGAGTAGGGACTGTTTGGGCCTTCGCGTGTCCTTACGGAGCGGCGTCTCAAAACCAGTGAAGAACGGTGCCGGAGCCGTTGACTTAAGATTACCTAAGACATAATGTAACTCCAGTGTCACTGCAAGCCTGCGCCGTGCCGGCGGCGCGTCCATCCCACAACGGATGCAATCAAGGGCGGGCAAGATACGGAGGGAGTACGTAGTGCTACAGCATCACGGCACGAGCGCGCGCCGATTTCCTGGAGTCGGGCGCGGAACGGAGCTTCAGCTCGTCTTGTCTGCACAGCAAGGCGATGAACGGGCCTGTTGCGACTTGGTTCGCAAGTATCGGGGGCTCATTCGGTACAAGGCGCGGACCTATTACCTGGTCGGTGCGGATAGGGACGATATCATCCAAGAGGGCATGATCGGCCTCTACAAGGCTATGCGCGACTACGACCCAACCCGTCAGGCGAGCTTTCACTCCTTTGCTGATCTCTGTGTCACTCGACAGATCATCACCGCGGTGAAGTCGGCGACCCGACGCAAGCATTCCCCGCTCAACGGATACGTCTCGCTGTCGCGCTCCACCTCGATGGAGGAAGACGGCGAACGCCTCCTTTCCGACATCCTTGCCGCCAAGGGCGTCTGCGACCCCGCCGAGATAGTCGTGGCCGCATGGGAGACCGACTTCATCCGCGAGGGCGTCTCGGAAGCGCTGTCACCGTTTGAGGCCAGGGTCCTGACGTACTACACTAACGGGCGTTCCTACCAGGAGATTGCCGACTTGCTCGGCAGGCATACCAAGGCAGTAGACAACGCCCTGCAGCGGGTCAAGCGCAAGATGGAAACCCAGATTGGCCGCTGCCGCGCCTGCTAGCGTCGCCGCTAGTTTGCCGTTCACCTGCAGATATCGCAGTTCAGCTCCTGACACCAGCGCGGGCGTTCGCTACACTAGTGCGCGCTCGCTGGCGTAGCTCAATTTGGCAGAGCAACTGATTTGTAATCAGTAGGTTGAAGGTTCAAGTCCTTTCGCCAGCTCCACGTTCTACCTGCGGGAACCTTCGGGTTCCCGCTTCTTTTTGGCTTTCAAGTGGTGCCTTTGCGGCCTATCCGTGCACCTATTTCGCTGCACGGGCCGTGTTCCGGGCTTCGCGGAAGGCGTCGATCGCTTCGCGTTTGCGAGTATCGAAGGCGTGCGCGTAGACCGTCAGCAGCACATCTGGCGAGTGTCCCGACATTGCCGACGCACGGTGCGTCGTGCACGCCACGGGGAACTTCTCAAGGTGGTACGTCGCCGGGCAACCACAAGGGCGGCCCACGAAGAAGCCGCCGATGATGATGCGGATCAGACCGACTATCGGTGATCGCTCCCACCACTTCAGGGAATGTCTAGACCCTTGAAGCCTGCACAAGATCCTTGGCAGAGACCCGACCGTTCTTCAGAGCGCGGCCAATCGGGAACGTGTCAAGGGGATGCTCCTCCTGCCACTTCACGGCCGCAGCGAGAAGGTCCCGCGCTTCAACCACAGCGATGGGTACGTCCATCGGTGCCTCTATACTCGCGAGCTTCTGCTCGATCCCGTCGCTGAAACTGTGGGCGATGATCAGGTAGCCGCCGAACCGGTCAGACCTGCGAGATGCGGCAATGGATGAAATGTAGTTTCGTAGCTGAAGGCGATGCTGAATCGGAAGCGTGTAGGGAGGGTTCAGGACGGTCTTGCACTCATAGCAGTAGAAGAGTCCTTCGTCATCGGTGACTGTCCCATCCGGCTCGACCTGGCCAGAGGTCTGAGCTTTCGCGTCGAGTCGGAGCATGTTCTTGAAGATGTAGCGAGTCGCGCGCTCGAAATCGAGGCCCATCCTCGTTGCGCTAAGTCCGTCGGGCGTGGCGTTGGCCGGATAGGCGCGCACATCTTGACGGCTGATTTCATCGTAGAAGCCCAACAGATCCTTGGGTGACAGCGCGCTTTCCTCGATGGATTGCTCCATGAAGTACGCAAGGATGCTGTTGATCAGATCCGACTTGTTGCCGCTCTTCCTCAGTCCGAGTCCAGTCGCGAGTTTGCGCAGGTCGTCCAACCCGAGTGATGCGAGGACTGTCTCGGAGTTGTATGGGCTGAGGGCGAGGCGCTCAATCCTTGCGTTCTTGGAGCCGGACTTCTGGAGTCCCAGCGATTCAAGTGCATCCGCCAACTGCACGACGCCCAGTTGGTCAAGCAAGTCGAGAACGGTTTCCTCTCGCAAGATCTCCTCTTGCGGGGCGACTGCCTCGGCCTCGGGTGACGCGGCGGCCACCGCGATATCGGCATTCGCCTTGAAGTGGTCGATTATTCGGAGAACGCGCTCCTCCTTGTTCCCGCTCTTGGGAAGACCGAGCTTGCCCAAGAGCCCGACAAGTTCGTCTGTGCTCAACCCTGAGAGAACCGGGTTGGCGGGAATCTCGTTTTCGATGAGTCGGGCCACGAGTTCGGGATTGGATCCTGAGGTCCGCAGGTCGGCGTTCTTCAGGGCACCGACAAGCTGCGGTTTGGACAAGTGAGCGAACAGGCGCTCTCGCTGACCGCCACGCAAGGCGAAGCCCCAGAGTTCTAGGAGACTGTCGGATGTCTCGTCGGAGAGAATGAAGGAGCTGTCGTTATCGCCGCAGCAGACGAGCACGATGCCCTCGTTCGTGAGGAAGGTCAGGCCGGCTTCATATTCCGCCGTGTCGAACTTCAGGCGTCGGACGGTTGAATGTGCCATGACAAGCTGATGCTCCTTGCGAGTGATGCCTAGATCATTTCGTAGGACACGCAGGAGATTCGCCTCGGAGGCATTGAAATCATCATCGAAGTCCCAGGCCGCAATGAGCATCTTCGCGTACAGGCCGTAGTTCTTCTTGGTATTCTTGAAATCGAGACTCTTTGACGCCTCAACGTACTGTTGTATCCGCGATGTGACCGCCTGCTGCAGATCATCCATGCTGACACGATGTTCTGGCGCGTCCAAGAGGACTTCCAAGATGGTGTCAGTCGGTGGTGTTCGGAACTCGATGCTTCGCTTGACGCTCTCGTAGTTGCCGAGCACACGACTAAGATCGCGCAGAACCTTGTCGGAATCGAGACCGACAATCTCAGAAATCTTGCCTTTGGCCAGTCGGCGAAGATCGCCCTTGGAGTAGTTCTGCAGAATCTCGAAGTTGTTCACGAGCCCCCCTAAGTTCCAGTATCAATGTACGCTCAAGGCCGCACGGATTCCTCAGTCTCGCCGACGATTCCCCTGGCGTCGTGCGCCCCGCCATCCTCAGTGTACCCGGAACCGATGACACGCCCCGCGTGCCCGGCCGATGCGAATAGGGAATAGAGAAGGCCCTCGCTTCATCGAATCTGGCGTGCGCCTTACGCGCTCCACGGAGCGGTGCGAAGTGCAACCCATGGGCATGTGGGATACAGTGAGGTGGAACGGTGACGGGCGGGGCGAATCGCGTAGCTTGGCACGCCTGTCCGGGGGAGAGTGTGCCACGCTCGGGTGTCTTGGGGAGTCACTATGCGTTCTGTGGGATTGCGACGAATCGGCCATATTCGGCTTGGCCTATGGGCGATGTTTGCCGTGGCGGTGCTCTGCATGGTGCCGAGCGCAGCGATGGCGGTGGGAGTCGGTGGCACTTTCACGTCCGGCGGCCTGACCTACAAGGTCCTGACCGACACCACAGTGCAGGTGGGTGATGGGAATAGCGGGCAATCAGTCGCGGGCGACATAACGATTCCGGCTACGGTGACAAGCGATGGAACCACGTATTGGGTCACCTCAATCGGCTATCACGCCTTCGGCTACTGCTTCCGCCTCACCTCCGTCACCATCCCCGGCTCAGTCACCTCAATCGGGGATGGCGCCTTCTGCTACTCCGACAGCCTCACCTCCGTCACTATCCCCAACGCAGTCACCTCGCTCGGGGATTGGGCCTTCTCCGGCTGCTCAGGACTCACCTCCGTCACTATCCCCAATGCAGTCACCTCGATCGGGCGTTCCGCCTTCGAGGGCTGCACAGGACTCACCTCCGTCACTATCCCCAATGCAGTCACCTCGCTCGGGGATTACGCCTTCTCCCGCTGCACAGGACTCACCTCCGTCACTATCCCCAATGCAGTCACCTCGCTCGGGAATTCCACCTTCTCCGGCTGCACAGGACTCACCTCCGTCACTATCCCCAATGCAGTCACCTCGCTCGGGGATTACGCCTTCTCCGGCTGCACAGGATTCACCTCCGTCACCATCCCCAATGCAGTCACCTCGCTCGGGAATTCCACCTTCTCCGGCTGCACAGGACTCACCTCCGTCACTATCCCCAATGCAGTCACCTCGATCGGGCGTTCCGCCTTCTCCGGCTGCAGAAGCCTCACTTCAATCGACGTCGCTGCAGGAAACACATCATTCAAGTCCTCCGGCGGGGTGCTGTTCACAAGTGACATGAAGACTCTTGTTCAGTGCCCGGGTGCGATGAATACCTACGCCATCCCCGACTCAGTCACCTCAATCGGGAATTCCGCCTTCTCCGGCTGCACACGTCTCACCTCCGTTGCCATCCCCGACTCAGTCACCTCACTCGGGGATGACGCCTTCTCCGGCTGCACAGGACTCACCTCCGTCACTATCCCCGACTCAGTCACCTCAATCGGGGGTGCCACCTTCTCCGGCTGCACACGCCTCACCTCCGTCACTATCCCCAATGCAGTCACCTCGCTCGGGGATTGGGCCTTCTCCGGCTGCACAGGATTCACCTCCGTCACCATCTCCAACGCAGTCACCTCGATCGGGGATTACGCCTTCTCAAGATGCACAGGACTCACCTCCGTCACTATCCCCAGCGCGGTCACCTCAATCGGATATCAGGCCTTCTCCTACTGCGCAGGACTCACCTCAGTCACTATCCCCAGCGCAGTCACCTCGATCGGGGATTACGCCTTATCCGGCTGCACAAGCCTCACTTCAATCGACGTCGCTGAAGGAAACACATCATTCAAGTCCTCCGGCGGGGTGCTGTTCACAAGTGACATGAAGACTCTTGTTCAGTGCCCGGGTGCGATGAATACCTACACCATCCCCGACTCAGTCACCTCAATCGGGAATTCCGCCTTCTGGCGCTGCACAAGCCTCACCTCCGTCACTATCCCCAACGCAGTCACCTCGATCGGGGATTACATCTTCTCCGGCTGCTCAGGACTGACCTCCGTCACCATCCCCGCCTCAGTCACCTCGATCGGGTTTGCCGCCTTCGGAGACTGCACAAGCCTCACCTCAGTCACATTCAACTCGGCGACGACCGTGATATACGACAGCGGTATCACAATCCCGACCGGTGCGTCGATCATTGGCCACTCCCCATCGACGGCCAGAGATTACGCAGCGAAGTATCGCCGGGCGTTCTATTCCATAGAGGGAGGCATACCGGGGGCTGACGTCACTTTCGAAGATGCGAACCTCGCCGCCGCAGTTCACAGCTCTCTGGGGATAGCCTCAGGCACTCCGATTAGCGACTCAGACATGCTCCTCCTGACCACGCTCAACGCTGAGAGCAAGGGAATCACCAATCTCAGTGGCTTGGAACGCGCGACCAATCTGCGCACGGTACACCTCTACGACAATGCGATTTCAGACCTGAGCCCACTCTCGGCGCTTCCAAAGATCTACACGCTTGAAGTCGCTGGGAACCAGATTTCCGACCTCAGGCCCCTGTCAGGTCTTTCAAGCCTGCGGTACCTCTCCCTGGGCGGTACCTACTGGGCCAATACGCCACAGGAGAAGATCCGGGGCAACGCCGTGAGTGATATCTCGCCGCTGGCCTCACTCACTGGGCTGACCACGCTCCACTTGAGCAACTGCAATGTGTCGGATCTCACCCCGCTGCGCAGTCTGGTCAACCTCGGCGTTCTGGCACTCGGCTCGAATCAAATCACAGATATTGCGCCGCTTTCCAGCTTGACGAAACTCACCTACTTGACCTTGACCAAGAGCCGGGTCGCGGACTTGAGCCCGATTAGCGGTCTGCTCTTGCTCAATCATCTGACCCTCTCCGAGAACCGCCTCACAGACATAGGCCCTCTTGTAGCCAACTCGGGAATTGGCGCCGGTGACCGCGTGGTGGTGAGCAGGAACTTCTTGGTCCTTGGTGCAGGCACACAGAGCGAGTCCGATATCGACGTATTAGTGGCTCGCGGGGCGACTGTTCTCTCCACGCCCCAGAACATCACCGAGATCCCGACCGGGACTGATGTGACTATCACTGCCAATAGGGTGACAGTGCACTTCCCCTTGGTCAGTACACCGGGCACGCTGACCGTGACTCCCTACTTCGGCCCTCGTCACCCAGTTCCCGGCACAACTCATCTGCTGCCGGACCTCTACTTCGACATAAGCCCGACCGCTACTTTCACTGGTACTGCAATTGTCACGATCGAAGTGCCTTGGAACGTCTACAACGGTGACCTGGCGACGCTTAAGGTCTTCCACTGGAAGGACGGCGCCTGGGTGGAGCCGACGGGCCTAACGGTTGACAACACTTCGCGAACGCTGACTTTCAGCACGGATTCGTTCTCGGACTATGCGGTTGGGACATCTGAGGAGACGCCGGGAGAGCCGCCAGTCACCAGCACGCCCGCGTCATCTGACTGGAGCCTCGCGCTCTTGGGAGTCGTCGGCGTAGGCTTTGCGGGTTTGGCGATGAGGCGTCGGCGTCTCAGCTAGGCCCGCTCGGCAACGCAGAGCCCATCGCCTTGACCGATCTGGCGTGGCCTTCTGCGTGCGGCCTATCCGTGCACCTATCTGATTGCATTTCATTGTTTCGGGGTGTCGTGCGCCCCCGTTCGCGGTGTCCCGTTTGTACTTGAATGAAGTACAAACACCATATCTGACCTGCTGAAATGGCGATTTGTAATCAGTAGGTTGAAGGTTCAAGTCCTTTCGCCAGCTCCAACACTCACAAAGACGACGGCCCGGGCGTGTGCGCTCGGGCCGTCGTGGTTTCTCGCTTAGGAGCGGCGCTACTCCTCTTCCTCAGCGACCTCGATTGCTCGCGGGTCATGAGGCTCCTGTTCCTCAGCCCACAGTATCTCGACGATTTCGACCGGCTTGGCGATGTTTTTCAACTCGAAGTTGCCAAACGAGCACCCGGTCAGACCTGCTGATTGAGCCTCGGCAGCCACGTCGCCGGCCGCAAACACCTGACCGCCGTCGGCCAGGTTCATCACTCGAGCCGCGAGATTGAGCCCCGCCCCGATGAACGGGCGGCCGCCGTTGTCCAGCACGACCTCACCCGAGGCAAGTCCCATCCTGACCCAGATCTCGCGGTCACTGGGGTGGCCGGCGTTGTGCTCGGCAAGCGCCTGTTGCATCGCGGCCGCGGCCAGGAGACCGGATGCAGCGGTATCGAATGCGGCGACGAGGCCATCGCCACCTGTCGACTTACCGCTGCCACCATTGGCCGAGATGACCGGGATCAGCAGGTCACGGTGGCGCTGAATCGCCTTGGCTGTGGCCACACTCCCGTCTTCCTCGGTCATCGTGGAGAACGACTTCATGTCGGTGATCAGCACCACCTTGGTGCTCGTGTGCTGGCTTGCGAGCTTGTCTTCAGCGGTCGCTATGAGTCTGAGCAGCTCGTCAACATCAGCGTCCTCCGACGACATCGACATCCGTCGCGCTGCCGGAGTCGGGGCCTTCTGTTCTGCGCGAAAGAAGCTTTCCCATACCGCGACGAATGCCACGGCGATCACCGCCGAACTCACGAGCGCGACCGTGAGGGCGACCCACGGCACAGGGAGCACCGCGAGAGAGAAGGCGAGCACCGTCCCAAGCGCGGGGACCAAAGCACCAGCGACGACCGCGGCAAAGTCCAGTGGGGCGCTCTTGCGGCGCAGCGCCTCGGCGTGGACCATGCCAGCAGTTGCCGCTCCGGCCGCCCAAAGCATCGGCTGTATCACGAGCGCCAGCGGCCGGGTGATTCCAGACAGGCCACCGATGACTCGGTTGACATTCGCCGCATCCAGGGTGGCAAAGGAGGTACGCAGCCACTCCGAGGAGAGTAGGGTAGCTGGCATGTGGTCGAAGGAAAGAAGTGCGGCTGGCGGGCCGCCGGTGATCACAACTCCCATGATCTGTTTGCCGAGTCCGATGCCCAGTGCCTCAATAATCACGCAGGCGACAGCGGCTGCAAGCGCGCCTTCGCCTGCACCAAGCAGGTAACCAGCGAGCGCCACACCAGCCCATACGGGGCCGAAGATGGCGCCAAGTATCGAGATTCCGATGATGAGGAAGGTCCTGCCGCCGTCGGTCCCCAGGTACCTGATGGCGACAATACCAAGAATGAGGGCACCCAGACCCAGAATCGGCTGAGCAGCAATCAGCGGAATGCAGAGCGCCGCGACCGCGACGAGCACGCCGAGCTCCGAGTTCATCAGGGTCAGCACCGCTGCGACTGCCGCGACCACGATGCTCAGCCCAGACGGCCTCACGTTCATCGCGTTGAGCCCGACCCACGTCACAACGAACACGGCGACAGCGCGAAGCCACATCAGCCACCGCTCGTTCTTGCGGCGCACTCGCTTGGCCACGATTCCTCCTTCTCGGCAATGCTTGGGTAAGCTGGGGTGCCAGTCTGCCGATACTCCTATTGTGCCGTAACCACGACGGCGCGTCTGCGGTAGACTGACCGTGTCGCGCGTGCGCGCGGCGAGGGGCCATGAGGAGGCACACCTATGTCGCACGAGGACTTCATCGCAAGAGTACCCATCTTTGCGAACTGCACGCCCGATGAGATTTCCACAATTGCGGAAGTTGCTCAGGAGGGCTTCTTTCAGCCAGGCCAAATCATCGTCACCCAGGGAACTCCCGGACAGGCGTTCTACATGATTCTCAGCGGTCGCGTCGAGATTCTGCGGGACGGAGCCTCATTGGGAGGTTTCGGCCCTGGAGACCTCTTTGGAGAGATGTCCCTGCTGGATCAAGCGCCACGCTCGGCGACGATTCGCGCAATCGACCAGGTATCGTGCATTCTGCTGTCGAGTTGGGACTTCAAGGCTCTGCTGGAGCGGCACCCATCCATAGCCATCAAGCTTCTGGAAGTGCTGAGCCGCCGCTTGCGAGTGGCCGACGAACGTCTTGGGGGATAGCCGTTTGCGGCGGACCGGTCATCACCGGTCCGGTTCGTGGCCCGACTACCCGCTCTTGAGCTGCTTGTTTTGCGTGCGAAGTGGACACACCCGGCACCGTGTTCATTATTGACACTCAGCGCCGCGATGGCTTACTATGCCGTCTGCCTATGCCAAGGCGCTGCAACTTGAAAAGCGTACAGAGGGTCTATTTTTTTGTCTCGCGGGGGTGTGCCCGAGTGGCTAAAGGGGGCGGGCTGTAAACCCGCTGGCTACGCCTACCCAGGTTCGAATCCTGGCGCCCCCACCACGAGACGGCTAGGATGCACGTGTATCCGTCGGTATCACGCCCACATAGCTCAGTCGGCAGAGCACTTCCTTGGTAAGGAAGAGGTCACCGGTTCAAGTCCGGTTGTGGGCTCCACACGACATCGATGTCATGCTCGGGCACTGCTGGCCGGGCAGCGATGATTCGGCGGTGTAGCTCAGCTGGTTTAGAGCGCACGGTTCATACCCGTGAAGTCGCTGGTTCGAGTCCAGCCACCGCTACCAGGTTTCACGCGTCGCTCTTCTTGGCGGCGCTGATCGGCACGATGATGATGCAGGTACAACGAAGTTGATGGTATGAAGAGACGGACCGCGGCCACCACGACGTATTCGTGGCGGCACCGTCGCAGAGGTCCTTTTAAGGAGGAGACTCATGGCGAAGCAGAAGTTCGAGCGCACTAAGCCGCACGTCAACGTGGGTACGATCGGCCACGTCGACCACGGCAAGACCACGCTGACCGCAGCGATCACGAAGCGTCAGGCCGAGAAGGGCTTTGCCGACTTCACGCCGTTCGACCAGATCGACAAGGCACCGGAAGAGCGCGAGCGCGGTATCACCATCGCTATCGCTCACGTCGAGTACCAGACCGCCACCCGTCACTACGCGCACGTTGACTGTCCGGGTCACGCCGACTACGTCAAGAACATGATCACCGGCGCGGCTCAGATGGACGGAGCAATCCTTGTAATCGCCGCCACCGACGGCCCCATGGCCCAGACTCGCGAGCACATCCTGCTCGCCAACCAGGTCGGCGTCGAGTACATCGTTGTCTTCCTGAACAAGTGCGACATGGTCGACGATCCGGAGCTCATCGAGCTCGTCGAGATGGAAGTTCGCGAGCTGCTCTCCGAGTACAGCTTCCCCGGCGACGACACCCCGATCATCCAGGGCTCGGCGCTCAAGGCTCTTGAGGGCGACGAAGCATACATGGTCAAGATCGACGAGCTTCTCGAGGCCGTCGACACGTTCATCCCCATGCCGGAGCGCGCCATCGACAAGCCGTTCCTGATGGCTATCGAGGACGTCTTCACCATCACGGGTCGCGGCACCGTCGCCACCGGTCGCGTCGAGCGTGGCGTGGTCCACGTCGGCGACGAGATCGAGATCGTCGGCATCACCGATACCCGCAAGACCGTCGTCACCGGCGTCGAGATGTTCCGCAAGCTCCTCGATGAGGCGCAGGCCGGAGACAACGTCGGCGTGCTGCTTCGTGGCGTCGCCCGCACCGAGATCGAGCGTGGCCAGGTTCTCTGCAAGCCGGGTTCGGTTACTCCGCACACCGAGTTCATGGGCCAGGTCTACATCCTGACCAAGGAAGAAGGCGGCCGTCACACGCCGTTCTTCGATGGCTATCGTCCGCAGTTCTACTTCCGCACCACCGACGTGACCGGCGTGGCGCACCTGCCCGAGGGCACCGAGATGGTCATGCCGGGAGACAACGTGGAGATCAGGGGCGAGCTCATCAACCCGATCGCCATGGAAGACGGCCTGCGCTTCGCCATCCGTGAGGGTGGACGCACCGTCGGTTCCGGCCGAGTCATCAAGATCATCAAGTAGCACCCTTCGTACGCTGCGCAAACGCTTGGGGCCCGGCGCCAGCCGGGCCCCGTTTCGCGGCCTTTGAGCAGCGGCGTCGAGTTTGACAGTGCCGAAAACCGGGTGCTAGAGTACCCTTCCGCGCCCAAGCCCTTTGAGGCTTGGGGCGGCACACAGGAGGACCCATGCGAACGCTGGTCACACTGGCCTGCACCGAGTGCAAGCGCCGGAACTACACAACCAAGAAGAACAAGCAGAACAACCCTGAGCGTATTGAGTACAAGAAGTACTGCAAGTGGTGCAAGACGCACACGCTCCACAAGGAAACCCGCTAGTAGAGGGGTGAGATGAATCTGGACGTAGGCCAGTAGCTCCAATTGGTAGAGCGCCGGTCTCCAAAACCGGATGTTGGGGGTTCGAGCCCCTCCTGGCCTGCCAACGATTACTACCGTCGTGTCGCTCCTGCGCCACGATGTGTGCTGCAGAGGCGACCCTGAGCGGAATCGCCAGAACGGACGGATGACAAGATGGCCAAGGCAACAACAGCTGATAGCGTGCAGAAGGCCGACAAGCCCGCGAAGGCGGTCAAGCCGAGCAAGCCGGCGAAGCCCAACGTGTTCGCTCGCATGACCGGCTACCTGCGCGACGTGCGCTCGGAGATGAAGCGCGTCGTATGGCCGAACCGGAGCGAAGTCATCAACTCCAGTGTCGTCGTCGTGACCACACTCATCTTCTTCACTCTGTTCATCACCCTCGCGGACCTGGTCGTGCAACGAATCGTCTTTCTGATTCAAGCGATCGGCGGCTAACGGATGGCCAAGAAGTGGTACGTCATACATACGTACTCGGGCTACGAGAACAAGGTGAAGACCAACCTTCTCCACCGTATCCAGTCCATGGGTATGGACGAGAAGATCTTCAAGGTCGAAATCCCCACGGAGACCGTCACCGAACTCAAAGAGGGCGGGCGTCGGGTTACCTCGGACAAGAAGGTGTTTCCCGGGTACATCCTCGTGCAGATGGAACTCGATGATGAGTCTTGGTACGTCGTGCGCAACACGCCGGGCGTGACAGGGTTCGTCGGCTCGCAAGGCAAGCCGGTTCCGCTTTCACGTGACGAGTTCGGGCGCATCATGAAACGCACCGAGGCTGGCGTAAAGCAGCGCACCTCGACCGACCTCATGGAGGGTATGAGCGTCAAGGTCACATCCGGTCCGCTGGCCGAGTTTGACGGCACCATCTCTGAGGTCAACGCCGATGCCGGCAAGGTCAAGGTCATGGTCTCAATCTTCGGCCGAGAGACTCCGGTTGAGCTGGGTTTCGATCAGGTAGCACGACTCTAGAATCGGAAGCATCCGGCGCATGTCGCGCCTGCGGGAAATGATGCCCCGCAGGGCTTCTCACGGCAGCACGGTGTGGGATAGATAGACACGAAAACTCGGCTGAACTGACGGCCGCAGACCAAGAGGGACGGTTAAGAACTCACATGGCCAAGAAGGTAGTCGGCTTCATCAAGCTGCAGATCCCGGGTGGTCAGGCCAACCCTGCACCTCCGGTCGGTCCTGCACTCGGTCAGCACCAAGTCAACATCATGCAGTTCTGCCAGGCGTTCAACGCGGCGACTGCTGACAAGAACGGCACGATCATCCCGGTCGAGATCACGGTCTTTGAAGACCGCACCATCGACTTCATCCTCAAGACCCCTCCGGCTGCAGTGCTTCTCAAGCAGGCCGCGGGCGTCGACACCGGCTCAGCAACGCCGAACCGGACCAAGGTCGCCAAGGTCACGAAGGATCAGCTCAGGCAGATCGCCGAGACTAAGATGCCTGACCTGAACGCCAACGACGTAGAAGCCGGCATGCGAATCATCGCCGGCACCGCTCGCTCCATGGGCTTCGAGGTCGTCGACTAGCACCATCGATACGGTACTTTCGCGGTGATGAGCCGCGCTATGTGGGAGGGCCGGGCTGGCCCGTTGACCACGAAAGGATGGACCCCATGCCCAAGCACGGAAAGCGCTATCGCGAGTCGGTCTCCAAACTCCAAACGGACCGCTTGCACACCCCGCTGGAAGCTTCACACCTCGCAGTCGAGACGACCACTGCCAAGTTCGACGAGACGGTGGAAGTCCACTTCCGCCTCGGCATCGACACTCGTCAGGCCGAGCAGCAGGTCCGCGGTTCCGTTTCTCTGCCCAACGGCACCGGCAAGAATGTCCGCGTCGCCGTGTTCGCCGAGGGCGATAAGGCACGCGAGGCAGAGGCCGCCGGCGCTGACGTTGTCGGCAGCGACGACCTCGTCGCCAAGATCCAGGCAGGCTTCCTCGACTTCGACGCCACGGTCGCCACGCCCGACCAGATGAGCAAGGTCGGCAAGCTCGGCAAGATCCTCGGTACTCGCGGCCTCATGCCCAACCCCAAGCTCGGCACCGTCACCCAGGACGTGGGTCGCGTCGTCGGCGAGCTCAAGGCCGGCAAGGTCGAGTATCGCGCCGACAAGTTTGGAATCGCGCACGTTGGTATCGGCAAGGCATCCTTCACGCCTGAGGCAATCACGCAGAACTACGCAGCCGTGCTCGACGAGATCATTCGCGCCAAGCCGTCTTCGTCCAAAGGCAAGTACATCAAGTCCATCACCATGGCCACAACCATGGGCCCTGGCATCAAGATCGACCCGAGCAAGACTCGTGACCTGCTCGAAGAGGTCGCCGAGTAACACCTGCGTTACAGCCGCTCGAGACAGTGATCTCAATCGGCAGCTTGACGTGCACGAGTACGAGCACTCATACTCCTGCACCGCATTGAAAACCACACAGTACGCACGAACCACTGCCGAAGACAGCCGGTGTCCGGTACTTCCCGGGCCTAATGGAGCGCGATTGAGCGCAACGCCTGCCGAGGTGGTCGCAAGAGTGTCGCTTCATGCGGCACGCTGAGCTGAGAAATCTGCTCGCGACCCCCGCTGCTTCATCGGCGGGGGTCGCGTTTTGTTCTGGCATCGCCAGAAGCGCGACCCACGCATGCGAGCCGACACTATGGTCGGCTATCCCCGGGTCGCGCGTACGTGAAGAGAGGAGGGAAGTCTATGCCTACACTCGAGAAGGAACAGATTGTGGAAGCGATCAAGGATCGCTTTGCAAACTGCGATGCCGTCATCATGGCGGACTATCGTGGTCTCTCGGTCAAGGAGATGCAGCTGCTGCGCAATAAGCTGCGTGAAGCCGGCGCCGAGCTGACCGTCTACAAGAACTCGCTGACCGAGATCGCCATGCGCGAACTCGCCATGCCGAGCATGTCTGAGTATCTTGCTGGACCCACCGGTTTCGTCTTCATCAACGGTGACCCCGTTGCGCCCGCCAAGGCGATGACCATGTTTGCCAGAGAGCATCAAGCACTCGAGCTCAAGGGCGGGCTCGTCGAGAATCAAGTCGTCGATGCCAGCGGCATCAAAGCCATCGCGATGCTGCCCTCACGCGAAGAGCTCATTGCCAAGCTCCTGGGTACCATGCTCAACCCGATCATCGGATTCGCCCGTGTCCTCAATGGACCGGTGGAAGCATTCGCGCGCACCGTATCTGCGGTCGCCGAGCAGAAGGCCGCCGCGTAGCGGAGGTAGTCACGTCATTACCGTGCGCTCGGGCGAGGCCCGCTGCGTGAGAAGAGAACAAGAAGGAGAATCGACATGTCTGCACTTACCAACGAGGAGATCCTCGAAGCCATCAAGGTCAAGCCGGCGCTCGAGCTTTCCGAGCTCGTCAAGATGATGGAGGAGACGTTTGGCGTTTCCGCCGCCGCCCCGGTTGCTGTTGCTGCCGCCGGTGGAGCCGCTGAGGCCGTCGCCGAAGAAGAGAAGACCAGCTTCGACGTCGTGCTCGAGGGCTACGGCGACAACAAGATCGCCGTCATCAAGGTCGTTCGCGAGCTCACCAGCCTTGGACTCAAGGAGGCCAAGGACGTGGTCGAGAGCGCTCCCAAGGCCGTGCTCGAGGGCGTCAACAAGGATAAGGCCGAAGAGGCCAAGGGCAAGCTCGAGGATGCCGGCGCTGCCGTCACCATCAAGTAGAGCCTGCTTCACTCCGTACGGATTCTCGCCTGAGCGTCTACAGAGCCGCCCAGGTTGCACGAAGGTCGGGACCTTCAACGGGTCCCGACCTTTCGTGCCCTTACAAAAGCTGCAGAAATGCGTTGACGTCCTAATGGGCGTTGGCTATCCTATTACTTTGCGACTAATGTCGGAAGCTTCCCATCTTCCTGAAGGAGGAATCGCCTGGTGCCCCGCGGACAAGGTTCCCCCGTCCTCAGCGCCGACCGGCGCGAACGCCGCAGCTTCGCGAAAATTCCCGAAGTTCTCGACGTTCCCAATCTGATTGCACTTCAGCGCGATAGCTTCAAATGGTTCCTGGATGACGGTCTGAGAGAGACCTTCCACGACATCTCGCCCATCGAAGACTTCACTGGCACCCTTGCGGTGGAATTTGGTGCGCACGAGTTTGGCGATCCCAAGTACTCCGTGGAGGAGTGCAAAGAGAAGGACATGTCCTTCCAAGCGCCGCTCTTCGTCGACGTCCGCTTCATCAACAAGGACACCGGCGAGATGAAGGAGCAGCAGGTGTTCATGGGCGACTTCCCGCTCATGACCGATCGCGGCACTTTCGTCATCAACGGCACCGAGCGCGTCGTTGTCTCGCAGCTCGTCCGCTCGCCGGGCGTGTACTACTCCGAGGACCTCGACAAGACCTCCGACAAGATCAACTACACAGCAAAAGTCATCCCCGCTCGTGGTGCGTGGCTCGAGCTTGAGACCGATCGCCGAGATATCGTTTCTGTGCGCGTCGATCGCAAGCGCAAGCAGCCCGCCACCGTGCTGCTCAAGGCCCTCGGCATCGCCGAGACGCGTGAAGAGATCCTGGAGATGTTCGGCAATTCCGAGGCTATTGAGCGCACCCTCGATCGCGACTTTACGGAGACTCGCGAGGAAGCACTCATCGAGATCTACAAGCGTCTCCGTCCGGGCGAGCCCCCCACGGTTGATTCGGCGCGCGCTCTGCTCGACGGTCTGTTCTTCAATCCGCAGCGCTACGACCTTGCCAAGGTTGGTCGTTACAAGGTCAACAAGAAGCTCGGTCTGAAGCTGCCGGACGCGCAGTCGACCTTGACGCCAGAGGACATCCAGGCCGCGATCTCTTACCTGGTGAAGCTTTGGGATGGCGCCGATGGCTATCACGTCGACGACATCGACCACTTCGGCAATCGCCGGATCCGGTCGGTTGGCGAGCTGATTCAGAACCAGTTCAGGATCGGTCTGGCTCGCATGGAGCGCGTCGTGCGTGAGCGCATGAGCACCCAGGACGTCGACGAGATCACGCCGCAGTCTCTCATCAATATTCGGCCGATCGTCGCCTCCATCAAGGAGTTCTTCGGCTCGAGCCAGCTCTCGCAGTTCATGGACCAGACCAACCCAGTCGCAGGCCTGACGCACAAGCGTCGCCTGTCGGCCCTCGGCCCTGGCGGTCTGTCGCGTGAGCGCGCCGGCTTCGAAGTCCGCGACGTGCACCCGAGTCACTACGGTCGCATGTGCCCCATCGAGACGCCTGAAGGCCCCAACATCGGCCTGATTGGCTCGCTGGCGACCTTTGCCCGCATCAACCCCTACGGCTTCATTGAGACGCCGTACCGCAAGGTCGAAAAGGGCAGAGTCACCGACGATATCTCGTATCTCACGGCCGATGAAGAAGAGAAGCACGTCATCGCTCAGGCCAACGAGAGGTTTGACCCCAAGACGGGCAAGTTCGTAAACCCCAAGGTCCTGTGTCGAGTCATGGGCTCGAGCGGCGACTTCGGTGAGCCGGAAGAGAAGCTGCCTGTTGACGTCGACTACATGGACGTCAGCCCGCGCCAGATGGTGTCGGTGGCTACTGCGCTCATCCCGTTCCTCGAGCACGACGACGCCAACCGCGCTCTCATGGGCTCCAACATGCAGCGCCAGGCGGTTCCGCTTCTTCGCCCCAGCGCTCCGCTGGTCGGTACCGGCATGGAGCATCGTGCCGCCATAGATACGGGCGAGATCATCACAGCGAAGCGGTCCGGGCGAGTAGAGACGGTTGACGGCACCTCAATCCAGGTCCGTGCATCCGACGGCTCGCTCGATCAGTACCACCTGCCCAAGTTTATGCGTTCCAACCAGGGTACGTGTATCAGCCACAAGCCGATCGTTGCAGAAGGTGACCTCGTCGTGGGCCCGTCTGGTGATCGCGCCGGTACGGTTCTGGCCGATGGACCTTCGACCGAGAACGGCGAACTGGCCCTGGGCCAAAACCTCCTCGTGGCGTTCATGCCGTGGGAAGGCTACAACTACGAAGACGCGATCATCCTGTCTGAGCGCATCGTCAAAGAAGACCTTCTGACCTCGATCCACATCGAGGAGTACGAGGTCGAGGCTCGCGATACCAAGCTCGGACCGGAAGAGATCACCCGCGAGATTCCCAATGTCGGCGAAGACGTGCTGGCCAATCTCGACGACGCCGGAATCATCCGCATCGGCGCCGAGGTCTTCCCCGGCGACGTTCTTGTCGGCAAGGTCACTCCCAAGGGCGAGACCGAGCTCACGGCCGAGGAGCGCCTGTTGCGCGCCATCTTCGGCGAGAAGGCCCGCGAGGTTCGCGATACCAGCCTCAAGGTACCGCACGGCGAGACCGGCCGCGTCATCTCGGTCACGACGTTCTCTCGCGACAACGGCGACGATCTGTCACCGGGAGTCAACGAGCT
>Ga0194043_1000128_pt1 | contig 35753 bp, 32 predicted proteins | sample JunL4415m_MetaG_FD_161274 | JGI IMG/M metagenome (GOLD analysis project Ga0194043, IMG submission 161274) | Anoxic zone freshwater microbial communities from boreal shield lake in IISD Experimental Lakes Area, Ontario, Canada - Jun2016-L442-15m | ecosystem: Environmental > Aquatic > Freshwater >...
CTTGCAGAGCGTGCGCAGGCGCGTGGAGTACAGGTCCGTGAGATCGACGAAGTGCGCGCCGTGCAGCGGGGAGTGCCCGGTGAGGTTGATGTGATCGCGGATCAGCACTGGTTTGCCTGGCGACCATGACGGATCGAGCCCGCCGCACCCGTTGGTCAGGACGATCGTCCGACATCCCGACAGTGCGGCCGTCCGGGCAGCGTGGGTGACCGCGTCGACGCCGTGCCCTTCGTACAGGTGCGTGCGGCCCAGAAACACCAGCACGCGCGTGCCGTCAGCATCGACGCTACGCACGCGACCGGCGTGGCCTTCGACGGCCGGCGGCGAGAAATGCGGCAAGTCGGTCACCGCAAAGTCAGCGATCGTGGTGCCCAGGAGGTCCGCGGCCGGGACCCAGCCGCTGCCCAGCACGACGGCCACGTCGTGGCTCGGGACGCCGGAGAGGTCGGCCAGGGTGGCCGCCGCCTCAGTGGCGCGGGCGGTGGCTTCAATGGTCAGGGGGTGGTTGGTCACCCATCGACCATAACGGTTCTCGTAGTGCCGGTGCGGGGCCTTCCGTGCGGAACTGCGGGCTACTGCTCGGCGGCCACGTGGAGTCGTCGGGCGGCCTCGGCGATGGACCCTGACAGGCTCGGGTAGACCGTGAAGGTGGAGGCCAGCTGATCGACGGTGAGTCGCTGCTCGACCGCCATTGTCAGCGGCAGGATCAACTCGCTGGCGTAGGGGCTCACGATGACCGCGCCGGCCACGAGGCGTGAGCCGCGCCGGCAGAAGAGCTTCACGAAGCCGTCGGTGTGGTTCTCCATCTTGGCCCGCGCATTTGGGTGCAGCGGAACGAGAACGACGTCGCCGCGGAACGTCCCGGCATCCAGATCGGCCTGCGTGAGTCCCACCGTCGCGATCTCCGGGTTCGTGAAGACGGTGCTCGACACCTGCGTGAGCTCGAGGGGCGTGACCGCGTCGCCGAGCGCGTGCCACATCGCAATGCGGCCCTGCATCGCGGCGACCGAGGCCAGCATGAGCACGCCCGTGCAATCGCCGGCCGCATACACCCCACGACGTGACGTTCGAGACACGCGATCGACCTTGACGAATCCGCGCTCGTCGGTCTCGACGCCCACCGACTCCAGATGGAGGGCATCGGTGTTGGGCAGCGAACCGACGGCCATCAGCACATGGGAGCCCGACACCACCTCGCCGGTGCTCAGCGTGACTTCCACGCCGTCGTCGGTGCGACGCGCGGCCACGGCGCGAGACCTGTTGAGCACTTCCAGGCCACGCCGGCCGTAGACCTCCTCGAGCACGGTGGCCGCGTCGGGATCCTCACTCGGGAGCACGTGGTCGCGCGAGGAGATGAGCACAACCCGGCTGCCCAGCGCGTGGTAGGCACCGGCGAACTCGGCACCGGTGACGCCGGAGCCGACGACGATGAGCCGCTCGGGCACCTCGGGGAGGTCGTAGACCTGCTCCCAGGTGAGGATTCGCTCGCCGTCGGGCTGGGCCTCGGGCAGGATGCGCGGCCGGGCGCCAGTGGAGATCAGCGTGACATCCGGCTCGATGACGGAGTCGCTGCCGTCGGCTTTGGTGACGACGATGTGGCCGCTGCCGTCGAAGCGGCCCGATCCGTCGACGATCCTTATGCCCTCGAGGTCGAGCATCGTCCGGATGTCCGCGCTCTGCTGCGCGGCGAGGGCCTTGATGCGGGCGTTGACGGCGCCCAGGTCGACTCCGACGAGGGAGGGGTCGGGGCGGAGCCCGTGAATCAGCACGCCGAGCTCGGCGCTGCTGCCCGCCTCGGTGAGGACGTTGGCCGTTGCGATGAGGGCCTTGCTGGGGACGCAGTCCGTGAGGACCGCCGAGCCGCCGAGGCCGTCGCGATCGACGACAGTGACGTCGGCCCCGAGCTGCCTTGCAACGAGGGCCGCCTCGTAGCCACCGGGCCCGCCGCCCACGATCACGACTCGCGTCACATCCGGGATTCTTCCGTACCGCCTTGCCTGTCCCTACTCTGGTGTCCGTGACGCTATATGCCGCGTATGGATCGAACCTCGATCCGCATCGCATGGCAGAGCGCGCCCCAGCATCACCGGCCTTCGGAACGGGGTGGCTGCGCGGCTGGCGCCTCACTTTTGCCGGCGACGATCTGGGCTGGGGGCAATCGCTGTGCACCGTGGTCGAGGACGAGCGCGAGTCCGTCTTCGTCATGCTCTACGACGTCCCTCCGGCGGACGAGCCGTCACTCGACGTCTGGGAGGACCTTGACCTCGGCTTCTGGCGCAAGATCCGAGTCCGGGTGCACACCCTCGACGGTGAGCCCCTCGCGTGGCTGTACGTGCTGGACGCCTACGAGGGCGGACTGCCGACGGTGGAGCACGTTCGCATGATCGCCGACGGGGCGCATAAGGCTGGTGCACCGGCCGACTACGTGGCCTGGCTCCTGTCGATGCCCTGCCAGGAGATCCCGAACGACTGAGGGTCAGACGTCCGCGAAGATCACCCGGTTCTTGCCGAGCCCCTTGGCCTCGTACATGGCCTTGTCGGCGCGGTCGAGCAACTGGTCCGCTTGTTCGCCGGGTCTTGCCACGGCGACGCCCACGCTGATCGTCACACTCATCGGACCGGCGTCGGTGGGGATGGGTGCGTGCATGGCATCGCGGAGTTGATCGGCAATGCGCTCGGCCGCTTCGGCGTCGCGTAGCCGGTCCAAGATGACCAGGAGCTCGTCGCCTCCGAGGCGGCCGACGTGGTCGGTGTCGCGCACGCAGGCGCTGAGCCGCTCAGCAGTCGCGGCCAGCACGGCGTCGCCGGCCAGGTGCCCGTACGCGTCGTTCACGCCCTTGAAGTTGTCGATGTCGCAGAAGGCGATCGCAGTCACGCGATCGACTTGCGCTGGGCCCTCGAGTATCTCGGTGAGGCGGTTCACCGTCTCGTCTCGGTTGTACAGGCCGGTCAGCGCGTCGTAGCGGGCCCGACGCTCGTAGGTTCTCGCGCGCACCTCGACGTCGATGTCATGAATCGTCATGATCGAGCCCTGGGGATGGAGGTCGCTGTCCTGGTAGACGCGTGCGTGGCCTTCGACCCATCGGTAGGCGCCGCCCTTGTCACGCAGCCGGAATCGGATCGACACCGTCTCACCTGATTGGATCAGCTGTTCGGCGCGAGAGAGCTCGTCTGCGTCATTGGGATGCACGAACGAAAGTTGCGACTTGCCGACCCAGTCCTCGGGGGACCAGCCGAGCACGGTCGTAAGCGAGGGGGAAACCCAGTTGATGAAGTCGTCGTCGATCCGAACGATGATGTCGGCGGAGTTCTCAGCGAGCAGTCGGTAGCGCTGCTCGGACGCGGCAAGGAGTGCGCGGAGGTTGTGCTCATCGGTGAAGTCGCGGAAGGAGCACACGATTCCGGTCTGCACGTCTCCTTCGCGGATCGGCTCGACGTTGATGAGGATCCAGCTGAGTTGACCATCGGGCTTGTGAACACCCATGACCACGTCGCGCGCGGGCTCGCCTGTCGCGATGCAGGCCATGGACGGATGGTCCTCGCCGGGGAAGGGCGACCCGTCGTCGTGGATCGCACGCCACCGCGGGTCCAAAGAGGTGCGGCCGGACATCTGGTCGACGCTCAGGCCCAGGATTCGGGTCGCGGCCTCGTTCGCCTGGACGATGGTGCTGTCCATCGTCTGCACGACGATGCCCTCGGCGAGCGCCTCGAAAGCCGCCACGCCCAGCCCCGCCTGTTCTTGCACCGCACCCACCTCCTCCTTCAAGGTAACCGTGAGCCATGGATAAAGGGAAAGAATCTCCCCGAACGTCCCCCAATGAAGTGGGGACCCGCGGTCCAGCGGGCCCCCACTTGTCCCAGATGTCGCAGTTGCCTAGCTGGTTGCCGCGGTTAGAAGTCGCCGCCGCCACCGAAGTCGCCGCCGCCGAACCCACCGCCACCGAAGTCGCCGCCATCGCCGCCGCCGAACGACCAACCGCTGCTTGCGCCGCCGTCGGTCCAGTTCGATTGGTTCTGGACCGGCTGCGCGTAGGCCGGGGAGCCCCACATGTTGCCGAGCATTGTGCCGACCAGCACGCCGGTCATGACATCGCCGAACGGCGAGTAGTAGCCGCGCGCGTAGGGCGCGTACGCGGGTCCGGCCTGCCAGTAGGGCTGCTGCTCGCCGCCGCTGGTGACCATGAGTCCTTGTGGCTGCTGTCCGGCCTCGACGGAGACCTTGCACGCAGCGCACATGGGTGCCTCGCGCGCCGCCAGCCCCGGAGGGGACCAAAGCACATCGGCGACGCTGGGACCGTGCCGTGGATCGACGAAGCACGGTGGCCGGCGCTCGGGGAGGGCCGTATGTGCAAGTCGTGCCTGCACGCAGGCCAGTGCGTAGCGCCCGTCCTCCAATGCCGTCGTGACGTTCACGGCGTCGGCGGCCGAGGTCATCGCCGCGGTCGCTGTCTTGGCGCGGTCATAGGAGTCCAGTGCGCGCTGCATGTCGGCGCGGGTGGCGTCGTCCCAGTCAGGGTCGTTGAGGCTGAACGCACCGAGGCGCTCGCCGTACTCCGTGATGTCCTCGTCGATGGTCTTGCGCACGTCGGCGAGCTCTTGCGCCTTCTTCTTGCTTGACCGTCGCGTGACGAAGACGATGACCCCGATCACCAGGGCGATGAAGCCGAAGAAGAGGAACAAGAGCACACCGAGGATGACCGTGCCCACCGTTGAGCCGGTGGAGTCCGAGGACGTCGGGTTGCCTCCCGTTGACCCGAAGCGGTCACCCGTCAGCGAGACGAACGTCGTGAGCGCCGCGAAGACGCCGTTGCCCTTCTCCTGCTGGAAGGCCTGCGTCGCGAGGTCCGAGGCACTGCCCTTGGTCGACCCGGCCCGGAACTGGTTGCCGGCCACGACGGCGTAGACGCCGCCCAGGCCCACCGCGTTCTTGAACGCCACGAGGGTGTCGTCGACGGTGCCGCCGCCCTTGGCCGAATCCGGCAGGACGGCGACGAAGATCGGGACGCCAGTGCCGCGGATCTGCGTGGTGAGGTCGGCGACCTGACTGCTGGTCAGCGAGTTCTCGGCGGCGGGGTCGTTGTAGACCGAATCGCCGGCGAGGATGGTCTTTGCGGCGACCTCGACGTCGGGCGCCGACCAGGCGGACGGGGCGAGGCCGATCAGGAGTCCCATCGCGCACAGGGCGGCGACGAGGATCGAGACAGGGCGACGAGGGCTCATGCCTCCACGTTACGTCATCCGCCGAGAGGCAGCATGTGGTCGTGCCAGAGGCCGCAATTGGGCAGATTGACGACCGGAGCCTTGCTCTCGGCGGAGGGGTGGGAGGGGGGTCAGTCCGTGATCTCGCAGAGGACGGTGCCGGTGGGAACGGTGGCGCCCTTCTCGGCGGTGAGCTTGGTGATCGTGCCGGGCTTGTGGGCCGTCAGGGGCTGCTCCATCTTCATGGCCTCGAGCACCACGACCAGGTCGCCGACCTCGACATGCTGCCCCTCCTCGACCTCGACCTTGACGATCGTCCCCTGCATCGGCGCGACCAGCGAGTCACCGGTCGCTGCGACGCCGGCCTTCTTGCCGGCCTTGCGCTTCTTCGGTGACACACCGCCAGCGCCAGGTCCGGCAGACGCGCCAAGTCCGGCGGGCAGGGTCACGGCCACGCGCTTGCCGCCCACCTCGACGACGACCGTCTCGCGCTCCTCGGCCTCGTGTACGCCGTCAGTGCCGCCGGAGTATGCAGGGATCTGGTTGTCGAACTCGGTCTCGATCCACCGGGTGTGGACCGTGAAAGCGTCATCGGGATCAGCTGGTGCGAAGGCGGGATCGCGCACGACGACACGATGGAAGGTCAGCGCCGTCGCGATGCCGTCGACCTCGAACTCGTCGAGGGCCCGGCGCGCCCGATCGAGAGCCTCCTGGCGATCACGCCCCGTGACCACGAGCTTGGCGAGCAGCGAGTCGAAGTTGCCGCCGATGACATCGCCCGCGCGGAAGCCGGTGTCGACGCGGATGCCGGGTCCGCTGGGCAGGTTCCAGACGGTGAGTGCGCCCGGTGCCGGCAGGAAGCCGCGGCCCGGGTCCTCGCCGTTGATGCGGAACTCGAACGAGTGACCGCGCAGCACCGGGTCGTCGTAGTCGATGACGCCGCCCTCGGCGATGCGGAACTGCTCGCGCACGAGGTCGATTCCGGCGACCTCCTCGGTGACCGGGTGCTCGACCTGGAGCCGGGTGTTGACCTCGAGGAACGAGATCGTGCCGTCGGTGCCTACGAGGAACTCGCAGGTGCCGGCGTTGAAGTAGCCGGCCTCCTTGAGGATCGCCTTCGACGACGCATAGATCTCGTGCACCTGGTCGTCGGACAGGAATGGCGCCGGCGCCTCTTCGACGAGCTTTTGGTGGCGCCGTTGCAGCGAGCAGTCGCGCGTGGACACGACGACGACATTGCCGTGCTGGTCGGCAAGGCACTGGGTCTCGACGTGCCGGGGGCTGTCGAGGTAGCGCTCGACGAAGCACTCGCCGCGGCCGAATGCGGCCACGGCCTCGCGCACTGCCGAGTCATACAGGTCCGGGATCTCCTCCAGCGTGCGGGCGACCTTGAGGCCGCGCCCGCCGCCACCGAAAGCCGCCTTGATGGCCACCGGCAGGCCGAACTCCTCGGCGAACGTCACGACCTCGTCGGAGCCGGTCACCGGCTCGGCGGTGCCGGGCACCTGCGGTGCGCCGGCGCGCTGGGCGATGTGCCGGGCGGAGACCTTGTCGCCGAGGGAGCGGATAGCGGCCGGCGGCGGTCCGATCCACGTCAGGCCCGCGTCGATGACGGCCTGCGCGAAGTCGGCGTTCTCGGACAGGAAGCCATAGCCAGGATGGACGGCGTCGGCGCCGGACTTCTGGGCGGCGTCGAGGATCTTGGAAAAGTCGAGGTAGGTCTCGGCAGCGGTCGAGCCACCGAGCGCGAAGGCCTGGTCGGCGAGCTGGACGTGGAGCGCGTCGCGGTCGGGGTCGGCGTACACGGCCACGGACTGCAGGCCGGAGTCCCGGCATGCGCGGATGACCCGGACGGCAATCTCGCCGCGATTGGCGATCAGAACGGTGTGCACCTGCCTGCACCCTCTTTCTTGATAGTCGCCTTGCAGCGTATCGACATCCAATTGGCCATGCGGCCTTACCCGGCTATGGCGATTCCCACAGATCGGTCCAGACGATGCCCAGATCACGGAGGAGCAAACGGACCAATGGGAGCGACAGTCCGACGACATTGCTCGGATCGCCGTCGATCCGCTCGACGAATGCGCCGCCGAGGCCGTCGATCGTGAATCCGCCAGCGACCTGCAGCGGCTCGCCGGTCGCGATGTAGGCGTCGATCTCCTGCTCGGTCGGTGAGGCGTGCCAGACGACGGTGCTCGCGACCTCGCCGACCTGCTGGCCCGTCGACGGCCGGATGAGCCAGTGGCCGGTACGCAGGATGCCGGACCGGCCGGACATGGCCCGCCAGCGCTGCTTTGCCTCGTCGACGTTGGCCGGCTTGCCGTGCGCTGCTCCGTCGACATCGAGCATCGAGTCGCACCCGATGATGACCACGTCGTCGTCGGCGGAGAACGACGACGCGACGTCACGTGCCTTCGCCCGGGCCAGTTCCATGCACAGCCCGTCAGGCGGCAGGGTGCCCAGGCCGGCCGTCAGGGCCTCCTCGTCGACGTTGCTCACGATCACCCGCGGTGTCACCCCGGCGTTGATGAGGAGCGATCGGCGCGCGGGCGAGGCCGAGGCCAGGACGATCTGCGTCATTCGTCAGCGAGGCATCGTCGACGCGCGCCACGCCCCGAAGCCGGGCCGCAGGCTGGGTCGCACCTGCCGGCTCTTGCGGCTCCAGAGGCTGAACTGCGGCGCGTCCTCGGCGGGGCGTCCGCGGCCGGCCATGACCGCCACGATGATGGCGACCTCGTCGGGCGTCGGTGAGCCGCTCACGATGCGCAGCAACGGCTCTCGAGGTGCCTCGTCGGACGCCCGGCTGTCCCGTGTCGGCGTGGTGTCAGGCATTACAGAGGGATGTTTCCATGCTTGCGCGGTGGCCGGCTGGCGCGCTTGTTGCGAAGGGCCCTCAGCGCTCGTGTCACCATCGACCGGGTCTCGTGCGGGAAGATGACGCGGTCGATGTACCCGCGCTCGGCGGCGATGTACGGGTTCGCCAACTGGTCCTGGTACTCGTCGAACAGGCGCTTGCGCTCGACCTCCGGATCGGATGAGTCGGCGAGTTCCTTGCGATAGAGGATGTTCACGGCTCCCTGCCCGCCCATGACGGCTATCTCCGCCGTCGGCCACGCGAGGTTGAGATCCGCGCCGAGGTGCTTGGACCCCATGACGTCGTAGGCGCCGCCGTAGGCCTTGCGGGTGATCACGGTCACCAGCGGGACGGTCGCCTCGGCGTAGGCGTAGATCAGCTTTGCGCCGCGGCGGATGATGCCGCCCCACTCCTGGTCGGTGCCGGGGAGGAAGCCCGGGACGTCGACGAGGGTGAGCACGGGCAGGTTGAACGCATCGCAGGTGCGCACGAAGCGAGCGGCCTTCTCGGAGGCGTCGATGTCGAGCGTGCCGGCGAACTGCATCGGCTGGTTCGCGACGATCCCGACCGCGTGGCCCTCCACCCGGCCGAAGCCGCAGATGATGTTCGGTGCGAACAGCGGCTGGGTCTCGAGGAACTCGCCGTCGTCCATCAGGTGCTCGATGACGTGATGCATGTCATACGGCTGGTTCGGGGAATCGGGGATCAGCGAGTCGAGTTCGTAGTCCTCGGCGGTGAACGAAAGATCGGCCTCGAACGGGTAGGTGGGCGCGTCCTCGAGGTTGTTGCTCGGCAGGTACGACAGCAGCGCCTTGACGTACTCCATGGCGTCGTCCTCGTCGGCCGCCATGTAGTGCGCGACGCCTGACTTGGAGTTGTGCGTGCGCGCGCCGCCAAGGTCCTCGAACTCGACGTCCTCGCCGGTGACGGTCTTGATGACGTCAGGTCCGGTGATGAACATGTGCGAGGTCTGGTCGACCATGATCGTGAAGTCGGTGATGGCGGGGGAGTACACGGCACCGCCGGCGCACGGGCCCATGACCAGCGAGATCTGGGGGATGACGCCCGACGACATCACGTTGCGGCGGAAGATCTCGCCGTAGAGACCGAGGGAGACGACACCCTCCTGAATGCGAGCACCACCAGAGTCATTCAGGCCGATGACCGGACAGCCGATCTTCATGGCCATGTCCATGACCTTGACGATCTTCTCGCCGAAGACCTCGCCGAGCGACCCGCCGAAGACGGTGAAGTCCTGGGCGAACACGCACACCGGCCGACCGTCGATCGTGCCGTAGCCGGTGACAACCCCGTCGCCGTACGGTCGGTTCTTCTGCAGGCCGAAGGCATACGAGCGGTGCTTGGCCAGGCCGTCGAGCTGCTGGAAGGAGTCCTCGTCGAGGAGCGCGAGCACGCGCTCCATCGCCGTCATCTTGCCCTTGGCGTGCTGCTTGTCGACTGCCTTCTTGCGCCGACCGAGCGCCTCTGCCCGACGCGCCTCGAGATCGGCTGCTTTGCCCGCCGTCGTGCGCTTGTCGGGAGTGTTGGATTCGACCGGTGCCGCGCTCATCGCTCCTCCTAGGCCTCGTCTGCGTACCTTAGTCGTGTGACCAATGACGAAGCGGCCCGACTGGATGGCGAACGCATCACGTTGCTTCTGGCGGAGCGCGCGTCGGCGTGGGGGAATCCGGTTCTGCTGGAGACGACGGGTTCGACGAACGACGAGGTCCAGGCCCTGGCCGTCCAGGGGGCACCGGAAGGCACGTGCGTGGTCGCCGAGCAGCAGACGGCCGGCCGGGGTCGTCAGGGCCGGGAGTGGGTCAGTCCGACGGGAGCCGGGCTCTGGTCGTCGACCCTCGTCCGCGCCGGCGACGTGCCGAAGGAGCGGTGGGGATGGCTCTCGCTGGTGGCCGGCCTGGCCGTGCGGGACGCGATCCAGTCCGCCACGGGGGTCAAGACCATGCTCAAGTGGCCGAATGACGTCGTGGTCGAGCAGGCCGCGTGCGGCGGCAGCTCCGGGCCAGCCAAGCTGGGCGGAATCCTGAGCAGCGTGGTCGACGACGACGCGATCGTGGTGGGCATCGGGATCAACGTGGCGATGAAGAGCGCTGAACTGCCGATCCCGGGGGCAACCTCGGTCCTCCTCGAAGGGGGCGCCTGCGACCGGGAGGCACTTCTCGCCGACCTGCTGATGGCGCTCCAGGTACGCATCGGCCAGTGGCGTCGAGGGGATCGGGTCTTCGCGGACGACTACCGTCACGCGTGCCTGACGATCGGGCGGCTGGTCGACGTCACCATGCCGGACGGCCATCATCTCGAGGGCGAGGTGACCGGCATCGACGCCGACGGCCACCTCAAGGTCACCGACGGCGAAGACGTCCACACGGTCACCGCTGGCGACGTGGTCCACGCCTCGATCTGATCTTTAGAGGGACACCACTCGCGGCGGCGGGGAGTCCGTGCCACGATCTGCGCATGGCATACCCCGCGAAGCTGCTGTCCCCTGGCGAGACCGTCAAGTTCGAGCTGAAGCCGCACTGGCGCGCCCTCTTCGTGCCGGCGATCGTCCTGCTCGCGACGGTGTTCGGCATGGCACTGCTGTACTTCTGGATCGACAGCAACTGGTTCGGCGGAACGCTGATGAGGTGGGTCGTCCTGGGAGTGGGCATCCTCATCGTGGTCCTGTGGGCCATCCGGCCGTTCCTGCGCTGGGTCACCACCGAGTACGTCTTCACCGACCGCCGGATCATCGTCCGGTCCGGGATCATCACCCGCGAGGGTCGAGACATGCCGCTGGCCAAGGTCAACGACGTCTCCTTCGGAGTCCCGGCGATGGGCCGGCTCTTGAACTACGGCGAACTGCGCGTTCAGTCGGCAGGCGAGAACGAGGGCCTGAACATCAGTGACGTGCCAGATGTCGAGGACATCCAGCGTGACGTCTACAAGCTGATCGAGGCCGACGAGCAGCGTCGGCGCGGGACCGCTGGCCCCGGGCAGCTGCCGCCGAACGACAACGCCTGACCTGCTCCCTGGAGTTCAGATCGGCGTGACCGCGTCCCGCTCGGCGAGTTCCTGGTCTGCCGGGTCTTCCGGCACCGCGGGGAAGACCCACTTGCGGTAGGACCAGAAGCGGAAGAGCGTGCCGAGCATCAGCCCGATCACGTTCGCGCTGATGTTGTCGGCCAGTGCGCCGTCCAGTTTCAGCACGTAGTGGCTGAAGGCCAGGCAGCCGATGGCGATGAGCATGGCCACGCCGTTGAGCAGGAAGAACAGGATGTACTCGCGCCCCATGTTGGTGCGGCCGCGGTGACGAAACGTCCAGAACCGGTTTCCGAAGTACGCGAACGTGGTGGCCACCGCGACGCTGATGATCTTGGCGGTGATCGGCTTGGCCGTGAAGGGCCCGCCGCCGAACAGCAGCAGGTTGAACAGGCCCACGTCGATGACGAACGAGATCAGGCCGACGACTCCGAACTTGGCGATCTCGTGGATGAGGACTCGGAATGGCTCGTAGAGGCGTGCGACCCCGCGGGGTGCGTGGTCCTCAGGGGCAGCGGTCTCCGGCACGAAAGGAGTCTAAACGGGCCACCCAGTAGGTTTTCGTCGTGGATCTGGACCGGACGCCCCGTGTGGGCATCGTGGGGGGCGGCCAACTGGCCCGCATGAGCGCGGCCCCGGCCGCCGCACTCGGCATCGGCCTGCGAGTCCTTGCCGCTTCCCCTGACGAATCGGCCGCGCAGGTGATCCACGATGTGGCCCTCGGCAGGCATGACGACCTGAACGAACTGCGACGGTTCGCCCAGGGGTGCGACGTGGTCACGTTCGACCACGAGCACGTGCCACCGGCCCACCTCGAGCAACTCGAAGCGATGGGTGTGGCCGTGCGCCCAGGACCGTCCGCCCTGTTCCACGCGCAGGACAAGGTCCATATGCGGCAGGCCCTCACCGACATCGGCATCCCCTGCCCGCGCTGGGCGGTGGTCTCGACCGTCGGCGACGTCGAGGCGTTCGCCGAGCAGGCCGGCTGGCCAGTCGTGCTGAAGACCTCTCGCGGCGGCTACGACGGCCGCGGCGTCTGGGTCCTCGAGTCGCCAGCCGAGGTGCCGGCCGTGCTCGCCGCGCCGCTCGCACCGGGAGCGCAGTGGCTGGCGGAGGAGCGGATTGACTTCGTGCAGGAACTGTCGGCCCAGGTCGCGCGGTCACCGCACGGCCAGGCGGTCGCGTACCCGGTGGTGCGCACCGTGCAGGCCAACGGCATCTGCTCGGAGGTCATTGCGCCGGCGCCCGGCCTGGCGTCCACGCGGGCCGTCCAGGCGCAGGACATCGCCCTGCGGATCGCCCGTGACCTGAACGTCACGGGGATGCTCGCGGTCGAGATGTTCGACGACGGCTATGACCTGTACGTCAACGAGTTGGCCATGCGTCCGCACAACTCGGGGCACTGGACCATCGAGGGCGCGACGACGAGCCAGTTCGAGAACCACCTGCGCGCTGTCCTCGATCTGCCGCTGGGCAGTCCGTCGCCGCTCGCGCCCTGCGCCGTGATGGTCAACATCCTTGGCGGCGACGTCGGCGACCTGTACTCGGCCTACCGGCATGTGCTGGCCCGCGATCCGGGCATGAAGGTGCATCTGTACGGCAAACAGGTGAAGCCCGGCCGCAAGGTCGGCCACGTCACGCTCCTCGGGCACGACCATAAGGAACTATTGGCACGAGGACGGCACGCGGCCGACTACTTCGCAGGAGTCATCGATGAGTGAGGCACCGCAGGTCGCCATTGTCATGGGCAGCGACTCCGACTGGCCGGTGATGCAGGCGGCCGCAGCCGCACTCGACGAGTTCGACATCGCGTACGAGGTCAGCGTGGTCTCGGCGCATCGCATGCCGCTGGAGATGGTCGAGTTCGGCACCAGCGCGGTCGGGCGAGGGCTGAAGGTCATCATCGCCGGCGCTGGCGGTGCCGCCCACCTGCCCGGGATGCTGGCATCGCTCACGCCGCTGCCGGTCATCGGCGTTCCCGTCGCGGGGGGCACGCTCGACGGCATGGACTCGCTGCTGTCCATCGTGCAGATGCCGGCCGGTGTTCCGGTCGCCACGGTCGCCATCGGCAACGCGCGGAACGCGGGTCTGCTTGCCGTGCGAATCCTCGGTGTCGGCGATGCAGAGCTCGTCGAGTCGATGCGCACCTTCCAGTCCGAGCTGAACGCCCAGGCGAAGGCCAAGGGTCAGAACCTCGCCCGATGAGCGATACCGTCGATGGGCCTGACGGCGCTTCGGTGGTTGCCGCCTCCCACCAGCGCGTTGGCTGGTTCGAACTGTTCTACGACCTGGTCATTGTCGCCGCCGTGGGCTATGCCGGGCATACGTTCGCCGATAATCCGACGTGGGGGCTCGGCATCTGGATCGCGGCGTGGACGCTCATCATGTTCACGCTGTGGCTGCTGACATCGCTCAACAACAACCTCTTCCGGGGCGATCGCCCGTGGCGGCGGATGCTGGGCCTGGTGCAGATGCTCGCCCTCGTTATTGCTGCCCTTGGCACGGTGTCCGACGAAGGCCTGTCCAACTCCACGGGCTTCGTTGCGCTGGCGGTGGCTTTCGGGACGATCGCCGTCATGTATGCGATCGCACTCCGCGACAAGTCGAGCGATCGCCGCGACGAGCGCCTGCTCGCCTGGACGTCGGGCTTGGCTGCGGTGGTGCTCCTGTCGGGCGGGTTCCTGTCGGACTCTGCGGAGTGGACCGCCACCGGTGCCCCCACCTGGATCATCGTGGTGGGCATCGGAATCGCTGCGGTGCCGCTGTTCGGAATCGTCGTCGGCCGGGTTGCCAATCGGATCGACCACGAGCATCTGGCTGAGCGGCTGGGGCAGCTGGTCATCATCGTCCTGGGCGAGGCCTTCATGAGTCTGGTGTCGGCGCTCGGCGGTATGAGTTCGATCCCCAACCCGTTGTTCTTCGTTCTGACCTTCCTCGTCGTCTTCGCCATCTGGACCCTCTACTTCTCCAGCGTGCTGCCCGCCGGCCTGCCGAGTACGTCCGGCCGCCTGCGCCTGTGGGTCCTGACCCACTGGCTGCTGATGTTCGGGGCGGTCGCGTCGGCAGCGGGATTCGCGTCGGTGACGCTCGTCCCGTTCGGCAGCGGTGCTGCGGCAGAGGCAACGGAGTGGACGACGCTGCCGCTCGCGATCGTCATGGGCTCCTTGACACTGCTGACGTGGCTCGGGTCCAGTCAGTTCACCGGCCTGGCCCGTCTGCACCTGGCCGCCACGGCTGCCCTCGTGGTCCTCGCGATCTCGGCTCTGTTCTTCTCGTCGAGAGGGAACAACTGGGAGGTCGTGCTGGGCAGTCTTGTCGTGCTGGTGGATGCCGTTGTTGCCGTACGGATGGTGCGGCCGTACCGCGAAGCCGCTGTCGAGTTCGGCTAGCCGCGCCGGTTGTACTCAATGGCCGGGCAGCGGTCCATGATCATGGACAGTCCGGCCTGCTCCGCGCGCCTCGCGGCGTCATGGTCGACGACGCCCAACTGGAACCACACGAAGCGTGCACCTGCGTCGATGGCCGGGTCGACGAACTCGCCAGCGCGGTCTGACCGGACGAACACATCGACGACGTCAGGGGCACCGACCACGCGGGCGGCATCCGCGATCGTGGCGTACCCCTGCTCGCCATGGACGACCTCGGCGCGAGGGTGGATCGGGACGATCCGCTTGCCGTGCCCCTGCAGCATGAGGGCGATGTGGAATGCGTCGCGCCCCGGGTTGTTTCCCAGTCCCACGACGAACCACGTCGTTGTATCGTCCAGTGCCCGGGCGATCTCCTCGGGGGTGTTCATGCCTGATGCCTCATGGGCACATTGTGTCGCGTCCAGAGCGGTTTCAGCCCTACGACGAACGGGAGTGTCATGGAAGCCCAGCAGCTTCGCGAGATCCAGCGACCGCTCAAGCAGACGTACAAGGACGACCCGAGTTCGGCCCGGATCCCTGCGCGGGCAGAGGGTCGCCTGGAGATCTCCGATGTTGCCTGTCACGTCACCACGTGGCACGCCGAAACCCTTGCGGGACTGCATCCGGCCGCGGGTGGATCAGGGGAGGCGGCGTGCTCGGCCGACATGCTCCTGGAGGCCCTTGTCGCCTGTGCAGGCGTGACGTTGTCCGCCGTGGCCACCTCGATGTCGGTGGCACTGCGCGGCGCGAAGGTGATCGCGGAGGGGCACTGGGATGCGCGCGGAACGCTGGGCGTCGATCGCGATGCGCCCGTCGGGATGACCGATGTGGCGCTCCGCTTCGAGGTTGACACCGAAGCCGATGACGCCACGATCGAACGGCTGGTGTCGTTGACCGAGCGCTACTGCGTGATCGCGCAGACGCTCGCGCACCCGCCGACGATGACGTTCGACTACGTGCGGCTCGGCGCCTGACCTCGATCTAGACGTTAGGGCGGCCGAGCGCGCGGTAGGTCCAGCCGGCGTTCTTCCATGCCTGGCTGTCGAGGGCGTTGCGCGCGTCGATGACCGCTCGGTTGGCGACCGCGTTGCCCGTGGTCGCCGGGTCCAACTCGCGGTACTCGCGCCATTCGGTGCCGAGGACGACCAGCTCGGCCCCGACCAATGCCTTGCCGAGGTCGGGCTCGTAGGTCATGTGGGGATAGACACGCTGCGCGTTGTCGAGCCCCTTGGGATCGTGCACCACGACGTTGGCGCCGAGATTGCTCATCGCCACTGCCACGTCGAGCGAGGGCGAGTCGCGCACGTCGTCGCTGTCCGGCTTGAATGAGGCGCCCAGGACCGTGACCCGGCGGCCATGGAACGAGCCCCCGAGGACCTCGCGAGCCATGTCGACGGTTGCCGAACGTCGCCGCAGGTTGATCTGGTCGACCTCGCGGAGGAAGGCGACGGCGTCCTCGGCGCCGAGTTCCCCGGCGCGTGCCATAAACGCGCGGATGTCCTTCGGCAGGCAGCCGCCGCCGAAGCCGAGGCCGGCCGCAAGGAAGCGGTTGCCGATGCGGGGGTCGTACCCGATCGCCTCGGCGAGCTTGGTGACGTCGGCGCCGGCGGCCTCGCACACCTCGGCCATGGCGTTGATGAACGAGATCTTGGTCGCGAGGAAGGAGTTGGCCGCGACCTTGACGAGCTCAGCGGTGGGGAAGTCAGTGACCAGGAACGGGACGCCTTCAGCGATGATCGGGGCGTAGACCTCGCGCATGAGGTCCTCGGCGCGCTGGGAGTGTGCACCGACCACCAGGCGATCGGGATGCAGGGTGTCGTCGACAGCGAATCCCTCCCGCAGGAACTCGGGGTTCCAGGCCAGTTCGACGCCGGCCGGCGCGGTCTTCGCCAGGAGCGCCTCGATCTCCGCGGCCGTGCCGACGGGGACGGTCGACTTGCCGACGACCAGGGCACCGGGGCGCAGGTGTGGAATCAGCGCATCTACCGAGCCGAACACCTGCGACATGTCGGCGCGCTGGGCCCCGGCCGCCTGTGGCGTGCCGACGCAGATGAAGTGGACGTCGGCGAACTGCCCGACCTCCTCGTGGGAGGTGGTGAAGCGCAGCCGACCGGCCTCGATGTTGCGCAGGAGGACCACGTCGAGGCCGGGCTCGTAGAACGGGACCGCGCCGGTGCGCAGCAACTCGATCTTGGCGGGGTCGATGTCGAGGCCGATCACCTCGAAGCCCAACTCGGCCATGCAGGCGGCGTGAGTGGCCCCTAGGTAGCCAGTTCCGATGACCGAGAGCCGTAGTGTCATCCCCACAGGTTAGTAGGGAGTTTGCCGTGGCTGGAAACCAGGATTTCCGCGAGTTCACCCTCACCGAGGAGCACCGCGCTCTGCAGGAGGCGGTTCGCGACCTCGTGACCGACAAGATCGCCCCGCGGGCGGCGGAGATCGACGAGACCGGTGAGTTCCCCTGGGATGTCTACGAGGCGCTGAAGTCGGCCGGCTTCCATGCGATCCACATCCCGGAGCAGTACGGCGGGGAGGGTGGCGACGCCCTGGCCGCCTGCATCGTCATCGAGGAGGTGGCCCGGGCCTGCGCGTCGAGCTCGCTCATCCCGGCGGTCAACAAGCTCGGAACCATGCCCTTGCTCGTCGGTGGCGACGAGGACATCCTCCAGCGCTATCTGCCGAAGGTGGCCAGCGGCGAGGCGATGTTCTCCTACGCGCTCAGCGAGCGCGAGGCCGGCAGCGATGCCGCGGCGATGAAGTGTCGCGCTGTCGAGGGCGACGGCGGCTGGGTGCTCAACGGGCAGAAGAGCTGGATCACCAATGCCGGGGTCTCGACCTACTACACGGTCATGGTCTCCACCGATCCGGAGAAGCGCTCGCACGGCATCTCGGCGTTCGTCGTGCATGCCGACGATGCGGGCTTCTCGCTCGGCGCTCCTGAGCGCAAGCTCGGCATCCACGGGTCGCCGACTCGCGAGATCCTGCTCGACAATTGCTGGATCCCTGCCGATCGCATCATCGGCGAGCCCGGCACCGGCTTCCAGACAGCGATGGCGACGCTGGACCACACCCGCGTCACCATCGGAGCTCAGGCCGTGGGCATCGCGCAGGGTGCACTCGACGTCGCCGCCGCGTACGCCAAGGAGCGTCAACAGTTCGGCAAGCCCCTTTCCTCATTCCAGGGCATCCAGTTCATGGTGGCCGACATGGCGATGAAGCTCGAGGCGGCCCGGCAACTGGTCTACGTCGCGGCTGCGAAGAGCGAGCGGCAGGATCCGGACCTCACGTTCTTCGGGGCCGCGGCCAAGTGCTTCGCGTCCGATGTCGCGATGGAGATCACCACCGACGCGGTGCAGGCACTCGGTGGCGCCGGCTACACCAAGGACTGGCCGGTCGAGAGGTACATGCGCGACGCCAAGATCACCCAGATCTACGAGGGCACCAACCAGGTGCAGCGGATCGTCATGGCGAAGCAGGTGTTCGGGAAGTAGCCGGTGTCCGGCCGGGCCCCGGGTCGCAACCGAATACAGTGCTGCACGTGACCGTGCCTTCGATCCCGGGCGCAAAGGTGCGCTCCCGTCGGGGCGGCGTCTCCTGGCAGGTGACCGCCAAGGGCGTTCACGCCGTGCAGCGGCTGTGCGTCGCGTCGGTCGACGTGGCTGCACTCACCGAACTCGAGCTCAAGGTGGAGTTCTGGCGCCCACCGGTGGCCGGCTGGGTCGGCAGCCCTCGGCTCGCGGGCATCAGTGAGGTTCAGTTCGCGCGCGAGGATGCCGGCGCGACCCTGCGCCTGTGCACGTCGACGCCCACCGATGCGGCTCTCCTGCTGGCTGCTGCGGTGCGATGCCTTCGGCCGGTCGCGTCAGGTGACGCGGGACCGGAGCTGACTTTCGCCGCCGGGCTGCCGGACACTGCAGCCAGCCTTGCCCCGCACGTTCACGACGTGCTGCGGGCCGACGAGAAGCGCGACCGCCACCTGCGCCGGTCGGACGTGCTGGTCGTGGCATCGGAGGGGCAGGCTCCGGAGATCGAGCGCGCCAGCACGCTCGTCGTGTCCGACGTCGCGTGGTCGTTCGACGGAGTCGAGTACGACGTGTGCGTCGACCCCACCATCCACCGACCCGTCGGGCGACGCTCGACGGGCGCGAATGCGATCGGCAAGGGCGCACTTGACGGGGCGTCGCTGACAGTCCGTGCGGGGGAGGCGACCATCGTCCTCGAGGGCGTCGTCAGTGCCGCCAATGCACGGGCGCTTCGCGACGTAGCGGGCATCGTCGTGGACGCAGGCCTTCCCGATCGACTGCAGCACCAGCTGGCCGCCTGTGGAGTCCTTGTCTCTGCACGTCGGGAGGGCCTGCCGGCTCCGGACGACGACCTCGCCTGGCAGTCGCGCTCGGTGTCCGCGAGGCGCCACGCGCTGCGCCAGCACGGTCCCAGCGCGATTCTCGATGCGTGGCCGTCGGTAAGCGTCATCCTGGCGACGTATCGCCCGGACCATCTCGAGGCGGCGATGCGGTATGTGTCCGGGCTGCGGTATCCCAGGCTCGAGGTCGTCGTGGGTGCGCACGGCCCTGGCGTCGATCCCGCGCGGGTGTGGGAGCTCACGCAGGACGTGCCGCATCCGGTCACCGTGGTCCCTGTCGAGGCGGAACGGACGCTCGGCGAGGTGCTGCAGCGCTGCACCGACCGGGCCGAGGGCGCACTCATCACCAAGATGGACGACGACGACGTGTACGGGCCCGAGCACGTCTGGGACCTCGTCCTGGCGCGGCAGTACTCAGGGGCCGAACTGGTGGGCAAGGCACTCGACTGGATCTATGTCGAGTCGGAGAACGCCACCGTGTTCCGGCCGGTGTACGGCGCCGAGAAGTACGCAGACTTCGTCGCCGGCGGCACGATCCTCATCTCGCGGGCCGACCTCATGGCGGTCGGCGGCTGGCGACCGGTCCCCAAGTCGGTCGATCGGGCGCTGCTCGACCGCCTCCAGGCGGCTGGCGGACTCGTCTACCGGACGCACGGCCTGGGCTACGTCTACGTGCGGCACCAGCGCGGTCACACGGCTGCCGTGTCTGATGAGCACTTCCTGACCAAGGTGCGCGACCGCCACTCGGGTCTGATCGCGCACGAAGCGTTCGGAACGGCCTCATGACGCAGCAATGGCCGCGCGTGAACGTCGTGATGACCGTCATCAATGAGGAGCGGCACCTCGGCCATGCGATTGACCGTCTGCTCGAGCAGGACTACCCCGGCGAACTCGACATCGTCATCGCGGTGGGCCCGTCGAAGGACCGCACCCGAGCGGTCGCCGACGGTCTTGCCCAAGCGCACGACCACGTCCACGTCGTCGACAACCCGAGCGGGCGCACCCCCGCTGGACTGAACGCGGCCATCGCGTCAGGCGACAGTGAGATCGTGGTGCGGATCGACGGGCACGCGATGGTTCCTCGCGACTACGTGCGCACCGGGGTTCAGGTGCTCCTCCACACGGGTGCCGACAACGTCGGCGGGATCATGGCGGCGGAGGGCACCACGGACTTCGAGCGTGCCGTTGCGCGCGCAATGACGTCGAAGTTCGGCGTGGGAGGCGCTGCCTTCCACGTCGGTGGCACGGCGGGGCCGGCGCTGACGGTGTACCTCGGCTGCTTTCGTCGCTCGGCCCTCGACCGGGTCGGCGGATACGACGAGACGATGCAGCGCGCGCAGGACTGGGAGATGAACCTGCGGATCCGCCAGAGCGGCGGCGTGGTGTGGTTCACGCCCGACATGCAGGTGACCTACCGGCCGCGACCGAACCTGAAGGCACTTGCGCGTCAGTACCACGACTACGGCCGCTGGCGCAGGGAGGTCGCGCGCCGTCATCCGGAGACGGTGTCGGTTCGCTACCTCGCCGCCCCGGTCACGGTGGCGGGCGTGGCCGCGGGTGTCGCCGCAGCGGGGGTCGGGCTCGTGACGCGGACGCCTTGGCTGGTGGGGGTCGGCCTGTCCGCTCCGTTGGTGTACGCGGCCGCGAACCTTGCCGCGAGTGCGCAGAGCACGCTCGCGGCGCCGAGGCTCTCCCGCAACGAGGCCGTCCAGCTGCCGGCGGTGTACGCGACGATGCATGGCGCGTGGGGACTGGGCTTCCTGCGTGGGCTTCCCAAGGGCGAGCGACAGCGCGCCCAGCAATCGGCGGGCGGCTGACGTCGTGGCTTTGTTCGGGAGACGACGCGGCCGCGGCACCTCGATGTCATGGTCGGTCGTGGTCGCCTCACCCAAGGGCGAGGCCGGCGCCCAGTGGGGCGACACCTGGTTCGCCGCCGACCTCGTGGATGCGCTGAAGCGACTGGGGCAGGACGCCAAGGTCGTGTATCGCAACGGCGCATCGAGCGAGGCCCGTGAGACCGACGATGTCGTGGTCGTCCTTCGCGGGCTGCGTCGTGTGGTGCCCCGTCGAGGAAAGGCAACGTGGCTGCTGTGGATCATCAGCCATCCTGAACTCGTCGAGTCCGACGAGCCAGCGCAGTACGACGCGGTGTTCGCCGCGAGTGCGCATTGGCAGCGGGGTGAGTCCGAGGAGTTCGGCGTGCCCGTCACGCCGTTGCTGCAGGCGACCAACCCGCATCGCTTTGGACCTTCCGCCGCGGAGCCGGACACGGGGGACCCGGTGCTCTTCGTCGGCTCCACGCGAGGGGAGTTCCGACCGGCAGTGCGTGGCGCACTGGCCGGCGGCATTGACGTGTCCGTGTACGGAGTCGGCTGGGAGAAGTTCCTAAGCGCTGATCAGATCCGCGGGGAGTTCCTCGCCAACGATCTCCTGCCGGCCGCCTACGCGTCTGCTGGGGTCGTGCTCAACGATCACTGGCGCGACATGGCCGACGAGGGGTTCCTGTCCAATCGACTCTTCGACGCCGCAGCGTGCGGCAGCAGGCTCCTGAGCGATCCCGCGGTGGGACTGGACGAGGTATTCGGCTCCGGGATCCGCACCTATGGCTCCGGAGGCGAGCTCGTGTCGATCCTCTCCGAGCCGCGCGACGAGGCGTTCCCCGATCGCGAGGAGCGGCTGGCGCTGGCCGCGCGCATCGCTCGGGACCACAGTTTCGATGCGCGCGCTGGAGTGCTCGTCGAGCGGGCGAGGGAACTACGGGACGGGCGATGACCGAGACCTCGCCGGACGTCACCGTTGTCGTGATCGGGTACAACGACGCGGCGCGCATTGCGCGGGCCGTCGAGTCAGTTCGTCGGCAGACGCTCCGCAATCTGGAGATCGTGGTGGTTGACGATGCGTCGACAGACGAGACTGCCGAAGTCGTAGGCCGCATCGCCGCGAAGGATCCGCGCATCCGCTATGTCAGGCTCGCCAGCAACTCAGGCGGCTGCAGCGCGCCGAGGAACGAGGGCGTCGCGCTGGCACGCGCGCCCTGGGTCATGTTCTGCGACTCCGACGACGAGTACGAGCGGCACGCATGCAAGAACCTGCTGCTGGCGGCCGAGCGTCTTGATGCCGACGTTGTCTGCGGGGCAGCAGAGCGGGTCGACACCCGCACGGGCCGGACCCGCCGGTGGAAGCCTGAACTGCACGAGCAGGAGGTGGTGGCCGACGGCCTGGCCGAGTACCCCGACCTGCTGGCCGACACGATCTCGGTGAACAAGATCTACCGGCACCAGCTGCTGCTCGACAACGAAATCCGCTTCCCCGAGGGGCTGCTGTTCGAGGACCAGTTGTTCACGCTCGAGGCGATGGCCTCGGCCCGGCGACTGGCTTCGATCCCGGAGACGGTCTATCGGTGGTACGTCGATGAGCTCAGCGATGAGCCGTCGATCACGCAGCGCCGCAAGGAGGCCGCCAACGTCGAGAGCCGGATCGAGATCAACCGGCGGATCGACGCCTACCTCGCCGTTGACGGCCGCGAGGCCATCCGCGAGATCAAGGAGCTGAAGTTCCTGCGACACGACCTGTACCTGTACCTCGCCGTGATGCTCGACGTCGACGACGAGACTGCCACCGCGTTGATGGAGCGGCTGCGTCCCTACGTGGAGTCGGTGAACCTCGCGCCGGCATGGCAGTTGCGGACGGGTCTTCGCGTGGCGATCTACCACCTGCTGGTCGGTGATCTGGCCGGCGTCCGCTCGGCGATGCGGCTGGTCAAGTGGGCATCGGTCGTCGATGCCTCGATCATCGCCGATGGCGACCGGGAGTTCTGGGCGTGCGAGCACCTGGGCAGCGACGTGGCCCCAGGCGGCTTCGCGACTCGAGAATGGCTCGACGTCACCGAGCTCGGACTTCTGAAGGTGCCGTTCTCGCAGCGCCGGTTCCTTCATCACGTCGATGAGGTCACGGTCAGCGACGAGAAGGTCGTGGCGACCGGGACGAGCGTGGACTATGACGGATCGCTCGCCACTTCTGAGGCCCTCGAACTGCGGTTCATCATCGGCCGGTCGCGCCTGGTCGCGTCGGTGCCGGTCAACTGGATCGACGGCCCCGGGCCTCGGCGTCGGTGGCGAGCGGAGGGCGCGCTCGCCAACCTCAGGGACCGGCCGCTTGCCGTGGACGACCACGGCACCATCGCCATGGCGGTGCCGAAGGGCGTCATCTGCAACGTCACGGGCGTAAGGGCCGATCGGCGACTCGCCTTGCGTGGCCACACGCAACTGACGGGTATCGACTCCAGCGCCGAGCCCGACATCCTCGAGATCCAGTCGGCACCGAATGCCGGGGTGGGCTGGCTGGCGGTGCAGTCTGCGGAGCACTTGGCGGCCGTCGCCGGGCAGCAGCGCGGCTCGCGCCTGCCCGGCCTCAGCAGCGTTTCCCGGCGGTGGTCGGAATTCAGCGCCAAGGCCGTCGCCCCTGCACTGGCACGGGTGACCGCGGCACTGCCCGCGGGGGACCTTGTCCTGTTCGACACGAGTTCGGGGCGCTCCGCCAGTGACAGTGTGCGTGCGCTGAGCGCGTACCTGAACGCCATGCGTCCGGATGTCGCGCAGGCCTGGGTCCACCACGAGCGCCCCGATCGGGTCCCGTCGTACTGCGCCCCGGTTGACCGACTGTCCCGCGAGCACCGACTCGCTGCGGCGAGGGCGCGCTGGCTGGTCGACGATGGCACCGCGCCCGTCGGGCTCCGCACGCGGCCCGATGCGCAGGTCGTCCTCATCAGCGATGGCGTGCCGATCGTTCGCGCGGGCCTCGACGACCCCGACATCCTGGGCGACAGTGCTGCGCGGCGCGATATCGCCCGTCGCGCCGGTCGTTGGACGACGGCCGTGGTGCCTTCGCCGTTCGCCGCCGAGGTGCTCCGCCGGGCGTACGACTTCGGTGGTGACGTGGTGGAGGCGGGGATTCTTCGCGCCGACCATGTCGTAGAGACTCGGCGTGAGCCGGCAAGGTCCGCCGCACGCGCGGCCCTCGACCTGGACCTCGATCGGCCCGTGATCGTGTACGCGCCAGCGCTGCGCAGCCCTGGCACCGTGCCCTCCGCGTCGCTGATCGACCTGCGGGCGTGGTCCTCGGCTCTGGGCAGCCGTGCGTACCTCGTCATTGCGGCGGATCCCCGTCAGCCGATCGAGGACAACACGAGCCTTCGTCACGCGGTCCGAGTGCTGACCGCCGCCGAGCGGCTCAACGACTTCCTGCCTGCCTGCGACCTGCTCGTGTCCGACTACTCGTCGGTGATCGGGGACGCGGCTCTTGCCGGTATCCCGACGATCGTCTTCCAGCCTGATCGGGAGGTGTTCGTCCATCGCTCGCACGGCCTCTACGTGGACCCGGCCGCCTTCGCCCCCTCTGCCGTCACGACCGATGCGCTCATCGCGCGAGTCGGGGAGTACTTGGCCGATCCCGAGCGATGGCGGCGCGAGAACGCTGAGCATCTGCTCGGCTTCGCCGTTGGCCACTGCGGTCCTGCTGACGGTGCCAGCCTGCGCCGTGCAGTGGACGCCCTGTGGCCGTTGACGGACGGGCGCGCGACATGACGCGGCCTCGGCTGGTGATGATGGCCAACAACATCGACGAGGTAGGCGGCGCCCAGCGCGTCGTGCACGTGGTCGCGCAGGGCCTCGCCGAGCGCGGCTATCCAGTGGACCTCGTCGGCGTGACCCCGTTCGAGCCGCGTCACGAGTTCGTGGCGGACCCCGCCTTCCGTCGGTTCGTGCTGATGGACGAGCCATGGCCCGCGCTGCCGGTCGGCCGCAGTGCCCGGAACGCGGCGCTGGCCCCTGAGTTGAAGGCACGACGCTCTCGACTGAGTGCGGCAGCGGCCACGTCACTTGCGGGCGTGCTCGACGATGGTCCGGCCGGCGTGATCGTGACCGGCCAGCTGTGGGCGATGGAGTACGTCGCCCGGGTTCCGCACGACGACTGGGTGGTGATCGGGCAGTACCACTCCTCATTCGAGGCGGCAGCGGCCGGCCGCGACCTGAAGCGGGCCCTCGACCTGTACCGGGACGTCGACACCTTCGCGCTGCTCACGCCGGCGGATGCGGACTCGTTCCGTCGGAAGGGCCTGAACAACACCACGTGGCTGGCCAACCCGCTGGCCTTCTGGCCGGCTGATCCTGCGAGTGGCACTGCGGACGAGGTCGTCACCTACCTGGGTCGGCTCTCGGCGGAGAAGGGCGTTGCCTATCTGGTCGACGCCTGGGGAGCGATCGCCGACCGCCACCCGACGTGGCGACTGCGCCTGGTCGGGTCGGGACCGGACGAGGCCCGCATCCGTGGCCGCATCGCCGAGCTGCCGGCCGGAGCCGATCGAGTGGAAGTGCTCCCGCCGGTCGCGGACTCCGAGGCCGAACTGCGGCGGGCGTCGATGGTCGTGCTGCCGTCCCTGACCGAAGGACTACCACTGGTGCTCGCGGAAGCCATGGCTCTGGGGTTGCCGTGTGTGGCCACGGACTGCTCCGCGGGTGTCCGGATGCTTGCAGGCGACGGGGCCGACGCTCGCCTCGTGGCCCGCGGCGATGCCGAGGCCCTGGCCGCGGCGATCAGCGACCTGATCGACGCGCCGGAGGAACGCCGGGTCCTGGGCGAGCGGGCGCGCGCGGCAATGGAGCCCTATCGGGCCGAGCGGATCCTCGACGAATGGGAACGCCTCATCGCCGACGTGCTGCGCTGAACGAGCCCGGCGTCATCGGCCTCGTCGAGGTCCAGCGATTCGGCTCGGACTTCGATGGGCACGGTTGGGTCCCACACGTCCGCGCCGGTGCTCACAGGTGCGCGTTCGCCCGTGAGAGATCCTCCTCGAAGTCGACCTCGATGGCGAACAGGTCGCGGATGTCGTAGGGGAGGACCCTGATCCCGTCCTTCTCGACCATGATCTCGATGCCGCGCTCGAAGTAGTCGCCGTCCTCGCATTCGGCCAGGCGGGCGATGAGCTGGTCCTTGTCGTTGGCCCCCACGTAGTTGATGCCGACGGACTCACCGAGGGCGTCGACGACGGTCTTCGAGAGCCGGTTCACATAGCCGTCTGCGTCGACCGTGTACTTGACCTCCTCCTCACCGACAGCGGCAGTGTTCACGCACACGAACGACTGCTCGGCGACCATGAGGTCCTTGACCCGCTCCAGCACCTGGGGGTCGAACACGACGTCGCCGTTCATCCACAGCACACCGCCGTCGGCCGACAGCCGGAGCGCCTTCATCAGGCTGCGGTTGGTGTTGGTCTGGTCGTAGTTCTCGTTGTAGACGTACGTCACGTCGGGGAATGCCTCGAGGATGAGTTCGAGCTTGAACCCGACCACCGTGGTGATGCGGAGGTCGTCGAACGCGGCGACGAGGTTCTGCATCTGCTGCTGCATGATCGTTCGGCCGTCCGAAAGCGGTGTGAGCGGCTTGGGCCACGGCTTTCCAAGGCGGGTGCCCATCCCGGCGGCGAGGATCACTGCTTGCACGGTCATGAGGTCTCCTCGACGATGCGGACGCGGCTCAACTCGCCCAGTGCGGAGTCGTGCTCGTGGATGGCGCGGCTGAGTTCGGACCAGAACCGATCGGTGCTCTGGCCAGGGGCAAGTGAATCGAAGTACAGGTCGCGCAGCTCACGCCGGGCGTCGCGCATCGGGTCCTCCGCGATGATCGCTGTGAGGTCGGCTGCCAATGAGCCGATGCTCGACTCGTCAACCACGTGGGACCCGGCGGCTACGGGTGCGTCCTCGAGGAGCTGTGCCCGATTGGACCGACGGTCGCACAGGATGATCGGGGCGTCCGGCCGCAGGTACAGGTGGTCGAGGGTGACGCTCGAGACGTCGGCGATCATGACGTCCGTTCCGCGGATCACCCCGAGAATGTCGGCCGAGACGAGGACCTGGTGGCCGCGTTCGGGATGCGACGCCGATGCCTGCTCCATCAGCTTCATGACGCGCTCGTGGGCCTTTGTCATCGCGGGGTCCTTGGACGTCACGATCCGCGGGTGAGGCTTGTAGACGACACGTGCGCCCGACTGGGCGAGTGCCGCTGACACGATCTTCGGACCGTAGCGGTCTAGCGACGTGTAGTTGTTGGCATCGTCCTCGCCCTCCCATGTCGGGGCGTAGGTGATGGTCGGTCCGTCGGAGTCTGTCAACGGTGACGCGACGGCGAGATCGAGCTGGGGGCGGCCGACGCGAACAAGGTGCGCGGGGTCGAACCACGCGAGTGCCGCGGCATGCCGGCGGACAGCCGCCTCGCCCGCAACGAAGACCTTGTCGTACGCCTTCGCCTGGTTGCTCACCATGCAGATCTTGTCGCTCTCACCGTGATTGACGTGGATGTGCACGGCCTGCTGGAACGACAGCGACTGGAAGTTGGTCCAGCCGTTGTTGACGTAGACGACGGCATGGAAGTCCGCGCGGTCGTAGAGCGCCATGAGCTGCTCGTACCGGGGCACGAGCAGGACGCGCAGCGACGTGCGCCTGATCAGCTCCTGGTACGCCTCGACCGAGCGCACGACCACGATCGTGCGGACGTCGGCGTTGTTCTCGAAGACGGGCAGCCACTGGGTGATCTGGTAGAGCTTGTGCGGAGTGTCCGGGAAGTACAGCGCGACATCGGCCGAGGGGATGTCGGCCAGGTCGAACCCGTCGGGCTCGCTGGCCCCGAAGTCCCTCAATTGGTTGGCCACCTTGCGGGCGGCCTTCTTCACGAATCGCGTGTAGGGGCCGTCCCCCGTGCCGCGCGCTGTAGTCACGATCTCCGCCCGATGTCTGGTGTCTGCCGCGTGGCACCTGTTCGACCAGTCGCGGGTGTGACCTATGGTAACCAGCGTGCGATCTCTCTGGGAGCACCGTCAGGTGCTCCGCATGCTGGTGCAGCGTGATCTGCAGAAGCAGTACACGAAGTTCCGGCTGGGATACCTCTGGACCATCATCGAGCCGCTAGGCATGTCGATGGTGCTCTGGTTCGTGTTCACCATGCTCCTGGGACCCCGCAAGCTGGGCCTTCAGCCATACCTGCTGTTCCTGTCGATCGCGATTCTGCCGTGGTGGTGGTTCACCAAGGGGATCGCGCAGTCGGCGCAGGTATTCCAGAAGAACAAGAACCAGTTGCGGATCAGCACGCTGCCCACCGAGTTGTGGGTCCTCCGGGTTCTCATCGTCACGATGATGGAGTTCATCCTGTCGCTGCCGGTCATCGGGCTTGCGATGCTCATCACGCGAACGCTCCCCGGTCCACTCATCGTCTTGTATCCCCTCGGCGTCGTCGTCCAGTTCATGCTCATGTACGGACTGGCGCTCACCATCTCGTCATGGTCCGTCGTCGTGCCGGACCTGGCACGCATCGTCCGCATCGCCATGCGCGCGATGTTCTACCTCACTCCTGTTCTGTACGCGATGTCGAACATCCCAGAGCGAATCCGACCGTTCGCGGCGCTCAACCCGGTGGTGGCACCGATCGGGCTCTACCGAATCGGCTTCTGGCCGCAGGAGCACGAGTCGGCAACGCACTACGCGATCTCGTTCGCGCTGTGCGCGATCATCGTTGTCGTCGGCATCGTCGTATTCCGCAAACTCGAGCCGCGCATCCTCAAGGAGGCCTGACGTGGCCCGGGTACGCCTGACGCCCGAGTTGGAGTCCGTCGTCGCTTTCGATCACGCCGGAGTGCGCTTGCCGGTACGGCAACGTCGACGCGGAGCCGGTCGTCGCGACAAGCTGCGGCGCATGGCCGGCGAGGTGACGCGCGAGGAGGTGTGGAACCTGCGCGACGCGTCGTTCGAACTGGCCGAGGGCGAGGCGCTCGCGATCGTGGGGTATCCGGAGTCCGGTCGTGATCCGCTGCTTCGGCTGGCTGCGGGCACCCTGGTCCCCGACGAGGGCACCGTCCGCCGTCGTACCCCCGTCATCCCGGTCATCGGTGTGGGTCGCGCCCTCGCACGCACCTACACGGTCCGCCAGAACATCTACCTCGTCGGCGGCCTGCTCGGAATGACCCCTGAGGTCGTGGCGGAACGCCTGCCGCGGATCGTCAAGGACGCCGGACTCGAGGGAATGGCCGACAAGTACCTCGGCGACACGCCGGGTCGGGTGCGCGGTCCGCTGGCCTGGAACATCGCGATGGCCACAGAGGGGCGGGCCTTCGCCATCTCCGAGGCGATGGTGGTCGGTGATCCCGCATACCAGGAGCGGTGCTGGAAGGTCATCGAGGCGAAGCGGGACGAGGGCGTGTCCTTCCTCGTCACTTCGGACAAGGATCCGCAACTCCTGCGCTTCTGCAGCCGGGCCCTGCTTCTCGACGACGACAGGGTCATCGCCGACACGACGGTGGAGGAAGCACTCAAGGGGCTCCACGCGCTGCCGCGCCACAAGCACCACACGGGCTTCGTCGCCGAAGAGTTGGCCGACGAGGACGATGACGAACTCCTTTAGGCTGTGAGCATGGCGTTCCTGCGCGAGGTTCCAGCGCTTCCCGAGGACGCTGTCCTGCTCCATATCGGGGTGCACAAGACCGGCACCACGGCAGTCCAGGCGGCGCTCGCGAACGCCCGTCCAGAACTGCGTGAGCGCGGCGCCTACTACCCCGGCAAACGCCCGGCGCAGCACCGGGCCGCGCTCTCGGTTCTCGACCGTGCCTGGGGCTGGGGCGAGAACGGCGGTCAGACGTTCCCCCGCTCCAACTTCGACGACATGGCCGCGCGTGTCCGCGCGCACGACGGGCGGGTCGTCATCAGCACCGAGTTCCTGTGCGAGGCGTCGGAGACCACCGCGCAGGAGGTGGTCGCGGCGCTCGGTGGCGACAACGTCCACGTTGTCGTGACTCTGCGCAATCTCGGCAGCCTGCTCCCGTCCTCCTGGCAGCAGTACCTCAAGTACGGCATGGCCACGGGATACGTGAAGTGGCTGCAGGACGTCTTCGCGAACCCAGGCGGGTCCTCTATGACACCGACGTTCTGGATGCGACAGGACCACGCGGCCGTCGTCCGACGGTGGGTGTCGGCGGTCGGCGCTGGGCGGATGACGGTGATCGTCCTGGAGGACCTCGACCGGCGGGCAGTCTTCCGCACCTTCGAGCAACTCCTCGCCTTGCCGGCCGGGACTCTCGAATCCCGCATGGACCTGACGTCGAATCGTTCGCTCACCGCCCCCGAGGCGCAGGTCCTGCTCGACCTCAATCGCAGGATCGCGCTCGACATGCCGTGGGGTGAATACCAGAGGTACGTGCGTCGGGGACTGGCCCATCGACTGGTGGAGGAGAGAACCCCAGGTCCGGAGGAGCCACGCCTGTTCACGCCGGGGTGGGCGCTCGAGGCGGCCGCCAGCATGGGCACGCTGGCCGTTGACGAGATTCGCGAGTCAGGCGTTCGTGCACTCGGGAACGTCGACGCCCTGAGCCGGATAGCCCCGACCGCCGAGCCCGTCGACAATGACGAGCTGACCGTCGTTCCTACCGAGGTTGCCGTCGCCGCGCTGGCGGCGTTGATCGAGACGGCGCAGCAGCCCGTCCAGGTGAAGGACCCGTCGTCCAAGGAGCTCGCGGGGGAACTGTGGAAGCAGGTCAAGACGGGTGGCCGCCGGCGCCTGCGCGGCAAGCCGAAGAAGAAGCCGTGATGGAACCCCTCTCGGTGCCCGGGACGACGGTGGCGCAGTCGCTGGCCGACGTGATCACCCGGCTCAGGGACTCCGTTGGGCCATTGATGGTGATTGCCCAGGAGCTCGTGGTGGCGCCCCGTGCACTGGCACCGATCACGGACGACCCGTTCGCGACCACGTCGTTGCTCGTGCGCCCCGCCACGAAGGATGCTGACGTCCGCGTCCGCCACCACGTGGTGACGAGTGTGGGCACCGGCTTCCACTCAGTGACGGCACCGGACAGCCGTTCGGTCGGTGCGTTGGTGATCGCGTCGGCGGACGCTGTCGCCGCCGCCGACGCGATCGACGACCTGCTTCGCGCCGTCAGCGCGGACGAGGTGCGCAGTGACGGTGGAGATGTCGTCGAACTGATCGCCCTGGCACTCGTGCGATCCGGCACGTCGGTCAAGGCGGTCGAGATGGTCGACGTGCCGTGGGCGCGTTCGCCCGCGGACCCCGAGGCCGCGCGTCGCGAGGCGGCGTCGGTAAGCGATGAGCGCATCGCGCAACTGCAGGCCAATCGCGCCGACGACGGCTTCTACTCGACTTTCGTGGTTCGCAAGGCGTCGAAGCCCCTGACCAGGATCGCGCTGCGCCTCGGCCTGATGCCCAACACCGTCACGTTGGTGTCCTTCGCAATCGGGATCGCGGCTGCGGCGTCGTTCGCAGCGGGAAACCGATGGGCGCTGGTCCTCGGTGCGGTGCTTCTGCAGGTCAGTCTCGTCGTCGACTGCGTCGATGGCGAGGTCGCCCGCGCGACGCGTCAGTTCTCGGCCCTCGGAGCATGGCTGGACGCTTCGACCGATCGCGTCAAGGAGTTCCTGGCCTACGCAGGGCTGGCGTATGGCGCGGCGCGGTCGGGCGTGGACATCTGGTGGCTCGCGGTGGTCCTGGTGGTTCTGCAGACGACGCGCCACATGACCGACTACGACTTCTCCCGCGTCCAGCGACTGCGGGAGGCCCGAGTGCCACACCGCGACATTCGCATCAGCGACGATGGTGCTGCCGGGTCCACTGCGGGCTGGTCGGTGAGCGGCGCGATGGAACTGTCGACGCGACTCAATCGGCGCGACGCCGTCCGGTGGTTCAAGCGCGCGATCCACATGCCGATCGGCGAGCGCTGGCTGGTGATCAGCGTCTTCGCCGCCGTACTGGGGCCGACATGGGCGCTGGGCGTCTTGCTTGTGCTGGGCCTGCTCGCGTTCGCCTATGTCATGACCGGCCGGACCCTGCGCACCTTCACCTGGCACGGGCCCACACCGGAGTCGGGGGTCGCGCTGCTGCGCCGTCAGGGCGACTCGGGGCCGCTGCTGAGCCTTCTCGCGCTCGCGGTGCCCGAGCGCGTGCGGTTTCGCTGGTGGGCGGGGCGTGCCGGCTGGGTGATCCCGGCCCTCCTGCGACTGATCGAACTCGGAACAGTCGCGGTGATCGCACTGACGTGGTACCCGTCGGCCACTGTCATCGCGTTCTGGTGGATGGCGATCGTCGCGTTCCACCACTACGACACCCTCTACCGCGCCCTGCAGGGCGCCGCCTCGCCGCGATGGATCACCTGGCTGGGCCTGGGCTGGGACGGCCGCAGCATCCTGGTCGCGGTCCTCGCCGTGGTGGGGCTCGGCGCCGTCACGACGGGCCTGACCTGGGGCGCGTGGCTCATGGTCCTGCTCTTCGTCGTGGTGTCCTCCGTACAGTGGTTGTCCGTGCAGGGGAGCCGATCGACGTGAGCCCCGATGACGTCCGTCCAGATCGGCCCACCATCGCCCAGATCCGCGAGGTGGGGCAGCCGCCCGCCGTGCGGGGCCGCCGCAACTCCGAGCACTGGGTCGCGGACGTGTACTTGCGCGGCATCTCGCCGTACCTGACACGGATCCTGCTGCGCACGTCGATCACCGCGAACGGCGTGACGTGGCTGATGGTCGCGACCGGGATGTCCGCCGCCTTCGCTCTCCTGATCCCCGGACTGCCAGGAGCGGTGCTTGCGGCACTCCTCGGGCAGCTGCAGATGCTGTGGGACTGCTGCGACGGCGAGGTCGCGCGGTGGCGGCAGACCACGTCGCCCAAGGGCGTCTTCATCGACCGCGTGGGGCACTACACGGCCGAGGGCCTGATCCCCATCGCCTTGGGCCTGCGCGCCGCTGGCTTCCCTGAGCAGGGCTGGATGGACACACCGTGGCCGCTCATCGGTGCTCTGGTCTCGGTCCTGGTCCTGTACAACAAGGCGCTCAACGACATCGTCCATGTGTCACGCGCGTACGACAACATGCCTCGCCTCGACGAGAAGGCGGAGGTCGCGGCTCCGCGGGCAGGCGGCCTGCGCCGACTGCGTGGCCTGGCCCGCTACTTCCCATTCCACCGTGCCTACCACTCCGTCGAGCTGACGCTGCTGGCGTTGGTCGCCGCGATCATCGACGTGCCGTTGGGCGACCTTGCTGCGACCCGTTTCCTGGTCGCCTTCCTGGCTGTCTTCGGCGTGCTCACGGTGATCGGGCACCTTGCCTCGATCCTGTCGTCGAGCCGACTGCGATGACGGACGCGGCACGTTTCGGGGTCGTCGTCCTGACCATGGGCAAGCGACCGGAGGAGCTCCAGCGCGGACTCGCTTCGGTGCTCGCCCAGCGGGACGTCACCATGGACGTCGTCGTGGTCGGCAACTCCTGGGAGCCCACCGGGCTGCCGGATGGCGTGCGCGGCGTGTATCTCCCGGAGAACGTTGGGGCTACCGCTGGGCGCAACGCTGGGGTGCCGTACGTCTCGGGGGAGTACCTGTTCTTCCTCGACGACGATGCCTCGCTGCCTGACCCGCACTTCCTGGCCGAGGTCGCCGCCCGCTTCGCCGCCGACCCGCGACTGGGCGTCATGCAACCGCGCGTGGTCGATCCCGAGGGCAAGGCCCCGCCGCGCCGCTGGGTTCCCCGCCTGCGCGTGGGCGATCCCGGTGCGTCGAGCCCGGCCACGGCCCTCTGGGAGGGGGCGATCGCGATCCGACGCGACCTGTTCGAGGCGGTCGGCGGTTGGCCGGACGAGTTCTTCATCTTCCACGAAGGCGTCGACCTGGCGTGGCGCGTATGGGACGAGGGCTTCACGCCCTGGTACGCCGCGGACCTCGTCGTGAACCATCCCGTGATGGATCCGGCACGGCATGCGGTGTTCTACCGGTACAACGCCCGCAATCGTGTCTGGCTCGCCCGTCGGAACCTGCCCGTGCTCCTGGAGCCGGTGTACGTCGGCACCTGGGTCGGGATGACGCTGCTGCGCGTGCACGACAAGGAGGCGCTCACGGCGTGGTTCGGCGGCCTGCGCGAGGGCATGGCACACAAGCCGGCCGGACGCCGGCGCATGAAGTGGTCGACCGTGTGGGCGATGACGAAGGCCGGTCGTCCCCCGATCATCTAGCCCGCTGGTCAGGAGGCGCAGAAGTTCTCGTCGCCGCTGTTGACGTTGGCGGTGTAGTCCTTGGTGATGTCGCTGATGACGACGGGCTTGATCGACGTGAAGTCGTTGCCGACGATCAGGTTCATGGTCTTGCCCTGCTTCTTGACCTTCTCCACGTTGTTCGCGGCCGCCGCGTAGATGAGCGTCTTGGCCGACTGATCCCAATCGGGGTCGTATTGCACTGTCGTGCTCTCCACGGTCGTGTCCGAATTGCCGACCGTCTCCACGATGTAGCCCTGCTTACGCAGTTCCTTGGCGACTTCCTTGCCCTTGCCCTTGATGCCAGTGCCGTTGAGCACGTTCACATGGATCTCGCTGGGCGGGGTCTTGAGCAGCGGCTGATCGGCGGCCCCGTTCGCGCCCTTCGGCGGCCACGCGGTGTCGTTCTTGATCGCGTCCCAGATGGGCTTGGCCTGCGTGGTGTTCACGCTGACGGTGGCGTTGTCGGTGTTGGGCGTCCACGGGAGCGTGGTGAACGTGACGTTGGACGGCTTGAGGTCTTTCAGGCTCAGGGCCAAGTCCTTGAGGTTGTTGATGTCGGCGAGCTGAGGATCCGCGGTGAGTGACTGCGTCGCCGCGTTCAGGACGCCGAGCAGTTCTGCGGGGTTCAGGAGGGTGCCGCTGCTGAGGACCTTGCGCATGAGCGAGGAGATGAACGCCTGCTGCCGACGGATGCGCGAGGTGTCGGACCCGTCGCCGAGTCCGTGGCGGGTGCGGACGAAGGCGAGCGCCTCCTCGCCCTCGACTGTGTGCTTGCCCTTGCTCATCTTCAACCCGCTGAGCGGGTCGTTGACGTCCGACGTGAGGCAGATCTCGACGCCGCCGATCGCATCGACGATCTTCTTGAAGCCATTGAAGTCGACGAGCATGAAGTTGTGGAGGTCGAGGCCGGACATCTCGTTGATCGCCTTTACCGTGCAGCCCGGTCCGCCGAGCTCGATCGCCTGGTTGAAGCGCGCGCGGTAGCCACCGACCTTCTTGCCGTCCTTCTTGCAGACCGGCAGCGTGATGATCGTGTCGCGGGGGATGCTCACGGCGATCGCCGACTTACGGTCGGCGGCGATGTGCAGGACGATCACGGTGTCGGAGCGCTGCCCACCGATTTGGAGCGACGACCCGAAGCCACCGTTGCCCTTGCCGGTGCGTGAGTCGCTGCCCATCAGCACGATGTCGATCGGGTCGAAGGTGCCGGTCTGCTCGTTGATAGCGGTGAGGGGGGCCTTCGCCGGGGCGCTGCCGAGGACCTCGCTGACATCGACGGTCTTGATGTTGCCCTGGAGCTGCCCCATGACCACGCCCACCCCGGCGCCCACCACGGTGGCCACGAGGATCAGGGCGGACAGGACCGAAAGGACGATGCGGGACACCCGCCGCCGGCCTTTGGCGCTGGTGGAGCTCACGGGCGGGGGCTCCCATCGGTCCGGTGAAGTGGTCGTCGCACGATGACGTCATGGTAAACGGCGCGCGTACTTCAGGGACGCACCGCCGGTCCGGGCGGTTCCGGCGCAAGGCGGCCCCGCGTGACGAATGTGACGCACGAGGCGGGTGGGAAGTGGATTGAGCAGACGTTGTGTGGCACCGTGGTGGCAGTGGCCCAGCCCACCTGGACCGTCTTCCCCATAAGGAGCCCTCACCGTGACCCGTCCGGTAGGCCCGGCGTCGGGCCGTGCCCGCCGCTGCCTCACGCTCGGGGCGGCGCTCGCGGTGGCCACGACCGTGGCCCTGGCCGGCGCCCCGGGGACCTGGGCGCAGGCGCCCCTGACCGAACGGCTTGGCGTTCCCGCTGACGACCCGACCCCGTCCCCTGCCCCGGCCC
>Ga0194043_1000132_pt1 | contig 35380 bp, 29 predicted proteins | sample JunL4415m_MetaG_FD_161274 | JGI IMG/M metagenome (GOLD analysis project Ga0194043, IMG submission 161274) | Anoxic zone freshwater microbial communities from boreal shield lake in IISD Experimental Lakes Area, Ontario, Canada - Jun2016-L442-15m | ecosystem: Environmental > Aquatic > Freshwater >...
GCTCAACGGCCGCCCACGCGAAACCCTCGGCTGGCGCAAACCCCGCGAGGCGCTCAACGACCTCCTGCTAACGTCGAACACCTAATCCGTGTTGCGACCACCGCATGAAACCGCCAGCCCCTTGCGACGCGCCGCGCTGCAGTCGACGCTCAGTCGCAGATCCACGGCGCCTCGGCTGCGGGGCTCGCGCGCTCACTCCTCGCCTAGTCGCAGACCGCCCCCTTGGAGGCCGACCCCACCAGTTTCGCGTACTTGGCCAGCACCCCACGGCTGTAGCGGGGCGGTAACGGGACGAACGCGGCGCGGCGGCGCTCAAGTTCGTCCTCGGACACCAGCAGGTCCAGCCGGCGAGCCGGGATATCGATCCGGACCCGGTCGCCGTCCTGGACCATCCCGATCGGCCCGCCATCCACGGCCTCGGGCGACACATGCCCGACACACAGACCGGTCGTGCCGCCGGAGAACCTGCCATCGGTCACGAGGAGCACGTCCTTGCCCAGACCGGCGCCCTTGATCATGCCGGTGATCGCCAGCATCTCCCGCATGCCGGGGCCGCCCTTGGGTCCCTCGTAGCGGATCACGACGACGTCGCCGGCCTGGATGGTGCCGTCCTCGAGTGCGGCCATCGACGCCTCCTCCCGCTCGAATACGCGGGCGACGCCCTCGAACACCTCGACGGGGACGCCGGCCACCTTGACCACCGCTCCCTCTGGGGCCATGGAGCCGGCGAGAATCGTGATCCCGCCGTTGGGGGCGAGCGCCCGGTTGATGGGCAGCAGCACCTTGCCGTCAGGCTCGGGCGGGTTCACGTCGGCGAGGTTCTCCGCGACTGTCTTGCCGGTCACCGTCAGGCAGTCGCCGTGCAGGAGGCCCTCGTCGAGCAGCACCTTCATGACGACCGGCACTCCCCCGACCCGGTCGACGTCGAACATTACGTACTCGCCGAACGGCTTGAGGTCCGCAAGCAGCGGCACCTTCGAGCCGATGCGGTGGAAGTCGTCCATGCCTAGCTCGAAGCCGCACTCGTGGGCGATCGCCGGCAGGTGGAGGACGGAGTTGGTCGAGCCGCCCAGTGCCATGACGATGGCGATCGCGTTCTCGAGCGACTGCTTGGTGATGATGTCGCGAGTCGTGATGCCCTGACGGACGAGCTCGACCACCGCCTGCCCGGCCTGCCGACCCAGGAGGTCTCGGCGGCTGTCGACGGCCGGCGGCGCGCTGGATCCCGGCAATGCGATGCCCATCGCCTCAGCCGCGCTGGCCATCGTGTTCGCCGTGTACATGCCCCCGCATGTGCCCGCGCTGGGGCACACCGCCCGCTCGATCGTGTCGAGGTCCTCGTCGGACATCAGTCCTCGCGCGTTCGCACCCACCGCCTCGAATGCCGTGACGATGTTGACGGTCTGCTCGGAGCCGTCGGCCAGCCGCACGTGTCCGGGAAGCAGCGAGCCCGCGTACATGAGGACGCTGGCGACGTCGATGCGCCCGGCGGCCATGATCATGGCCGGGATGCTCTTGTCGCAGCCGGCGAGCGTCACCATGCCGTCGAGCCGCTCGGCCTGCATGACGGTCTCGATGGAGTCGGCGATGACCTCGCGGCTGACCAGCGAGAAGTGCATGCCCTCATGACCCATCGAGATCACATCGGAAACGGTGATGGTGCCGAACTCCATCGGGAAGCCCCCGGCCGCGTGGACGCCCTGGGCCACCGCATCGCAGACCCCGCGCAGCGACATGTTGCAGGGGGTGATCGTGTTGTAGGACGACGCGATGCCGATCTGCGTGCGGCCCCAGTCATCGTCACCCATGCCCAGCGCCCGCAGCATCCCCCTTGCCGGTGCCCGGTCTCGTCCGTCGGTAACCTCGAAACTGCGCGGCTTCATGTTCACGTTCTGACCCTAGGATCGAAAGCAACTCAAAGGCAGCGAAAGGCTCATGACATGACCTTCTCGACTCTCGTGACCACGCAGGAGCTGGCCGCCCACCTCGACGATCCGGCCTGGGTGGTGCTGGACGCCCGCTTCACCCTCGACGACGAGGCCTGGGGCTCGCGCGCCTATACCGAAGGCCACATCCCGGGAGCGCTCCGCGCCGACCTCGCCACCGACATGGCCGGGCCGATCATCGAAGGGGTCACCGGCCGACGGCCCTTCCCCGAGCCGGCCGACTTCGCCGCCCGCGTGTCCGCCTGGGGCGTCGGGCCGGGCACTCAGGTGGTCGTCTACGACGCGGACAACGGGCTGATGGCCGCCTCGCGGCTGTGGTTCATGCTCACGTGGGTCGGACACGAAGCCGTCGCCGTCCTCGATGGCGGCTTCGGACGCTGGACAAGTGAAGGCCGCCCGCTGACGGCCGGCACCGAGACCCGCGACCCAGCCGAATTCACGCTGTCGCTGCGACCGGAGATGCTCGCCTTCGTCGACGAGGTCGATGACGTCCGGCGGGACCCGGCCTACCGGGTGTTCGACTCGCGGGGGGCCGAGGGCTACCACGGGCTCGGCCACTACAACGATCCCGTGCGCGGCCACATCGCCGGCGCCGGGCTCGCGGACCGTGCGGAGACGATTGCCGACGGCGGCGGCCTGCGCGACCAGTCAGAGCTCCGCGCCCACTACGAGACACTGATCGGCGACACCCCGCCCGCCAACGTGATCTTCTATTGCGGTTCGGGCGTCACCGCGGCGCAGAACGTCCTCGCGATGACCTATGCCGGGCTGCCGGGCTCGCGCATGTACGTCGGCTCGTGGAGCGAGTGGATCATCGACCCGTCGAGGGAGCACGAACTGTGAAGAATCCCTACCGGTTCGCCCTGATCGGCTGCGGCTTCTTCGCGCAGAACCACCTGCACGCCTGGGCCGAGATCCCCGAGGTCGAGCTCGTCGCCGTCTGCGATGTGGATCCCGACCGGGCAGCAGCGGCCGCCGCGACGTTCGGGGGCACCGCCTACACCGACGCGGCCGATCTCCTCGCGACCGAGCAGCTCGACTTCGTCGACATCGCCACCACCGCGCCCACGCATCGCATGATGGTCGAGTTGGCGGCCGAGCACGGGGTGGCAGCAATCTGCCAGAAGCCGTTGGCCTGGGAGATGGCCGATGCGAAGGGGATGGTGCAGGCCATGGCGGACCGCGGCCTGCCGTTCATGGTCCACGAGAACTTCCGCTTCCAGCATCCGATGCGGCGCATCAAGGCACTGCTGGAGGAAGGCGCGATCGGACGGCCGTTCTTCGGGCGGATCTCGTTCCGCACCGACTTCGACGTGTACTCCAACCAGCCGTGGCTGGTCGACAACCCGCGCATGATCATCATCGACGTCGCCGTCCACCTCTTCGACCTGGCCCGCTGCTTCATGGGCGAGCCGGAGGCCCTGTTCACCGAGGCCATCCGGGTGAACCCGAGGATTGCCGGCGAGGATGTGGCCACGGTCCTCATGCGGATGAAGGACGGGACCTGCATCGTCGACGCCAGCTACGGGACACGGTCCGATCACAGCACCTACCCGCAGACGTTCGTCGTGCTGGAGGGCACGGAAGGCTCACTGACCCTCGGCCCGGACTACCACCTCCAGGTCGTCAGTCGCGGCACCGTCGTCGACGAGGACCTCGTGATCCCGCCCCATGACTGGTCCTCGGAGCCATGGAACGCGATCCAGGACAGCGTCCACACGATCCAGCGCCACTGGGTCACCTGCCTCGACGCCGGACTGACGCCGGAGACTTCAGGCATCGACACGTTGAAACTGCTCGACATCACGCTGGGCGCCTACGAGTCCGCCGACACCGGTCGGCAATACGCGGTAGGGAGTCTGTCCTGAACCCCATCGCCTGGTACGGAAGCAGCACCCCGCCGCCCGACCGCGTCGCCCTGCGCTCTGGGCCGGTCACGTTGGCCTATGACAACGGCGACCTCCGCGACCTCATGGTCGGCGACGTCGAGGTCATCCGGCGCATCTACATGGTCTTCCAGGACCGCAACTGGACCGCGCGCCCGTGGGTGATCTCCAATGAACGCATCTTCGCTGGCAAGGAGAAGTTTGAGATCACGTTCGACGCCCACGGCACCTTCGATGCAGAGCCCTTCCACTTCGAGGCGATCCTCTCCGGCGACGACGAGGGCACGATCACGTACGAGATCGACGGCCAGACCGAAGCACCCTTCATCCGCAACCGCCTCGGGCTGTGCGTCCTGCATCCCATGACTGCGGCCGGCAGCGCGTGCGTCATCGAGTCGGTGACCGGAGACACGATCGAGTCCGCGTTCCCCCTCGACATCTGTTCGAACCAGCCGTTCCTTGACATTCGCGCGATCACCCACGAATTCATGCCGGGCGCCTGGGCCTCGACACGACTCGCCGGCGAAACGTTCGAGATGGAGGACCATCGCAACTGGTCCGATGCCTCGTTCAAGACTTACTGCACTCCCATCAGCCTGCCGTTCCCGGTGGAGGTCCAGCCCGGCGACTCGATCTGGCAGGGTGTCACGGTCGCGGTCGACATCGAGGACGTCGCTCTCCCCGCCGCTCCAGTTGCACCGGTCATCTCGGTGCGCGCCGACGCCGCTGTCTCGCTGCTCCCCCGGATCGGGTTGCAGCTGCCGACCGACGAGCCAGCGTGGTCGGACGACATCGGGTCGCTGCTGCGTGACCTGGCCCTCGCTCACCTTCGCCTGGACGTTCTTGCGGCCGATCCGAACGCACCGCGAATCGTCGCGGAGGGTGCGGCCCGCGCGGCCTCGATCGGCGCCAAACTCGTGGTCGCACTCTTCGTGGACGATGCGGCCGACCTGTCGGCCCTCGCAAGCGAGGTGGCCGCCGACGACGTCGACACGTGGCTCGTCTTCGATGTGAACGAGAAGGTGGCCGGCGCTGAACTGACGGCGGCCGCCCGATCAGCCTTAGGCCCGGACGCGCGCATCGGCGGCGGCACCAACCTCTACTTCACCGAGCTCAACCGACAGCGTCCCGCGACATCGGCGCTGGACGTGGTGGCGTTCTCCCTCAATCCACAGGTGCATGCCGCCGACAACCAGACGATCGTCCAGAACCTCCCGACGCAGGCTGACGTGGCACGTAATGCCGCCCGGCTGGCCGGCGGCGCGGCGATCCACGTCGGGCCGGTGACGCTGCGCCCCCGATTCAATCCGAACGCGACCGAGCCGGACCTCGACCACAGCAACACGGCGCTTCCTGCGAACGTCGATGCCCGTCAGCTGTCGCGGCTCGGCGCCAACTGGACGGTCGGCTCGGTGAAGTACCTCGCGGAGGCAGGCACGGTCGATTCGATCACCTACTTCGAGACCACCGGATGGCGCGGTGTGATCGAGCGCGAGGCAGGCTCACCGCAGCCGGCCGACTTCCCCTCCTCCCCGGGCAAGCCGTTCCCGGTGCATGGCGCACTCGCAGCATTGCGAGGCTTCGACTCGGTGCGCACGATCACGTCGAATCTGCCGCAACTCGTCGATGGGCTACTTCTGGAGAACGCCGCCGGCGAGATGCGCCTCATGGTCGTCAACTTCTCCGACCAGCCGCAGACGGTGCGCATCGAAGGACTGGCCGGCTTCCCCACGCAGGTCGACGTCGAACCCTTCGGGCTCGAGGTCATCGACAACCGAAGGGCATGAGCATGACCGGAATCGATCGCTTCTCACTCGCAGGCAAGAACGTCCTGCTGACCGGCTCCGGTGGCGCGATCGGCTCCCTGATCGCCGTGGAGGTGGCGGCTTCGGGTGCTCGCGTCGCCCTGCAGGACCTGACAGAGGAGAAGGTGGCAGCGCCGGCTGGGATCATCAACGAGGCCGGCGGCGAGGCGTTCACACTCGCCGCGGACCTGTCCGATGCCGCGAGCTGCGCGAGCGTGCTGTCGCGCGCCGCAGACCTGCTGGGCGGGCTGGATGTCCTGATCAACTGCGCCGGCATCAACAGGCGCAAGCCCATCGACGACGTGACCATCGAGGACTTCGATGCAATCGTCGCCGTCAACATGCGGGCGGTGTTCTTCCTCAGCCAGGCCGCGCACCCTTTCCTGGCCGCGCGCGGCGGCGGAGCCATCGTCAACCTCAGCTCGCTCAGTGCTCGGCACTCGTACCGCACCATCTCGGTGTACGGCGCGACGAAGGCCGCGGTCACCGGCATGACGCGGTCGTTCGCGCGCGAGTGGGCGGTCGACGGCATCCGCGTCAACTGCGTCGAGCCGGCCGTCGTGCAGACGGAGTTCACCAAGCCGCTGTGGGACGACCCCGACCGAAGCCGGTGGTTCGCCGAGCACTCGCCCCTGGGGCGACTGGCCCAGCCGGACGAGATCGTCGGCGCGGTGATCTTCCTCGCCAGCGATGCGTCCAGCTACATCACCGGACAGGCCATCGTCATCGACGGAGGGATCACCAGCGGCGCCGACTGGGACGCCTGGCAGGGCAGCTAGATGGCGCCGCCCTGCGCCAGCGCGAGGGCCCGAGCCCGGGCGGCGTAGTCCTGGGCATGCGACGCGTGGGCAGCGACGTGCGCCGTTGCTGCGGCATGGCCCGCAGCCCTCGCCGCCATCGTCCCGGCGTCGTCACCGCAGTCGCGGGCGGCGGCATGCGCTGCCAGCGCCGCACTGCGAGCCGCTCCGACCGAGATCTCACCGCGCGCCCATGCCCGCCCGGCCTCAATGGCCAGCCGCGGCCGGTCATCACCTGGCGATGCCTCCTCGAACAGCCCGAGCACCTGCTCGGCGGCGTCGCACGCAGGGCCGATCACGGCAAGGCGATCGGCCGGGTCCGTCGTCATGACCGCAGTCGAGAGTCCATGGATCCGGGTCTTGCAGGACGCGAACCTCGCCTAGTCACAGGTTCCCCGCTCCTCGGCTCCGGGGCTCACTGCGCTCACTCCTCGCCTAGTCACAGGTTCCCCGCTCCTCGGCTCCGGGGCTCACTGCGCTCACTCCTCGCCTAGTCACAGGTTCCCCGCTCCTCGGCTCCGGGGCTCACTGCGCTCACTCCTCGCCTAGTCACAGACCGCTCCCTTCGACGCCGAGCCCACCAGCCGCGCGTACTTGTGCAGCACCCCGCGCGTGAAGCGCGGCGGCAACGGCGTGAACTCCTCACGACGGCGCACGAGCTCCTCCGCGTCGACGATCAGGTCAAGCGAACGAGCCTTGAGGTCAATCCGGATCGTGTCGCCCTCCTGCACCAGGCCGATGGGTCCTCCATCGACAGCCTCCGGCGCGACGTGGCCCACGCACAGGCCGGTCGTCCCGCCCGAGAAGCGGCCGTCGGTGATCAGCAGGACGTCCTTGCCCAATCCGGCGCCCTTGATGGCACCGGTGATCATCAGCATCTCGCGCATTCCCGGACCGCCCTTGGGCCCCTCGTAGCGAATGATGACGACGTCGCCCTTCTGGATCGTTCCGTCCTCCAGCGCTGCCATCGCCGACTGCTCGCGCTCGAAGACCCGAGCCTTCCCCTCGAACACGTCGACGGGGACACCGGCGTTCTTCACCACAGCACCCTCAGGGGCCAACGACCCGCCGAGAATCGTGATCCCGCCGTGCGTGTCGAGCGGAGTCTTCGACGCCCGCAGGATCTCTCCGTCAGGGTCCGGTGGGTTGATGTCCGCGATGTTCTCCGCCAGCGTCCGACCCGTGACGGTGAGGCAGTCGCCGTGCAGGAGTCCGGCATCCAGCAGCGCGCGCATGACCACCGGCACGCCACCGACCCGGTCCACATCGCTCATGACGAATCGGCCGAACGGCTTCACGTCAGCCAGGAGAGGCACCTTCGAGCCGATGCGGTGGAAGTCGTGCATCTCGAGTTCGACCTCGGCCTCATGGGCGATCGCCAGCAGGTGCAGGACGGCGTTGGTGGACCCACCGAACGCCATGACGATTGCGATGGCGTTCTCAAGCGACTGCTTGGTGATGATGTCGCGGGTCGTGATGCCCTGACGGATCAGTTCCACCACGGCCTGCCCCGAAGCGCGGGAGAAACCGTCGCGTCGGCGGTCGACGGCGGGCGGCGCGGCCGATCCCGGGAGCGACATGCCCATGGCCTCGGCAGCACTCGCCATGGTGTTCGCGGTGTACATGCCGCCGCAGGCACCCTCGCCCGGGCAGATGGCCTTCTCGATGGCGTCAACATCCTCGCGCGACATGAGCCCGCGAGCGCAGGCGCCGACGGCCTCGAAGGCGTCGATGATCGTGACGTCCTTCTCCGTGCCGTCGGACAGCTTGACGTGCCCGGGCAGGATCGAGCCCGCGTAGACGAAGACCGACGCCACGTCGATGCGCGCAGCGGCCATCAGCATTCCAGGCAGCGACTTGTCGCAGCCGGCGAACGTGACCATGCCGTCGAGCCGCTCGCCCTCCATGACCGCCTCGACGGAGTCCGCGATGATCTCGCGCGAGACCAGGGAGAAGTGCATGCCCTCGTGTCCCATGGAGATGCCGTCGGAGACCGAGATCGTGCCGAACTGGAGTGGGTACCCGCCGGCCGCGTGCACGCCCTCCTTGGCCGAACGCGCCAGCCGCTCGAGGGACAGGTTGCACGGGGTGATCTCGTTCCAGCTGGACGCGATGCCGATCTGCGGCTTCGGGAAGTCCTCGGTCGTCATGCCGACAGCACGCAGCATCCCGCGTGCAGCGGCCCGCTCCAGGCCCTCGGTGACGTCCTTGCTGCGTGGCTTCATGTCGGTCATGGGCCAACCCTAGGGCAGCGTCAGCTGGCGGGACCCGCCACGACGTGTCCCATCGGCTGCCCTGCCAGCCAGCGCTGGACCTGCCGCTCGACCAGCCGCCGGGCGCGGGGCAGGAAGGCCGACGAATTGCCTCCCACGTGCGGGCTCACGAGGACCCCCGGCGTGGTCCAGAGCAGGTGATCCTGCGGGAGCGGCTCAGGATCGGTCACGTCCAGTGCGGCCCGAATGCGGCCGTGGGCGCAGTGCGCGACGAGCGCATCCGTGTCGACGACGCCACCGCGGGCCACATTGACCAGCAGCGCCCCTGCCTTCATCCGTCTGAGGAACACGTCGTCGACCATGCCAGTCGTGTCCGGGCCCAGTGGCACGGCAAGGATGACGATGTCGGCACCTGGCAGGAGGCTGTCGAGCTCATCACGGCCGTGAACGCCCTCGCGGGACGTGCGACCCACCACCACCACGTCGACCTCGAAGGGCACCAGCCGCCGGCGAATCGACTCGCCCACGCCACCTGCACCGATGATGACGACCCGCGAATCCGCGAGAGCCGGCCGACGACCACGCAGCCACTCTCCCTGCGGCATCGCCCGCGCGAAGTCGTCGATCCCGCGCAACGAGGCGAGGATCAGCCCCACCGCGAGCTCGGACGTGCTGGCATCGTGCACACCAGCCGCATTACACAGAACCGCGCTGGCGGGCAGGTACGGCACCGCGGATTCATAGCCGGCAGTCAGGAGCTGCATGACCTGCAGTCGCGGCATCCGCTGCGCGGCCTCGAACACCGACAGCGGTCCCATGTAGGTCGGGACGTAGAAGCCGACGTCAGCGAAGGACTGGCCTTCAGGCCCGGCGTCAAAAGTCAGCAGGTTCGGGCGGGCGGCCAGGCCCAGTTCGCGCGGGGCGAGGACCTTGCGTCCAGGGTCGACGGGCATGGCGCCATTGTTCACCCCGACGTCCGATCAGCCCTTCACCGATCCCTGCGTGAGTCCCTCCACGATCCGCTTGTTGAAGACGACGTAGATGATGATCAGCGGCAGCGTGACCATCGTCAGGGCGGCGAACAGCATGCGGTAGTCGGTCGCGTAGCGGCTGGAGAAGGCCAGCAGTCCGGTCGGGATGGTCTTGAGGGATTCGTCCTGCACGTAGAGAAGGGCGAGCAGGAACTCGTTCCATGCCGCCAGCGCCGTCAAGATCCCTACCGTCACGAGGGCCGGCCGCATCAGCGGCACCATGATCAGCCGGTAGACGGTCAGGTCCGAAGCTCCGTCGATCCGCGCCGCCTCGAACAGCTCCTTGGGCATCGTGTCCACATAGGTCTTGATGAGCCAGATCGCCAGCGGGATGCCTATCGCCGTATAGGGAACTATCAGGGCCAGCCGCGTGTCCTTCAGGTGCACGAGCTCGAAGAGCTGGTTCTGCGCGATGAAGTACGCCTGGATCGGCAGGAGGAGGCCGACCACCATGCCGATCAGGATGAACCGCGAGCCGGGGAACACCAGCCGACTCAGGGCGAAGCCGGCCATCGAGGAGACCAGCAGGACGAGCGTGGTCGACACGGCGGTGACGATGATGCTGTTGATCGCGTACTGGCCGATGCCGCCTATCGCCCATGCATCACGGAAGACTGAGAAGTCGAGAGTCGTCGGGAGCGACAGCGGCGACAGGCTGATGGAGCCGTTGTCCTTGAACGCGCTCATGGCCATCCACAGCAGCGGCAGCAGGCACAAGATCGCGTAGACCGCGACTGCTCCGTGCGTGACGAGCCTCACCGACGACTTCATCAGTACTCCACATCGGCGGGGTGACGCCGCTGGTAGTACCAAAAGCCGCCGGCGATGATCAGCCCGACGATCGTCACGAGCACCGAGAGGGACGCGCCGTAGCCGATCTCCCCGTCGCGGAAGACCGACTTGACCATGTACGTCGTCGGCACCTCAGTGGTGTTGTACGGACCGCCGTTGGTCATGACGTAGAACAGGTCGAAGCCCTGCAGTCCGCCGGTCACGCACAGCAGGACGGCCAGCAGGACGACCTGACGGATCATCGGCACCTTGATCCGCCAGAAGATCTTGACCTCGCCGGCGCCGTCGAGGCGCGCCGATTCGACCACGTCGGGGGGCAGGCGCGTGAGCGCGGCCAGGAAGATCGCCATGAAGAACCCGGCGAAGACCCAGCCGGAGACGACGCAGATCGAAAGAAGAGCCGTCCGGGGGTCGCCGAGCCATACGAACGACACGTCCTGGAAGCCGATTCGCTTCAGGACCGCGTTGAGGATGCCTACGTCGGGATTGAAGATGGTGCGCCACAGGACTGCGACCACGACCATCGGGAGCATCACCGGGATGAAGAGCGCGACCCGGTAGAAGCCGGTCCACTTGTGGGCGGCGATGAAGCCGGCAAGGACAAGGCCGAGCAGGACCTCCAGCACGAGGGTCGCTGCGATGTAGATCGCCACGTGCCCGAACGTGGACATGAAGACTGCGTCCTTGAACGCCCGCAGATAGTTGTCGAGCCCGGCCCACTCCGGCGTCCCGAAGCCGTTCCACCGCGTGAACGACAGCCCGATCGTGCCGACGAAAGGCACGAGGACCGCGAACGCGTAGATGAGGAGCGCTGGCAGGACGAGGACGAGGACACCGGTACGGGAGGTGGGCTTCACGCCACACCCTTCCGCAGTCGGTGTCCTCGATCCCTCGCCACGCCGACTACTTCGTCTGGACCTTCGCCTGCGCCTCGTCAAGGGCCTCCTGCGGGGTCTTGACCCCGTCGAGGACCTGGGAGGTCGCGGTGTTCAGCGCGTCGGCCAGCTTGAGGTCGTAGCCCGTGTCCGGCGGAGCCACGATCGGGGCACCCGAGCCGAGCAGGTCGACCATCGACTGCGTCAGCTCGTCCGGCTTGGTGTCGGCATTGCCCTTCGCCACCGGCGTGAAGCCGGCATCGACCCACTTCTGGACCATGTCGGGTGTGAAGGCATCCTTGAGGAACTCGGCGGCCTTGTCCTGCTTCTCGCTCTTGGCGTTGATGATGTAGCCGGTCGTGACGCCCATGATGCTCTTCTGGTCGCCCGCGCCGCCGTCGATGGCCGGCTGGTTGAACCAGCCCATCTGGAACTTCGGCGCCTGCTCCTGCTGGATGCCGACGATCCAGGAGCCGATCGGGAGCATGGCCGCCTTGCCGTCGAAGAACAGTGCGTAGCCCTCGTTGTCGGAGATGGTGTTGGCGCTGGCGTTGACGTAGCCGTTCTTCTGGAGCTCCTGGACGTTGCCGAGCGCCTTGACGAACTCAGGCGAGTTGAGCGGCTTCTTCTGGCTCATTACCTCGTCGTACAGCTGCTCTCCAGCAACGCGCGAGATGATGTGACCGACCCAGTTGCCGGCGACCCAAAGGTCCTTGTTCCCCATGGCGAACGGGGTGAGGCCGGCAGCCTTCAGCTTCGCGCTGGCAGCCATGAGCTCAGCCCAGGTCGTCGGAATCGCGATGCCCTGCTTGTCGAAGATCTCCTTGTTGTACCAGATCACGTTCGTCACGTCGGACGTGAACGGAACCATGTAGACCTTGCCGTCGATGGTCGTCGTGGCGAAGGCACCGGCCGGGAACTCGGTGTCGAGCCCGGAGGTCTTGATCAGGTTCGTGATGTCGGCGGCGTAGCCGTCCTTGACCTTGTTCGCCAGACGTGCGCCCGCCCACTCGAAGTAGACGTCGGGGGCGTTGCCGCTCGTCAGGAGATTCTGCAGGCCGACGGTCTCGTACAAGTCGTCATTCTGCACCTGGAACTCGACGTTCCAGCCGGGGTTGTCCTTCTTGAACTGGGCTGCAGCCGCGTCCCAGACCTTCTGTCCGTCCGACCCGTTGGAGCCGAATGCCACGCGAAGCGTGTTGTCGGAGGCACTGCTCGATCCGCCGCAGGCGGCCAGCAGGAGTGCCGACACGGCCACAGCCGCACCGACGAACGCTGCGCGTCGGCGTGAGTTCGCTGATCTCATTGCTTCCCTCTTCTCTGTGACTTCATCGACTGGCCACCCACTCGAATTCTTCGATCATCTCCGCCAGGGTCATCTCCAGGCCGTCGCCGAACATCCGATAGCGATTGTCCTGCAGACGTTCGTAGACGGCCCGGAGTTCCGCGATCGCGTCGGGACTGGTGTCCGGCATCCCGTCGACCCGGTCGCGTGCTGCCGCGGCCCTGAGGGCCCGTGCCATGGCGGCGAGCGCTTCCCCGCCGAGGCGGTACTTGTCGACCCACGGCGCGATGTCGCGCTGGAGGTCGGGGACGGAGAACCCAGGTGAGGCCAGCCGGTGAGCCGCACTGGCGATCTGGCTGCTCACCTCATTGAGGATCGACACGGCTCCCTCGAGATCGCCAGTGCGCCAGGCGAATGCGGCTGCGTAGAGCAGTTCGCCTGTCTCCGGCATCGCATCGTCATTCAGGCACGAGTCCTGCGTGCAGCGACCGAAGTGGACGAAGGCCGCGCGGTCGCCCGGCTCGGCGATGAGTTCGGCCACGGCGCGCAGCCACGATGCGTCCGGCTCGTAGCCGACCGGATCGCAAAGGTATTCGGCAACGGTGAACAACGGGATCTGCGATGCGGTGAACAACGGCATCGGATTGGCGAGCAGGCCCATGGCGTGATCAGCGAGGTCAGGATCGCGCCCGCGCAGCGGACCGATGTGCAGTTCGTGGGTCATGGCGACGTCGTTGACCGGGTAGTTGTCCCAGTAGAGCGGACGGTGCGCAGTCATCTCGTCGAAGACGATCGCGTCCGGGGTCGCGATCGTCTCGGAGCAGATCTGGCGACCGGTCCACATGAGGTCGATGTCTCTGTCGAGCCCCGATCCGAGCCGCACCACGTAGTCCTCCCGTCCGGTGCCCCGGTACACCATGGGGCAGACGGCGATCGAGATCTGGGGGTCGATCCCACGGACGCCAGCCGCGAATCGCCGCAGCAGGTCGAGGTGAGCCTCGACGAGGTCGGTATACGCCACCACGTCTGCAGGATGCTGTAGGAGCGGGGGAATGTCATCGAGGAGCAGCGCAACGCGCCGGACGCCCACCGCATGCAGCTGCTGCACGCGGTGCACCAGGGCCGCGCAGTGGTCGACGTCCGAGTAGCAGATGGTCAGGCCCGGTCCCAGCGCGACCGCGATCTCTATCCCTGCATCCTCGCCGTCGGCGACAAGTTCGGCCAGCGCTTCGAGCTGCGCCGCCGAGAAGGGGTCCTGCCAGCGGATCCGGTGCCACGGATCGTCCTTCGGTGCCACGAGGTAGGTCGTCATCCCCCATCGGCCGAGGCTGGCGATCATGCGCCGGCGCTGGTCGTGGGTCCACGGCCGGCCGTAGAAGCCCTCGATGACGCCCCGCACTCCGAACGCCGTCACAGCGCACCGACCCGACCGCGGTACTTCTCGATCAGCACGGTGTTCCACTCGTCGCCACCCTTGATGTTGGCGCTGACGAACACCTCGGGCGTGCTGCCCATGGCGAGCAGTCGCTCCGCCGCTCGGATGGCCACCGCGTTGAGGATCGCGGCGCCTATGACCGTCGACGTCGGGCCCATCGGCGCTTCGAGCCCGCCGACTGTGACGGCCGCATCGCCGGGCACGCCGCGGTTGTCGAGCACGACGTCGGCAATGTGGAGCAACGGGAAGTCTCCTGCCCGGCCCCGGTCGGACGCTGCGTGCGCGCTGGACGTGAGGGCGACGACCGGCAGTCCCCTGCTCTTGGCGAACTCGGCCACCTCGACCGGCGCGCCGTTGCCACCGGAGTTCGAGATGACGATCAGCGCGTCCTGCGCGCGGAAGTCGTGACGTCGTCCAATCTCATCCAGGTGGCTGCCCGTCCGCTCATCGAGCGTGCTTTGCGACGCCGACACGTGGAGCATCAGGCTCTCGACCAGCACCGGATCGACCGCCGCCAGCCCGCCAGCACGGTAGAAGAGCTCAAGGGCGAGCAGGTGCGAGTGCCCTGTGCCGAACACGTGGACCAGCCCGCCCCCGGCGAGGGTCGAGGCCACGACATCGGCCGCTGCGTCTATCGGGCCGTCGAGATCGTCCGACTCGATCGTCGCAAGAAGCTCGACGAGGCGCCGAAGGTACGCGCGCGCTGCGTCGGGACGGGCCGTCACGACAGCGCCACGGGTCGATGGGCGATCGGGCTCCGTTGTGCGCCCAGGTGGACGCGATAGCGGTCGGCTCGGTACCAGCAGGTGGCCGTCATGATGCGGCGTCCGTGCTGATCGGCATCGACCATGGTGATCCGCATGCAAGCGGTGCCCGGCGGGACGTCGAGCTTGTCGGCTACGCCTTGGTTGGGGATGTCCACGGATATCTCTGCCTCCGCCGACACCACCTCGATCTGATACTTCGCGCGCAGTGCTCCGTACAGCGATCCTTGAAGGTCCGTGTCCGACAGGGCGAAGCCGCACCACGACGGAATCGTCACCGCCTCTACGCCGATCGGGTCACCGTCGCCAAGTCGGACTCGCGTGATCCGCACCGCGCGATCGCCCGGCTCCGATCGGAGCAGTCGCGCCGCTGATCTGCTCAAGGTCACCTCGCGCACGTCAACGATGCGGCTCGACGGCGTGATGCCGCGGGCCCTCATCTCGTCGGTGAAGGAGGCGAGCTGCAGCCTGGTCGACACCACTGGGCGCCGCACGAAGGTGCCAGCGCCCTGGCGGCGTTCGATGCGGCCCTCGGCCTCGAGTGCGTTCATGGCCCGACGGACGGTCATCCGCGCCACGCCGAGCCGGTCGGCCAGTGCCCGCTCGGGTGGGAGGCGGTCCCCCGCCGTGCCGACACTGACCATCGCCTCGATGGCCTGCCTCGTCTCCTGCTGCGTGCCCACTTCGCCTCCTGCGCCGTACGGTAGGCGGGCCGGTAAGCCCAATACGCGGAGTTACCCGATCAGGATGTAGACCAATCCTGTCCTATGGACGGCGATGAGGCTACCGAAATCCCTGCCAGCCGGACGAATTTCCCGTCCGTCACCCTCATGCGGAGTAGACCAATTCCCAAGTCGGCCACTCGTCTCGCGGTGTACCACCGCCCCGGGGCCCCCTCGTGGGCGATCATTCGGTCATGCACCTGCGTCGCGCATCCTGGGCGGACCGCGACGGCGCCTACGCCGTGGCCCTGGCCACCGGCGACTCCGGCGCCGACGCGTCGGGCCAGCTGCGGCACCCGGACCTGCTGGGCGAGGTGTTCGTCGGCCCGTACCTGGCGTACGCCCCCGAGCACGCGTTCGTCCTCGTCGACGACCATGACCTGCCGGTCGGCTACGTCCTCGGCGTCGTCGATACGCGTGCATTCGAGGCGACGCTCGAAGCGGACTGGTGGCCCGGGGCGGTGGAGAGGAGCACCGGGCTCGCGGACCCGACGCCGGTGGACCGCTGGCTCATCGCCCGGATCCGGACGCCCGTCGTCGCGCCCGATGACGTCGTGGCGCGCTTTCCGGCGCACGGCCACATCGACCTCACGCGGCCGGCGCAGGGGCAGGGCTGGGGCCGCAGGATGATGACCACGCTGATGGACTCCCTCGCTGAGGCCGGCGCCTCGGGGATGCACCTCGAGGTCGGCCTCGACAACGCCCGCGCGCTCGGGTTCTACGACCGTCTCGGCTTCACCCGCCAACAGGAGGTCGACGACGCCGTCTACCTTGGCCGACCGCTGCCCTGAATCACCCGCAGCGCGATGCTGCTACTCGGACACGCCCAGTCGCTCGAGCAGCAGCGCCCGCACCTTGGCCGCGTCGGCCTGGCCCCGGGTGGTCTTCATGACCGCGCCGACGATGGCGCCGGCCGCCTGCACCTTGCCGCCACGGATCTTGTCGGCGACGTCGGGCTGCTCGGCCAGTGCCTGGTCGATGGCGGCCAGCAGGGCAGAGTCGTCGCTGACGATCGCCAGGCCGCGTCCAGCGACGACCGCGTCGACGTCACCCTCGCCGTTCACGATGCCGTCGAATACCTGGCGTGCGAGCTTGTCGTTGAGGCTGCCATCGGCGACGAGGGCCTCGACTCGCTTGATCTGCCCCGGCGTGACGGGCAGGTCGACCAGCTCGATCTCGCGGTCGTTGGCGATGCGGGTGAGCTCACCTGTCCACCACTTTCGCGCCGCCGCGGGCTCGACGCCGTCGGCGATCGTCTGCTCGACGAGGTCGAGCGCGCCTGCGTTGACGATCGTGGACAGCTCGTGTTCGCTGATCCCCCACTCGGCCTGGAGGCGCGCACGCTTCGCCGACGGCATCTCGGGGAGGGTCAGCCGCAGTCGGTCGATCCACTCGATCGACGCCGCGACGGGGACGAGGTCCGGCTCAGGGAAGTACCGGTAGTCCTCGGCCTGCTCCTTGGAGCGGCCGGATGTCGAGCGGCCAGTGTCCTCATGGAAGTGCCGGGTCTCCTGGACGACACGTCCGCCCGAGGTGAGCACCGCGCCCTGTCGCTCGATCTCCGAGTGCACGGCGCGCTCGACCGAGCGCAGCGAGTTCACGTTCTTCGTCTCGCTGCGCGTGCCCCAGTCGGCGCCGGGACGGTTGAGCGACACGTTGACGTCGCAGCGCAGCGAGCCCTCCTCCATCCGCACGTCGGAGACTCCGAGCGCACGCATGAGGTTCCGCAGCTCCGTCACGTAGGCCTTGGCGACCTGCGGGGCAAGGTCCCCGGTGCCCACGATGGGCTTGGTGACGATCTCGATCAGTGGGATGCCGGCGCGGTTGTAGTCGACCAGGGAGTAGTCGGCGCCATGGATGCGTCCGGTGGCGCCGCCGGCGTGCGTGAGCTTGCCGGTGTCCTCCTCCATGTGGACGCGCTCGATCTCGACGCGGAACTGCTTCGGGCCGTCGTCGGTGTCGACCGTGACGTCGAGCCAGCCGTTGAAGCACAGCGGCTCGTCGTACTGGCTGATCTGGTAGTCCTTGGGCATGTCCGGGTAGAAGTAGTTCTTCCGGGCGAACCGGCACCACGGTGCGATCGAGCAGTTCAATGCCAGGCCCATGCGGATCGTCGACTCGATCGCCATGCGGTTGACCACCGGCATCGAGCCGGGCAGGCCCAGGCACACCGGGCACACCTGGGTATTCGGGTCGGCGCCGAAGGCTGTGGGACACGAGCAGAACATCTTCGAATTGGTGCCGAGCTCGACGTGCGTCTCAAGGCCGATCACTGGCTCGAACTGCGCCATGACGTCGGCGTAGTCCATCGTCTCGTGTGCGGTGCTGTGTGCGCTCACAGGTCCTGCACCTCCTCGATCAGCAGATGGCCCCACTTGTCGACCAGCGCTGCCTCGAGCGCGGAGCCCACCAGGTAGAGGCGGTCGTCGGCCATCGGCGGGGCCATGATCTGCAGCCCGACCGGCAGCCCGTCCTCGGGTGCAAGGCCGATGGGCAGTGACATTGCCGCATTGCCGGCGAGGTTCACCGGGATCGTGGCGATGTCGTTGAGGTACATGGCGATGGGATCGTCGACCTTGTCGCCGATCTTGAACGCTGTCGTCGGTGCCGTCGGCGAGATGAGCACGTCGACCTTCTCGAAGGCGGCGTTGAAGTCGCGGGTGATCAGCGTGCGGACCTTCTGCGCCTGCCCGTAGTACGCGTCGTAGTAGCCGCTGGACAGTGCGTACGTGCCGATCATGATGCGACGCTTCACCTCGGCGCCGAAGCCCGCCTCGCGAGTGAGTGCCATGACCTGCTCCACGGAGTTGTTGCCGTCGTCGCCGACCCGAAGGCCATAGCGCATGCCGTCGAACTTCGCGAGGTTGCTGGACGCCTCGGACGGCAGGATCAGGTAGTACGCCCCGAGTGCGTAGTCGAAGTGCGGGCACGAGACCTCGACGACCTCAGCGCCCAGCCCCGTGAGGATGGCCACCGCCTCATCGAACCGCTGCTGAACACCGGCCTGGTAGCCATCGCCCCGTAGTTCCTTGACCAGTCCGATGCGCAGCCCGCGCACGTCGCCCTTCCGGGCTGCAGCGACCACGTCGGGCACCGGCGCGTCGATCGACGTCGAGTCGTGGGGGTCGTGGCCGGCGATCACGGAGTGCAGGAGCGCGGTGTCGAGCACCGTACGCGCGCAGGGGCCGGCCTGGTCGAGGGATGACGCCAGGGCGACGAGCCCGAATCGCGAGACGCCGCCGTAGGTCGGCTTGACGCCGACGGTTCCCGTGACGGCGGCCGGCTGCCGGATCGAACCGCCGGTGTCCGTGCCGATGGCCAGAGGCGCCTCGAAGGCCGCCAGCGAAGCGGCCGAGCCGCCGCCGGAGCCGCCGGGGATGCGCTCGAGGTCCCACGGGTTGTGGGTCGGGCCGTAAGCGCTGTGCTCGGTCGACGAGCCCATCGCGAACTCGTCCATGTTGGTCTTGCCCAGGATCACGATGTCCGCAGCGCGCAGTCGCTGCACCACGGTCGAGTCATACGGCGGGCGCCATCCCTCGAGCACCCGCGATCCACAGGTGGTCGGCACGCCCTTCATCGTCAGCACGTCCTTGAGCGCGAGCGGCACTCCCGCCAGGGGGCTCAACGCCACGCCCCCCGCGCGCTTGGCGTCGACGGCGTCGGCCGCGGCTAGGGCTGCATCGGAGTCGACGTACAAGAAGGCGTGGACACGCTCGTCAACCTCGGCGATGCGATCCAAGTGAGCCTGGGTGACCTCCCGGGAGGACACCTCGCCCTCGGCGATCGCACGCGCGAGGACGGCGGCGTCCTGGTGCGTGAGGTCCCTTTCCAGATCTGAGTCAGTGATCGACATCGCTCACTCCTCGTCCAGGATGCGCGGGACGCGGAAGCGGTCGTCCTCCCACGCCGGGGCTCCGGCAGCCACGGTGTCGCGGTCGAGCCCGGGTCGCGCAATGTCCTCGCGGAAGACGTTCTCCATCGGGATCGGGTGCGATGTCGGGGGGATGTCGTCAGCAGCCACTTCGGAGACCCGCGCCACGGACTGCAGGATCACGTCCAGCTGCCCGGCGTAGTGGTCGAGCTCGTCCTCGGTCAGCTCGAGACGGGCCAGCCTGGCCAGGTGCTCGACGTCGGCACGGGTGATCGCTGTCATGCGCGTCATCCTATTGAGCCGCCGTTTCCGCCGAGAGGCAGGCAGTTGTCGTGAAACCGTGCCTCCGGAACTGATTACACGACCACTCCCTAGGGCTCGGCGGAAGGAGTCGAGGGTCAGGGAGCGAACGGGACGCCGTGGCCCGGGACCACCAAGGACGGCTCCAGCGCGAGGATGCGTTCGCGGGACGCCACCAGCACCGCCGGATCCGGTGCGTACGGGTCCTCCTGCGGTCCCGACTCGTCCCACCAGGCGTGCGTGCAGACCACCAGGCCGTCCGCCGTCCGCACGACCGTCGAGATGTCCTCAACGGTGTGGCCGGGCGTCCGGATGAGCCTGATGTCGTCAGCGAGGACCCGTCCCTCGGCATCGTCGTCGCGCCAGATGTCGCCCTGATAGACCGCCGCGAAGTCATGGAATCGGGCAGCCGGGAACAGCGCCGCGTTGAGTGTGTGGTCGATGTGCTGGTGGCTGAACACCACGTCGGTGATCTGCTCGGGGTCCAGTCCGAGCGCCCTGAGCGGATCGAGGATGAGCGCGGTCCGCGACACCAGTCCAGGATCGACGATGACGTGGGTGTCCCCCTGCGAGACCAACGTGACAGTCGAGCCGACGTGCAGGCCGGCCTCGCTCTCGGGGCCGACGTAGCCGTTGTGGAGGACGGTCAGGGATGCGCTCATGACGTCAGCATCACATGAGCGGCAGCCCGGTGTTCAGGAATTGTCGCTGCGCTTGCCGAGGGCCGCCTCGAGCCCTTCGCCGACAAGCGCAACGAAGCCTTCGAGTCCGACCACCGGGACACCGAGCTGCTCCGCCTTCTTCGCCTTGCTGCTCGGTTTGGCACCCGGGTCGCCCTGCACGAGGAGGTCGGTCGACATGGAGACCGACGACGCGACCTTGCCGCCAAGGTCAGTGACGGCAGTGGCCGCACTGTCGCGCGTGAAGCCCTCGAGTGCGCCGGTGATGACCACGGTTACTCCAGCAAGCGGCTGCGCGCCCGCATCGACAACCTGGTCCTCCATGCGCACGCCGCCGCGCCGCCACTTCTCGATGATCTCGCGGTGCCAGTCCACCTCGAACCAGTCGCGCACTGCCTCCGCGATGATCATGCCCACGCCGTCGGTCGCCGCGAGGTCCTCGATGGAGGCAGTCGCGATCTCATCGAGGGTCCGGAACTGGCGGGCCAGGCCCTGCGCAGCAGTGGGACCGACGTGCCGGATGGACAGGGCGACCAACACCCGCCAGAGCGGCTGCTGCCGCGCAGCGTCGAGATTTGCGAGCATGCCCTTGGCGTTCTCCGACAGCCGCGGGCCGGACTCACCCTTGCCCGGCTCGCGCGTGAAGAACGGGCGGCGCAGGAGATCGTCGGGCGTGAGCAGGAAGACGTCGCCCTCGTCGGCGACCAGGCCGCAGTCGAGGAGGGCGATCGCCGCCTTGTAGCCCATTCCCTCAATGTCGAGGGCACCGCGGGACGCGACGTGGAACAGCCGCTCGCGCATCTGCGCGGGGCACGCGCGGGCGTTGGGGCACCGCAGGTCCTTGTCGCCCTCCTTCTCCGGCCGAAGCTCGGTGCCGCACTCCGGGCAATGAGTCGGCATGACGAACGCGCGCTCGGAGCCGTCGCGGACATCCACGACTGGACCGAGCACCTCGGGAATCACGTCACCGGCCTTGCGCAGGAACACCATGTCGCCGATGAGCACGCCCTTGCGCTCGACCTCGTACGCGTTGTGCAGCGTCGCCATCGAGACGGTGGAACCGGCCACGCGGACCGGCTGCATCACTGCGAAGGGGGTGACCCGACCCGTCCGTCCGACGTTGACCTGGATGTCGAGCAGCCGCGTGCGCACAACCTCGGGCGGGTACTTGTATGCGATCGCCCAACGCGGGGCACGCGACGTCTCGCCCAGCCTGGCCTGCAATTCGAGGGAGTCGACCTTGATGACGACGCCGTCGATCTCGTGCTCGATGTCGTGTCGGTGGACGCCGTAGAAGGCGATGTACTCCAGCGCGCCATCGGCGGCCGAATGCACCTTGGCCCGAGCACTGACCGGAAGGCCAAGGTCGGCCAGCAGGGAATAGCCCTCGCTCTGTCGCGAGATGCTGACACCGTCGACGGCGCCGATTCCGTGCACAGTCAGTTGCAGGGCCCGTAGGCGGTTGAGCGCGCGCCCGAGCTCGGCCTCCATCCGCGCGATCTTCGAGTCGGAACGCGCACCGCCCTTCGACTCGGCACGGGCCGCGGCAAGCTCGCTCTCACGACGGTCGATGCGCTGCCGCAGGCCGCCGGCCGCAGCGTTGCGGGGATTGGCGAATGCGGCGAGGCCGAGGTCCTGCTGCTCGGCGTTGATCCGGTCGAACTCCGCCACCGGAAGGAACACCTCCCCGCGCACCTCGAGCAGCCGCGGTACCTCCTGGCCACTCGCCGACTCGAGGCGTGGCGGGACCGACGCGATGAACCGCGCGTTGTAGGTGACGTCCTCGCCGACCGTGCCGTCACCACGGGTGGCCAGGGTCGAAAGCCGGCCATCGACGTACACCGCATCGACTGCCAGCCCGTCGATCTTGAGCTCGCACAGCAGGTCCGGGATCTCCCCCAGTCCCTTCTCGACACGATCGAGCCACGCGCGCAGCTCATCCTCGTCGAAGGCGTTATCGAGCGAGTACAGCCGCTGCAAGTGGTGAACCGGGTCGAACATCTCGGCCTTCGAACCACCGACGGTCTGGGTCGGCGACTCCCCGCTCTGGAGCTCCGGCCACGACTCCTCCAGCACGACGAGCTCGCGGAACAACTCGTCGTACTCGGCATCGGACAGCGTGGGCGCGTCGGCCTGGTAGTACTCCGTGCGGGCCTGGTTGATCGCGTCGACGAGTTCCGCCCAGCGACCTCGAGCGGCCGCGGGCACGGAAGTCGGGCTGGTCACCGGATCATCCTGAGTCATCGGCGGCCTCCGCGCCGTCGGTCTGGTCCTGCCGCACAACTCGTCCTACGGCGGTGCAAGCCGCCAGCGCCGTGCGCACCCAAGCGGGCGACGCGCCGGCCATCCCGCACGATGGCGTGATGGCCACCTGGTCCAGCCACGTCGGATCCTCCAGGCCGAGTCGGTGCAGCAGCGCCCGGAGCGGAGCGCTCGCCTGAGCATCCCCCAGGGGTCCGACACCGGTGGACGGTACGCAGCCGGCGAGGATCCCCAGTCCCGCCTCGAAGGCGCGGCCGAGCGGATCGTCCAAGGTCCGCTCATTCTCCACGGGCACAAGGTCGAGGCTGACGAATGCCGCGCCACTGGTGCGCAGGAGGTCGACGGGGATGCCCGGATCGCAGCAGTGCACGCCCACGACAGCGTCGCCTCGTCCCTGGATGACCTGACGGAGCACGCGCTCGGCGTCCTGCCCGTCGACGGCACGGTACGTGGACAGTCCGCTCGCGGTACCGATCCGGCCCTCGAGCACGGCGGGGAGCGCCGGCTCGTCGAGCTGCACCACGACGGCGCTGGCCTTCGGAAGGCGACGGCGCACATCGGCCACGTGCACGTCGATCGCCTCCGCGAGCCCTTGGGCGATGTCCCGCACCGCCAGCTCGTCGCGCAGCGCGCGCTCCCCGGTGCGCAGTTCCAGCGCGGCCGCTAGCGTCCACGGCCCGACGACCTGCACCTTGACCGGGCCGGTGTAGCCCCGGGTCTGCTCCTCCAGCGCGTCGAGATCCTCGCCGAGCATCGACCACGCCTGCCGCATCTGCCGGCCCGGGGCCGAGGTGAGACGCCAGCCGGCGGGAGTGGTCTCGAGGGCGAAGTGCGTCGAGACCGCTGCCAGCATCCCGCCGGTGCGCCCGATCATGTCGGCACCCGGGCCGCGCGCGGGCAGCTCAGCGACGTGCACGAAGCCGCCGAGCTCGCCGACGACGATGCGTGCGGCCTCGATCGGCTCCGTGCCCGGTAGGGACCCGACGGACGTCGCAACGGCCGTCGACCACGGCATGGCCAGGACGGCGTCGGCGGTCATGCCCGCACCACCCGACGCGTGCGATCGACGGTCGCGGACCCAATCACGCGAGTGCCGTCGTAGATGACCACCGCCTGCCCCGGTGCCAGCCCGCGAACGGAGTCGGTGAGCTCGACAATCAGACAATCCTCGAGCAAGCGCGCGCGAGCGGCCATCGGCTCGCCATGGGCCCGAACCTGCGCGATGACGTCGACCGGGGCGGGGCCAATTGGCCGCCCGGCCCAGATCGGCCGAACCCCCTCGATCAGGTCGACGTCGAGCAGCGTGGGCGGACCCACGGTGACCGTGCGCGATTCCACGTCGACATCGACGACGTAGCGGGGCTGGCCGTCGGCTGCAGGCACGCGCAGGTTGAGTCCGCGTCGCTGTCCGATGGTGAACGCGAACGTCCCGTCATGCGCTGCGACGACCGCGCCCGACTCGGCATCGACGATGTCGCCGGGCTGCGAGCCCAATCGGCGATGGAGGAAGGCAGCGGTGTCGCCGTCCGGGATGAAGCAGATGTCGTGGCTGTCGGGCTTGCGCGCGACCAGCAGGCCGCGGCGCTGCGCCTCGTCCCGCACGTCCTCCTTGACGTCGGCGCCCAAGGGAAAGAGCGAATGCGCGAGCTGAGCTGCAGAGAGGACTCCCAGCACATACGACTGGTCCTTGGTGGCGTCCACTGCACGATGAAGTTCAGGGCCATCCGGGCCCACAACGACCTGGGCATAGTGGCCGGTGGCAACCGCGTCGAAGTCCATCGCCAACGCTCGGTCGAGCACGGCCGCGAACTTGATCTTCTCATTGCAGCGCAAGCAGGGGTTCGGCGTGCGGCCATGGCGGTATTCATCGAGGAAGTCATCGACGACGTCGTGGGTGAACTGCTCGGAGAGGTCCCAGACGTAGAACGGAATGCCCAGCATGTCGGCGACGCGGCGGGCGTCGCGGGCGTCGTCAAGAGTGCAGCAGCCCTTGCTCTTGCCTGAGGCGGCCGCCTTGCGCGAGAGCGCGAGATGGACACCGACGACGTCGTGTCCCGCGTCCACCATCCGAGCTGCGGCAACGGAGGAATCGACGCCGCCCGACATGGCGACAATGACGCGCATGTCAGCCGGCCTGCGACGCCAGCGAGCCGGCCCGGCGCGCTCGCGCCACTGCTCCGGGCAGAGCGGCGAGGACGGCATCGACATCGGTCATCGTCGACGACTCCCCGAAACTGAAGCGCAGGGAAGCTCTCGACAGCGCAGGATCGACTCCCATTGCCAAAAGCACGTGACTGGGCTCGGGGATTCCAGCCGTGCACGCTGATCCGGTTGAGCAGTCGACGCCGGCGGCGTCGAGAAGCATGAGCAGCAAGTCGCCCTCGCACCCCGGGAAGGATGCGTGCACGTTCCCCGGGAGACGATGATCCGATCCCTGCTCGAGATCGCCATTGATCCGCGCGTCCGGCACGAGTTCGAGGATCCCGGCGATGAGCGCGTCACGGAGGACGGTCAGTCGGGCGGCACGGTCGGCCTGAGTGGCGACAGCGTGCTCGACTGCAACGGCGAAGCCAGCGATGGCCGGTGCATCGACAGTGCCCGACCTCACCTCGCGCTCCTGGCCACCGCCATGGAGGACGGGCGTGATCTGGGTGCGGGGGTCGGCGATCAGCGCACCCACTCCGAACGGACCGCCGACCTTGTGGCTGCTGATCGTCACGGCGTCAGCGCCCAGGTCGCCAAGATCGATGGGCAGCATGCCGAGGGCCTGCACCGCATCGGTGTGGAACGGAACGCCCGCGTCGCGGCACAGGCGCGCGAGCTCGTGCACCGGCTGGACCGTCCCCACCTCGTTGTTCGCCCACATGATCGAGCACACGGCCACGGCATCACCGTCGACGAGTTGCTCGGAGACTTCGTCGAGCCGGACCCGCCCGAGGCCGTCCACTCCGATCCAGCGGACGTCAGCACCCTGACTTGACTCGAGCCACTCGATCGGGTCGAGGACGGCATGGTGCTCGATGGCGGAGGCGAGGATGCGCGTCGCGCCATGGCTCGCGCGTCGGGCCCAGAAGAGGCCCTTGAGCGCGAGGTTGTCTGCCTCTGTCCCACCTGAGGTGAACACCACTGCACTGGGGCGGGTGCGAAGGGCCTCGGCGATGCGCTCCCTGGACTCCTCGACGACGCGGCGCGCTGCACGCCCCTGCGCGTGCAGCGACGACGGATTGCCGACCTGCTCGGACTGCCTGAGCCATTCGACTCGGGCGGCCGGGAGCATCGGCGTCGTCGCCGCATGATCCACGTACGCCCTGTCGCTCACGATGGAATCGTAGTCAGGCGACACGATTAGGGCCCCGACCGCGCCGACCGAAGCTACTGGGCGCGCTTGCTGACCTCGTCAGTGAGCTGCGGGACGACCGTGAACAGGTCGCCCACTACACCGAAGTCGGCGAGCTCGAAGATCGGGGCTTCGGGATCCTTGTTCACCACCACGATGGTCTTCGAGGTCTGCATTCCGGCCCGGTGCTGGATGGCGCCGGAGATGCCGTTGGCGATGTAGAGCTGCGGGGAGACCGTCTTGCCGGTCTGGCCGACCTGGAACTGGTGCGGGTACCAGCCGGCGTCGGTGGCCGCGCGGGATGCGCCGACGGCCGCACCCAGGGCGTCCGCGAGGCCCTCGATGACGCTGAAGCCCTCAGCACCGCCGACACCGCGTCCGCCGGAGACAACGATCGCGGCCTCCGTCAGATCCGGTCGGCCGCCCTTGACGGCCTCAGTGCGTCCGGTGACCTTGGCCTTGGTCGCAGCCTCGGAGAGAGTGACGCTGACGTCGACGCGAGCCGGGGACGCCGGTGCCGGCTCAGGGGCGACCGAGTTGCCGCGGACCGTGATGATCGGCGTGCCCGTGATGACCTTCGAGTGGACGACCGTGGAGCCGCCGAAGACGCTCTGGGTCGCGACGAGGTCGGCCGAGATGCCGACGGCGTCGGTGATGACACCGCTGTCGACCTTGATCGCCAGCCGGCCGGCGATCTCCTTGCCCTCTGCACTCGAGGGGATCAGGACCGCTGACGGTGACTTCTCTGCGACCAACTGCGCGAGCAGTTCGGCCTTGGGCGCCACCGGATGGTTGGCGTACTGGTCTCCGTCCGCGACGTACACGGTCGCGGCGCCGAACTCACCGAGCACTGCAGCGGCGGCATCAGAGAAGCCGGGGCCGGCCCACACTGCCGACGGCGTGCCGAGCCCGCGAGCCAGCGTCAGCAGTTCGGTCGTGACCTTGCGCACCGTTCCGTCGACCTGATCGACCAGGACCAGAACCTCACCCATGACGTCTTCCTCTATCTCTCGTGGTCTATGCCGTCGGAACGGATCAGATGAACTTGTGCTCGGACAGGTAGTCGGCGATCTTCACGCCGCCGTCACCGGCATCGGTGACGACCGTGCCGGCGGCCTTCGGCGGGCGCGCGGCGAAGTCGGCGACAGTGGACCATGCCGCTGACAGGCCGAGCTTGGAGGCGTCGAGGCCGGCATCGGCGATCGACAGGGTCTCGACCGGCTTCTTCTTGGCGGCCATGATCCCCTTGAAGGACGGGTAGCGCGGCTCGTTGATCTTCTCTACGACACTGATGACGGCCGGCAAGGTGGCCTCGACGGTGTCGAATCCGGTCTCGGACACGCGATGCGTCACGACCGAGTCGCCGGAGATCTCGACCTTCTGTGCGAACGTTGCCTGCGCCCAGCCGAGCCGCTCGGCCACCATTGCCGGCACGACGCTCATGCGGGCGTCCGTCGACTCCGAGCCGAAGAGCACGAGGTCGAAGCCGCGGTCCTTGAGGATCTCGGCAAGCGCGTAGGAGGTCGCCAGTGCATCGGACCCGTGCAGGCCATCGTCGATCAGGTGAATGCCTGCCTCAGCGCCCATGCTCAGTGCCTTGCGCACCGTCTCGGCAGCCTTCACCGGACCCATGGTCACGACCGTGACGTCACCACCGTGCGCCTCGACCAGTTGCAGCGCCTCCTCGACGGCGTACTCGTCGATCTCGTTCATCACGCCCTCGGGACCCTCGCGATCCAGCGTGGAGTCACCCGCCTGAAGCGTCTTCTCTGCCCACGTGTCCGGCACCTGCTTCACGCACACCGCGATCTTCATGAAGGTGATCCTCCTGATGGTCATCCGAGTCGTAGTTACTCACGAGTAATATAGCCGGGCCTGCGCGAAACCCGCCACGCAAGGTCCCGGCTGAAGGCTAGCGACCGGAGAACTGCGCCTTTCCCGGGCCGTTCTCGATGAAGGACGCCATGCCAATCTTCTGATCGTCCGTCGCGAACAGCCCCGAGAACTCCAGCCGCTCGAGTTCCAGGCCCGTTGCCAGGTCGGTCTCGATCCCGCCGTCGATGGCCCGCTTCGCCGCGCGCATCGCCATCGCCGGGCCCTTGGCCAGCTTGCCGGCCAGCTCCATCGCCGTGGTGTAGACCTCCGCTGCTGGCACGACCGAGTTGACCAGCCCTATGGCGAGCGCCTCCTGCGCATCGACCATCCGACCGGTGAAGATGATCTCCTTTGCCCGCGATGGCCCCACCAGGCGCGGCAGCCGCTGCGTTCCGCCGGCGCCCGGGATGACACCGAGCCTGATCTCGGGCTGGCCCAGCTTCGCGTCATCCGCGGCGATCCGAAGGTCGCAGCACAGGGCAAGCTCGCAACCGCCACCCAGCGCATACCCGGTAACGGCCGCGATCGTGGGCTGCGGGATCCCGGCAACGGCATCGAAGGCCCCCTGCAGCGCCGCCGAGGCCATGGCCATGTCCTGATATGTCATATCGGCCATCTCCTTGATGTCCGCGCCGGCGGCGAACACCTGCGGACCGCCGTAGAGCACGACTGCTCCCACATCCGCGCGATCGGACAGTTCCAGCGCAGCGTCCCTGATCTCGCGCTGCACCTGCAAGGACAGTGGGTTCATGGGCGGGCGGTCCAGTCGAATCGTCGCAACCGCACCACTGACTTCGACCGACACGAACTGCGCCATCGCGCACCTCCTGGTTGCCGCAATGCCGGCGGATCGATCCGTCCCGGCTCGTGGTTCGCAGCGTAGTGGCGACCCGGTGGCCTCCCCGGCGCGCCTGTAGCGTGTGAGGGTGACAGGGAACGCCTCAACGGGCTGGGATCCGCTCGGCGTGACCCCGGACCGGCATGGCGGCGCGCATGTGGCCCTGTGGGCGCAAGGGGCCACGTCCGTGGATCTGTGCCTGTTCGACGAGGACGGCAACGAAAAGCGGATCCCGCTGACCGAGCGGATGTTCAACGTCTTCCATCGGCACGTCCATGACCTGCCCGCCGGTACCCGCTACGGCTTCCGTGTCGATGGTCCGTGGGATCCGGCGACCGGCCACCGATGGAACCCGAGCAAGCTGCTGCTCGACCCCTACGCCAAGGCAATCGACGGCCAGTTCACCCTCGACCCCTCCGTCTTCGGCCACGTCGGCGCGGACGACCTGACGATCAACCTCATGGACTCCTCGCCGTACGTGCCCCGAAGCATCGTCGTCGACGACCACTTCGACTGGGGCGACGACCGTCCGCCCGGCACCGCGTGGGGCGACACCGTCATCTACGAGACGCACGTACGCGGCATCACGAAATTGCATCCGTCGATCCCCGAGCACGAGCGCGGCACCTATGCAGGACTGACGCATCCCGCCGTGCTCGAGCACCTCACCACACTGGGCGTCACCGCGATCGAACTGCTGCCCGTGCACCACTTCGTCGACGAGACGCACCTGCTCGAACTCGGCCTGACGAACTACTGGGGCTACAACTCCATCGGCTACTTCGCGCCGCACGCTGCCTACTCGTCTACAGGCGCACGGGGCGGGCAGGTCTCCGAGTTCAAGCGCATGGTGAAGGCCATGCACGCAGCAGGGCTCGAGGTGATCCTCGACGTCGTCTACAACCACACGGCCGAAGGCAACCAGTTCGGCCCGACGCTGAGCTTCCGGGGCATCGACAACGACGACTACTACCACCTGCGCGAACGCGGTCGGTACTACGCGGACTACACCGGCTGCGGCAACACCCTCGATGTCTCGAAGCCGCACGTCCTGCAGTTGGTGATGGACTCGTTGCGCTACTGGGTGGAGGAGATGCACGTCGACGGCTTCCGCTTCGACCTTGCGTCCGCCCTGGCCCGCTCGTTCCACGACGTCAACATGCTGGGCAACTTCATGACGACGATCCAGCAGGATCCCGTCCTTCGCCGCGTGAAGCTCATCGCCGAACCGTGGGACGTCGGACCGGGCGGCTACCAGGTCGGCGAGTTCCCGCCGCTGTGGACCGAATGGAACGACAAGTACCGCGACAACGTGCGCGAGTTCTGGCGCGGCCGGGCCGGCATCGGCGAGCTGGGCTGGCGCCTTTCCGGCTCCGCGGACCTGTACGCCAGCGAGGGCCGTCGTCCGTTCGCGTCCATCAACTTCGTCACAGCGCACGACGGCTTCACGATGCGGGACCTGGTCTCCTACGACAACAAGCACAACGAGGCCAACCTCGAGTATAACCGGGACGGCACCGAAAACAACCGCTCGTCCAACTACGGAGTCGAGGGCGAGACCCGCGACGAGATCATCATCGACACACGCCGCCAGCAGTTGCGCAACCTCCTGGCCACGCTGCTGCTGTCAACAGGCGTGCCCATGATCGCCGGCGGCGACGAGTTCGGCCGCACGCAGCGCGGCAACAACAACGCGTACTGCCAGGACAACGACATCTCCTGGTACGACTGGAACTGGGAGCCCTGGCAGTCCGACCTCAAGGTCTTCGCCAGCCAGGTGCTGCATCTTCGTCGCCTGCACAGCGCCTTCCGGCAGCGCTACTTCTTCGCCGGGCTCCCCCTCCACGCCGGCGGCCCCAAGGATCTCGCGTGGTTGAAGCCGGACGGGACCGAGATCATCGACGCCGACTGGCACGCTCCGGACGCGCGGACGCTGGGCATGTTCCTGGCCGGTGAGCAGCACGGCCTCGACGAGCACGGTCAGCCGATCCGCGGAGAGGCCTTTCTGCTCCTTCTTCACGCAGGCGAGGACCCGCACGCGTTCGTCCTGCCTGGGCGGCCGTACGGGAACGGCTACCTCCGGATCGTCGACACCTCTACAGGTCAGGCGTTCGAGGGCGGGGCGCTGTACGGAGCGGGGTCCGTCGTGACGATGCCCGCGCGCTCAATGATGGTCTTCCGCGCGCTCACATAGCGTTTCCGTCCGCCCTCAGCGCTCACTACTCTCGAGGGATGGCTTCCCTGCCTCGCATCGTGCGCACGTCGTCCTTGGCGGCGGGCCTCGCGGCGCTGGTCGCCGTCGCCCTGCCGACCACTCCCGCAATGAGTACCGCGGCCGGCTTCAATCCAGGGGTGATCGCGGCGTACGCCATCGCGGCTCCGGTGTCCGAGGCTGCCTCAGGCCTGGTCGCCCGCGCCGTGATTCCGCGTGGAGCGGCCTGCCCGAACATCGTGGTGCGCGTCTCGGGTCGCTCAGCATCCGACGAGGTCGTCATGTACGGCCGCAATCTGCCGGCCACGACCGCACCGGCCTTCGAGGCCATCACCGTGTGCTCGGCACGCATTCCCGCCAACGCCATATCGGCCAGCGTCATGGGCCACCCGATACCGGCCCACATGCCCACGCGTGTTCGCAGCCTGGCACTGTTCAGCGACACCGGCTGCCGCATCAAGCCACCCCACCTGCAGGACTGCGCCGACCTCAGCAGTTGGCCCTTGGCGAGCATCGCGGAGTCCATCGTCGAGGAGCGGCCGGACGCCATCCTCTTCGCCGGCGACTTCTTCTACCGCGAGGCACCTTGCCCGCCCGAGGTCCAGAACTGGTGCGGATCCAGCCCACCTCCGGTCGCCGGCCTGCCGTTCAAGGACAGCGCGTACGGCTGGATCGCCGATGTACTCCTGCCGATGGCACCTCTCCTGTCGACGGCACCGCTGATCATCGCCCGGGGCAATCACGAGGCGTGCAATCGCGGAGGCAATGGGTACTTCCTGCTGTTCGACCCACGCCGCGACACGACGGCGACGTGCGCACCGATCGACGGACCGGGCGGTCTCACCGCTCCCCAAACGACTCCCACCCCGACCTACACCGTCGACCTGCCCATCACGGCGGGCCGCACGCTGCGGCTGGCGATCGTCGACACGGCGGGCGGCATCGACTCCCAAGCCGACGCCGTTGCCGACATCCACCGCCCGGCGTTCGTGGCCGCCGCCCACCTGACCACTCCTCGCGCCGGCGTGGAGAACTGGCTGGTGACCCATCGGCCCGTGTTCGGATTTGCCAGCCCGGAGATGGCTGGCCCGCCCGTGCCCTTCGACCCCTGGGTGGGGGCCGACGCCCAGACGGCAGCGTCCTTCGGCCTACTGGGCCACTTCGACCTTGTGTTCTCCTCGCACATCCACATCGGTCAGGCCGTTCAGATCCCTGGCCAACCTGGACAGTTGATCCTGGGAAACGGCGGGACGCTTCTCGATCCGCTGACCGGCTATCCGCTCCCCACGACCGGACCCACCGACGCCGCTGGTCAGGCCTACCCGCCGCCCGTCTCAGCCTGGATCGCGCCGCGCTTCGGCTACGCCATCGCACGGCCGAACGCGCAGGCCGGCTCGTGGCGGATCGAGGTCAACGACCCGTTAGGTCGTCAGTTCGCCCGCTGCGGCGTGGCCAAACGGCAGATCTACTGCCGCGACCTGCCCCGCTGAATCGGCTTCGACTAGCGCAGCACCCCATCGGTGAGGCCGAGCGTGTGCGCGGGCACCACCTGCAGCCCGAGCTCTGCCGACGAGGCCAGGCCAAGGTGCCGCGGTAGTACCCGAACCGTGTAGCCGAACGGCCCGTTCTTGTCGAGGGTCACGACCAGTCGGTAAAGCCAGCGGTTGCCGTCGAACTGCTCGACGGCCTCCATTGCCGCATGCTGAGGCAGGGTGATGCGATCGTCGGCATCGACGCGTCCGTATACCGTCTGGACGATCACGTCGTCAGGACTGAGCTCACCCAGCGACACGTACGTGCGCAGGGTGATGAGGGTTCCGAGGTTCACGGCATCGCCGATGCCGTCCGCTTCGACGTGGTCGATGCGAATCAACGGCCAGGACTTGCGCACCTTCTTCTTCCAGGTGGCGAGCTCACGAGCGCGGGTGAACTGCGCAGCCTCGGACTCGCGAGACGAGATCGCCGCCGGCATGTACAGCCGAAGGACGTACTCGCGCACCATCCGGCTGGCCAGCACCTTCGGACCGAGGGTGCGCAGGGTGTGGCGAACCATCGCGAGCCAGCGCGGCGGGACGTCCTGCTCGTTGCGGGTGTAGAACGCCGGCGCCACGGCAGTCTCGATGAGCGCGTAGAGCGCCTCGGCCTCGAGATCATCACGACGATCGTTGTCCTCGATGCCGTCGGCGCTGGGGATCGCCCAGCCGTTCTCACCGTCGAACCACTCGTCCCACCAGCCGTCGAGGATGGACAGGTTGAGCGCGCCGTTGAGGGCCGCCTTCATGCCCGAAGTACCGCTGGCCTCGAGCGGACGAATCGGGTTGTTGAGCCAAACGTCGCAGCCCGGGTACAGGACCGTTGCCATCGCGATGTCGTAGTCAGGAAGGAACACGATCCGCTCGCGCACGCCCTCCTCGTCGGCGAACTTCACCAGCTCCTGGATGAGTCGCTTGCCGCCCTCGTCAGCCGGATGCGCCTTGCCGGCCACCACAAGCTGCACGGGCCGCTTCGGGTCGGTGAGCAGGGCCTTCAGCCGCACCGGGTTGCGCAGCATCAAGGTGAGTCGCTTGTATGACGGCACGCGGCGTGCAAAGCCGATGGTGAGCACATCGGGGTCCAGCACGTTGTCGATCCAGCCCAACTCGGCCTCACTGGCGCCGCGGTTGATCCACGACTCCTTCAGGCGCCAGCGCGCCATGGTGACGAGCTCTTGGCGAAGCACCCGCTTCGTGGACCACAGGACATCGTCGGGCGTGTTGGCGATCGCCTCCCAGCCATCGGAATCGTCGATCGACTGACCGTGGGCGAGGTCAATGACCTGCCGTGCGACCCAGGTCGGGGCGTGCACACCGTTGGTGATCGACGTGATCGGGACGTCGTCGCTGTCGAAGCCACTCCACAGTCCGGCGAACATGCCTCGCGACACGTGCCCGTGCAGAAGGCTGACGCCGTTCGCTCGCTGCGCCAGGCGAAGACCCATGACGGCCATGTTGAAGACCGTGGGATCGCCACCGTCGAAGGTCTCCGCACCAAGCTGCAGGATGTTCTCGACCGGAAGACCTGGCGTGATGTTGTCGCCGCCGAAGTACTGCCGGATGAGTTCGCCGGGGAAGCGGTCGATGCCGGCGGGCACAGGGGTGTGCGTGGTGAAGACGGTGCCTGCGCGGCTCGCCTCGAGTGCGTCGTCGAAGGTGAGCGTGGGCGACTGCTCGATGAACTCGCGAATCCGCTCGAGGCCGAGGAAGCCGGCGTGGCCTTCGTTGGTGTGGAACACCTCAGGCGCCGGATGGCCAGTGATGCGGCAGTAAGCGCGGACGGCGCGGACGCCGCCGATGCCCAGCAGCATCTCTTGCTGCAGACGGTGCTCGCCGCCGCCGCCGTAGAGCCGGTCGGTGACCTCGCGCTCGGCGGGTCCGTTCTCCTCGACGTCCGAGTCGAGCAGCAGCAAGGGCACGCGACCCACCTGCGCCACCCACACGCGTGACCACAGGCTTCGGCCACCGGGCAGTCCAACAGCGACGCGGGCCGGCGAGCCGTCGGGCTCGCGCAACAAGGACACCGGGCTGCCGTCGGGATCGGTGACCGGGTAGCGCTCCTGCTGCCAGCCGTCGCGCGAGAGTGACTGCCGGAAGTAGCCGGAGCGGTAGAACAGGCCGATGCCGATGATCGGCACGCCGAGATCACTGGCCGTCTTGAGGTGGTCGCCGGCGAGGATGCCCAGACCACCGGAGTACTGCGGCAGCGCCGATGCGATGCCGTACTCCGGCGAGAAGTAGGCGATCGCGTTCGGGGCTTCGTCACCCAGGCCCTGGAACCAGCGGTCGGACGTCAGGTACTGGTGCAGGTCGCCCTGAGCGCGGCCGACCCACTCGACGAACCCGGCGTCGGCCGACAACTCGGCGAGCCGCTCGGCCGAGACCTCGCCCAGGAGCCGGACCGGGTCGTGGCCGCCGGACTCCCACAGGTCCTGGTCGATGGCCGAGAAGAGGTCGCGCGTACGCGGGTCCCAGGACCAGCGCAGGTTGACGGCAAGCTCCTCGAGGGCAGCCAGGTTCTGGGGCAGGACGGTGCGCACGATAAAACGGCGGATGGCTCTCACGCCGATTACCGTAGTGGCACACCTGCGCTTCGGCGCAGCGCGGTGGGTCCCATCCGGCATGTAATTGTCGTGTTCTTTCATGTAACGCAAGTTCTTTCACTTGCGTCCCGTTGATGCCCCTTCGGGGACCTCTGCCCACCACTAGGCTTCCCGCATGGGGAGGACGCCAGCACGCAAGACGCCCGCCAGCAAGCCCACCGCGAGCACGCCCACCGCGAGGAAGGCGCCCACACCGGCCCCGCCGGCGGCCAGCCCCCCACCATCGGCCGCCGTGCCGCTCGCCCCTCGCACCTCGACCCTGGCCTGGCAGCCATCGCTGCTGCCGCCTCCGCCCGAGCTCGTCGGCCGCTTCCCGATC
>Ga0194043_1000136_pt1 | contig 35023 bp, 36 predicted proteins | sample JunL4415m_MetaG_FD_161274 | JGI IMG/M metagenome (GOLD analysis project Ga0194043, IMG submission 161274) | Anoxic zone freshwater microbial communities from boreal shield lake in IISD Experimental Lakes Area, Ontario, Canada - Jun2016-L442-15m | ecosystem: Environmental > Aquatic > Freshwater >...
GTCATTTCTGACACCGTTCGAACCGAGCGTTGATGCGCACGCGCGTTCAAAAAAATGTTTTCAACATTTTTTAGAGGGGCTTCGTGCGCTTCAACGCGCTGAGCACACAGTGATGTCTCACATGGATCATTGTTGCCTACGTCGTTGTCACCGAGATCAGTTTCACTGTCGACCGTTGCGGTCTCGACAGGAATCTGGTGATCATGAACTTGTCGGATTGAGGTCCGACAAGTAGTGCCCGAGGTGGGACTCGAACCCACACGTTGTTGCCAACAAAGGATTTTGAGTCCTCCGCGTCTGCCATTCCGCCACTCGGGCAAGTGAACGGCCAGTGTAGCCACGCGCCGCGTCGAGACAACCCGTCGTTCTGAACCATGTTGTCTTGCTACCCGCCGGTAGCACCGTGCGCGTCTCCGCCACCGTCTAACCTCTGCCGTCAAGGGCATCACCCCGCACGAGGAGATCAACCACCGCACATGCTTGCTTTTACCTTCCCGGGCCAAGGGTCACAACGGCCGGGCATGGGACGCCCGTGGGCTGATCACGAAAGCTGGGAGCTTGTCGAAGAGGCATCCACGTACGCCGGGCGCGATGTAGCCCGTCTGCTGCTCGATGCCGATGCCGAAGAACTGCGCGACACACGCAACGCGCAACTCACCACGTTTGTCTCCAGCCTGATGGTGCTCGATGCGGTCGAGCGTCTCGGTATCGAACCCAGCTTCTGCGCAGGGCACAGCCTCGGCGAATACACAGCGCTCACCGCAAGCGGCGCGCTCAGCTTCGAAGACGGCGTGCGCTTGGTGTGCGAACGAGCCGACGCCATGCATCACGCTGGCATCAACAACCCCGGCACGATGGCCGCTGTGTTAGGCCTCGACGATGATCAGGTCGAGATTGCATGTCGGCGCGCCGACAGCGATGTGTGGGTCGCCAACTTCAACGCCCCCGGCCAAGTAGTGATTGCTGGCTCACCCGAAGGCATCGCCGCGGCAACCATCGTCGCCAAAGAACTCGGCGCCAAAAAGGTGATGCCATTGCAAGTGAGCGGCGCGTTCCACACTCCGTTCATGGCCCCCGCTCGCGATCGGTTGCGCCAGGCCATCGCCGAGGCGAACCCACGCGACACCGAAGTCCCTGTCGTCAGCAATGTCGATGCACTCGCTCACGACACCGGCGCCGTGTGGGCCAGTCTGTTGTCGGCTCAGCTCAGCAGCCCGGTTCGCTGGAAGCATTGTTTGCTCACCCTCGCCGAACTCGGCGTGCATGGCTTCGCCGAACTCGGCCCGGGCGGCGTGCTCACCGGCATGGCCAAGCGCACCGTCGACTCGGCTCGCACCATCTCGGTGTCGACCCCCGAAGAACTCGACAAGCTCATCGAATGGGTCAACGCCGACTCACCTCGCACCACCACCCAATTCGAGGGCGAGCATTTGTTTGCTAGCGAGCGACTTGTAGTGAGTCCCGCTGCCGGAGTGTTCACTCCCCTGCCCAACATTGCCGACGGTTGCGCCGTCACGGTGGGCATGGTGCTCGGCCACATTGGCGATACCGAAGTTCGCTCGGCCTTCTCCGGAATCTTGCAGAGTTACATCGCCGTCAATGGCGAACGAATCACGCTACGCCAACCCATTGCCTGGCTCAGGACGGTCTGACATGCCCAAGATTCCCCAAGGCGTCCGCGGCGCCGTCATCACCGGCTGGGGCTCGGCACTGCCGCCCAAGGTGCTCACCAACAAAGACCTCGAAGGCATGTTCGAAACCAGCGACGACTGGATCATCGAGCGCACCGGCATTCGCGAACGCCACGTAGGCGGCACCACCGCAGGACTCTCAATTGAATCGGGTCGCAAGGCGCTCGACATGGCCGGCATCGACCCCACCGAAATCGATGCGCTGATCTTGGCCACCACCACCCCCGACCGCACGGTGCCGGCAACATCGGCCACCGTCCAAAACGAACTCGGCCTGCGCTGCGGCGCGTTCGACATCAACGCGGCGTGCTCGGGCTTTATGTACGGCTTGGTCAACGCTCACGGTCTCATCGCAATGGGCGCTCGCAAGGTGTTGGTCATCGGCACCGACACGCTGGCCCGCATCACCGACTGGACCGACCGCAACACCGCCATCTTGTTCGCCGACGGTTCGGGCGCCGTAGTGCTCGAGCATGTCGAAGGCCCCGGACAACTGCTCGGTTGGGATCTCGATGCCGACGGCAGCGCCGAACGATTTCTATACACCGAGGTCGGTGGCTTCATCCAAATGGAGGGCAAAGAGGTCTTCCGTCGCGCCGTACGCATCATGGTCGACTCGGCCACCAAGTCGATGCAGCACGCTGGCGTCACCGCCGACGACATCAAATTGGTCGTTCCCCATCAGGCCAACCTGCGCATTATCCAAGCCGCATGCGATCGCCTCGGCATCCCTATCGAGCGAGCCTCAACGGTGCTGCACTACACGGGCAACACATCGGCCGCCTCGATTCCCCTGGCGTTGGTCGATGCGCTCGACAACGGCCGAGTCGAGCAGGGCGATCTCGTACTGCTCGTGGGCTTCGGCGCCGGCATGACCGCGGCAAGCACCGTGCTGCAATGGGGCGGAGCCAAGCCATGAGCCGCACTGTGCTCATCACCGGCGGTTCACGCGGCATCGGCCTTGCCTGCGCGCAACGCTTCGCTGCGCTGGGCGACAACGTGGTCGTCACCTACAACAGCTCTCCCCCACCTGCTGGGTTTGCCAGCGTGAAATGCGATGTCACCTCGGCTGCCGATGTCGATGCCGCATTCACCTTCGCCGAATCACAGTTCGGACCCGTGCAGGTACTGGTCTCTAACGCCGGCCTCACCAACGACGGCCTGCTGCTGCGAATGAGCGAAGAGTCGTTCACCAGTGTGGTCGATGCAAACCTCACCGCCGCATATCGCGTTGCCAAGCGCGCCGCCCAGGGCATGCTGCGCGCCCGCTCGGGCCGGATGATCTTCATGTCGTCGGTTGTCGGCATGTTGGGCTCAGGCGGACAAGCCAACTACGCCGCCAGCAAAGCAGGCTTGGTGGGCCTCGCCCGCTCCATCGCCCGCGAGCTCGGCTCGCGTAACATCACCGCCAACGTCGTGGCACCTGGCCCCGTGGCCACCGACATGACCGCAGCGCTCAGCGAGCAACGCCTCGCCGAACTCACTGCCGCTGTGCCACTTGGTCGCATGGCCACGCCAGAAGAAATCGCCGGAGTCGTAGCCTTTTTGGCTTCTGACGACGCGGCCTACATCACCGGGGCAATCATCCCCGTTGATGGCGGCTTGGGCATGGGGCATTAGGCGCCACCGCTCGCAATACACAACAATTACAAGACCCCTCACAACGGAGTAACCCATGAATCAGGAATTGTTCGATCGCTTTAAGAAGTGCGCCGTCGATGTGTTGTCGGTATCCGACGATCAAGTCGTGCCCGACGCCCGTTTCGCCGACGACCTCGACGCCGACAGCCTCGACCTCGTCGAACTCGTGATGGCACTCGAAGAAGAATTCGGCGTCGAAGTCCCCGAGGACGAACTCGAAGGCATCAAGACCGTTGGTCAGGCCTACGAGTTGGTTGTCGGCAAGCTCTGATGGAAGGGCGCGGACGGCGCGTCGCCATCACCGGCTACGGAGTGGTCGCGCCTTGCGGATTAGGGAAAGACGCGTTTTGGCAGGGCCTGCTGGGCCCTGCCATCACCGGCACCAAAGCAATCTTCTTTGAGAACTGGGATCCTTCTGCGTATTACGCGAGCCCCAAAGAATCGCGTCGCGCCGACGCGGTCGAACAGTTCGCGATGGCATCGGCCACCGAGGCGTTCGAGCACGCTGGCAAGATCGATGTCGACCCCCGTCGCTTCGGCATTATCTACGGCACCGGCATCGGCGGCCTGCGCACGCTCGAAGAGCAGATCGAACTTCGCCTCGAAAAAGGCGAGCGCCGCGTCTCGCCATTCTTGGTTCCGATGATGATGGGCAACGCTTCAGGCGCGGCCATCTCGATGCGCTACGGCTTGCAAGGCCCCAACGAAACCATCTGCACCGCGTGTGCCGCTGCCACCCATGCCATTGGCTATGCCGCTCGGCTCATTGCGTGGGGCCGTTGCGACGCCATGGTCACCGGCGGCTCAGAGGCCGCTGGCACGCTTACCTCGATCGCTGGCTTCAACAACATGACCGCGCTGTCATCAACCGGATCCAGCCGTCCGTTCGATACCGACCGCGATGGTTTCGTGATGGGCGAAGGCTCGGCAACGTTCATCCTCGAAGAATGGGACATGGCCGTCGCTCGTGGCGCCACCATCTACGGCGAAATCTTGGGTGCGGCCAGCACCGCCGACGCCCATCACATCACTGCGCCGGCACCCGGCGGCACCGGAGCCATCAACTGCATGAGCTTGGCCCTCGACGATGCCCACCTCGCACCCAGCGACATCCGCCAGATCAACGCACACGGCACCTCAACGCCGCTCAACGACGCCGCCGAGGCCGAAGCAGTGAACGCCGTGTTCGGCCAAGCCAGCCCGCCAATGACCAGCATCAAGGGCGTCACCGGTCATCCGTTGGGCGCCGCCGGCGCACTCGAGGCGGCCGCCGTGTTGCTCTCGATGCAGCACCGCCTCATCCCGCCCACAGCTGGCACCACCAAGTTGTCCGACGACATGAAGGTCGACATTGTGATGGGTGCTCCACGCGAATGGGAACCCGGCCCAACCATTTCGAACAACTTCGGATTTGGTGGCCACAACGGCTCGATCATCATCGGGCCCGGCAACGCATAGACCTACGCATTCACCAACACAAACATCAGATCGCACTCGCATGCGGTCTCGCCGTTCAGCAACGCCTTACCCGAACCTTTGCCAGCGCGTGCCGACATTCGGCCCAGCTCGACCGTGAGCTCAAGCGTGTCGCCAGGGACCACCTGACGGCGGAACCGTGCAGCATCGAGCCCGCCGAACAACGGCAGCTTGCCTGTGAAACGTGGATCGGTGAGTACCGCTATTGCACCCACCTGAGCAATGGCTTCGCACATCAGCACACCGGGCAGAGTTGGCCGCCCCGGGAAATGCCCGGCGAAGAACCATTCGTCGCCCGTGAGGTGCCATAGCCCGGTGGCACTGAGCCCGGGCTCGAGCGCTGTGATCTCGTCGACAAACAAAAACGGCGCACGATGAGCAATGACGTCGGCCGGCCGAGGGAACGTGCTCATGACCGCAACGCCTCGAGCAGCTTCAGCGGAGTGTCCTTGGGGCTGATCTTGTACCACGCATGCAGCACGGTGCCATCGGCGTCGAGGAGAAACGCAGACCGCTCAATGCCCATGTACGAGCGACCATAGAGCTGCTTCATCTTCCACACGCCAAACGCCTCGGCGAGTTGATGATCGACATCGGCCAACAGCGGATACCGCAGCGAGTTCTTCTCGGCGAACTTCTTCTGTGATGCCGACTTGTCGGGGCTCACGCCAATGATCTGGGTGTCGCCGATGTCGCCCGCAATATCGCGTAGCGCGCACGCCTGCTGTGTGCATCCGGGCGTGGAGGCCTTGGGGTAGAAGAACACCATCACCCGTCGACCACGAAGCGACGACCAGTCGAGCACTTGGCCGTCTTGGTCGGCGAGGTTCACGACAGGAGCAATATCACCGTTAGTGAGCACGAGTCAGAACCTTAGCGCGCGGCGTGAGTTTGACCGCCGGTGAGCCAAACCATCAGGTCTCGGCAAGTACGACCGCGCTCGGTGATCGCCTACCGTGCGTGGCAAAACTTCCTTGAAACTTTCCAGAAAAAACTCCTTGCCTCTCAACGCGGCAACTGGTTATCGTGACGCCGTTGACGAGCAGCAATGCTCCCGGAACTGGTAGGAGGACGAACAACATGCGCGGAATCGTCATGAAGCCAATCTGAGAATTCTCACCCTGAGTAGCTATGTAATCACTCAAAGAAATACTACGAAGCGTGACGTGTGGGTCGAAACCGACGCATGACACCGCCCGCCAAATCCTCTGGATTCCGGCAAGCGAGTGCGCACGCTGCACAAACAACTGATTTGATCGACAAAGAGCACATGACTCGCCCGGAGCAACCGGAGAGCATGTGCTCTGTCGCGTTACGAGCGCTTCAGGCCATGGCCGAAGAATCCACCTCGAGGCCTGGCATGGGCGTGGTAGTGATCGGGGATGTTGCGCATGTTGTCGTCTACGTAATGCTCGAACTCGAAATGCACCGACACCACCATCTCGAGTTGGGCATGCATGTATGCCTTCACATCGTCAGGCGGCGAAGCATCGTGTTCACGCCAGACCACCATTGGCACCGCGCAGATCTCGCATTCGGCAATCCAGCACACGTCGTCTTCGTGGAACCACGGGGTGATTCGGGCGGCTTCGCAGAGATCGCAATCAGGAGATGTCATAGATGCACTTGTAGTCGGTGGCGACCCTCAGCCGAGGGATACCTGCGACCCCAAGACAGTGCGCTAGAACGTGATTGCGGCGCGCACTTCGGCCACGTATTCGCCAACTGCTTCGGGGCCGCCGTCCATCAGACGCCTCACCACGCTGGCGCCTTGAATAACGCCGTCGGCCACTAGGCACGCCTCGCGGGCTTGGGCAGCATTCGAGACACCCACACCCACGAGCACCGGCACATCGGTGACCGCCTTGAGACGCTTGGCTAATGCAGTTGCCGATGCCGCCAACGAGTTGCGCTCGCCAGTAACGCCGAGCAGGCCAACCGAATACAGAAAGCCACGTGACCGAGCAGCGATGCGCGGCAAGCGATCGTCGGGAGCGGTGGGCGCAGCGAGCATGACCGTCTCGATACCCGCAGCATCGGCGGCGGCGCACCACGGACCCGACTCTTCGAGCGGAAGGTCGGGCACGATAGCGGCTGAGATGCCAGCGCTCACGAGCTGATACGCGAAGCGTTCGTGTCCAGCGTGATGAATGGTGTTGTAGTAACACATCACGGCCAGAGGAATACCCACCTCGAGCTCACGTGCTTCTTCGAAGATGCTCACTGGAGTGACGCCAGCGTCGAGTGCGCGCTGCGATGCCTCTTGGATGATTGGGCCGTCCATCACCGGATCCGAGAACGGAATGCCGATCTCGATGGCGTCGGCGCCCGCATCGGCGGCAGCACGAATGGCTTGCTGCCAACCGGTGAGTCCGCCCGTTACATAGGGCACCAAGAGCTTGCGGCCTTGGTCGCGCTTGGCGCGGAACTCGGTTTCCATGCGTCCGAAACTCATCAGCCCAAGATCTCCATCATCTGACCGACGTCTTTGTCGCCGCGGCCCGAAAGGTTCATCAACACAACCTTGCCCTGCATCTTGGGAGCCTCACGCACGATCCACGCCATTGCGTGTGCGCACTCGAGAGCGGGGATGATTCCCTCGGCGCGAGCCATCAGTTGAAACGCCGAAATCACTTCGTCGTCGGTAACCGTGGGGTACTCGGCGCGCCCGATAGAGGCTAGGTATGAGTGCTCGGGACCAACGCCGGGATAGTCGAGGCCGGCCGAGATCGAGTGGGCCTCTTGCACCTGGCCGTATTCGTCTTGCATGAGGTAGCTGCGCATGCCATGCACCACGCCCGGCACGCCGCGACCAACTGCTGCTCCCCCAGCTGGCTCAACGCCGATCAGGCGAGCCGTGGTGGTGTCGATGAATCCGCTGAATATGCCCATTGCATTCGACCCGCCGCCGACGCAGGCCACCACGAAGTCGGGGTCGTCGCCGTGCAGAAGCTCGCGGCACTGGGCGTGCGCCTCTTCGCCGATAATCCTCTGAAACTCGCGAACCATCCATGGATACGGATGCGGGCCCATCACCGAGCCGAGGCAGTAATGGGTTTCGCTGACCGTTGCCACCCAGTCGCGCATGGCTTCGTTCACGGCGTCTTTGAGCGTGCGGCTACCGCTGTGTACCGCTTCGACTTCGGCACCCAGCAATTTCATTCGGAACACGTTGAGCGATTGACGCTCGACATCGACAGCGCCCATGTAGACCTTGCACGACATGCCCAGCAGCGCTGCCGCGGTGGCGCTGGCGACACCGTGCTGGCCGGCTCCGGTCTCGGCCACGAGGCGGGTCTTACCCATGCGCTTGGCAAGCATTGCTTGGCCAAGCACGTTGTTGATCTTGTGCGAGCCAGTGTGGTTGAGGTCTTCGCGCTTGAGGATGAGCCGAATACCCAGTGACCGACCGAGGTTATGACACTCGGTGAGCATGCTTGGACGTCCGGCGTATTCGCTGAGCAACTGGTTGAGGTCGCCGCGAAAGGTTGGGTCTGCCCATGCATCGCGAAATGCCGCTTCGAGCTCCTGACACGCTGGGACCAGCGTCTCGGGCACAAAGCGGCCACCAAACTCACCAAAGCGACCCTCGAGAGAGGGTTCGTCCAAGATCGACACAATGCTTCCTTTCACGGGCCCTTGCAACAGGGCTATTCGTCGTCCATCCAGTCGTAGGGCATTTCGTCTGGCCCTACATACTGCTCCGGCGCGGCCTGTCGTGCGCGCTCGATGAACGCTTTTACTTTGCGAGCGTCCTTTTTTCCGGGCGAGCTCTCGACCCCCGATGACACATCGACACCCCATGGCGCCACGCGCTGAACGGCAGCAGCCACATTGTCGGGGTCAAGACCACCAGCAAGAATCAGGCGCGGGCCTTCGGGAATGTCGTCGATGAGCGACCAGTCGAACATCGTGCCCGAGCCAGGCGTGGCGGCATCGACCAACACCAGATCGGTTCCGAACTGGTCGGCGCGCCGCGCATCGGTAGTGCCCGCAGCCACAGCCTTGATGACCCAACGCACTCGCGCCGAAACCTCGGCCACATCGGCGGGCGTTTCGTGACCGTGCAACTGAACGGCGCGCACACCCGAGCGGTTGACGATGTCGATCACACGGCTGGGCACTTCGTCGCGAAACACTCCAACGGTGAGGATCTCAGGAGGCAGCCGACGGGTGATGTCGTAGACCTGCTGCGCTGCAACCTGACGCGACGATGGGGCGAACACAAACCCCACTGCGTCGGCGCCCATCGCGACCGCAAACAACGCATCGTCTTCGTTGGTGATACCGCAGATCTTTACGAACATTCGGGTGCCACAGTACCGCGCAACTCGCGCATCGTGGCCGTTGGATCGGGGCTGGTGACCAACGTTTCGCCGACAAGCACGGCGTGGTAGCCAGCTGCCTGAAGGTCGCGCGCATCGTGGCCTCCGCGCACGCCGCTCTCGGCCACTTTGACAACTTCATTTGGGATGATCGCTGCCATGCGCAACGCCCGCGCATGATCAACCTGAAACGTGACGAGATCGCGTTGGTTCACCCCAACAATGCGAGCCTGCGCCGCAAGGGCCACATCGAGTTCGCGTTCGTCGTGAATCTCAACAAGCACCTCGATGCCGATGTGATCGGCCAACGCGTGCAGTTCGATGAGTTCGCTGGGGCTCAGCGCAGCAGCGATGAGCAACACACAATCGGCCCCCATCAAACGGGCGTCGCACACATCGTGAGCGCTGACCGTGAAGTCTTTGCGCAGCACCGGCAACGACACCGCAGCGCGAGCTGCTTGCAGATCGGCAACCGAGCCAGCGAAGAACTCTTCGTCGGTGAGCACCGACAACGCTGCGGCACCGCCTGCCGCATAGGCCTGGGCGAGCAGGGCCGGGTCGAGTGAGATGTTGAGGGCACCCTTTGAGGGCGAGCGTCGTTTGATCTCGCTGATGACTGCCAACTCACCGTTTGACACGGCGGCGCGTAACGAGGCGGCAAAGCCGCGCACCGGAGCGCATTGCGATGCCTGTTCGATCAGCACCTCGATGGGACGCTGATCGAGCGCGGCAACTTCGCGATGGCGAATCAGAATTCGATCGAGATACGTAGCCATGTTCGCGCCGACGTTAGCGGGTAGTTGCTGACGGGTGCGTGGGCGAAGGGCTTAGAAGCCCTTGCCGCCGATTGGGTTCGTGAACGTGATCTCGGGACGGCCACCCATGAACGGCTTCATTGCTGCGCCAAGAAGCTTGAACGCTTCGCTTCCGCCGTGAGCGGCGAGGCCCTCTTGGTTCTCGTACATCTCATAGACCCACAGCACATCGGCATCGACGGCATCTTCGTGCAGGATGTAATAGCGAGTACCCTCTTCGCCCTTGGCGGTCTCGAGGCCAGCAGCCATCGCAGCGGCGAGTTCTGCGCGCTGTCCGGGCAATGCGGGAATTTTTACGATGAGAGCTACCTGTGACATGACCGACTCCAAGAAGGGGTTTTGAGCGATTGGAACTCCCGACGGTACACGTGTAATACCCCACGAAACCTCATTGAGGTGTAACGATGTGTCGATGGCTGACGCACAGACGATTGTCGTTGTCGAGCACGATCCGAACATTGCCGATCTGCTTGAGACATACCTACGCAGCGCAGGGTTCCGGGTGATTCTTGCGTACACCGGCGAGCAGGGTCTCAGCATCATCAACCAATCCGCCCCCGCGCTGGTCGTACTCGCCACCGACCTTCCTGATATCGACGGCTTCGATGTCTGCCGTCGGCTTCCGGCAAGCCGAGTGACACCGGTGCTGTTTCTCACCAGTCGTGATGGAGAAGTTGACAGAACCATCGGTGTCGAACTTGGTGCCGACGACTACGTGACCAAGCCCTTCTCGCCTCGCGAGATCGTTGCCCGGGTCAAAGCAATGCTGCGCCGGGGCCATGCATCGGCCACCGGCAACGCCGACATCATCACCATCGGCGACGATTTCCGCATCGACCTTGCCGATCGCGAAGTGCAGGTGAAGGGCCAAGCCATTCCACTCACCACCCGCGAGTTCGACCTGCTGGTACACCTGGCGTCGAATCAGGGCATCGCTCTCACGCGTCGCGCACTGCTCGACAGCGTTTGGGGCGGCGATTGGTACGGCGACGAGGGCACGGCAGACGTGCACATTCGACAGTTGCGCAGCAAGCTTGGCGAAGAGTTGCCACTGGCCCCGGTGTGGGGCTTTGGCTATCGCCTCGGATAACGCTCGGCTGAACCAGTGCTTTAGAAACCCAGGCGAGCGGTGATCTCGCCAAGCAATGCGCTGATCGGAACACGAACCTGCTCGGTGGTGTCGCGATCGCGAATGGTGACGGCATCGTCTTCGAGCGAGTCGAAGTCGACCGTGACACACAGCGGGGTGCCCACTTCGTCTTGCCGGCGATAGCGGCGGCCGATGGACTGCGTGTCGTCGTAATCGACCATGTAGCGCTCGCTGAGGGTCTGGAAGACCTGACGAGCCAACGGTGACAACGTGTCTTTCTTCGACAACGGAAGCACTGCAACCTTGTACGGAGCGAGACGGGGATGCAGACGCAGAATCGTGCGTGCCTCGCCACCGACTTCGTCTTCGTCGTATGCCGCGAGCAGGAAGGCGGCCATCGTGCGCGTGGCGCCGGCGGCAGGCTCGATCACGAACGGCACATAGCGCTCGTTGGTTGCCTGATCGAAGTAATCGAGCTTCTGACCGCTGTGCGCAGCATGCTGCTTAAGGTCGTAGTCGGTGCGCTGGGCCACACCTTCGAGCTCACCCCAGCCCCATGGGAACTTGAATTCGATATCGCTGGTGCCGGTGGAATAGTGGCTGAGCTCATCGGCGTCGTGTGCACGCATGCGCAACAGGTCGGCGGGGATACCCAAGTTGATGTACCAGTTGAGGCGTTCGTCGCACCAGTACTGGTACCACTTTGGGCCTTCGGCGGGAGGAACGAAGAACTCCATCTCCATCTGCTCGAACTCGCGGGTGCGGAAGATGAAGTTGCCAGGCGTGATTTCGTTACGGAAGCTCTTACCCACTTGGGCGATACCGAACGGTGGCTTCTTGCGGCTGGTCTGCAACACGTTGGCGAAGTTCAAGAACATGCCCTGCGCTGTTTCGGGCCGCAAGAACACATCGGCGCCCGAACCCTCGACCGGGCCAGCCTGGGTCTTGAACATCAGGTTGAACGCACGCGCCTCGGTGAACGAACCGGTTGCCGCGCAGTTGGGGCACACGTTGGGATCGGTGAGGTGATCTTCGCGGAAACGCTGCTTGCATTTGGTGCAATCGACAAGCGGATCGGTGAAGTTGGCGAGGTGACCGCTGGCCTCCCACACCTGAGGAGGCGACAACACCGATGCGTCGATGAGCACGACATCGTCGCGCTGCTGCACCATCGAGCGCACCCATGCGTCTTTGACGTTGCGCAACATCAACGAACCGAGTGGACCGTAGTCGTAGCTCGAGCGGAACCCGCCGTAGATCTCGGCGGACGGGTACACAAAACCACGGCGCTTGCAGAGGTTGACAATTTGGTCGAGCTCGGTTGCGGGCATAGCTCTAGAGGCTATGTCGCAGCTACACAGTTACGAAGCCTTTATCGAAAAGTGCAGCGACCCGACGTGCGCGCGCACCGCAGGGCTTAGTGACGCTCAAACACAGCAACCGAACGCAATTTCCGCTCGATGTGATGCTCAACTGCGCGCGTTGCATGCGAACTTACCTCGTGCGACGCCTGCGAAACCGGTGCCGACAACGCCGCGTTGAGCTGACCTCCCAGGATCATTCGCATCAGCTGAAGCGCATCGGCACTGATCGGCGCGCCGGTGCGGCACGTGCGGCACAGCACCCCGCCGTGATCCATATCGAAAGCCACCAACGGCTCGGCGTCGCCGCAGCGCACACAGACATCGAGTTCGGGGCGAACGCCTTCGAGGGACAGCAGTTTCCAGAAGAAGGCCGGCACAACTAATGGCGAGTCGCTGATGGCAATCGTGCGCAACACGCCCACGAGCATTCGGTACAGCTGCGGATTCGGCTCACGGTCCATTGCCATCTGATCAACGGCCTCGAGCACGGCCATGCCGCGCGTCATGTGATCGAGATCGACCATCAGCGGGGCCAGCGACTCGACGGTGTCGACCTGATTCACGATGTCGAGATCGCGGCCTTCGTGCAGCAGCAACTGAACATGGCTCATCGGTTCGAGCCGACCACCAAACTTCGACTTCGTCTTACGGACACCCTTGGCAACGGCGCGCACCTTGCCATGCTGCTCGGTGAGCAACACGATGATGCGGTCAGACTCGCCCAGCTTGTATGTGCGCAGCACAACACCGGTGGTGCGATACATGTGGCTCACGTAATGCCACCGAACCGACGATGACGCAGCGCGTATTCGTTGATCGCATGCTCGAGATGCGGGCCGGACAACTGGTCCCAGGTGGCATCGATGAACACCAACTCGCAATATGACAGTTCCCAGACCAACGACGGAGGCAAGCGAGTAGACGGTCCGAGCACCACGGTGAGGTCGGGCTCACATGGCGCTGGTGTCATCAGGGCGGCACCAAGGGCGGCCTCATCGAGATGATCGGGGCCGGCGACGCGAAGTTGCTCGATCGTCAGGAGCAGTCGATCGCGACCATCGGCGCACGAGTCGACAATGACCGTGCATCCCTGATGCTGTTCGATAGTGCGCGTGGTTGCCCCTCGTTCAGAGGTGGCGTGGGCGTTCGTGTTAGCACTGCGCTGGTAGGGCCGCAGCGTGAGCCACGATGCACCGGCGCCAGAAGCGATCGTGCACAGTTCGTGACGAAGTTGGGTCCACTGTGCGTCGTTGAGGGCGTGCCATTCGTCGAGCGTGCCACCCACAACCAGAACGTGACGAAGAGGAGACGACTCGGCCTCGCTGAGTTCTTGATCTCGCTCACGCTTCTTTGCCACTGCTCGATTCTCGCACGAAGGAGCAGTACCGAACCCACATGATCGCTCGCGGCCTCACTAACGTGGCCGTACCGTGTCCACTTCTGCCCAGTCGTCCAACTCATCGCAACACGCCACCCATGGCGGTGCGCATGTGGCATGCATCATGGACGGCAACGGCCGGTGGGCCAAAGCCCGAGGTCTCGCTCGCACCGACGGGCACACCGAAGGCGAAGAAAACCTCGCTCGCGTGGTGCGCGCTGCGGTGCGGCACAACGTGGGATGGCTCACCGCGTTTGGGTTCAGCACCGAGAACTGGGTGCGGCCGCGCGCCGAGGTTCGCCACATTCTCGGACTGCACGAAAAGCTCTTCGGCCGAGTCGCCGAACTCAACGAACTCAACGTGCGCATCCAATGGATCGGGCGTCCGTTCAACTCCCCCGATGCGCGCACGCCTCGCTACGTACAGCGCGCTATCCGCAAAGCAATCGCCGACACAGCGACCAACACGGGCATGACCCTCACCATCGCGTTCGACTACGGCAGTCGCGCCGAACTTGCCCACGCTGCGCAACGCATCGTGGCCGACAACGTGCCCGCAACCGTCGACGCATTGCAGCAGCGGCTGTATCTGCCGGACCTCCCCGATGTCGATGTGCTCGTGCGTACATCGGGCGAGATGCGCATTTCAAACTTCCTGCTGTGGCAGATCGCCGGGTGCGCGGTGCATTTCACCGACAAGGCATGGCCTGATTTCGACGAGCACGAGCTTGAACTCGCGTTGTCGCTGCTGCACAAGTAAGCACCTGTAGGGTCGTTCGCTATGTCTGCCGAAGCTGTGCGCGTTGCTCTCGCTGCTGTTACCAGCGCGTTGCCCGCCGCCGAAGACCGCCCTGGGCAGATCGAGATGGCGATCGCCGTCGATCGAGCGTTGGCATCGGGGCGTCATCTTGTGGTGGCAGCAGGCACCGGCACCGGCAAGACCATGGGGTACCTCGTGCCCAGCGTTCTCGCCGGAAAGCGAGTTGTCGTTGCCACGGCCACGAAGGCGCTGCAAGACCAGCTCGCCAGCAAAGACCTTCCGTTTCTCGAAGAACATCTTGGGGCTCCGTTCGATTGGGCAATTCTGAAGGGCCGCAGCAACTACATCTGCTTGCAACGTGTTCGCGAAGTGCAGGCCACCGATAACGGCCAGCTCGAAATCGAAGACCTCGCCCCCACCGTGAAGCTTGAGGTCAAGCGGCTCAGCGAATGGGCCGGCGCCACGAGAACGGGCGATATGGCCGAACTCGATTGGATGCCGAGCGACAAGGCATGGCAATCGGTGTCGGTGGGTAGCGACGAATGCCCCGGCGCAACTCGCTGCCCGATGGGACCATCATGTTTTGCCGAGGGCGCGCGGATGAACGCGGCGCAGGCCGACGTCATCGTGGTGAACACTCACCTCTACGGACTACACATCGCCAGCGGCGGTGTGCTGTTACCCGAACACGATGTGGTTGTCATCGACGAAGCACATTCGCTCGAAGACATCATGAGCGACACCGTTGGGGTCTCGCTCGGCAGCGGGCGATTCACAAGCCTCACCGCCACGTTGAAACGCATCATCGAAGACCCGGTCTTGCTTGGCTCAATTGTCGACGCTGGCGTCGCGCTGCGCGAGTCGCTAGTGCCTTTCGTTGGGCAGCGCCTGCCCCTGCCGTTTCCCGAGACGATTGCCGACGCGCTCATCGTCGGACGAACTCGCATCGATACTGCCCAAGCCGCCCTGCGAGCAATCGACACCAACGTCGAAGACGCCAAGCAGCGCAAGCTTCGCGGGCAGACCCAGGCCACCCGCTTGATGGAGCAGATCGATACGGCGATCAGCACGAACACTGGTTACGTGGCATACGTGTCGGGTGCGGCCGAGCAGCCGCGCCTTGAGATTGCGCCGCTCGATGTTGGGCCAACCCTGCGCACGGGCGTGTGGGACAAGCACACCGCTGTTCTCACCAGTGCCACCATTCCGGCGTCGCTCACCGAACGCGTTGGGCTCCCCGCCGAACTTGCCGACGTGGTCGATGTCGGCAGCCCCTTCGATTACGAGCACAATGCAATGCTCTATTGCGCAGTGCATCTGCCCGAGCCACGCTCGCCAAAGTTCACGGCCGCGATGCACGACGAACTCGTCGCACTCATCACCGCTGCGGGTGGACGAACGTTGGCATTGTTCACCAGTTGGAAGGCGATGGAAGCGGCCGCCGAGATGGCTCGCGCCCGGCTGCACTTCCCCGTGATGACTCAGCGCGACCTACCCAAGACCGCCCTGGTCAAGGCGTTCATCGACGACGAACGCAGTTGCTTGTTTGCCACGGCTGGCTTCTTCCAAGGCGTCGACATTCCTGGGCGCACGTTGTCGTTGGTCACCATCGACCGCCTGCCGTTTCCACGTCCCGATGATCCGCTGTTGTCCGCGCGACGAGATCTGCTCGGACCGAAAGCCTTTGCGCAGATCGATATTCCGCGTGCCGCCACGTTGCTTGCTCAGGCCACGGGCAGGCTCATTCGAACCGCTACCGACCGCGGCGTTGTTGCCGTTTTCGATTCACGGCTTGGCACGGCCAACTATCGCTGGGACATTGTGAAGGCGTTGCCACCAATGAAACGCACCCGCCACCGAGCCGAGGTCGAGTCGTTCCTAGCCGAGATCACCCGAGCAGGCGATAGCCCAACCCGCGAACCGTGACCAGCAGCTTCGGCTCATCGGGTTGATCCTCGATTTTCACGCGCAGACGGCGCACATGCGCGTCGACGAGTCGGCTATCGCCGAGGTACTCGTAACCCCACACGCGCTCGAGCAACTGATCACGCGACAACACCGCACCCGCATGATCGCTGAACTCACACATCAACCGGAACTCGGTTTTGGTGAGGCCGAGTTCTTCGCCGGCTTTCAGCACGATGCCTTGTTCGTGACGCACTTCGATGTCGCCGTATCGGCGAGAGACGGGCTCACTCGTAGGAGTCTCATGAAGTTGCACTCGTCGCAACTGCGCACGAATTCGCGCGGCGAGTTCCTTGGGCACCACGGGCTTGGTCACGTAGTCATCGGCGCCGGCCTCGAGCCCCACAACAAGATCGTGTGTGTCGGTCTGAGCCGTGACAATGATGATGGGCACAATGCTCTTCGCGCGAATAGCGCGGCACACTTCGAACCCTGAGAGGTCGGGCAAGCGAAGGTCGAGCAGCACAAGATCGGGCTCGCGTTCGGCGAACGCTGCCAAACCCGAACGAGCATCGGGGGCCTCTCGCACCTCGTATCCCTCGTCCTCAAGCGCAAGGCGTAGCGCGAGGCGGATCGAGTCATCGTCTTCTATGAAGAGCAGCGAATACACAGATCACCGTTTCTGTTACACAAATCGCACAATGTGAGCGCCAAGCCGTCACACACGTGCACCATCATGGCATGTGTTCACGCTGCTTCGGTGGGGTACCTCCCTCCCCTTGGTGCCTCACCGGCAGCGAGAGCCCAGCGGGCAATCAACGTTGGTTCGAGCGGAAACGTTCGGATCGCCAACTGATGCTGGAGGTATCCAAATGTTTGATCCCGTGATGTGTTCACGAACCGACCGCGGTTTGGGAGCAGTGATCCTCACCGTGTCGGGTCCATTGACTACGCCCGAACACATTGCCAGTCTGCAACGCAGTCTGGCGCTCGTCCCCCGAGGCTTCAGCCTCATCATTGAAATGGACGAGATGACTACCTTGTCCACTGCTGGCCTGCGCGGGCTGCGTGCGCTGGCCGGTTCGGCAACCGCTGAGGGGGTGAGGTTGATCATCGTGAGTGAGTCGCTTGATGTCCGAGCGAATCTGATTTTGAGCGACCTCGACTGCTTAGCGCCGGTGCTCCACAATCTGTCGCAGGCCTGCCAGATCGTTGCTGCCGCCGCATAAACCGGCAACACTGGCGGAGTGGCACGGGTGAGGCAACCAGGACGAACGCTCAGTCTGCGTACACGCGTCACGATGTTCTTGAGTCTCACCGCGCTGGTGGCCTCAATGTCGCTCACGTTGCTCACCTATACGGCTGCCCGCAACTACCTACTCAGTCAGCGGTCCGCTGTTGCCCGGGCGCAGACCTTCGCCAACGCCAAAGCGGCGCGCGACGAACTGCGTCTGGGCAAAACCGACCTCGGTCGCTTCATCACCAGCATCCGAAACGAAGACACTGGCTTCGCGCTGCTCTATGTGGGCGACACCTCGTATCCGCAGAAAGTTCAGTACCGCCAAGACTTGCTGCCGGCCGATCTGGTGAGCCAAGTGCTCGACGGCGGCAACGGTCAGCAGCGGTTCCAGTTGCGCGGCGAGCCTTACCTTGCCGTTGGCGTGAGCATTCGCGAATCAAACGCCAACTACATCGAAGCGTTCCCATTGGCCAGCACCGATCGCGTGCTGTGGGTTATCGGCACTGCCTTGCTCGCTGGCTCGGCCGCGATCACACTGCTTGCCGCTGCACTCGGATGGTGGACAAGTCGTCGGCTCCTCAAGCCGGTGAGTCGCGTCGCGATTGCCGCTGGCGGTATCGCTTCTGGCGGTCTCGACATTCGGCTCGAGCCCGAGAGCGACCCTGAGCTCAACCGGTTGGCGCAGTCGTTCAACGAAATGGCCGACGCAGTGCAGACCCGCATCGAGCGTGAGGCCCGGTTTGCGTCCGACGTGAGCCACGAACTTCGTTCGCCGATCACTGCACTCACCGCTGCTGTCGAGGTACTCGACGCCCGCCGAGCCGACCTACCCGAGCGAACCCAGCAGGCGCTCGATGTAGTTGTCAATCAGGTGCGCCGCTTTGATCAGATGGTGATGGATCTACTCGAGTTGGCGCGCATCGACTCTGGGGTCAGCGATGTCAACTCCGAAGAACTGCGGCTCGACGAAGTCGTGCCGCGCATCGCGCAACGTTATGGATTCGGCGACGTGCCGATAGAGGTGCAGCCCAACGCTCACCGCACGCTATGGATCGACAAGTTGCGACTCGAGCGCATCGTCGCCAACTTGCTCGACAATGCTCGCCAACATGGTGGCGGGCCAACGCGAGTGAGCATCGAGTCCGATCGCGATCAGGGCTTGCTGCTCGCAGTCGAAGACTCTGGTCCAGGGGTGGCCCGCGGCGAACGCCAGCGCATCTTCGAACGATTTGCGCGTGGCACAGCGGCACGCCATCGCGTGGGGAGCGGGCTTGGTCTGGCATTGGTCGCCGAGCACGCCCATGCATTGGGCGGCGATGCGTGGGTCGAAGACCGCATTGGCGGCGGGGCACGATTCGTGGTTCGCTTCGCTTTTGATCGCAGTGGATCGGGGTGCTGATGCGTCAGCAACGGATGGTTCTGGTGTCGTTGTTCGTGGTTGCGGCCACGGCAGTCGTTGCGTGCGGCGTGCCCGATTCAAGCCAGTTCACGGCGATCGATAAGCGCAACATTCCCTTTGGGCTCAGCGAGACCACTGCTGTGCCCACTACATCAAGCACTATCGCTCCGGCGAGCACCACAACGGTGGTTGAACCCGCCACCACCATCGCCACCGAGACAGTGCTGCTGTTCTTCGTAGCCGGAACGCAACTCGTCAGCGTCACGCAGCTATTGCCTCGGCCCGCATCGTTGGCTCAGACAATGTCGGTGCTCGAGACCGGTCCACCTCGAGAGTTCGGAATTGGGCTACGCACCGCGATTCCCGAAGGTTCGCAGAGCGTGCTCACATCTGCGGGCGGCGTGGTGACGGTCGATTTGCCGCTCACGTTTTTCAACGCCATGGCGCCACAGGATCAGCGGCTCGCTATCGGTCAGATAGTGCTCACGTTGACCAATCAACGTGGGGTCGGCCAGGTCACGTTTACTCAAGCCGGCCTGCCGATCAGCGTGCTGCGGGGCGGCGGCGACCTCACCCGCCCAGGAGAGTTGTTGGTGAGCGCCGACTACGGCCAACTGCAGAGCAGTTCGGCTTCAGGTGTTCCGCAGGGCTAGTAGCCGAGGCGCTCGACCCGAGCGGGGCGGCGCTGCCAGTCTTTGTCTACTTTGACAAACAACTCAAGGAAGGTGTCTGGTGGTAACTGCGCTCTCGCTCGGCTGCCCACCTCTTTGAGGATGGAACCGTGCTTGCCGATGACCATTCCCTTTTGGCTTTCACGCTCGACGATGATCTCGCAGCGGATGCGCTTGCCTTCCCACTCGGTCACTCGGGTGGCAATTGAATACGGCAACTCGTCTTCAAAAATCGCGAGGAGCTGTTCACGAACAAGTTCGGCGATCCATGTGTGCTCTTCAACGTCGCTTGCCGTGCCCTCTGGGTAATACATAGGGCCTTCGGGTAACAACGTGGCGAGATAATCGACCAGTTCGGGAATGCCTTCCCCAGTTAAGGCCGAAACCGGGAAGTAGGCAGCGGCATCGAGACCACTAGAGCGCACGAGTTGTTTCAGAACCGCCTGTTTCGAAGCGGCATCGACCTTGTTCAAGATGAGCACGGCTTTGCTGACATCAATTCGATCGGCAACCCATTGATCGCCCTTGCCGAACGGCATGGTGGCATCAATGACGAGGCACACGACATCGACGTCTTCGGCTGACTCAAGTGCGGTCGCGTTGACGCGCTGACCCAATGCAGTGACGGGTTTATGCAAGCCGGGGGTATCGACAAAAACTAGCTGTGCATCGGGGCGATTGAGGATGCCACGAATTCGCGTGCGCGTTGTTTGTGGCTTGTCGCTGACGATGCTGACCTTTTGACCACAGACGGCATTGAGCAGCGTGCTCTTGCCCACGTTGGGACGACCCACAAAGGTGATAAAGCCAGATTTCATGTAGGGAGCACGCTACCGGAGTCGGGCAGTGCTTCAGTTTGAGCTGGCTCGCTGGCTAGCTCGCTTGCCGGCTGCTTGCCGTTAGACCTGACTGTCGCGACCGGCCCAGAAAGGAGCACGAAGCTCGCGCTTGAGCAATTTGCCGCTGCCGGTTTTCGGCAGCTCGTCCATCCACGAAATCGAACGCGGCACTTTGTAGCTCGCCAACTTTTCGCGGGCGTAGGCGGTGACTTGGGCGTCGTCGAGGCCTGATCCTTCGCGGGCCACGATGACCGCGTGCACGGTTTCACCCCACTCATCGCTTGGGATGCCGAATACGGCGGCCTCGTACACGTCGGGATGAGACTCGAGTGTTGCTTCGATCTCCGCGGGGTAGATGTTCATACCGCCCGAGATGATCATGTCCTTCTTCCGATCGCAGATGAAGATGAAACCTTCGTCGTCGCGGTAGGCGATGTCGCCGACGGTCTGGTAGCCGTGCTTTTGATCAGCTTCAAACTTGTCGTGCTGCTTGTAATAGTCGGCGAAGACGCTGGGGCTTTTCACAAACAGTTCGCCGGTGTTGTTCGGGCCAAAGCCGGTGACTTCGTTGCCGTCGTCGTCGAACAACTTCACCTCGACCATCGGCGAAGGTTGTCCGCATGAGCCCGGCTTGCGCAGTTGGTCCTCTGGCTTGAGCACGCAGTTCACACCAAGTTCGGTGCTGCCGTACACCTCCCACAGCGAATCGCCGGGGAAGTCGGCGAGGTACGTCTGCTTGAGCGCAAAACTCCATGGAGCGGCGTTGGCGATCATGCGCTTGAGCGACGACGTGTCGTACTTTGCCTTGGTCTCGGGTGGCAATGTGCAGATCATCCTGATGGGCGTAGGCGCGCTGAAGGTTGAAGTCACCCTGTACTTGCTGATGAGTCGCAGCCAATCTTCGGGCGCGAACTTGCGTTGCAGCACCACGGTCTGTCCGAGTGCTTGAGCCATCCCCATAAAGCCGCCAGGACCCGAGTGATACAGCGGCCCCGTAGGCACGTAAATGTCTTCGGACGTGTATCCAACAAGCGCGACGAGCGCTGCTGACTGCTCGGCGTTACCGGCACCGCGACGGAGCGCGCCCTTGGGCTTACCCGTGGTGCCGCTGGTGTAGATCATCGTGGCGCCAGCTTCGGTAGCGGCGGGGATCTCTGGCTCGTCGGGGCTCGCGGCTGCCATGAGCGCGTCGGCGCTCTCCATGCCAACTGGGGCAGGTCCGTCGAACACGAGGATGTGTTGCACCTGCGGGATCTGGTTACGAATGCGCTCGAATGTGCTCGCGAACTCGGCGTCTACATACACGATGGTGGCGTCACAATGATCGGTGACGTAGGCGGCTTCATCGTCGCTGAGCCGGTAGTTCAAGGGCACTGCTGTTACGCCGAGTTTGCGCGCTGCGTTGATCATGGTCACGAGACCGATCGAATTCTGCCCGCACCAAACGACTTTGGTCTCAGGCGGTCGAGCGCCAATGGCAATGAGAACGTTGGCTAAGCGGTTGGCCTGTTCGTTCAACTCTGCGAAGGTGACCGAGTGAACGTGGCCGTTGGGTCGGTCGTCGATCACGGCAGGTTTGTTCGGCTGGACCTGCGAATACACGGTGAGGAAATCAGGCATGCGCCCGTTCCTAGCACGCAAGGCAACACCGCCTGCGTCTCGAGCCATCGAGGCGAGTACACCCGGCACATCGAAAAGCCGTCGAACCCGGCGATACAGCGGTCGAACCATCTCCGAAGGGTACCCGCCGAGCAATCCGTGACCGCCCGTTTGCGTTGCTGACTCCGCCACCTGCAACACTTGACGCATGACAGTACGAGTGATTGACGGCATCGATGGCATCAAGGCAGTAATCGGCGAGCACCTCGGTTACAGCCCCTACTTTGAGGTCACGCAAGAACGCGTGAACCTATTCGCTGACGCAACCGGCGACCATCAGTGGATCCACATTGATGTCGAGCGCGCCAAGAAGGAAAGCCCGTTCGGCGGACCTATTGCGCACGGCTACCTCACACTCTCACTCGGCCCGGTGCTCTACCCACAGGTCGTGCAGATTCGCGGGTTCTCCATGGGCGTCAACTACGGCGCCAACAAGATTCGCTTCATGTCGCCAGTGCCAGTTGGCGCCAACTTGCGTCTTGGCGTGAAGTTGCTCGCAGTCGACGACATCGCCGGCGGCATCCAGAGCACGATGGAGTTCACCTTCGAAGTCGAAGGCAACCCCAAGCCAGCCTGCGTCGCTGAGATCATCTTCCGCAGCTACGTCTGACCGGTATGCGGGCGTCTGCGCGCGTCTGCCGGCTTCTCCCGCGCCACCCCAAGCTCCCGGCCTACCGCAGTCATCGCGGAGCGGGGAGCATCTCTCGACATTCAGCGCGCCGCCCGACCCGTCGCGTTTGCGCCCGCTCACCCAATCTCCACGTGACGAAACTCTTGGGGTCCGCCGCCGCATGTCTTCCCGCCCCTCGACGAATCTCCACGTGACGAAAAGCCTCGGACTGCCACCCCCATCCCGCCATTTTCATCACGTGGAGATTGGGTGAAGGGGGCGAGAACTACGGGGACCGTGAGGCAGACGGGGAGGAGCAGGCAGGCAGGAGCAAGTAGGCAGGAGTTGGTCGCAGGGGCAGGCAGGAGTGCAGGCAGGTTGGCGGGCGGGAGCGCACGGTCAAGGCAACAGGCAGCAACGGGGGCATCAACAGCTCCACGCTGAGTATCGGCGACGCGAAGCACCGGTTGGGTTGGGCCGGGCGGCACTGTGTGACAGGCCTTCGGTACAACGTGGCGATGGAAGCGATCGCTATTCGTAATCGAGTCTCATCACGATCGTGCGCTTGGTGCACCACAGAGTTTGCCGCAGAGTTTCGGCCTGGCCGGCCCCGAATCTACTGCCGCCCGAGTTGCCGTCAGCGGGCCTACGAACGTCGTCGCGGTCTCGCCGTACTTCCTCCGCCGGACCGCCTCATCATGTCCGACAACGGCCCACTGAGCCACCTACCCAATCGCTACCCGGGCTACGAGCGCGGCGAAATTCGCACTTTGTACGGTCGGGGCCACGCAATGCGCCCAGCCGGCATCGCCGAGCTCGGCGAGCGTAGGCTCACCCTGTGCGGATTGCTAGCGCGTCCCGTGGCTCGCACGTTTCATCGGACATCGCCCGAGTCGTGCCTCACCTGCAAACGGGTAGAAACCGTCAGACCATCGGCACGCGCCGTGCGGCCGTCGGCCGATCTCGCCGCATTGCGGGCACTGCTCGATAGGGCCGCAGTCGAGACAAGCAGAAGTCAGCGGAACCGAACCAAGTCGGCCGAACAAGTGCTGTTTGAGTTGCTGGCAGCGGCGTAGCTGCGGGCCAGCGAAGTAGACAACTGCTCAACGAAAGTTCGGCATCACCTGCGTCGCGAACAGCTCCATCGAAGTCGTCTCGGGATAGTCGCTGCACCAAGGGATAAACCCACTACACCCCAACTCGATATAGGCGGCCACCTTTTCGCTCACCTGTTCGGGCGTGCCGACCAAGTTGCCCGCCCGCCACGACTCAAACGGTTCGCCGATAAAGCTGCGACTGCCTGCGGCCACAATCTCGGCTTCGGTCTCGCGAATGAACACCTCGGGCGACCAGGTCTTACGAATCGTCGCTTCGTCGCGCCCCACAGCAGCGCAATGGCCCTTGAGAATCTCTCGCTTACGCGCCCACTCGTCGGGCTTACCACCCCAGTTGCTCGCGTCAGCATGTTGGGCAACAACCCGCAGCGTAAGTTGCTCGCCCCCACCACCAATGAGAATTGGTGGGTTCGGCTGTTGCAACGGCTTGGGATCGCACTGCGCCCGATGCAGCTTGTAGTACTTACCGTCGTATGTGGTCTCTGGCTGTGACCACATCGACTTCACGATCTCAACGCTCTCGCGCAACATACCGATGCGATCCTTGGGCGACGGGAACTCGTATCCGTAGCCGCGGTACTCGTGCTCGTACCATCCGGCGCCGATTCCCCAATCGAGCCGCCCACCCGAGATGACATCAATCGTGGATGTGATCTTGGCCAGCAGACCCGGCGACCGATAGCTGTTGCACCCGACCATCTGCCCGAGTCGCACACGACTCGTGCGCTGGCTGATAGCCGCCATCGTGGTCCAACACTCGAACACGGCTTCGTGCGCAGGCACGGGAACATTATGGAAATGGTCGTAGAGCCAGATCGAGTCGTAACCCAATGCTTCGGCCAGCATCGCGATCTCTACAGCCCGATTCCACTTCGCCTCGGCACCGTCGATCGTGGACAGTTCCATCTTCCAGCCCTGGGGCATGAACACACCAAACGTGACATCACTCATGAGACAACGCTAGGCGCGCAAACATCACAGAAACGCCACCGGCGAATTCGTGGCATGACCCGAACTTCTCCTATCTTGCCCACCCATGGGTTCCAGCGTTGTCGACTTCAACATGGGCGATGTTCACGAAGCAATCGCCGCCACTCGCGCCAACGAACTGTGTCTGGTCTTTCGCGACCGGCGGCTCACGTGGGCCGACGTCACCGATCGAACACGCCGACTCGCCAACTACTTGCATTCGCAACAACTTGGCTGCCACACCGAACGCGCTGAACTCACCGGGTCACAAAGCGGCCAGGACCACCTCGCCATCTACTTGCATAACGGCAACGAATACCTGGAGTCGATGTTGGGCGCGTTCAAGGCCCGCGTCGCCCCGCTCAATGTGAACTATCGCTATGTTGCCGAAGAGTTGCGCTACTTGCTCAACGACTCAGGCGCCGCTGCGGTCGTCGTGCACTCTCAGTTCGCACCAACACTCGCCGAGGTACTCAACGACGTCCCCTCGGTGCGCGTGATCCTGCAGGTAGCCGACGAATCAGGTAACGACCTGCTCCCCGGCGCCATCTGGTACGAAGATGCGCTTGCCCAATCATCGAACGCAAAACCACCGCTCACGCTCAGCGGCGACGACCTCTACATCCTCTACACCGGCGGCACCACGGGTATGCCAAAGGGCGTGCTGTGGCGCGGCGGCGATGCCATCGTTGAATGCTTTGGAGGCCCAGCGTCAGCAACCACGCTCGACGATTTCGCCACCCAAGCCGTGGGCGAACTGCGCGCCCTACTCGCCCCACCATTCATGCACGGCGCTGGCCACTGGATGAGCTTTCGCACGTGGCACACCGGCGGCACCGTGTTCGTGCAGGACTCCCCCGACCGACTTGACCCGGTTGATATCTGGAGCCTCATCGAACGCGAGCGCCTGAACTTTCTTCTCATCGTGGGCGATGCATTCGCCCGCCCGCTGCTCGACGAGCTCGATCTCGGCACCTACGACCTCTCGAGCCTCACCGTTGTGCTCTCGGGCGGCGCGCCGCTCTCGGCAAATCTCAAGGCTGAGTTCCTGCGTCACCTTCCCACCCTGATGATCGTTGACGGCCTCGGCTCATCAGAGGCTGGCGGCCAACTCTCACACGTGTCAGCAGGTGCCAGCGCATCCACCGGAACCTTCCCCATGTCGCCGGGCAACCACGTGCTCTCGGCCGATCTCGATCGCGAACTCGCCCCAGGCGAAGACGAACTCGGCTGGCTCGCCAAGAGCGGTCGCCTCGCGCTGGGCTACCTCGGAGACGAAGCAAAGACCGCCCGCACCTACCCGGTGATCGCCGGCGTTCGTTACGCAATCCCCGGTGACCGAGCCAAACTCCGCGCTGACAGCACCATCGAACTGCACGGCCGCGACAGCGTCACCATCAACAGCGGCGGCGAGAAGATCTTCGCCGAAGAAGTTGAGGCCGCCATCAAAGCCCACGCTGGCGTTTACGACTGCCTTGTTGCAGGCCGCCCGAGCGAGCGCTGGGGCAACGAAGTGGTCGCTGTGGTGCGTATTCGTGAGGGCTACGACGTCTCGGCGACAGAACTATTGGCCGAAGCCGCCAACCATGTCGCTCGTTACAAGCTGCCCAAGGCGTTCGTATTCGTGAACCACATTGAGCGCTCACCGAGCGGCAAAGCCGATTACCGCTGGGCCAAGCTCACCGTGGCGCAGAGCACAACGTAGGATCTGCACGACCGACACGATCTGCAAGGGACAAACAATGACAGCTGAACACTTTGACGTGGTTGTAGTCGGTGCTGGCCTCTCCGGCATCGGAGCCGGCTTTCATCTGCAAGACAAGTGCCCCGACCGCACGTATGTGATTCTCGAAGGCCGCAGCGACATCGGCGGCACCTGGGACCTGTTCCGCTACCCGGGCGTGCGCTCAGACAGCGACATGCACACGCTTGGTTTCAGCTTCAAGCCGTGGACCGACGCCAAATCGATCGCCGACGGCCCATCGATCTTGCAGTACCTGCGCGACACCGTGAGCGAGTTCGGCATTGGCAAGCACATTCGGTTCAACCATCGCATCACTCACGCCGAATGGTCCACCGCCGACTCAACGTGGACGGTCACCGCCACTCGCACCGACCCAACCACCAACGCCACAGAGACAGTCACGTACTCGTGCGGCTACTTGTTCATGTGCTCGGGCTACTACAGCTACGCCAGTGGCTACACCCCCGAGTTCGCAGGCCGCGAGCGGTTCACCGGACAAGTTATCCACCCCCAAGCGTGGCCTGAGAACCTCGACTACGCCGGCAAGCGCGTGGTCGTTATCGGCTCTGGCGCAACAGCGATGACCCTGATCCCCGCAATGGCCAACACAGCGGCGCACGTGACCATGCTGCAGCGCTCGCCCACATACGTCGTTGCCCGGCCCGACACCGACCCCATCGCCAACACACTGCGCAAGGTGCTGCCGGGTCGACTCGCCTACAAACTCACCCGCTTGAAGAACACCAAGTTGCAGCAGATCATCTACAAGCGCACGCGTGAGCAGCCCGAGAAGGTAAAGACCGCCTTGGTCGGGATGGTCACCAAAGAACTTGGTCCCGACTACGACGTAGCAAAGCACTTCACCCCCAGTTACAACCCATGGGATCAGCGGATGTGTCTCGTGCCAAACGGCGACCTCTTCGCAGCGATCAACTCAGGCAAGGCCTCGGTTGTTACCGACGAAATCGAGTCGTTCACCGAAACCGGCATCCAACTCAAATCGGGCGAACACCTCGACGCCGACATCATCGTGACGGCTACTGGCCTTCGCATGGTCACCCTCGGCGAGATGAGTTTCGTGGTCGACGGCGAACCTGTTGACTTCGCATCGACATGGACCTACAAGGGATTCGCGTATAGCGACATCCCTAACCTCGCATCGTCGTTTGGTTACATCAATGCATCGTGGACGCTGCGCTCCGATCTGATCTGCGAATACGTCACTCGGTTGCTCAACCACATGCGTGCGACCAACACCACGCAGTGCACACCGCGCGTGAGCCCCGCAGACGCATCGATGCCTCAGCGCCCATGGATCGACAACTTCACGGCTGGCTACATGCAGCGCGAAATGCACCGCTTCCCCAAGCAAGGCGACCGCGAACCATGGGTCAACCCCCAGAACTATGGGCGCGACAAGGCGATGTTCTTGAAGTCACCGATTGAAGACGGGGCAATGCAGTTCAGCAAAGCGCCCGTGGCTGCGCGCTAGGCACGCTCACAACGGCAAGTCGCCGGTGGCCTTCTTGGTGCTGCCAAAATCGTTCCACGCCGCGATGGTGCGCTGCGCAATTCGCATCTGGTGAATCTCGTCGGCGCCATCGGCAAAACGGCTCCAGCGAGCCTGCATGAGCATGCCCGCAAGCGGCGTGTCGGTGGAATATCCGAGCGCCCCATGCACCTGAACGGCGCGGTCGATGATGCGCCACAGGCTGTTGGCCACAAAGTGCTTGGCCATCGAGACCTCGCTGGTGAAGTCCATCTTGTTTTCGATCTTGTACGCGGCGTGCAAGACCATCAGCTTGCTCTGGTACAACTCCATCGCTGAGTCGGCAATGAGCCACTGGATGCCCTGCTTCTCGGCGAGGTACGACCCATGGCTGTAGCGCTCCATCGAGCGCTTCACCATCAAGTCAAGTGCCATCTCGGCCTGGCCGAGCCAACGCATGCAGTGCGCCAAACGAGCCGGCCCAAGACGGTATTGGCCAAGCAGGTGGCCCTGGCCTTGGCCACCAAGCATGTTGGCCGCAGGCACGCGCAGGTCTTCGATGAGAATCTCGCAGTGGTTGTGGCCGCCGCTCATCGTGTGCACATCGCGCACCACGGTCCAACCTGGTGAGGGCAGGTCGACGATGAAGCAACTGTTGGCCGCCTGAGGAATGGTTGGATCCTCTTCGGTGCGGGCCACGAGCAATGCGAACTTGGCCCCGCGTGCACCGCTGATGAACCACTTGTGACCGTTGATGATCCACTCGTCGCCGTCGCGATAAGCAAAGGTCTTGATGAGCGTTGGGTCGCTGCCGGCCACTTCGGGCTCGGTCATCGCAAAGCAGCTCCGCGTGGTGCCCTCGCACAACGGGCGCAGGTACTTCTCTTTTTGCTCGTCGGTGCCCCAGTGCTCGAGCGTGTGCTGGTTGCCTTCGTCGGGAGCCTGCGCGTTGAGTACGAATGGGCCGATGCCCACCTTTGCGGCTTCGGCCGATACGGCGGCCATCGCGGTTGGCCCAAGGGCCATGCCGCCCCACTCTTTTGGCATGTGAGGAAGCCACAGGCCCCACTCTTCTTTGGCCTTGTAACGCAGCTTGCCAATGGTTTTGACGACCTCGGCGCGGTCTTCTTGATCGGTGGCATCCCAGCGAGGACGAACCACTTCGTCCATGAACTGTCGCACCTTCATGCGGATCTCTTCCACCTCTGGTGGGAACGTAAAGTCGATCATGAAGGGCCTCCATCGCACAGTTACGGCACATCGCCGCACATGAATCTCGCCGAGTCTCGCGGCTTGAGCGCATGCTGCGCCACTTGTTCGGTCGTAACCTGCACACGATGACGAAATCCACGTGGGACACAGATGCACTACCCGAGGGCGACGACAAGGTTGTTGCCGTGCGCCAGATGTTCGACACCATCGCCGGGCGCTACGACATGGTCAACCGCATCATGACCTTTCGACTCGACGTTCGCTGGCGTCGCAAGGCCGTGCGGCTGCTGGCCCTTCCCGCAGGAAGCCGTGTGCTTGATCTGGCCAGCGGCACCGGCGATCTGTGCATCGATCTCGCCAAAGCCGGTTACAAGCCGCTGTCTGTAGATCTGAGCTTTGGCATGTTGGCTGCAGATCGCAGCGGCGCCCCACGCACCCAAGCCGACATCTTGCGGATGCCGTTCCCCGATGCCAGCGTCGACGGCGTCACGTGCGGATTCGCGTTGCGCAACCTGGTCGACCTTCCCGCGTTCTTCAACGAACTCGGCCGCGTGGTCCGGCCCGGCGGACGCATCGCGCTGCTCGATGTCGGCATCCCCAAGAACCGGTTCGTACGGTTTGGTCACGGCATCTACTTTGGCAAGGTGGTCCCGAAGATCGGCGGCCTGCTCAGCGACAAGGCTGCATATCGCTATCTGCCCAAGAGCGTGGCGTATCTGCCACCAGCCAACGAGATGGTCAAGGCCCTCGTTGCCGCCGGTTTCGCCGATGGCTCGCATCAACTTCTCAGCGGCGGCATCACTCAGCTGTTGCTTGGCACACGGTCGTAAGCAACGCACATGCGCGCCGTCACCCGGGTCTTCGACGAAGACATCGATCTCAATGATTTCGCTGGCGAAGACGGTTTTCTCTTTGTGCGCGACGGCATTGGTCTTGCTGGCCGTGGAGTCGCCGCTCGTATCGAAGCCGATGCAGCGGTCCAGTTTCTGAAGGCGATCGAATGCGACGACTCCGTCGGCCTCGCCGGATGCGGCCCTATCGCAATGGGTGTGCTGCCGTTCAAGCCGGGCGCTTCAGCAAAGCTCATCGTTCCGGCCGTCACCATCGGCAAGGGACCCGATGGACAGCGTTGGATCACCATCATCGACAACGCCGAGATCCCCTCCCCCGCTGCTCGCCCGGTGCCTGCCGCTGCCGACTTCAGCGTGCGGCCGGGCGTAGAGATCGCCACGTATCTCGCTGCTGTCGCTGCCGCTCGCGATGCCGTGCGCGCTGGGCAACTCGACAAAGCCGTCATCGCCCGCGACATCGTGGTCACTTCAAGCGAGCCCATCAACGTGCACGCTGTGTTGCTGCGGCTGCGCGCCAGTTTCGGCTCGAGCTATCGCTACAGCATCGACGGATTCCTCGGAGCGTCACCCGAGCTACTCATCGGGCTTGATGGCGCAACGGTTTCATCGCATCCGCTGGCTGGCACCACGCCACGCACCGGCGACCCCGCCACCGACGCACGTCTGGCCGCCGAGCTCTTAGCTAGTCCCAAGAACCAGATCGAGCATCGGGTCGTGATCGATGTCGTGCACGACACGTTGTTGCCGTGGGCCAGCTATCTCGATTGGGAACCAGAGCCATCAATCGTGGCCGTTGCCAACGTGCAACACCTCGGCACTCGCATGCAAGGCCAACTCTCGCAACCGAGTCCCGACGTGGTCACCTTGGCCAAGGCGCTGTCACCAACACCAGCGCTTGGCGGTCACCCGCAGCAGGCCGCGCTCGATCTCATTGAGCGCGTCGAAGGCTTTCGCCGCGGCCGCTACGGAGGCGCCGTGGGTTGGGTCGATGCGCGAGGCAACGGCACATGGGCCGTGGCAATTCGTTGTGCCGAGTTCTCCCAAGACCGACGCCAGGCGCGCCTGTTTGCTGGCGGAGGCATCGTTGCCGACAGCGAACCACTCGCCGAACTCGCCGAAACTCAAGCGAAGTTTCAGGCCATGTTGTCGGCCATCATTAGGCCATAAGGCCGATGGCGGCAGACACCGCTTCATTCACGAGTTGATGCACTGTCACGTTTGTATCGCGCGTGCTCTGCACACGAATTACCTGCGGCCCAGCAACCGCAAGGGCTGCACGCAGTTCGGCCAAGGTGTGCACGGAGGCCGCCGGGATTGAATGCGCTGCGGCGAGCGCCACGAGATCGGTGCCGTGCGGCGTGCCGAACAGTTGCTCGAAACGCTGGCTCGCGAGCGCCGACGCCTGCGGCAAGAAACTGAAGATGCCACCGCCATCGTTATCGACAACGACGATGCGCACATCGGCGTTGCGACGTGACATCAGCGCGATCAACGCTGAACTGTCGTGCACAAACGCGACGTCGCCAATGAGCAGCGCTGTCGGCGCACCGGTTGCCACGGCCACACCAATTGCAGTTGCAACAACTCCGTCAATTCCGTTAGCGCCGCGGTTGCAGTGAACAGTGACGCCTTCGGCGATCTCACCGAACCACTCGACATCGCGAATGGGCATTGACGACGACACCACAAGGTGAGCGTTCGCGGGCAGCGAGGCGCCGATTGATCGAGCCACCAACGGCTCGGTGAGTGCCGCCGTGTCGAGTGCGCTCGTGATGGCTTGTTGCGCCTGCGCCTCGGCTGTTGTCCATCCCGAGAGCCACTGCGCATCGCCTGCGCGCACCAGCGTGGCCAGCGAGCGACAAACCTGAGCCACATCGGCAGTGAGCCGGTGCGAGATTGCAGCATCAGGGTCTGCCCATGTGGGCACCGCACTGATCTGAATCTGCACCGCGTTCGATGCGGTGAGCCATTGGGTGAGCACCTTCGAGGCTGGCGGTTCGCCGAGCCGGAGCACCACGTCGGGAATGTGTTGCGAGGCAAACCTGTTGTGACGCAAGAGTTGATCTGCTGCCGCCACGGCAACCTCGCGGAAGTGTCGCAATCCAGATCGCGAGTCCGCGAGCACCGGCCATCCGAGCGCTTGAGCGAGTAACACCACAGCGTCCGGATCGCCGCAACCGTGCCCGGCAACGATGACGCCGCGCTGGCTGTTGAGCAGCGCGGCAAGGTCGACGAGCGCATCGTGAGATGCAGCGGCTGAGCTCGACAGCGAAACGCTTCGTCCTAACGCAGCTCGGCGCGCAGGCAACGATCCGGCGACACCCACCAACGGCTCGCGGAACGGCAGGTTGAGATGCACTGGGCCGGGCCACAAACCGGTTGACGAAGCGAAGCAGTGCGCGGCCAGTGAGCGCCACGTATGCGCCGCTGCGTCGTCGGCCACACCTGGATCATGGAACCAGCGAACGGCATCGCCATAGAGCTTGGTCTGGTCGATCGTTTGGGCGGCCCCCACATCGCGCAGTTCTGGTGGACGGTCGGCGGTGCAGATGATCATTGGCACTGCCGACTGATGCGCCTCGACAACGGCTGCATGAAAGTGCGCCGCAGCGGTGCCGCTGGTGCACAACAGAATCGCCGGAGTGCCTTGTAATCCGATACCCAGCGCGATGAACGAGGCGACCCGTTCGTCGTGGGCAACATGCACCGCAAGCTCGGGGCGGGCGGTGAGCGCCAACGCCATCGGCGTAGACCGAGAGCCGGGAGAAATCACAGCATGACGCACGCCGTGCTCGATCCATTCGTCGATCAGGGTTGCGCAAAATGTGGCCGCCGTGTTCTGCGGCGAGGAGTCCTGCGGTTGTTCAGGCGTGGTTGCGAGCGACATCGCATCTATCGTGGCATGTATGCGCGTAGAGATCTGGTCTGACGTTGTGTGTCCATGGTGTTATATCGGCAAGCGCCGATTCGAAACGGCAGTCGAACGGGTGAAGGGTTTGCCCGGCGCCGACAAGATCGAGATCGTCTATCGCCCGTATCAACTCGATCCGTCAGCGGCTCCTGGCCGCGTGCAGCCCGTGGTTGAGGCCTACGCGAAGAAGTTCGGCGGCCCCGAGCGGGCTGCTCAGATCATCGGTCAGGTCACCTCGGTCGCAGCGGCCGATGGCATCACGTTCAACATGGATATTGCCTTGCGGGCCAACACATTGATGGCCCACCGCCTGCTGTGGCTCGCCGAGTCGCGCGGCAATCAGAGCGCACTGAAAGAACGACTGCTGCGGGCCTACTTCACCGAGGGCCTCAACATCAGCGATCCCGACGTGCTTGTTACTTGCGCCGCCGAGGTTGGGTTTGATGCCGACGAAGTCCGTGCGTTCCTGAACTCCGACGCCGGCCACGGCGAGGTAATGGAAGACCTCGCTCAGGCTGCCGCAGTTGGCATCACTGCCGTGCCCACGTTTGTGTTCAACGGTCAGTGGTCGGTGCCTGGCGCGCAAGACATCGACGTCTTCGAACGAGTGCTCGAACGCTTGCTTGCTAAAGAGGCCGAGCAGCTACAAGCCCAGGCCGAGGCCGCGCTACTCACCGATGGGCAGGTCTGCGTCGACGACGTGTGCGATGTCTGAGCCTGCGGGCTTCGTGCGTCACCCCGGACCACTTTCGTCGTTGCGCTCCGGACACGGACCTCGAGTTGTGTTCGTTCACGGCTTCACCCAGACCGGCCGGTCGTGGCTTCCCGTGGCCTCGCAGCTCACCAACGACTACGAAGTTGTGCTGGTCGACGCACCGGGTCACGGACAATCCGGGCACGCCGACGCGTCGTTGGTTGTAGGTGCCGATCTGCTGGCCGAAACGTGCGGCCCGGCCTCGTACGTGGGCTACTCAATGGGCGGCCGGTTGTGTTTGCAGTTGGCGCTGACCCATCCACAACTGGTGCAGTCGTTGGTGCTCATTGGAGCTACGGCGGGAATCGAAGACGACAACGAGCGCACGCTGCGTCGCTCCGCCGACGAAGCATTGGCCCTCGAGATCGGCCGTGTGGGCGTTGAAGCGTTCCTGCGCAACTGGTTGGCGCAACCGTTGTTTGCGTCGCTGAGCCACGAAGCCGCCGGGCTACACGATCGACTCGAGAACACTGCCCAGGGTCTGGCCGCCAGCTTGCGCAATGCGGGCACTGGCACGCAATCGCCGATGTGGCATCAGCTCAGCGCAATCACGGCGCCAGCCTTGGTGCTCGCCGGTGAATCCGACACAAAGTTCACCGAACTCGGCAAGCGCATGGTGGCGAGCATTGGTTCCAACGCCAACTTTCAGACCATTGCGGGCGCTGGCCACTCAGCCCATCTCGAGCAAACTGCGGCCGTCACCTCCGCCATCTCCGGTTTGTTGAAGACAATTGGTCACACATCAACCTGATGTCTTCAACAAACTCTGGATCTAGCGGCTCTGGATGTGTAGCAGCTGAGGATATTTAGCGGCTGAGGATGAGACCCACGGCGCTGAGCACGCCGAACGCCAACTGCAGTTTTCCTGTTTCGCCGAGCACAGCGATGAGGTCTCGGCCGGCAGCACCGCGCACCACGCGACGAACCGGGGACACAGCAAGCGCAACCGCGATCACAGCGAGAGCCGCCCACGGACGCCACGCAACGGCCGATGCAATGACACACACAAAGGCCGATGCAATGAGCGCCACGTACAACACCCGCGTGCGCTGATCACCAAGGCGCACAGCAAGGGTCTTCTTGCCGACCTCGCGATCGGTTGGGATGTCTCGCAG
>Ga0194043_1000137_pt1 | contig 35021 bp, 32 predicted proteins | sample JunL4415m_MetaG_FD_161274 | JGI IMG/M metagenome (GOLD analysis project Ga0194043, IMG submission 161274) | Anoxic zone freshwater microbial communities from boreal shield lake in IISD Experimental Lakes Area, Ontario, Canada - Jun2016-L442-15m | ecosystem: Environmental > Aquatic > Freshwater >...
TCGCTCAGAAGACGAGCGACCGCCGAGCCGACCTTCCCCGAGCCGAGAACGACCACTCGCTTGTCGGCGAGAAGCGTGCTGGCGGCGTGTGGTGTGGAGCGCTGCATGGCACCATCGTAGACCTGCGGACCTTCACTGCGCCGTTTCGGTTCGCCGAGGCGTTTGGCGTCGCCGTCGGAACTGCCATTTGAAGACTCGCACGCGAGGCGCGACCTTCTGCGACAATCGCAGCATGAGCCATCCAGTCGAGATCGCACTCAGCCTGCTGCGAGCAGGAAACCAGCGCTTCGCCGAGGGACGCCAGCGGCCGCACCTGACTCCCGCCCAGCGCCAGCAGTTCGTGGACGGGCAGCAGCCATGGGCCGTCGTCTTGGGCTGCTCGGACTCCCGGGTGCCCATCGAGACGCTCTTTGACGTGGGACCGGGCGAGCTGTTCGTTGTCCGCAGCGCCGGCCACGTCATCTCGGACGCAGGCTACGCGAGTGTGCGCTACGCGGTGGAGCAGCTGGGAGCCCGGCTCGTGGTGGTGCTCGGTCATGAAGACTGCGGCGCCGTCGCAGCATCACGTGACGGAGACGCGCCAGCCTATCTCGCCCCGGTGACCGACCACATCCATACCGATGCTTCCACCCTCGCTCTGGCGGTGGATCAGCACGTCCGGGAGTCCACCGCCGAGATGCGCGTCTGGTTCGATGAGGCGGGGTTCTCGGAAGCCGACGTCACCATCATGGGCGCGGCGTACGAACTCGCCGGCGGAAACGTGCACTGGCTGGACTAGACGACGCTGCGATTCTCTTCCTGGCATCTCGGGCATCTGTACAACGTAGACTCAGAGGCCCGCGCTACGTGAGGAGACCGCAATGAGAATCGGGATCATCGGCTCGGGAAACGTGGGGAGTTCACTGGCGAACGGGCTGGTGCGCCACGGACACGATGTGATGCTCGGTACGCGAGACCTGGCCAAGCCGGCCGTGCTCGAGTTCGTCGATGCGAGCGACGGCCGTGGCAGAGCAGGCACCTACTCCGAGGCCGCACGCTTCGGCGATATCGTCATCACGGCGTACCCCGGTTCTTTGGTCGAGGAGACGGTGGTAGCGATCGGTCCGGAGAACCTCGCCGGCAGGCTCGTCATCGACACTGCGAACCCCATTGCAAGGGTCGACGGCGAAGTGCGCGCCGCCTACGGAGACGACGACTCGGCTGCCGAAGTGCTGCAGCGAGCGGTACCTACGTCCCGCGTGGTGAAGGCCTACAACACCGTTTGGGCGAACAGGATGGTCGACCCGGACCCCAACGACGGCCCGACGACCATGCGGATCGCGGGAGACGACGCAGACGCCAAGGCCGAAGTCGCCGAGCTCCTCGAGTCGACTGGCTGGAAGGTCGATGACGTGGGCGATCTGACTCACGCGCGCGAGCTCGAAGCCGAGGTCGTCCGGTGGGCCGCCCGAGCGCCGAGCGACTAGCGGCCGGCGCCGGGAAGACTCGTCGATCCATCAACTGGCCGATTCGGAGTCGCTGCTACTAGCGCCCCTCGCCGATGATGTAGCCGTCGAAGTGCACCGTGCCTTGGGGCGTCTTCACCAGCATGCGGACCTGCGGCCCGATGACGTTGACCTCGATCGGCGTGGTGGAGTTGTTCGCGATGCCCTTTGATGTGCTGTAGCCTCCGGCGCTGACCGTACCCTTGCCGGTGGTCGCCATCGTTATCGATCCCGAGCCCGAGAAATCCGGGGCAGCCGTCGGAAGTGGGGCGAGGTCCTTCGGATCTGCCTCACCGAGCGGCTCGAGCGGCGTGAGATACGGCCCCATCTTGATTTCGAGCGCGGTGCTCGTCGACTTCGCTTCCGCGCTCACCTTGCCGCCACCGGCGTTCATCTCACTGGTGGTCTTGGACGTCGCCGAGCCGGTGTACGTGCCCATGATGTCACCAGCCGTGTTCACGGCTTTCAGGTCGAGACTGATCGTGTACTTCATCGGCCCTTGGCTGATCTCAGAAGTGTCCTTCACGTAGATGACCCAGTTGAAGTCCTTCTCGGTCTGAGCGGCCGCAGCCTTGTCGATCTCGGCCTGCGAGACCGCAGCCGCACCATATGCCGAGAACCCGTTGACTTGGGCGACGAGCTGCGTTGTGCCCTTTCTGACGACGACGCTGCTGGGAATCACATCGAAGCCTGAACCATCATCGCGATAGCGCACGATCGAGATCTCCTTGGGCAACTCCTTGGGGACTGTGATGCTGAGAACCGCCGGGTACACCAGCTTCGGCCCAGCGCCAGTTCCCTTCTCCTCGACGAGCACGCCATTGGCAACAACGTCCTTGCTGCCTTTCGGCGCACTAGTGAGAGGCGTCACGACGAGCTGGCTATTCTGAGCGAGCGACCCACGAGGGAACGAAACCTGGACGAGATCCTTGCCAGGGGTCTCGAGAGCGACGAATCCACCCTCTGCTGCCGAGACGGACTGGTCAACGGCCTTGGCCGAATCGAGTGCGAAGGCGGGCTTCTCGGCAGGTTTGACTGACTGCGCGCTGGAGGTCGACATGGTGTTCGAGCCTCCGCATCCGCTCAGTGCCATCGCAGCCAGCACGAGCATCGTACCCACGGCCAGAGTTCTCAACGACTTCACGTGAACCTCCCCACCCTCCTCGGATGTCCTAGTCTCCGTCAGTGTGCGCCCTGAACTCGATGCAGGGCAAAGCTTCGTGAACATCAATCGCTGGTAGACTCTGCAGCGAGAGGTGATCCCATGAAGCGCGAGCCACAGCGCGTGTTGGCGCACGATCAGTTGTTCGCAGCCGTAGCGGCTCTCGGAATCGTTGCTGGCCAGTGGTGGATCATGATCGACTTGCAGATCCAGTGGCACTGGGTTCTGCCGACGGTTGCGATCGTCATGTTCGCCGCGATTGTCATCGTCTACCTCGTGCGTCGCCGACAGTGGCGCCTGAGGCGCGGGATAGAGATCGCCCTGGCTGGACTGCTGGTCGTGGGCGACAGCGTGAACCTCTTCGCGCTTGCTCGGCAGGCGTTCTTCCTCTCACGTCCCGAGGGCGCAATCGAACTTCTGTTCACCGGAGCAGTTCTGTGGGTCATGAACGTGCTGGTATTCGGTGTCTTCTACTGGCTACTCGATGCAGGCGGACCCGACATGCGCGCGTCCGGACTCGCCAAGCAGCACGACTTCATATTCCCGCAGCAGACGGACCCCGAGAACTCACCGACGGACTGGTACCCGAGCTTCGGCGACTACCTCTACCTGGCATTCACCGGCGCCACCTCATTTGGGCCGACGGACGCCATGCCCTACACCCGACGAGCAAAAGCGGCGATGGCCGTCGAGGGAGCGCTCGCACTCGTGACGCTCGGCGTCATCATCGCGCGCGCGGTGAGCCTGGTCACCGACTGACCTCGGCGCTGTCCTACACTGGGAACATGCCTGAATTCGATTCGCCCTACCATCGGCTCCATGTCATCGACAACGGTGCCTGGCGGTTGCTCAAGTTCGAACGCAACCACCAGTCCTCGATGGCACTGGATGACCCGTTTGAGACCGACATCGAGTACGTCAACTACTTGCACCTCGCACTCGCGGTCAAGCCGGATCCCACGTCGGCGCTGGTGATCGGCCTAGGTGGCGGCTCGCTCGTCAAGCGAATGTGGCGCGACTACGCGCCGATCGAGATCGACGCGGTCGAGATCGATGAGCAGGTGGTTCAGATCGCTCGCGAGTACTTCGCGCTGCCCGATGACGAGCGCATTCGCGTCTTCATCGACGACGGCCGAGCATTCCTCGACTACTGCGCCGAGACCTACGACCTCATCGTGGTCGACGCGTTTGACGACGACCACATCCCGCGCCCCCTGCTCACTGAGGAGTTCCTTCTCGCCTGCCGAGACCACCTCTCGGCCGACGGCGTGATTGAGTACAACGTGATCGGAGCCGCGACCGGCAGCCACAGCAAGCCGTTTCGCAGCCTGTATCGGACGGTAGCCAACGTGTGGCGCAACGTCTGGGTCTTCCCGATTGGCTCGGCTGATGGCGTCACCGACTCGACGCGCAACATGATCCTGCTGGCAAGCGATGCCGAGCTATCGACCGACGAGCTGCTTGAGCGCATCGCTTCGCGCGTTGACGGGCGGGTGACCGTGACCGGCTTTGAGCGCTTTGGCGAGGACCTGTATCGCGGCTCAGTGCGCAGCGGCGACGTCGCCATCCTCACCGACCCTCGACCTCCCGGCCGCCATGAGAATCGGCGGCGCTAAAGAGCTCTCAGCGACCCGCGAACTGCCCCCAAACGAGTCCTGCGGCGATCCACCACATGATGCAGCCGATGATGACGTCGAGCACGCGCCACGCGACCTCGCGCTCAAACACCGGCGTAAGCATCCTGGCCCCCAGCGCCAGTCCAAAGAACCACACAGCCGACGCCGTGCCGGCCCCGAGCACGAACGCCACACGCAGAGGTGGTGCGTACTGCGCCGCCACCCCGCCAAGCAACACGACCGTGTCGAGGTAGACGTGCGGGGTGAGCAGCGAGACCGCGAGCGTGGCCGACAGAGCGCTTGAGAGCGTGCCGGGATCACGCGCGCCCGCGAGCTTCTCGGCGTGAAGCGACCCCGGCCTGACTGCCGAGCGAAACGCGAGCGCACCGTAGACCAGCAGGAAGCCGGCGCCAGCCCACGCGGCGACGCTGGTGAGCGCTGGAAAGCGGCCGACAAGTGCGCCGAACCCGAGCGCGCCGAGCACGATGAGCGACCAGTCGATCGCCACGCAGAGCGCCGCCACCGCGAGCGCATGCGACCGCAGGAGCCCTTGGCGCAGTACGAACGCGTTTTGCGCCCCGATTGCAATGATGAGCGATGCGCCGAGTCCGAGGCCGGCGAGGAATGCGGATGCAGTCATGCTGCGCAGTGTAGCTGGGGACTCGGACATCGCGCACGCGCTGTGGCGGGTGAGTCGTCGCGCAGGCGGGCGGAGAACTCCGGCCGCCGGCCCCTCCATTCTCACACCTCGGAATCGCCACACACCTTTGACGCGTCCTCCATGCCCCGGAGGGATTGTCAGAGGTGTCGAGTAGTTTGGGATGCAGCTCGGCAACCCGAGAAGGAGGTAGACATGTTGAGAGCGATTCACTTGAGGACGTCGGCTTTGACCAGTGAGTGGGCTACCGCTTTCACTGAGATGACGGTCGCCCACATCGGCGGTGTGGCCAAGGTGATTGCCGTGCGGTCACTCGGTATTGTGTCCGTGATGTTTGATGACAGCGCGACCAACCCGGAGAAGATCGTGCTCGCCCTGCGGGCCGTCGGCGTGGACGCGCGAATACTGCGCGGCCGAAGCTAGCGGGTACACTCCTCTCAAGCTGGTGCGCGCGTGGGAGGAATAATGGCGGAGAATCTCGACCTCAAAAGGAAATACGCAGGGCTCTACAAGTCGGGAACCTCCACGCCAGTGCTGGTCGACGTACCACCGCTTCGGTTCCTCATGATTGACGGCTTGGCAAACGTAGGAGGGCCAGACTTTCAGCTCTCGATGGGCGCACTCTACGGCCTCGCCTACCCAGTGAAGTTCGCGGCCAAGAAGCAGCTGTCGCTCTCCTACCCAGTCATGCCCGCCGAGGGGCTGTATTGGGACGCCGATGAGGGGCCAGGCTCGGCGCCCGCATCGCCCGACAGCACCGCGTGGCGGTTGATGATCATGCTGCCGGATCCAGTGAGCGCCGAGTTTGTCGATGAGGTACGCGCAAAGGTTGCTGCCAAGAAGGACCTGCCACGTCTGGGCGACGTTAGGGTCCAGACGTTCTCGGAGGGCCAGAGCGTACAGGTACTCTACCTCGGGCCCTACGCCGATGAGACTCCGACGGTTAACCGGCTTCTCGCGTTTGCGCAGGAGCGAGGGTTTCACACAAGCGGTAGCCATCACGAGATCTACCTCAACGACCCCAACCGCACGGCACCCGAAAAGCTCAAGACAGTGCTGCGCTACCCGGTGCAAAAAGGCGACTAGCGCAGCTGGAAGATGAACAGCGTCGTCTCCGGCTTCTCCGGCAGAGAGCGGCCCGCGACCGCGGTGGCTCCGTCAGAGGACACCTGAACGCTATCAACACGCGCGCCGAGCGTGGCGCTCAGGTCCCAAGCCGGATAGGTGCCATCCGCAGCGCCAACCAGTAGTCGCTGCTCCGAATCGATGACGGCGATGGCGTTGTCCCCCACGACCAGAGTGTTGGTGTACTCCCCGCTTTTTGACACTGGCGTGACAGCGCCTGTGGCAAGCGAGTAGCGCGTCACCTGCTGTGTGGTCCAGTCCCACTCGTCATATCGGTCGAAGTTGATCGAGTAGATCGCCTCGCCGGACCAGAGCGCATATCCCGGGTAGCGAAATCGCGTCGCGGGCATGGGATAGTCCTGAGTCTTGCCCGTTGCTGTGTCGTACACGACGTAGTGTCCGGTCCCGTCGTAGATATCAGTCCAGAGCAGCTTTCCATTCCTGATTTGCATGAAGTTGTTGTAGTACTCGGCGATATGCGTCCGGGCGATCTGGCGCTTCTCGCCCGTCTTCAAGTTGAGGGTCACGATTCCGGGCTCCGAACCCTTCTCGTAGTCGACCCAAGCCCCGAGATCACCTTCCAGCGCCGGAGCGTACGCCTCCCGAGTCGTTGCAAGCACCTGTCGCGCTCCGCCATCGGTCGGTTCCGCATACAGCTTCTTCTCGCTCTCCCACAGTAGCCACCGCTCATTGACCGTAATCCACGCGATGTCGGCCGGCACGGTGAAGAGCGACCGCGACTTCCCCGTGGCGAGGTCATAGCGCAACAGAGTGTCAATCAACCCAGTACCGGAATCGACGCTGACGTAGAGAGCGTCACCCACCACGCGCGCCATCCCGTAGGCCCGGTACGGCAGTTTCACCGTGCGGACCTTCGGCTGCATCACACGAGGCGCGGCGGCAGAGACCCCCGAACCTGCAGCCGCTACGCCAGGCCGCATCGCTGCTGGACCGCTACACCCGGCTCCAGCCCACAGCCCTGCGACGCCGATCGTGGCGACCACCATCACGGCCGCGACCCGGCTCATTCTCGGCGAGTGCGTCAGTGGGCTCTCTCGGTGTGCGGGGCCCCCGAAGGGGCCCCTCTCTAGACCGCTCACCAGCACATCGCCATGTTGCTGCCGTCCACGTCGGCCTGATAGCAGGCCCGGCACAAGCCGTTTGACGTCGTCGACCCCATGGCGTCCCAGAAGACTCCGCGATACAGGGCGTCGGGATTTGGATCGACGCTCCGCATTGTGACCGCCGAACTCAGGTCGTTTATGCCTGATACCGACATGTAGTGTCGAGAAGAGTGGCCGTTGTAGCGAGGAATCCGTGCGGTCGCCGTCAGAATGACAGGCACGGTTCGCGCAGCTTCGATCATCCAGCCGATGCGAGTGTAGAAGGCGCTCGTCGGGCTACCGGTGTCGGTGAGGTTAGAGGCAACGTAGTTCACCGTGCCGAACGTGCCGTTGTAGCTGTTAAGCGCCCGCGCGATCCCCGTTGTCAGGCTGCCACTGGTCGTAGTGCCGATTCTGCCAGCGAGAGTGGTCTGTGACGGCAACGTGGCCGACGAGCCGCTCTTGGCTTTGTGCCAGCTCAAGCTCTGACGGGCCGAGGCCGGACCGCAGTAGTACGGCGTCTCCTGCTTGTAGTTCGTCGCAGCGAGCGTATGCAGCCCGTAGAGCGAGGACGTCGCTGCGGCCGCGACGGTACCTGCCGGCTGAACGGCCCTGGCGGCAGAAGCCGCAACGGCAATCTGAGCATCCTTGGCCTTGGTCGCCTGCTTCCACTTCTCGGCAACCGCCGGTGTCAGCGTGGGATCGTCAACCAGCGCTCCCTGTGGAGTCGCAGCTACGGCGACCCCCGGCGTCATGACCGCCACAACCAGACACGCCAGCACCCATTTCCCGATTCCTTGATGCATCGTCCATCCCCTCCAAAGTCTCCCGCTCGCCGCAGTTGGTGGACCGTCGGCTCGATCGCAACGTAGGCCCGTGCGCTGAGAAGGGCGAGCACTCTCCATCGGCACCCGACGAAGGTAGATCGGGCCGCTTACCCGCACCTTGCCAAATCCTTGACGCGCTCCCCACCCACCCATCCGCAAGCGACTACGGTGCGCTAGACTCCATACACGGACGATGTTCTCGGAAGCCATGCTCGATACTGGAATGCTGCTAGGACGGGGGGTGGCATGGACGCGACGACCATCTACGAGGATGGAACCTACCTCGACCACAACCCCACGTGGCATGAAGAGCACTCGGCGTGGAAGGCAGAACAGATACGTCGGATGCTCGCGAAGAACGGCCTGGCGCCCACGACAGTGTGCGAGATCGGGTGTGGCGCAGGCGGAATCCTGGAACACCTCGCCGAGACGCTTGGGCAGGAAGCGAAATTCTCGGGCTACGAGATCTCGTCGCAGGCCTACGGACTCTGTAAACCGAGAGAACGTGAGAACCTGCGCTTTCATCTCGGCAACTTGCTTGAGGAGGACGCCGGGCCGTTTGACCTGCTACTCGTCATCGACGTGTTTGAGCACGTGGAGGACTACTTTGGATTCCTTAGGAAGGTGCACCCAAAGGGCGTGCACACGATATTCCACGTCCCGCTCGACCTGTCAGTGCAGACGGTCCTGCGCGCTTCGCCCATCATGAGAGACAGGGCTGCCGTGGGACACATACACAATTTTTCCAAGGACACCGTTCTGGCAACCCTGACCGATACGGGTTTCGAGGTCGTGGACTACTTCTATACGAAGAACCCAATCGACTGGTCACACCCCGGGTGGGAAGCGACCTTGCTCGAGCTTCCTCGGCGAGCGTGCTTCCCGCTCAGCCACGACCTCACAGTCAGGGTGTTCGGCGGGTACTCCTTCTGGGTTCTGGCGAAATAGGTATCGCGACATGAAGAATCGCCTTCTGGCTCTCCGAGAGGCCAGCCGAATCCCTCTCTACGCGAATGCAAACGCGCTCGTTGCCAACCAGGCATCGTCGGCGGTACTCGGGCTGATCTACTGGATGCTCGCAGCGCACCTCTACCATGTTGACACGGTTGGAGCGAGCTCCGCTGTCATCTCGACGCTTCTCCTGCTTTCGGCGATTGCGCAGCTTGGGCTCGGCACAGGGATGGTGCGATTCCTGCCGCGCGCCGGAACGGATACCCGCAGACTAATCTTGCTCTCATACGGAGCCGTCATCCTGACTTCCGCAGTATTCGCTCTGGGATTCGCGCTGTTGGGGGGTGCGCTGGAACTCAAGGGCGTAATGGGGCGAGGACTGCTCCAGGGGACGTTCGCCGTACTCGCAACCGTGTCGTGGTCGGTCTTCTACCTACAAGACGCCGTGCTCAAAGGACTCCGGCGAGCCAAGTGGGTATTCATTGACAATCTTCTCTACAACCTCGCCAAGATCGCTACGCTCGTGATAGGCGCGACCTACTTGGCCCGTGCAGGAATCGTCGGGTCGTGGTTTCTGCCGACGCCCATCATGATCGCCCTGATCGGCTGGATGATCTTCGGTGTATTCACCCGTCCCGAAAATATCGTGCCCGCCCCGGCCGGAGGAATACGCCTGACGCTGCGGGAAGTTGCGACCTCCGCGGGTGGCGACCATGTCGGTTCGCTCGTCGCAGAAGCTGCCGTGCGGTTGCTCCCGCTGCTCGTAGTAGCCGTGCTCGGCGTGGCCGAGAACGCGTACTTCTACCAGGCGTGGCTCGTTGCGACTCCCATCGCGCTCTTCGCAAGCAGTATGGCGGATTCGTTTTCCGCTGAAGCCGCGACCAACAGGCCCTCAATCGGCCGATACAGTCGTGACATCCTGCGCCACATGGCGCTTCTCATTCTCCCCGTCGCCGCAATACTGGCCATCGGCGCACCCCTCGTCCTCACGCTCTTCGGTAAGACCTACGCCGCGGAGGGAACGGTGCTGTTGCGCTGGCTTTGCCTCTCGAGCCCACTGGTCATCTTCAACGCCTGGTACCTGGCGTACCTGCGGGTAATGGGTCGGATCCAGCGAGTCGTCTGGGTTCAAGTTCTTGCGGCGCTCGTGTTGATCGCTCTGAGCTATCTGTTGGTTCATCCGCTGGGGGTCGCCGGTGTCGGCATCGCATGGTTGGTCAGCCAAACGGCCCAAGCGATTTTCGGTCTTGCCGACGCTCGGGGAGTACTCCTCGGACACGCGCCTGTCGATTGTGGTGGGCCCGACCTGATAGACGGCGCAATCGTTGTGGCACCTCATCTCGACGACGCCGCACTTTCGTGCGGAGGCGGAATCACTCGCCTAGTCGGCGCTGGCATCCCGGTCACGGTGGTCTCCGTCTTCACCGCCGACCAGGCGCCGGGAGTGCCCCGGTCCCCTCTCTCCCGGTATGCGCTTGCGACCTGGGGATCCGGCGACGGCTCGTTCTCCAGTCGCCGAGCTGAAGATCGCGCTGCCATGGGTGTACTCGGCGCACGATTCGAACACCTCGGCCAACTCGACGTCATCTTTCGTCGCTCAAAAGCGGGCGAGCCCCTGTATCGCGAACCTATCTCAGCACCAGCGCCCGATGACGTAGAATCCCTGCTCCCTCGGCTCGTAGCCGCCCTGCGGGATTCGGCTGTGGGAAGCACGCCCAACGCAACGGTATTCTGTCCGATGGCAGCGTACGGCCACGTCGACCACACGCTAACGCGTGAGGCAGTCGAGCAGGTCGTTGACGCCGCACGCATCACCTACTACGACGAATACCCCTACTGTGCACGATGGGGCACAATCGTTGCGGATGCGAGCGGGCCCCACGGATGGCAGCTGCACGGGCTTGCCCTCTTGGCTGCGGAGATTGATGTGCGGATAGCTGCAATCGGCTGCTACGAATCGCAGCTCCGTGGGCTATTCCCCTCTCCGATTGAGCGATTCGGGGCAATACTGTTGCGCCGGGTCCCGGTCGTCGGGCGCATGTGGGTCCCCAGATCCGACGTCGAGAAATCCCGCGCAAGAATGGCCTCGCGAGTCATGATCGATAGCGCCGGCGTCGGTGGCGAACGGTACTGCTGGTCACCAGAGTCGACAACGCCCTTCCCTCCAGCTCCGGGCTAGGAAGCAAGCAACCACGTGCGGCGGCCGTTTAGCCTAAATGAGTCAGCCTAGTCGCGCTGGTAGACCCTAACGTAGTCGACTTTGAGCTCCGCCGGAAACTCCGTGTCGCGACTGGGAGGGCCTGACCATGCGTCCTTGCCTCCGACAGCGAGATTGACGATCAGCACCATCGGAACCGAAGGTATGTTCTCGGTCACCCGGAACCTCTCGACGCCATCCACGTACCAAATCAAGTACTCCGGCTCCCAATCTACAGCGAAGGTATGGAAACCCGCAGACAACTCAGGCTCGGTCGAGACATGAAGCGCCTTGCCTTTCTTCGCGCCGAAGCCGTAGTGCAGGACCTGATAGGCCTGTCGCGGCTCTTGGCCAAGAACCTCCACTATGTCGATCTCGCTGTGGTCTTGCGGAACGGTTGTGGTGAGCCAGAACGCCGACCAGAGGCCGGCCCCCGCGGGAATCTGAATGCGCGACTCTGCATAGCCGTACTTGAGTGCAAGGCTCTTCTCAGTCGTGATCACGCCGGAGCGGTACGGCCTATCAGCCTTCGGCTGAGGAGTCGCCGTGATCGTGAGCACCCCGCGGCCCTGGGCGACAGCGTCAGGCGAGTAGCGCTGGTCCTCTTTAAGGGTGGTGGAACCCCAAGGCATGTCGGAGGTCCACAGCCGCGTGTTGAGTTGCGGTCCGATGAACTCGTCGGCAAATACGAGGTGAAAGCCCGGTCGCGGAGGAGTAGCGCTTGGCTCAAGAGGAATCTCCGGTACCGTCGGTTCCGGGGCTGGCGTCGAGATGATGGTGACTGGTATCGCACTCGGCGAATTTGCACTACCCCGAGTGGGAGTGCACGACAAGACCGACACCGAGAGCGCGGCGATGATCACCACAGCCAGCGTCCCGGCCCTGTCTAGGCTGCACGGCTGCAAGAACGCTTTTCGACTCTGGGTGGACTTCACTCCGAAGCTTCTCATGGTACGCAACTGTACTCCCTCGGCCTTGTCTTGCGCGACCGCGACGCGCACGGCTCACGATGTCGACAAACCGACACCTCGGCGTCCGTGGCTCCGGCCGCATCACCGCACAAATACTGGCTCCATCCAGCCGAAATGGGTTACCATGCGGACTCGGCGCGAAATTGAGAAGAATGTGTCTAACAGTGATACCTGTCACAGACAGGCTGGCAGAACTGCCGTAGGTTCGGCATAGGTGTTGGGGAGTCTAGTATTCGAACACCTTGGGTAGTGACAACTGCATAGCGCTCAAGTAACGGGAGACAATGATCCGTCGGTGATGCTACGGTCACCGAGAGACCGACGGGGAGTCAGTGGTGAGACCGGCCCAAGCATGAATGCGGGCCGGTTTTTTGTATTCTCGTTGTAGCCAGCCGCCCGCTCCGAACAGCAGAGATGCTGTCGGCTCTCGCTTCATTGAGGGCTTGGATACAGGAGGTGGCTCAATGGCACAACTAGCGCTCGAACCCAGGCCCTATCGGCTCCACGCAGTACCGCGCGTCTGCGCAATGGGCCCTGGCCCGCTCAGCGTCATCCATGCAGAAGACGCACCGCGAGTAAGTGTCGTCATCGCTGCTTGGGACGAGGAAGAGAGCCTAGGATACGTGCTGCCCCGTCTTCCTAGGGGCATCCACGAGGTCATCTTAGTCGACGGCAACTCTACCGACCGAACCGTGGAAACCGCACTCGAACTGCGCCCTGACATCAAGATCGTGTTCCAGCCTGGAAAGGGCAAGGGCGACGCCCTGCGCGCCGGATTCAATGCCGCGCGAGGAGACATCGTCATTGCGATTGACGCTGACGGATCTACCGACCCGATTGAAATCCCGGCCTTCGTTGGCGCGCTGCTCGCCGGCGCCGACTACGTCAAGGGCTCCCGCTTCATACCGGGTGGCGGCACCGACGACATGACGTTCACCCGCAAGATGGGCAACCTCGGACTCATGATTCTGTGCCGGATTCTCTTTGGCACACGCTATACCGACCTCAACTATGGCTACACCGGCTTCTGGCTGCGCGAGCTTCACAGACTCGATCTGCGTTCCGATGGCTTCGAGATCGAAACCGAGATGAACATACGAGCAGCCATCGCAGGGCTCCATGTCGTCGAGGTCGCGAGCTTTGAGGGCCCGCGCGTCGGCGGCGTCGCCCACTTGGTCCCACTCACAGACGGGTGGCGCGTACTCATGGAGATTCTCCGCCAGCGGGTTCGTCCAGCCGGCGAGGCTCTTCGCAACGCCGGCCTCACCCCCGTCCCCGATGCCGAGCAGCCCTGCTGACAGAACCACCGTCGGCGTATGATGCTGATGATAATCGGCTTCTGCTGACTGGCGGGCAGACAGTGCGCACGTGCTGCACGAGTGTCTCGGTAATCATCTGCGCATACACGTTGGACCGCTGGAGCGACTTCGTCGCGGCCGTCGAGTCCGTGCGGGCGCAGTCACTGGCGCCGTCGCAGTTCATCATCGTCATCGACCACAACGATGAGTTTCTTTCGCGCGCGCTCGAGACCTTCCCCGACATCACCATAGTCGCGAGCAGCGAGCCGGCCGGGCTGTCCGGTGCACGCAACACGGGGCTTGCCCTCGCGACGAGCGAGATCGTGGCATTCCTCGATGACGACGCAGTCGCCTACGAGACGTGGCTTTCGGAACTGGCCGGCGGGTATTCGGACGAGAATGTCCTCGGCGTCGGCGGATTCATCGCCCCCATTTGGGAGGGTCCGCGACCCGGCTGGTTCCCCGAGGAGTTTGACTGGGTTCTCGGCTGCACGTACCGGGGAATGCCCGAGGGCACGGCGGTCCGAAACCTCATCGGGGCGAACATGTCGTTTCGACGCGACGTGTTGAACGAAGTCGGCGGATTCAGCGACCAACTAGGGCGAAAGCGCACGGGTGGGTTGGGAGACGAGGAGACTGGAGCCTGCATCCGCGCTTCACAGCGCTTCCCAGGTGGGATCTTCGTCTACGCCGCGCGTGCGCGCGTCGACCATCGAGTTCCGACCTCGCGAACAACCTGGCACTATTTCCGAGAGCGTTGCTTCGGTGAAGGCGTGTCAAAAGCGCAGCTTTCCCGCGCCGTCGGCTCTCGCGACGGACTCGCTTCCGAACGCCGTCACGCACTGGTCACGCTCCCGTCCGCCGTTGGACACGCAATCGGCGCGTTCTTCAGGGGCGACACCGCCGGACTGGCGCGGGCAGGCGCGATCGTCGCCGGGCTCATAGTCACGACATTCGGCTACGTTGCGGGACGGCTGAGGCCGCCACGGGTGCCGGCTGACATCAAGGCGCAGGCGAACGTCTCGGCGGGTGCCGAGCCAGGATCTGGGGACGGCATTGGAGCATCCGTCCGGCTGAGGCTCCTCATGGTCACGCCGCGCTACACCCCGCTCGTGGGCGGCGTCGAGAACCATGTCGCGCAGGTCGCCCGGCTGATGGTGGAAAGCGCCGACGTGACAGTCCTGACCACCGACACGACCGGCGCTCTGCCCAAGTCCGAGATCATCGACGGTGTCACCGTAGTGCGAGTCCGTGCCTGGCCACGCAAGCGAGACTACTACTTCGCACCTGGCATCTATCGCGCGATACGCCGCGGAGAATGGGACCTAGTCCACGTCCAGTCGTATCACACCGCCGTGGCTCCAATTGCGATGCTGGCCGCATTGCGCGCACGTATTCCGTACGTTCTGACATTCCACGGCGGCGGCCATTCATCGGCAACGCGCAACGCGCTGCGCGGTCTGCAGTGGCAGGTGCTGCGTCCGCTACTTGCGCGAGCTCGCAGGCTCATCGCGGTCGCGGAGTTCGAGGCCGAGCGGTTCTCGGCTGCGCTCAAAATACCCCGGGAGCGGTTCGTGGTCATACCCAATGGATCGGATCTGTCCTCTCTTCTGGTTCAGGCCGAGCGCCGCGAAACCGGCGAGCGGCCGGTGATCGCTTCGGTCGGACGCCTTGAGCGCTATAAGGGACACCAGCGCGTGATTGAAGCGATGCCATGGGTACTGCGAGAGCTGCCCGGCAGCTCGCTACGCGTCATCGGGACAGGCCCCTACAAGCCGGAGCTGGAGAGTCTGGTGGAGAAGCTGGGGCTGGGCGGCAAAGTAACGATCGGCGCGATTCCCGGCACGGACCGGCAGGCAATGGCCCAGACGCTCGTGTGGTGCTCGCTTGTCGTGCTCATGAGCGACTTTGAAACGCATCCCCTAGCCGTCATCGAGGCTCTCCAGCTCGGACGGCCCGCGCTGGTGGCCGACACCTCGGGCTTGAGAGAGCTCGCACAGCTAGGCGTGGCCCGAGCGGTCCCCCTCGACCAAACACCAGAAGAGCTAGCTGCCCAGATGCTCGACGCCCTCAACAATCCTCTCGCCACCGCGCCGGACATGTCGGCTCCCACGTGGCCAGAGTGCGCGGCTCGCCTCCTCTCACTCTACAGCGAGGTGCTCGCGCACGACTCAACCGGCGCATATGCGGGCGTTTCCGCGCGGGCACAGGGGTAGTGGTGGACCAGGCAGCCGATTCACGAGCCGCCTTCTTGGCAGAATCCGAGGCGGGAATAGCCTGGACGTCGGGGGCGACCAGGTGGGCGCGAATGGCAATCCCCGCGCTGTTCGCGGCCCTTGGCGTCGAATGCGTGGCGATTGCGAACTCCGCGTCCCGACAGACCGGCGCCGACACTCAGATGATGTGGTGGATCGGGATTCTGTCCATCTTCGTTCCCGCCGCTATCGCACTGCTCTTCGCGAGGGTGTCGCGAATCGAGGCTATCTCGGTCCTGCTAACCGTCGGAGTCGCCCTCTATCTGGTCAAGATCCTTTTTGCTCCCGGCATGATGTGGGGCTACGACGAACTGCTCCACTACCGCACCCTCGACAGTATCTTGAGGGGTCATCACCTGTTCACGACGAACTCCCTGTTGCGCGTTTCACCCTTCTACCCTGGCTTGGAAACCGTTACCGCAGTAATCATCCAGCTCACCGGGCTCAGCCCTATTCAGGCCGCAGGGCTGGTGATCGCCGCAACGCGACTCCTGACCGTAACGTCGCTGTTCCTGGTCTTTGAGCGACTGGCCTCGCCTTCTCGGCTTGCGGCGGTCGCTACGCTCTTGTACATGGCCTGCCCGTCGTTTCTGTACTTCGACGCGATGTACGCGTATGAGTCTCTGGCGCTCCCGCTCGCATTCGCATGCATCTTCGCGCTTCGCACCGCACAGCGAGAGGACGGCCGGCTCCGACGTTCTCTCAACGGTGCCGGTGCTCTTCTGCTGCTGGCGGTGGTGGTCACGCATCACGTCACGTCATTCATCTTGGTCGGAACGCTCGTCGTGTGGAGCCTCGCCGAGTTCGTTCGAGAAACCAGGAGGGAATCGGAGCAGGAGGGTAGTCAAGAAGCCGGCGGCGGCTTGATGCGATGGCGAACACGACTTCGCAACCTCCCCGGCAACGGTTGGGTTCCACTGCTCGGTATCGTGGCGGTTCTAGGCTGGCTCACCACGGTCGCCGAAATCACAGTGGCGTACCTGTTGCCGCAGCTCATGTCCGGCGTGGCCGAGTTGATCCGCATCATCCGACATGAGGGAACGAGTCGAAAGCTCTTCGAGTCGACGGGAGGACATGGCGCCGCAATGCTGGAACGAGTGGTTGGCATCGGTTCAGTGCTTGCGATTCTTCTGCTCATCCCCCTTGGGATGCTCTATCTTCGCAAGCGACGCCCTCTCAGCGTGCTCGGGGCCCTGTTCACGTTTGGATCACTCGCCTACCCTGCGACCCTTGCTTTGCGTTTCACAAAGAGCGGATGGCAGGTTGGCGCTCGCCTCACCGCGTTCATCTACGCACCCCTCGCCTTCGTGATGGCCGCGGGCATCGCGTCGTTCTCCACGCGGAAGACCAGGTTTCCCCGCCTCAACGCACTCGTGATCACGCTGGTCGTAGCGCTCATCTTTGCCGGTGGCATCATCGCTGGAACGTCCCCCATGACGCGGCAGCCCGCCCCCTACGACCCCGGCATTACGAGCGTGCCCTACGACGCTGAATCATTCGCCGCGGCGAGCTGGGTTGCCAAGACGCTCCCATCGGAAGGGCGTTTCGCCGCGGATTCTGCAGAGGGCGCACTGATTGGAAGCGTTGGGCGTCAGTGGCAACTGAGCAGTGAAGATAGCGTCTCCGTCTCGGCTCTGCTCCTAGCTCCGACCGTCGGCGACCGTGAGCGCGCAATCATCAGCCAGGGGCGCGTGGGGTATGTCTTGGCCGATCAGCGCATCATCGGCACGCCCCCCCTCAAGGGCTTCATCTACGAGAAGTGGGAACGGATGGAGTATGACTACGGCTCGTCCGTTGGTTCGGAAACGATAAATAAGTTCGACTCACTCCACGAGGCGAGTAGGGTCTTTGACAGCGGCAACATCCAGATCTTCGACCTGAGCAGACTGTTACCATGACGCGGAATCGGGCCATCTTCCTCATTGCGACGGCTACCGCCATCGCCGGCGTCGTTCTTCTCCTCGCCGAGCAAGGGCCCGTCTGGTTGCGCGTACTCTTTGGGCTTCCGTTCGTCCTACTCCTGCCAGGGCACGCGCTTATGTTGCTTGTTGACCCCTCCGAGAGGCTCGGACGGGCCGAGTGGTTCGCCCTCTCCCTCGGAGCGAGCATTTCGATTACGATTTTCGCGGGCATGGCCTTGGCGACTACGACTTTCGGACTCAACGCCAGCGGCATGATTTTGCTCCTCACGCTACTCACGCTGGCCCTAAGCTTTGCGGCCCGCGCCAAAACGTCTGCCGAACTCCTGGAAGAAGCGCCACCGGCTCGACGAAATCCCGAGTTGCGTGCTGTGGCCAACACACTCGTACTGATGACCTGCGTTCTCTTGGTACTGATGGCGATGACCTCGGGTGTCGGCGCGGACGGCCGCGGCAGCATCGTCCAACTCTGGGGTGTTCCCGCCAAATCAGGTGGCGTTCGCATTGGCGCGAACAACATCAACGCCCCTTCGGACAGCTACCGCGTTGTGATTGAACAGGAGGGCCGACTCATCTCACAACAGGAATTCAACATGCCGGCTGGAGGCAGTCGCGTTTTCGAAATCAAGAAGACAGCGACCTTCACTACCCGTTCGCCGATCACCGCCACGCTCGCCGACCTCCGTGGGGAAGTTGCGACGCGCACCGTCTCGGTGTGGATGAACCGATGAGCATGCCGAGCGTGGGAATCTCGGGAGACGCTGGGTTGCGGATACTTCTCATCAGCCAGTTCTACCCACCAGTGATCGGCGGCGTCGAGACCCACGTTCAGGCCCTCGCACACGGGCTCGCAGCACGCGGACATGAGGTCTGCGTCGCGACACTAGCCACTGCCGAGAATGGGCCCGGCGAGCGAAAGGATGGTGACGTCTTAGTTCGCGCACTTCAGGGCGCCGTCCAGCGGATCGGGCCGCTCTTCACCACCGAGAGACGCCACTCCATCCCGCTGGCCGATCCGGAGGTTGTGCGCGGATTGCGGCGCTTGGCGGTGGAATTCCAGCCCGAAATCGTTCACGCGCACAACTGGCTGGGCCGCTCATACATACCTCTCAGACGCGAGTTCACTGCCCAGTACCTCGTGTCGTTTCACGATTCCGGGCGCATCTGTACGCAAGGTCGGATGATGTATCGCAACGTTGAATTCTGCACCGGACCCTCGACGCCCAGGTGCCTGTCATGTTGCTCGGCCCAGTTCGGCCGCCTGAAGGGGGTCGCCACCTATCTAGGCAACCGGATGGCGCGCGGCGGAGAAGCTGCAGCGGTGGACCTGTTCCTCCCCGTGAGCAATGCAGTCGCTGAATCAAACCACCTTGCCGAGGATGGCTTATCCTTCGCGGTCGTCCCAAACTTCGCCGTCGACGTCGAGCCGAGCAAGCCGAGCAATGACCCTCGTCTCAACGAACTACCGCTCGAACCATTCGTGCTCCAAGTGGGCGACGCCGTGCCCGACAAGGGCATCGGAGTCCTTCTCGAGGCGTACCAGCGCATGGACACCCCGCCGCCAATCGTCCTCATCGGTCGAATCACCGAGGACATGCGCTCAGCGCTACCCAGCGGCGTCACCGCCGTCGGTCCATGGCCTCACGACTTGGTTCTTGAAGCGTGGCGCCGCAGTATGTTCGGGACGATTCCGTCGCTGTGTCTCGACGCCTGTCCGACTGTCACCCTCGAGGCGATGGCTGTGGGCAAGCCTGTTGTCGCCTCCGCACGAGGAGGCCTTCTGGACCAGATCACGGACGGCGAAACGGGTCTGCTCATCCAACCAGGGGATGCTGCCGCACTGGCAAACAGCGTCTCACGACTTGCCTCGGACGCGATTCTGCGAGTCAAGATGGGCCGTGCTGCGCGAGATCGATTTGAATCCAGCTTCCGAGCAGACGTCATTGTCGATCGAATAGAATCGCTCTACTACGAGCTTGTCAGCCATCCGTCTCGATAGAGCTGCGCCTCAAGCGCGCGAATCGCTTCCGGCGCCGAATACTTCGAGTTCTGCGCGTAGCAACGGTAGGCAGACGCTGCTCGCTAGGAGCTGTGGGCTTGGTTCTCCCGCAGCCTCGAGGATGATCTCGAGGTCCTGAGTCGTGTGAGCGAGCCACGTCGCGATACGCAGACGTGGCACATCCTCAACACGAACACCCACCGCCCTCGCGTAGGTGGCCAGACTGCCGAGAAAGGCGCTGCCGCGAGGGTCCGTCGGGTCGAGCAGCCGCCGGTAGCTGCGAACGGCATCGGGTGCTCCAACGGTGCCGTCTGCAACGAAAGCCGTGTTGGCCAGCAGATAGACAAGGTCCACCAATGGGAGACCCTCTTCGACACCGTCCTCCCAGTCAAAGAGTCCGAGAGAGTTTCCCTCCATGACTGCATTCCAAGGCGTGCAGTCGTTGTGGCACCACACGAGGGGAAGGGCATCCACGCCGGAGAGGGCTTCACGAACCGCAGGAGCGAGTTCCTTCTCGCCGAACAGCCCGAGGGCGTCCGAGAGACGCTCCAGCCACGGTTCGACAAGTTCAGGCCACCATTCCACGACCAGAGCGGCAGGGGGACTTCCAGCGAACTCGGCCAGTGCCGCACCCAGCCGACGTGCGAGATCGGGGAATTCGTTCCGACGCGCAAGTGAGTTTAGAGACTCGCCGTCAAGCGCGGTCTGCACGAGAACGGGAAGCCCGTCGCGCTCGTCCCACATGAGTACCTTCGGCAACGCTATCGCGCTGCTGCGGGCCGAGTCGTCCGCGAGGAGCCTCAGCGCGTCGTGCTCCCGCTGAAGAGCTCCGGCCACGGCAGGATTCCGCGGGACCTTGGCCACCCATCTCAGCTCCGGTGAGTCGCTCACAAAGACCAACCAGCTGACCTTGTTCTGAACGAACTCTCCCCCTGCACGCATGACCAAGACCAAGTCGTTCGCCGAAACTCCCGCGCGCTGAGCGATGCCCGCCGTCAACCAGTTCGGGAACTCGACCGGGGCGTCCCCACGGCTATCGCCATCAGATAAGGGCTTGTAGCAGGTCGCGCAGATCGATGGGAAGAGGTCGAGTGCAAACGCAGTATCGAGCGCAAGAGGCAGCAAACCGGTCGCTCCCGAGTGCGCGGCATACTGGGCGATGATGCCTCTGACAATCTTTCGGTAGCCCGGTTTTGCCGATCGCGCCTCAAACCACGCGCGCGCTGAATCGGCGGTGGGAAGCATCCAGTAGAGCCGCACGCCGGTGAAGCCTTCGCGCTCGAGTTTCGCACGGATACGTGCCGGAGCCCCTGGGAAAAGCCCCGACCACTCGGAGTAGCACGCGCCCCCTGGCACAAGCGCCGCGAACCCAGAAGAGACCGTGGCCCTATCGGGCCGCTGCAGCACGGTGAGTTCGCACTGATGCGCGCCCGTCGCCCTGCCATCGACCATCCGCTCGGCGACCAAACGAACTGCCTCCGCGAGCAGCCCCTGAGCAAACATGCCGGTCTTGCCAAGCCGAGGATGCGGAAGCAGAAATCGCCAGTCAGCACGCCTCAACAGTGTGCCGGACGAGACGGCGTCCGTCCCCGTGGAGCCGCGCCTCGAAGCCCGGAAGACGTGCAATGACATCCCTCCGCGTTTGGCCAGAGTGGTTGGTTCGAGCGTCTGAATTCTAGCATTCGGAGATTGCAACTCGCCGCGCCGGATGTCTAGCACTTGCCGACGAATCCCAGTATCCCAACTACGGTTAATGTGTGACGGACGTCACAGAACGAATGCGATTCAAAGGTCAAGGTTCCCTCGGCGGGGCCGATGAGATAGGTGAGCGGGTTCGACGGAGAACCCGAACGCCCACCTAGGAGCATCGGTCTCATGAAGAACATCACACGCCTGATCACTCTGCTAGCAGTCACCACCGCTCTCCTCGCCGCCACGAGTTCGGTGGCGCTGGGCGCATCGACGCTGGTGTACTCGGACGAATTCAACGGTCCGCTCGACACCGCTACATGGGCCAATCGGACGCCGTGGAACACTCGATCCCCCGGGCTTGCCGAACTCGCTTACTACGACGCGAACAATTGCACCTTCGCCAACGGCACGATGACCCTCAAGTCCGAGAACCGCGCTATCAGCACCTACTCCTACGCTTCCGGGATCGTTTCGAGCCTGAACCGCACACGGTTCTCCTACGGCTACTTTGAGATTCGCGCCCAGCTCCCCAAGGGCCCGGGAATCTGGCCCGCGTTCTGGCTCACCAACGACTCCACCCTCGAGATCGACGTGCTCGAGATGCTCGGCGACCGCCCAAGCCGCCTGTACCAGACGCTTCACAAGAACGGCTCGCAGGTTTATCAGAAGGTTTGGGACGGCCCGGACTACTCGGCCGGCTACCACACGTATGCAGTCGACTGGCAGCCCACGTACATCAAGTGGTACGTCGATGGTCAGCTGACCACCACCTACACCGGCGCCATCCCGTCTGACCCGATGATGATCTGCTTGAACACCGCCGTCGGCGGTGCGTGGCCGGGTGCCCCGACAGCCGCAACCACGTTCCCCGTCAACTACGACATCGACTACGTCCGCGTCTATGACAGCAAGCCTGTCGCAGCTGCCCCGCCGGTCGTCAACACCGCCCCGGTTGCCAACGCTGACGCCTACGCCACCGCCAACACCACCAAGCTGACCGTCTCGGCACCTGGTCTGCTCGGCAATGACACTGACGCCGATGCCAACACCCTGAGCGCCTCGACGGTGACCCTGCCGGCTCACGGCACGCTCTCGCTGTCTGCAAACGGATCCTTCACCTACACGCCAACTGCCGGCTTCTCCGGCGTCGACTCGTTCACGTACCGCGTCAGCGACGGAACGGCTTACTCATCAGCGGCGACGGTCTCAATCACTGTAGCTGCCGCAATCGTGGCGCCTCCGGTTGTCGCCCCGACGACGCCCGTGCCGACAATCGTGCACAAGGCGCGGCCCGTCTACCGTTTCCTCAACCGCACCACCGACGTGCACTTCTACACGGGATCTGAAGAAGAGAAGCTCGCCGTCACACAGACCCTCTCGTCAACGTATTCGCTTGAGGGAGTAGCCTACACGCTGGATACGGCCTCCGCGGCCAACACTGCCCCCCTCTACCGTTTCTACAACTTGAAGAAGGGCGTGCACTTCTACACAGCGTCGGAAGCGGAGAAGAACCGCCTGATCGACTCGCTCAGCAGCGTGTATCGCTATGACGGCATCGCTTACAACGTCTCCCTCACCCCGAACGGCGCACAGCCTGTCTACCGCTTCTACAACGCAAATCAGGGCGTGCATTTCTTCACCGCGGATGCGGCTGAGAGAGACAACCTCGTAGCCCACTCTGCGAGCACGTACCAGTACGAAGGTATCGCCTATTACTACGCTGCTTCGAAGTAGCGACCGCGAACAATCCGCCCTTGCACACTAGTGAGTAGCTACGACTGGAAGTCCCGTTCACAACAACGAATCTAGACACCAGCGGCGCTCCCGCCATATCGGAGGGCCGCTGGTGTCTGACGCTTCGGTATTCGCTCCAATGCGCTCCAATGCGCTTGCTCCGCGAGTTCCAGAGAAGCTCTCGACGGGCATACACTAGGCACAAGTAGCACCGTCGAGGGGAGCATCCCATGAAGCGCACCATCGTTTCAGCAGCTTTGATCATCTGTCTCGCGAGCCTTGCCCTGTCGATCAGTGGCTGCCAACTCCTCGCGCAGAAAGCCACCGAGGGCGCGCTCAAGAGCGCAACCGGAGGCGCCGTCAACGTAAACGGCGATTCCGTAACCATCAAGGGCAAGGATGGTTCCCAGGCCACCGTGTCCGGCAACACAAAGATACCTGCCGACTTCCCGACGGAAGTCCCCCTCCGCGATGATGGCACCGTGAAAGCAGTCATCACGAACCAAGTCCCCGGCGGCGGCACGTCCTACATGGTCAACATCAGGTTCAAGGTCTCCCAGACCGAGCTTCTCGACTGGTACAAAACCGAGCTCGAAAAGGGCGGCTGGACGATTAAGTCGACCGTGGCAACGGGTGACGGAGGTATGGTCGCGGCCGAGAAGGGCGACCTTCAGGTCAACGTCGTAACCGCGTCGGACAACAGCGACGGCTTCACGTCAGTCATCACCATGCAGGCCGGACCGAAGAACCAGTAGCTCCGCGATCGTGCGCTGTGCGGCAACCTACACCAGCCCCACTGCGCGCCATGCTCCGGCGGCGATGCCGAATGAGGGCAGGTACCACATCACCGCACCGGTCACGTAGATGGTGAGGTCCTTGCGCGCGAAACCACGCAGTTCGCCTGGCGCGCCGAGCATCAGGTGCCCAACCCACGCCGCTACGCCCAAGGCGATCACGAGGGCTAGGATCTGCGCAACGTCGCGCCAGTCAGGTCGCCTGCGAAGCCGTCGCGCCAGCGCGAACACGAGCGGAGCTGCGAGCGCGGCAAGCAAGACAACCATAATCGGCGTCGTGACAGCGCCGTTGGCTGGCTTGAGGAACGAGCTGACCGGCAGAACCGACAGCGACCCCGCAAAGAGAACGGTCACGCCAGCCAGAATCACCAGCGGAAGCATAATGGCCGAGCGCAGCACTACTCGGGGCCACGGATCAGTGCTGTCTGTGAAGAACGTCGCAAACAATCCCAGCACAAAGGGGCCTGCGAACGCCGAGACGTACTGGAAGGTGTATGTCCTAAACGGCAGGGTGCTCATCACTGCGAGCCCTGGAACCAAGAAGGTCAGGATGAACGCGTACACCAAGGCGTAGGTGTCAAAGAAGCGCGGCTCGGTCACAACGGCGATCGGAACTGCAAGGGCCCTATCGGACATGCGTGCCTCCCGGGGCGGTAGCGGACCCCCCGATCGTGCTCGCACATGGACTTCCCGTCCTTGACGGGCGTCAAATCAGTGCGAGCCAATGGCCGGGCGACCACGAGCGCCCGTGCGCAAAGACGCGCTCCCTTCGCAGGAAGCCTAGAAGCCCAGCGCTCCGACGACCGCCAACGGGAAGTACGTCGTGGGTGCTGGAGGCTCGGGATCCTGCGCTTTGCCCGTCCAAGTGCCGCCACTGTATTTGCACCAATAGTCGATAGATTCGTAGCTGCCCGATGCTGAACTCGCTGGCTGCACGACCGCTCTGCCCCACCACTGCCCTTTGTCGTCTTGGGCGACCTGAGCCATCATCACCTCGTAGGGCTCGCCCAATCCGCCCATAAGCGTCTTGGCCCACCCCTTCGCCGCGGTCTTGAGACTCGAGCTCATCGCGGCATCGCTGGCTGGCTTGGCGAACTTCCAGTCCACCTTAGTGGCAAGCTCCTCCGAGAGGCCCGGTACAGCGCTCATAACATTCGTTGCAGACGCGTTTGAGGCGTTGAACGGAGCCACCCACACGGCTTCCCACTCTGGCCCCTTGAAGGCGACAAACTGCCTGGTGCCGCCGGAGACCGTCTCCAAGTCGCCCAGTGCATAGCTTCCTTGAACGTAGATTTGGGAGACCACGAACTCCGAGGTGGTGCCCAGTTTCTTGCGCGCCGCGTCCATCAGCTCCGTGCGCGCTTTGGTGCCTGAGATCGGGCTGGTGATTGGGCTTCCGGACCCGTCCACCGGCGGCATAACAGCCGCCGTGGGCGTCACCGAACTGGACGTCGCGCCCGAAGACGCTCCCACGGAGTTAGTCGTAATCGGCACCTTCTTGGCGCATCCCGCTGACAACAGCGCGGCAAACAGACAAACGCTTACGGCCCCAACGGCCCTGCGGCATCGCTGCATCCTTCTACCTCCCAGTAGATGCGTCACCCGAAGCGATCGGGATCCGGACCAACCCGTTCTCCTGTATCGAGAGTGGCAATGGTCGCCATCTCTTGCTCAGAGAGCACAAAGTCATAGATGGCCGCGTTCTCGGCGATGCGCTCGGAATGTACCGACTTGGGGATCGTGGTGATGCCCAACTGAAGTATCCAGCGAAGTGAGATCTGGGCGGGCGTCTTGCGGTGGCGCTGGGCGATCTCAGCAAGTTCCGGGATAAGGCTTACCCGCCCACGCATGATGGGGGCCCATGCCTGCATGGTAATGCCGTGCGCCCGGCAGTAGGCGATCAGCTCGGGCTGCTGCAGACGAGAATGGAATTCAACCTGGTTGACGGCCGGCGGGATGCTGGCAGTTTCGAGCAACTGGTCGATGTGGTGCGGCAGGAAGTTACACACGCCGATTGCTCGGCACCGGCCGGATGCCTGTATCTGCTCCATCGCCTTCCACGTCTCGGCGGTCAGCTCGGGCATCGCCCAGTGAATCAGGTACAGGTCGACGTAGCCCGTGCCGAGCGCCGTCAGGCTTGCGTCAAATGCGGCGAGCGTCTGGTCAAAGCCCTGCTCGGTGTTCCAGAGCTTCGTGCTCACAAACAACTCTTCACGCGGAATTCCGGTCGCGCGAAGCGCCGCACCAACACTTCGTTCATTGCCATACAGCGCCGCCGTGTCGACGAGCCGATAGCCAATTGACAGTCCATAGGCGACTTCGCCCTCGGCGTCTGGGCCTTCGTTGGCCTTGTACGTGCCCAAGCCGAGGCGATTCATCTGTACGTCAGGAGCAATTTCGGTTACGTCGGCGAGCGAAACGAGCTTCGGGGAATCTATCATTGCGACCACCTCTTCTGCCCCTCAGTGTACTCGCCTGAGAATCCGATGCCGCTGCGCGTGCGCCAGATGCCTTCAGCAACAAAAGTTACAACTCGCGCCCGTGGCTTGTCGGTTGCATACTATGGTGCGCGAACACAAGAGGGGCGCCGACGCACGGTGCCCGACCTCAGGAGGCATTCGGTATGGCGCACGTCAGGTCACTGTTCTTCAAGGGTCCGCTCGACACCGTCGAGAACCGCGCGGTGAAGGCCTACAAGCTTGGCCGCCCGAGCGATGTCATCTGGAACATCACCAACCGCTGCAACCTCCTGTGCGACCACTGCTACATGGCCGCCGACGGACACACGCGACCCGACGAGCTGTCCGACGACGAGACCATCGCCCTCGTGCGCCAGATGGGAGAGCGCGGACTGCCAGCGCTGTTCCTCTCGGGTGGCGAGCCGATGATGCGCTCCAACTTCTGGGAGATCCTCGAACTGGCGCGCTCACTCGACATCCGCGTGACCGTCTCGACCAACTGCACGCTGATGGACCGCGACGCTGCCAAGCGCCTTCGCGCCGCGGGCATCGACTGGATCGCCACCTCGCTCTATGGCCCCGACGACTTCCACGACGCCATGGTCCGCGTGCCCGGTACCCGCCGACGCGTCATCGAAGCTATCAAGGTCCTGCGCGAAGAGGGCGTCGGCGTCGCCATCAAGACCGCTATCAGCGTCGACACCTGGCCCCACATCTACGACCTCATCGCCGAGGCTAAGCAGCTCGACGTCGGACTTCTGTACTTCTGCGACCTCATCACCGCCGGTCGCAGCGAGGGTGAGGACGACGGCCGCATCACGCCCGAGCAGTGGCGCGAGCTAGGCGACTTCATCATCGACGACATTCTCTCGGAGGACAGCACCATGGAGTGGGACATCGGCGCCATGCCGAGCTTCATCCCCTACGTCGCCGAGCAGCTCACCGCGCGCGGCATCGACGTCTCCAACGGCCTCGAGCGCCTCAAGACCATCTCGGCATGCCCGGTGGGCAAGGGCCACATGAACATCAACTCCGAGGGCGGCATCATGCCCTGCCAGTTCGCGCAGGACTGGACGATCGGCAGCGTCCGCGAGATGTCGTTGCAGGAGGCCGTGTCCGAGCTCTACGCACTCGACCAGCAGGAGTCCAAGGGCGTGTGCGCCCCCGAGGCGTGCGACTACTCACGCATCTGCCGCGGCTGCCGCGCAAAAGCCTGGCAGCGCACCGGCGACCCAATGGCCGAGGACGTCACGTGCCTGCTGCTCGCCGAGACAGACCGCAGTGAGCTGGTGGCGCAGATTGCGGCCGCGCCGGAGTTTGAGCGGTCGGCGCCGTGCGCGGTTCCGGGGAGCTGCTGACGCAGCTCGAACGGCGTGAGGAGTTGCAGGCCAAAAGAGAGGGCCCCGTCTCCGGGGCCCGCTCCCATCGCTGACAGTAGAACAGCGACATCTCTTCCGATTGCTCGGGTAGCGTTGCGATTGGCGGGGCTAAGTGAGGCCCCTCGAAACGCCTCTGTCCTATGCGGATCCGGCCTCCACGTGAGTGGAATCGGTCAGGACCAGCGCAGCGATGTAGTTACTTCGCACTGCTGGATCACCTCCTCTTGGACAGCGGGTCGCGGGGCTGCGCCCTCGGAGTTCTCCGTGACCGTAGCGCTAGCGAGGAGCGTGCCGAACCCCGGGCTTCTTCCGAGCCAAACACGCCCTTCACACGCGCGTACACTAGCGGTGTCCTTTTCCCCATCGCCGAGGAGCCCTCCCCCTATGCAACCCGAGATCGTCCGCTACGCCCTAGTCGACAGTTCGCTGGGCCGGCTGCTGGTCGCGACCACCGATTGTGGCGTCTGCTTGACCGCCTTTGGGGAGTCCGACGCCGAGCTTGCGGCTGAAGCCACCCGTCGCTTTCCGCGCGGGACCATCGAGCTGGCCGAAGGTGGGCCCCCTGATTGGGTCGAAGCGGTGGTCGAGCTGATAGATGCTCCCGCGGGCCCCGATGCAAGTGCCGCCGCGCGCCTTCCGCTCGACATGCGAGGTACCGACTTTCAGCGCCAGGTATGGGCCGCGCTGCGCGAGATTCCCCGCGGCCGCACCGTCACGTACTCTCAGCTCGCGGCCACCATCGGTCGCCCCACCGCCACGCGTGCGGTGGCCTCGGCATGTGGGGCAAATCCTCTCGCGGTGATCGTGCCGTGTCACCGCGTCATCGGCGCCGACGGCTCGCTCAGAGGCTACCGCTGGGGACTGCAGCGAAAGCAGATACTGCTCGACCGCGAGGGCGCGTCCCATGGGTAGGCGCGCCACCCGGCACCGTGGTCTGAGGCGCTTGCGCTTCGCACCCGTGCCTCTCGGCACAGGCGTTGCTCCCACGAGGCCATGAGAATCCACCGTATCCAGAGCGTCGCCGCATATAGCCATCTGATCGAGACCGATGACGCGCTTTATCTGGTCGATGCGGGGATGATGGGTCACGGTCGTTCGATTCTGCGCAAGATTCGCGACATCGGGCGCGACCCCACAGAACTCCGGCTCGCAATCGTCACGCACGGTCATGCCGACCACTTTGGCGGCCTACCGGAGATTCTCGACGAAGTCCCCGACCTCGAAGTCATCGCTCATCCCGCACATGCCAAAGTGATCTCGACCGGCAGCGTGCTCATCTCGCCAGGGCTGAACCCCTATTTCAGGGTCTACGAGCTGATTGCGCGTAATTCGCTTCACCGCTCCGGTCTGCGCGGCGTCGGCAGCGTCATCGCGCTTGACGACGGGACTCGCCTCGACGAATACGGCCTTCCAGGGCGCATTGTTTACACGGTTGGCCACAGTTCGGGCGACATTTCACTGCTTCTCGACGACGGGAGTGCTTTTGTCGGCGATGCCGTCCAGGGCCGACGGATTCCTGGAGTCACCAACCCTGAGCTGCCCACCATGGCCATCGACGTTGACGAGGTGCTGGCGAGCTGGAAGCTCCTGCTCGATGCCGGAGCTACGACCATCTACCCCGCACACGGCGGCGTCATCACCGCTGATGACCTGCGGCCAGTCTTTCACCGCAGCGTCGCTCGCCGTGCACCACGTCCCGCCGCCGAACAACCGCAGTTTTAAGTCGGCTTCCGCATCGAGCACGGTGCGGCGACCACTGTCGCTGGGCGCACCTTCTGCTCCCGAGGGCGTGTCATACTCTCCCCCGAGGTGAGCGCAGACGATGAAACGCATTCCCGGCGCCCCCGATGGCGCCCTCCAGATCGCAGGATCCACTCTCTACGTGCCCGGGCTGACCAACTCCGGCTACGTCGACGGCCTGATCATCGACACCGGCCCTGATGAGTCCATCTACGAGTTCGCCTCGGCGGATCGACTTGCGATCACTCACGGGCACGCCGATCACTTCGCGTGCGGTGCCTACCTGCGCAAGCGGGGTGCGACCGTGGTGGCGGCGCGTGACGACGCCGCGCTCGTCGAGAATCCCGATATCAACATCCGCGGCATGTTCTCGTGGGCCAAGCCTGGCGACTTGCTGGTCACCAAGCTCTTCCGAGGCATCCCCTGCCGCGTCGACGCGCTGGTCGAGAAGTGGCGTGACAAGCGGGCGACGCCAATCAGCCTCCCCGGCCACACCCTCGGCCACACGGGATTCCTCACCGCCGACAAGGTGCTGTTCACCGGTGACGCGCTCTACCTTGAGGCGCTCTGGGCCCGCCATCCCCTGCCCTACGCGATCGACCCGGACATGGTGGCTAGTTCGCTGCGCTCCCTGCTCGCACTCGACTTCGACTGGCTCGTTCCCGGCCACGGAACGCTCGTCGACCGCGAAACTGCCGAGAAGGACATCGCGTTCCACCTGTCGCGAATCGAGTACATCGAGGCCAGCATCCTCGAGATGCTGCGCAAGCCGCGCACTACTGAGGAGTGCATCGCAGGCGTCTCGGAGCAGCTCGGACTCTCCGACAATCCTGCCCAGTACTGGCTCGCGGTCACCACCGTGAAGGGGTACCTGGGCAATCTGCTCAGCCGAGAGCTGCTGAGGTTCTCGGTCGTCAACCACGCCGGAGTGTGGCGGACCGCAGAGTAGTTCCGCGAACCTAGGCCGAGGGAACCATCGCAACGATTCGGTCCACAATCTCGTCGAGGATCTCGCGTGACGTCGCGAAGTTGAGCCGAGCGAAGCCGGCACCTTCCGCCCCGAAGTCGAGGCCCGAAGAGAGCGCGACCTTCCCGCGCTCGAGGATCGCGGCCGCGGGATTGTCGCCCAGACCGGCTTCTCGGAAGTTGAGCCACGCCAGATAGGTCGCCTGCGGGGCCTCGAAGCCGACCTGCGGCAGCTCGGTAGACAGCCGAGCGCTGAGATGATCGCGCTGTCGTGTGAGATGCGCGCGGACTTCTTCCAGCCACGGCTCTCCTTCGGTCCACGCCGCGAGAGTGGCCTCGGCACCCGGCGAACCGACGCCGCCGAGCAGATGCCGCGGCAGCTTCCCCAGCGCCTCCTGCACACCCGCGTGCCCAATATGTGCGACTGCGCAGTTCAGCCCCGCAATGTTGAACGCCTTGCTGGCGGCCGAGATGGTGACCGTCCGCGCAGCGGTGTCGTCGCCCAGCGCGGCGACGGGCACGTGCGTCGCCCCAGGGTGCGTCAGATCACCCCAGATCTCATCGCTGATCACGAGCAAGTCGTGGCGAGCGGCGACATCGGCGATTGTCGCGAGTTCATCGGCGTCCAAGACATGACCGGTCGGGTTGTGCGGGTTGCACAGCAGGATCACCCGCGTGGTTGGATCGATGGCAGCCTCGAGCCTCTCGGGGTCGATACGCCAGCCGTTCGGGTCGAGCGGACAGTCGACGATGCGTCGACCGGTCGAAGTCACGGCCGGAAAGAACGGGAAGTAGATGGGCGTGAACAGCACGACGCCGTCGCCCGGCTCGGTGTGGAGCCAGAGCGTGGTCTCAACCGCTTGCATCACGTCGCAGAACACACGCACGCGTTCGGGGTCGGGACGCCAGCCATGACGGCGCTCCTCCCACGCGGCAAAGACCTCGGGGAGCCGGTGCGCGGCGGCGAAGTTGTAGCCGAAGTCACCACGACCGAGCAGCGCCCGCACGGCCTGAACTGCGACCGGAGCCGGCGCGAAGTCCATGTCGGCCACCCACGCTGGAATCACGTCGTCGTCGTAGCGTGACCACTTGATGCAGGCGGAGGCGCGAAGGCGATCGAGGTGCGCGCCGAGGTCCCGTCCGTCCGTCTCTCGCGTGTCTTTGTGCGCCATCGGGTCGGACCCTTCTCGAGACAGCTCGGCTTGCCCGTCGACCATACTACCCGCCAGCGATGCTACGTGGATTGGCGCGGTCCCGCCGTGGCGACTCTCTAGCGCCCGTACTTCGCGCGGTCCTCGGCGAGCACGTACCGGCGCTGAGGGTCGTTGGGCGAGGTGCCGAGCTCGACCACGAGACCGAGAGTGGACAGCTCCTTGAGGCGAGTCCGCGCTGTGCGAGCACTTCGGTCGATCGTCTCGGCCACTTGGGCAGTGGAGAGACCTGCGGGCGCCTGATCAAGCGCGGTGACGATTGCCTCGTTGGTGTCGTCCAGACGAGGGCGAGCGGTCTGCTCGGAGAAGAGGGTGACGCGGAAGCAAACGCCGAGCTCCTCGAAGAGGGGATCGGGGAGGCCCGCATCGCGACAGGCATCCGTCATACGACCGATGCCGCTGCCCCACTGCTCGATGAGCCCGAGTTCGCGAAAGACACGGCCGATAACGCGATTGCGCAAACGCGAGACTCCGGACCTGAGGCCTTCGATGGTCAGGCCGGGCACAAGCATGCCCGGGTTCTCGATCTCAAGCCGATCGTCGTAGACCGCAACGCGGAGGGGTGTGCCCTTCTGCGAATAGTCGGCATGGACGACTGCGTTGATGAGCGCCTCGCGCACCGCGACAAGCGGGAACTGCCACTGCTCGCTTCGGCGGGCTGCGTCAACTCGCATCTCCAGCGACATCGAACGCTTCACGAAGGCAAGTGCTTGCTCCACCGTGTCCGGGAGTGATACGACGATGTCAGTTGAGTCCGCGATGTGCGTCCTTGTCGCGCCGCGAAACCGACCCGCCTGCAGCCAAGCGTCAGGAAACGTGGCTAGTCGGTTCGAGCCGAACAGCAGGACGCCGCCGACTGTCGGGACTGTGCGGCCCCCGCTGGACGTGGTGATTCCGAGCGTCCCGGCCTCTCTACTGCCCATCGTGCGCACCGGCGCGAATGCTGCGATTGCGGCAGCCATGTCGACCGCATCAACATCAAGATCCCGCAACGCCAGCTCGTCATAGCTCTCGCCCCGCACCCCGCGCGCGAGCTCCGCGCGCAGCTCGGCATCCGCCGCGCGGTTCGTCGAGCCGATGCGCACATAGGCGCCGATCTCCGGACCGAGCGCGACCACGTGATAGGGCCGACTGGGACCAGGGAACACGGTCACGGCGACGAGCTGTATTCCGCGCCAGGCCACGATGTCGATCTCGGGGACGATACGCGGAGCGATTCCGTCACTCACGATGCTCGCCAGCTGCTCTTCGAATGCGAGGGCATCGCCCACTCCGATCAGCGCCCCTGAGTCTTCAACGCCGAAGACCAGCGTGCCGCCCGCCGTGTTGGCGAAGGCACAAAGCGTGCGCAGTGCATTGCGTCGGCCCGACAGGTCGCGCTTGAACTCGAGCGTCTTGCCTTCGGATCGAGAGATGAGCGTGGCGATGTCCATACTCGGCAGTTTACTCTGCAGTACTCGGAAGGCCAATGCTTCAGAGTCGATTTCCTAGTGTCCACCAAGGAACTAGTCACGAGAATCCTTTCGGAGGTTACGCAACGGCCCCGAACGGATACCCTCTGATAGTGACCCCAGACAACTCGAAGGGAGCTACCCCATGGCAAGCGTCAAGGGAACCAAGACCGAGCTCAACCTGCTCAAGTCGTTCGCCGGCGAATCGCAGGCGCGCAACCGCTACACCTACTTCGCTAGCGTGGCGAAGAAGGAGGGCTACGAGCAGATCGCCGCTATCTTCACCGAGACCGCCGACAACGAAAAGGAGCACGCAAAGGTCTTCTTCAAGTACCTCGAAGGTGGAGGCACCGAGATCACCGCGACCTACCCAGCCGGCAAAATCGGCACTACCGCCGAGAACCTCGCGGCCGCTGCAGCCGGTGAAAAGGAGGAGTGGAGCATCCTCTACCCCGCTTTCGCCGACGAGGCCGCCGCAGAAGGATTCGCCGAGATCGCCGAGAAGTACCGACGCGTCGCCGAAGTCGAAGCGCACCACGAGGACCGCTACAACCGCCTGCTCGCCAACGTGGCCGGCGATAAAGTCTTCACTCGGCTGCTTCCTCACAAGTGGATTTGCCGCAACTGCGGCTACGTGTTCACTGGTTTGGATGCTCCCGATACGTGCCCGGCATGCGCGCATCCGCAGACGTACTTCGAGCTGCTCGCCGAGAACTACTAGCACGTCATCATCGCTTGAGCAGAACCCCGGCTGCGCACACTTCGCGGTCGGGGTTCTTTCGCGCTCGAACGTCAGCCCCGCGTGGCCTTCCAGATTCCGTACGTCGCGAACAGCACCCCAAAGAGCCCCAGCGGCAGCGCAACCTGCCAGGGCTTGATCGTGGGGATCTTCTCGGTAACCTTCGCGAATCTCTTGGTGGCCCACCCAGGCGAAAGCACGAACGCCACGGCGGGAACCCACAGGGTCGCCGTTCCCAAGCTCGTCCAGAGAATCACGGCGGGCGCGTAGACGAGCGGATTGTGCCCCGAGCCCGTAACAGCACTGCCAACACCGATAATCTGCCACGCAAACTGCAAAATGTTGGCAAAGAGAATCGTGATGCCCATGACAAACGCCGGCCAGATGTGGGCAGCCTCGCCGATCGGCTCAGCCTGCTTCTTTCCCGAGAGAAACGCCGGGGGACGCCTCCAGATCCAGAACGCGGCCACAACAACCAATAGTCCGATCAGCACACTAACTGCGGGGCGGGGCCTGTCTGCGAGGCCGGTCACTTGATCGGCAAGTCCGTGAACTCCGGAGTCTGTGACGAGAAGCGTCCAGACGATGATGACACTGGCTACTGTGAGCGTGAGTCCGCGGCCGATCATGTAGGCGATGGATCGGGCCAAAGGGCGTCGCTTCTGGACGAGGAACGCCATGTTGGGCCCCCACACCAGCGCGCTGGAGTTCGCGAAGATCGCCAACACGGCGACGAACAGCAGCAGCGATATGTCCCTGATAAGGACCTGACCCACAGTCGAGACTCGCCTTCCTTAGCCCAGCAGAAACTCCGTAGGCACAGTGTGCCACAGCGGCAGCGCTCGGTGGCACCACTTGCGCGAGGGCCTGGTTAGCGGACGATCTTGCTGATGGGCATCTCGAGAATGTCCTCGGCACCCGCGGCCTTGAGCTGCGGGATGAGGATGTTGACGCCGGCCTTGTCGGCGACGGTGGTCACCTCTAGGGCGGTGGAGCCGTAGAGCTTGGATACGGTGGGGTGCTTCATCGCTGGGAGCGCGGCGATTACTTCGTCCAGGCGGCTCTCGGGGACATTCATAGAGAGAAGCACGCGGCCGCGCGCTTCGATGACGCCGAGCAGCAGCGTGCGGATCTCCTCGATTTCGCGGCGCTTGAGCGGATCGGCCCACGCGGCCTTGTTGGCGAGCAGTCGCGTGGTGGAAGTCAACACGGTGTCAACGATCTTGAGTCCGTTGCGCCGCAGCGTCGAGCCGGTCTCGGTGAGGTCGACCAGCGCATCCATCATGTCGGG
>Ga0194043_1000138_pt1 | contig 34982 bp, 35 predicted proteins | sample JunL4415m_MetaG_FD_161274 | JGI IMG/M metagenome (GOLD analysis project Ga0194043, IMG submission 161274) | Anoxic zone freshwater microbial communities from boreal shield lake in IISD Experimental Lakes Area, Ontario, Canada - Jun2016-L442-15m | ecosystem: Environmental > Aquatic > Freshwater >...
CCCCGGCTCCCACGACCATCAAGCCCGACCCGCCGAACGACGAGTTCACCGCGATCGGCGCCGATGTCGGCTACGAATCGACGACCCAGGGGCCGCTGAAGTCCGGTGAGGCTCGCGTCGTCGGGCTGAACGGACTTCCGCCCGAGGCGACAACGGCGCTGGTCCTCGTCACGACGCGCGACTCGAACAAGAAGGCCTGGCTGCGCCTCGGTCCCGCCGGCACGAAGGGCAAGGGCGCGGGCGCGACGTTCCAATTCCCGAAGAAACGGGCGCGGTCAGCCGTGATGGTCGTGCCCGTCGCCGGGGGTCAGGTGCAGCTCGCGGCCACCAACAAGGCTTCCGTCCAAGTGCGCGTCGAGCTCCTGGGCTACGCGGTGAACCAGTACCCGATCAAGATCCGAGCCGTGCACCCCGCGCGGGTGGCCGACGTCAAGATGAAGGCCAGCGAGGTCGTGCCCATCCAGGTCGCCGGCGTCAGCACCGTGCCGAAGAAGGCGAAGTGGATCGCGGGTGTCGTCCTGCAGGTGCAGACCCGGACCAAGGGCGCGGGCGGTGGCAGCCTCAAGGCGTACCCATCGGACGGGTCACCGCCCGGCACCAGGTCGGCCCCGATCATCTCCAAGCAGTGGCACACCTCCCTTCTCGTGGCGAAGGTCGGTGCGGACGGCAGGGTCCTGCTCAGCCCGACCATCAAGTCCCGGGCGAAGGTCTCGATCGTGGGCTTCATCCACCGCTAGTGCCGGTCGGTGTGTCGGGGACCCTCCCTAGGATGCGTGGGTGAGCGACGCCCAGATGACCTTCAACGTGGGCAGTTCACCAGCGGTCGACCGCCTCGTCAGCGACCTCAACCCCTCGCAGCGGGCCGCCGTTGAGCACCGCGGGGGGCCGTTGCTCATCGTGGCCGGCGCAGGATCGGGCAAGACCCGCGTCCTGACCCGTCGCATCGCCCACCTCCTGGCCACCAAGGACGCCGAGCCGGGCCAGATCCTCGCGATCACGTTCACGAACAAGGCAGCCGGCGAGATGAAGGAGCGGGTGGCCGAGCTCGTCGGCGGCCGCGCGCGCGTGATGTGGGTGTCGACGTTTCACAGCGCCTGCGTGCGAATCCTGCGCGCCGAGGCCCCCCGGCTGGGCATGAGCAAGACGTTCACCATCTACGACCAGGCCGATTCGCTGCGCCTGATGACCATGGTGCTGCGCGATCTCGACCTCGACCCGAAGAAGTACACGCCGCGGTCCTTCCTCGGGCAGGTGTCGAACCAGAAGAACGAGCTGATCGACCACGAGACCTACTCCAGCCGTACCGCGAACCACATGGAGGAGATGCTCGCCGAGGCGTACGGGGAGTACCAGCGCCGCCTGCGCCGGGCGAACGCGTTCGACTTCGACGACCTGATCTCCTCGACGGTCGCGGTGCTGCAGTTGTTCCCCGATGTTGCCGAGCACTATCGGCGACGATTCCGGCACGTGCTCGTCGACGAGTACCAGGACACCAACCACGCGCAGTACGTCCTCATCAAGGAACTCGTCGGACCCGAAACCCCCGACCTGCCCCCGGGCCAGTTGTGTGTCGTTGGTGACGCCGACCAGTCGATCTACGCGTTCCGCGGCGCGACCATCCGCAACATCGAGGAGTTCGAGCGCGACTACCCCAACGCGACCACGGTCGTGCTGGAGCAGAACTACCGGTCCACGCAGACGATCCTCACCGCCGCCAATGCGGTGATCGCGCGCAATCAGAGCCGTCGTGAGAAGCGACTCTGGACCGATGCGGGTGCAGGCGACCCGATCGTCGCCTACGTGGCCGACGACGAGCACGACGAGGCCTCGTTCATCGCCAACGAGATCGACCGGCTCACCGACGACGAGGGCTTCCAGCCGTCGGACGTGGCGGTGTTCTACCGCACCAACGCCCAGTCGAGGTCGATCGAGGAGATCTTCATCCGCGTCGGGCTTCCGTACAAGGTCGTTGGCGGTACCCGCTTCTACGAGCGGCGCGAGGTGCGCGACGCGATCGCCTACCTGCGTGCACTCGCCAACCCCGACGACGAGGTCTCGCTGCGCCGCATCCTCAACGTCCCCAAGCGCGGGATCGGCGACCGGGCCGAGGCCATGGTCGAGGCCTTCGGGCAGCGCGAGCGCATCGGCTTCGCGGCGGCGCTGGAGCGGGCGGCCGAGGCGCCCGGGATCGCCACGCGATCGCTGACCAGCATCGAGGCCTTCACGACGATGATGAGCGACCTGCGCACGATCGTCGAGGCCGGCGCTGACGCCGCGACCGTGCTGCAGGCCGTGTTCGAGCAGAGCGGCTACCTCGCCGAGCTCCAGGCATCCACCGATCCCCAGGACGAGACGCGGGTGGAGAACCTCGCCGAGCTGGAGTCAGTCGCCCAGGAGTTCGCCAACGAGAACCCGGAGGGGACACTGGGTGACTTCCTCGAGCGGGTGTCTCTCGTGGCGGACTCCGACGAGCTCCCCGACGCCGATGGCTCGGGCGGGATGGTCACGCTGATGACCTTGCACACCGCCAAGGGCCTGGAGTTCCCGGTCGTGTTCCTCACCGGCATGGAGGACGGCGTCTTCCCGCACATGCGCTCTCTCGGCGACCCCCGCGAGCTGGAGGAGGAGCGCCGTCTGGCGTACGTCGGCATCACGCGAGCTCGCCGCAAGCTGTATGTCAGCCGGTCAGTGATGCGGTCGGCGTGGGGTGCGCCGGCGTTCAACCCGCCGTCGCGCTTCCTGGAGGAGCTTCCCGAGGACGTCATCGACTGGCGGCGCGAGGAGCCGGTCGGCCGCCCCATCTCGTCGGGTGGCTACGGCTCGTCTCCCAGCAGCAGCAGTGCCGCGCTACGTCTCGGTGATCGGATCGTCGGCACCGGGCCGGTGCTCTCGCTGGATCCCGGCGACCGCGTCACGCACCAGAAGTTCGGGCTCGGCACCGTTGTCTCGACGTCCGGCTCCGGAGACAAGACCGAGGCGACGATCGACTTCGGGTCGGCAGGGGTCAAGCGCCTGCTGCTGCGTTACGCCCCGGTCGAGAAGCTGTAGCGGAGTCGCGGCTGCCCCTCCCGGGCGTGCTGTCGATCGAGGTGACACCCTGCGCCAGCATGGTTCCGTCGTGGTCGAGTTGCGCCAGCGCCGTCGAGATCTCATGGACGACGCGGCGGTCGACCGGCAGCGACATGTGCCCCACGCCCCGCATGAACACGTTGCGGGAACGCAGATCAGCATGGTCGATCCGAGCGTTGCGCTGGGGGATGACCAGCTGGTCGAGGTCGGACCAGAAGGCGATGAAGCGCGTGCGGCAGCCGGGCGCGCTCTCCTTGAGCGACTCGATCAGGTCGCTGGTGGGTCGCATCTGCTGGATCACCGGCCACGGCACGAAGCGCGCCGGGACTGTGCCGTTGTGCGGTGTGCCCAGAGTGCAGACGGTGTGGACGTGGCGGTCGCCACCCAGTTTCTGGACGTAGTAGCGAGCGACGAGGCCACCCATCGAGTGGCCGATGATGTGCACCCGCTCGTAGCCGGTCTGCTCGCAGACGTCGTCGATGAGGGTGCCCAGGCGCTGGGCCACCTCGGTGATGTCGTCCGTGAACGGGGAGTAGTTGAGGGCGTACATCCTGCCGAAGCCGCGGTTGCGCAGAGCGCGGCGAAGCAGCGTGAAGATGCTGCGGTTGTCGACGACGCCGTGGATCAGGATGATCGGCGTTCCCGCCGCCTCCACGTCACCGACGATCAGCCCGCGCTGGACGGGGGACAGGTGGGAGACGCCGAGGTGCGAGGCCTCGTCCAGCCGATCCTCGATCAGCCCCCAGGGGTAGAGCGCCAGGTGCAGCGTCACCCACACGCCCTCGACTGCGAGGCCCATCACGCCGGCAGGCGACAGCAGTGCGCGGCGGGCGTCGTCGGCCGCGTGCAGCGTTCGTTCAAAGATCGACGACATGGCTCAGTAGCCCAGGGAGAACCCGGCCCCGAGATCCTCGGGGCGATACGTGCGGAAGGCGATGTGCGTCTCGGTGCTGATGATGCCCTCGAGAGCGCCGATCTGGTCGGTGACCACACCGGCCACGTCCTCGATGTCGCTCACCTCGATGACGGCCACGATGTCGAGCTGGCCCGTCACCGAGTACACGGTGCGCGCCTGAGGGAGCCGGGCGATCTGTGATCCCACGTCATTGACGCGATCGGGCTCGACAGTGATGAAGCACAGGGCGGTCACCATGACTTCAGGGTAACCCTGGTACCGGACAACGCGGCCTCACGCCTTGCGGATGGCGTGCTGGGCGAGGCCGAACTCGAACACCTGCTCGCCAACTATCTGAAGCTGGCGCACGACGTCCTGGTCGCTGCGGGCTGCATCCACGCCGATCTTGCCGCTGGCGTCGTTGATGGCACAGCCGAGGGGAGTGGGCCAGCCGCGCAGGGAGTGGACGATCTGGCGTAACTGATTCAGGGTGCCCACGGCGGTCTGCCAGCCGTGCGCCACGGCGATGCAGCCCACGGCGCGGTCGTGCAGGTAGGGGCGGTCGTCCGTGCGAAGGTCCTCGCAGTAGTCGAGAGCGTTCTTGATCATTCCGCTGAACGAGCCGTGGTAGCCGGGGGTGGCTACCAGAAGGCCGTCGCATCTGCGCAGTGCATCGACCAGGCGCGCGGCCTCGGGGCTGCGGTCGGTGGTCTCGGTGTCGTAGATCGGCAGCATCAGGTCGCGTCCGGTGATGAACTCGATCTCGGCGCCCCGCTCCTGCACTGCTTCCACCGCTATCCGAAGCGCTCGCTCGGACGCGGCCAGCGGCGTGGTGCTGCCACCGAGCGCAAGGATGCGGACGGAGCCGGCCGGGGAGGTCACGCACCGAAGTCTGTCACCCACGGCCGAGCGGTAGTCTGCGGGCATAGCGTCGATGGAGGGATGATCATGTCGGCACCCATTCGCGTAGTCGTGGCCAAGCCCGGGCTTGATGGCCACGACCGCGGTGCCAAGGTCGTGGCACGGGCCCTGCGGGACGCCGGCATCGAGGTGGTCTACACCGGGCTCCATCAGACCCCTGCGCAGATCGTCGACGCGGCCATCCAGGAGGACGCCGACATCATCGGCCTGTCCGTTCTGTCCGGCGCCCACCTGACCCTGTTTGCCGAGGTCATGAATCTGCTGACGGCCAAGGACGCCACCGACATCGTCGTGTTCGGGGGCGGCATCATTCCCGACGACGACATCCCGGTGCTGGAGCAGATGGGCGTCGCCAAGATCTTCACGCCCGGGACGCCGACACACGAGATCGTCCAGTGGGTGCAAGATCACATCCAGCGTGACTGATGTAACCGTTTCCGCGCTCGCGACAGTCACTAGGCTCACCGAACGCTCATCGCGAAGGAGTACGCGTGGATCTTTACGAGTACCAGGCCAAGCACCTCTTCGGGAAGCACGGCGTCCCGGTGACGGCGGGCGAGGTCTGCACCACCCCTGATGCCGCTCATGAGGCGACCCGCAAGATCGGGTCTGCCGTGGTCGTCAAGGCGCAGGTGAAAGTCGGCGGACGAGGCAAGGCAGGCGGCGTCAAGCTGGCCGCCGATCCCGCGGAGGCCAAGGACCGTGCCACTGACATTCTCGGCATGGACATCAAGGGCCACACGGTCTACAAGGTCCTCGTCACCGAGGCGTCGGACATCGCCGACGAGTACTACATCTCCTTCCTGCTCGACCGCGCCAACCGCGCCTACCTGGCCATGGCCAGCGTGGCCGGCGGCGTCGACATCGAGGAGGTCGCGGCCACGCGACCCGACGAGCTGGCCATGATCCGCGTCGACGCCCTCGAGGGCTGCACGCCGGAGAAGGCGCAGGAGATCGTGGACGCGGCCGGGTTCCCTGAGGCCACGAAGGCGCAGATCGTCGAGATCCTCCAGAAGCTGTGGCGCGTGCTCATCGAGGAGGACGCCACGCTGGTCGAGGTCAACCCGCTCGTGCTCACGCCCACCGGCGTCGTCCTCGCGCTCGACGGCAAGGTCACGATCGACGACAACGCGCACTACCGCCACGCCTCGCATGCGGACTTCGTGGATCGCGACAACACCGATCCGATCGAGCTGCGTGCCAAGGAGTTCGACCTCAACTACGTGAAGTTGTCCGGCGAGGTCGGCATCGTCGGCAACGGTGCGGGCCTTGTCATGAGCACTCTCGACGTCGTGGCCTACGCCGGTGAGGAGTTCGGTGGCATCAAGCCGGCGAACTTCCTCGACATCGGCGGTGGCGCGAGTGCCGACGTCATGGCCAACGGCCTCGACATCGTGTTGAACGACCCGGAGGTCGAGGCGGTCTTCGTCAACGTCTTCGGCGGCATCACCTCGTGCGACGCTGTGGCGAACGGCATCGTGCAGGCGATGGAGATGCTGGAGGCGAAGGGCGAGGAAGTCACCAAGCCCATCGTGTGCCGCATCGACGGAAACAACGCCGAGGAGGGCCGACGGATCCTCATCGAGCGCGAGCACGACCTCATCGAGATTGTCGACACCATGGATGGCGCCGCGCGCCGAGTTGCCGAGCTGGCAGCCGCGCGCAAGGCCGGGAAGTAAGGGCACCGCGATGGCGATCTGGCTGGACGGGAACTCCCGCATCCTCGTGCAGGGGATGACGGGCTCCGAGGGCACGAAGCACACCCGGCGCATGGTCGCGTCGGGTGCGCAGATCGTGGCCGGCGTGACGCCGGGCAAGGGTGGCCAAGAAGTCGACGGCATCCCGGTGTTCGACGACGTCCCCAATGCGCTCGATGCAACAGGCGCGAACGTGGCCGTGGTCTTCGTGCCGCCGCGCTTCGCGAAGGCAGCCGTCGAGGAGTCGGTCGATGCCGGCCTGCCCCTGGTTGTCGTGATCACCGAGGGCATCCCCGTGCACGACACCGCGCAGTTCTTCCAGTACGCGGTCAATGCCGGCACGACGCGGATCATCGGCCCGAACTGCCCGGGCATCATCACTCCCGGCCAGTCGAACGCAGGCATCATTCCGGCGGACATCACCAAGCCGGGCCGCATCGGTCTGGTCTCGAAGTCCGGAACGCTGACCTACCAGATGATGTACGAGCTGCGCGACATTGGCTTCTCCACATGCGTGGGCATCGGTGGCGACCCGATCATCGGCACCACGCACATCGACTGCCTCGCGGCGTTCCAGGACGATCCCGAGACTGACGCCATCGTGATGATCGGCGAGATCGGCGGAGACGCTGAGGAGCGCGCCGCTGCGTTCATCAAGGACAACGTCACCAAGCCGGTCGTCGGCTACGTCGCGGGGTTCACTGCTCCCGAAGGCAAGACGATGGGCCACGCTGGCGCCATCGTGTCCGGCTCGGCGGGTACCGCGGCGGCAAAGCAAGAGGCCCTGGAGGCCGTTGGCGTGAAGGTCGGCAAGACGCCATCCGAGGCTGCGCGCATCATGCGCGAACTGATGTCCTGACCGACGTCCTGACTGACGTCACTAGCCGAGCGTCAGCGCGACAACTGCCACCAAGGCCACGACCACGCCACTGACCTGCACCCGGTTCATCCGCTCGTGCAGGATGAACCGCGCAAGGAGCACGGTCGCGGCGGGGTAGAGCGAGCCGATCACGGAGACGATGGCGAGAAGGCCGCGCTGAGACGCCAGCTGGAACACACCGTTGGCCATCGCGTCGAGGACGCCTGCGGACATGGCCAGTCGCCAGGGGAAGCCACGGGCGGGCACGCGGCGGATGAAGACCGCGACGATGAGGATCATCCCGATGCTGGTTATCCATCGCCCGAGGGTCGCGGTCCAGATGCCCGCTGATGCCGGGGACAGGCCCAACGAGACCAGGTACAGGCCGATGGCCACGCCGGATGCGACGGCGTAGAGCAAGGCGGCCATCGGGGTGCGCTCGTGCGGGTGGCCGGATTCGCGACTGACGAGGAACACCGCAACGGCGGCGCCACCCATGCCGAGGATTGCCAGCGCCGTGAGGCTCTCGCCTCGTCCGACCCCGACGAGGACGGGCACCAGTCCCGACATCACCGCGGTGATCGGCGACACGATCCCCATCGGACCGCGAGTCAGCGCCGCATAGAGCAACCACATTGCCGTGCCCCCGATGATGCCGGCCGCGATGGCGTACGGGATCACCTGGGCGGTCAGGTCTCCCTTGATGACGAAGGTCGCCAGGAAAGTCAGCAGGATCGCACCGGTCGGGTACGAGACCGACAGGACCTGAGCAGTGCCGGCCCGGCGGGCCGCCAGGCCCCCGACGAAGTCGGCCACGCCCCACGAGACGCTCGAGACCAATGCCAGGAGAGCCCCCACGTCCGGCAGCATAGGCTCGCGCCGTGCCGGCGACGTGGACGTGGGTCATCGTTGGCCTGGTCGCTGTCCCCGTGCTGCTGTACGGCTTCTCGAAGACGGCGATGCCCGTGGCGGGCGTCCTGGCCGGACCCGTCCTCGCCGTTGTGCTCGGGCCGACCGTCGCCACCGGGTTCATGGTTCCGCTGCTCATCCTCGGTGACCTCTTCGGGCTGTTCTACTTCCGGCAGCATGGCGACTGGCGCCTCATCCGCCGGTTGGTGCCCGGCGTTCTGCTCGGCTTCCTGCTGACCGCGGTGCTCTTCAAGCTCCTCGACACGCACACCCTCGGGCGGATCATCGGCTTGCTGATTCTCGCTTCCGTGGCGCTAGAGGTCTGGCGGCAGCGCACCGAGAGCATTGATGACGAACTCGAGCCCATGACCAACAAGGCGGCGATCGTCTTCTTCGGGACCCTCGCCGGCATGACGACGATGGCGGCCAACGCCGGCGGGACGGCCATGACGCTGTACCTGGTCAAGATGCGGGTGTCGATGCTGGCCTTCATGGGCACGGCCACGTGGTTCTTCTTCATCATCAACCTGTTGAAGGTCCCGATCATCGGTGGGCTGGGCTTCATCACGCGCGAGACGCTCATGGCCGACCTCTTCTTCGCGCCGCTCATCGTGATCGGGGCCTTCATCGGCATCTTCACCTTCCGGCGGATGAACGAAAGGCTCTTCGTGTCGATTGCGCTATCCCTCAGCACCGTCGCTGCGCTCTGGCTGATCATCCACGGATGACGCGACTGGCTGGTTGACTTCGACCATGACGGCACTCAATCCCGAAGTCCTTGCTGGTCGAGTCGTCATGGTGAGTGGTGGCACCCAGGGGGTCGGAGCAGCTGTCGCGCGAACGGCGGCGGCGTGCGGCGCTGAAGGCGTCGTCGTCACCGGGCGCAGGCCGGAAGTCGCGGAGTCGCTGATCGACGAACTTGACCTGCTGGGCACGCAGCCGCTGTTCGTTCGCGCGGACGTGTCCGATGTTTCGCAGGCCCTGGAGTCCGTGGCGTCCGCGGTCGAGGAGTTCGGCCGGGTCGATTGCGTGGTCAACGCGGCTGGCCTTGTCGATCGGGGTTCGCTGCTCGACACCACCCCCGAGCTGTTCGACCGGCATGTGGCCATCAATCTGCGTGGGCCGTTCTTCATCATGCAGGCCGCGGTCAAGGACATGCTTCGTCGCGACGCTCCCGGGACGATCGTCAACGTCATCACTCTGACGCAGCACGCTGGGCAGCCCTTCTTGGCACCGTATGCGGCGGCGAAGGGCGGTCTTGCCACGCTCACCCGCAACGCTGCTCATGCGCACCGGTGGGATCGCATCAGGATCAACGGCCTCAACATCGGCTGGACCGCTACGGAGGGCGAGGACCGGATCCAGCGCTCGTATCACGGTGCTGGCGATGGGTGGCTCGACGAGGCGGCCGCCCGCCTACCCGCTGGCCGCCTCGCTGATCCGGCGCAGATTGCCGACATGGTCGTCTACCTGCTCTCGGATGCATCAGGGATCGTCACCGGCTCGGTGATCGACTGGGACCAGAACGTCATAGGCGCCTTGGACTGACCCGGGCGCGTGGCGTTCCCCGATCCGCGTGGGCGAACCTGCGATTCTGTGAGGGTGACCGCGCCGACGATGACGCCTGACTCCGACGAGCAGGCGCCGAACGAGTCACGCCGCCGGTCCACGCCGCCGGTGATCACCGACCTGAGAGCGGCGCTGCGTGGTCTCGTGGCGCGAATTCGCGCGGTGCCAGCAGCGGGCCTCGGTCGATCGGCGCTGGTGACGGGCGCTCTCGGGGCACTTTGGGCCGCCGGCATCGGTCTTGCGGTGGCCGCTTTGAGCCTGGTGCTGGTGTGGGTGGCCACACCCGCGTCGGGGCTCGGCCTGACGGAGTCGCTTCGCATCGCGGGCCTGCTGTGGGTCATCGCGCACGGGACCCCGGTCGCGATCGGCTCCGTGACGTACTCGCTCCTGCCGTGGGGTCTCGCGGTCGTCCCCATCCTCTTGCTCGCCTACGCGGGCGGCTGGTCTGCGCGCAGGGCATCGGTGGACTCAGTTCGCGGTCTGGGCGTCCTGATCCTAAGCGCTGCCGTCACGTACAGCGTGCTCGCAGCGGTCATCGCCGAGTTGAGTGCGCGCTCGACGGCTTCGGTCTCGTGGCCGTGGGCAGCAATACACGCTGGGCTCCTCGCCGTGCTCGCCTTCGGTTGGGGCGCGGCGCGCTCATGCCGTGAGATCGTTGCCCAACTGGTGCCTGCGTGGCTGTCGGCCATGCTGCGGGGCGGCGCCGTTGGCGCCATCACCATCCTTGGCTTCGGTGCTGTCGCCGCCGCGGCGGCCCTGACGGTGCGCGTCGACGACGCGATCACGATGGCGCAGTCGCTGCACGCGGGCATGTGGGGCGGGCTCGGCCTGCTTCTGCTCGGTGTGGCCTACGTCCCGGTCGTCATCGTCTGGTCGAGCGCGTACGTCATCGGTGCGGGCTTCGCCATCGGCCCAGCCGTGGTCGTATCGCCCTTCATCCCGGTCACCGCGCCGACGCAGTTGCCGCCGTTCCCCGTCCTTGCCGCCGTTCCCCAGTCCGCGACGCCGGTAGCGTGGGCACTGCCGATCCTCGGTGTTGTCGCTGGTGTCGTTGTCGGCATCTCGATCGCACGCTCGAGTCGTGCAGAGGGCAGGCTGACGCGCATGGTGCTGGCCTTCGGGGCTGCGGCCTTCTCAGGGCTTGCGTTGATGGTGGTCTCGAGCCTCGCCGACGGTGCACTCGGTGACGTCCGACTGGCTCACCTCGGGCCTTCTCCGACCACCGTGGGCGTCCTGGTCTTCGTCCTTGTCCTGCTCGGGGCGGTCCCCAGCGCCGTCGTGCCGTCACCTCCCGCCAGGGCGCAACTGGCCATTGCGGAGCCGGTCGCCGTCGCCGAGGATGGGAACCAGACGGACGACCAGGCCGACCGGACCCGCGCGGACCTCCCGGTCCTGCTCGACCCACTCAGCGAGTGAACACCGATCCGAGAGGACATCCACATGTCTGACCTTCCCGCGATGCCCCCGCCCCCGCCCGAGGGTGCCGGTCGCCGCATCGACGTCGGTGCAGCGATCTCCTGGGCGTTCGACCGGTTCAAGGCGAATGCGGCTGCGTTCGTCGGCCTGGCCGCCGTCGTCACGGTCGTGTACGTGCTCCAGGGCATCGGGACCAATCCGCTCCGCAACATCCTCGTGGACTGCTCGAACCCGGAGACTCCCGGTCAGCTCAACGCCTGCACGGCCGCCATGGGGGCCTACGCGATCGCCGCGATCGTGATCGGCCTGGTCTTCGCCGTCGTTGCGTTCATCGCGCAGATCGGCGTGCAGCGTGCTGCGATCCGCAGCACTCAGGGCATCGCGCCGAGCTTCTCGCAGATGCTCACCACCCAGCACCTGCTGAAGTACTTCCTCTTCATGCTCGTCTTCGGTCTGCTGGGGTTCATCGGGCTCTTCCTGTGCATCCTTCCCGGGCTCATCGTCTTCTTCCTGCTCCAGCTCGGCCCCTACTACGTCCTCGACAAGGGCTACGGCGTCGGCGAGGCCATCAAGGCGAGCTACGCGGCCGTCAGCAAGAACATCGGCCCGGCGCTGATCATGACCGTGATCAACGTCCTGGTGCAGATCCTCGGCGGCTTCTTCTACGGCCTGCTGACGCTGGTGACGCTCCCGTTCGCATGCCTGTTCACGGCGCACATGTACCGGCAGTTCAACAACGAGCCGGTGGTCTGACGCCACGGTCTGCGACTCGGGGCCCGTCGATAGGGTTCACGTGTGACCGCTTGCCTCGTGGTGCTTGCCTCGGGATCCGGCACACTCCTGCAGGCCCTGATGGATGCCTGCGACGACGGTCGAGTGGATGCCGAGATCGTCGCGGTGGGCAGCGACGTCGCCGACTGCACAGCCGTTGAGCGGGCCCAGGCTGCTGGCATCCTGACCTTCGTCAGCGCGCCTGCGGACTTCAGCTCTCGGGAGCAGTGGAATGCGGCAATGACCGAGTTGGTGGGAGCCGCGTCGCCCGACCTCGTCGTGAGCGCCGGGTTCATGCGGATCCTTGGTCCCGAGTTCATCGATGCCTTTCCGGGCCGCATCATCAATACCCACCCTGCCCTCCTGCCTGCCTTCCCCGGCGCCCACGCAGTGCGAGACGCCCTCGCCTGCGGGGTCAAGGTGACCGGCTGCACCGTCCACGTGGTCGACCAGGGCGTCGACACCGGTCCGATCCTGGCCCAGCGGGCGGTGGCGATCCGCGACGACGACGACGAGGAATCCCTGCACGAGCGCATCAAGGCCGAGGAGCGCGAGCTCCTGATCGAAACCGTCTCGAGATGGATCGGAGAGAGCGCGTGAGCGACGACACCAGGCGATCAGTGAAGCGGGCGTTGGTCTCCGTGTATGACAAGACCGGGCTGGAGGAGCTCGCGCGCGGGCTCGCACTGGCGGGGGTCGAGATCGTCTCGACGGGATCGACGGCCAAGACGATCGCCGACGCGGGCATCGCTGTCACTGCCGTGGGCGACGTAACGGGCTTCCCAGAGACGCTCGACGGTCGGGTGAAGACGCTGCACCCGCACATTCACGGCGGCCTGCTTGCCGACCTGCGCAAGGACTCGCATCGTGAGGCACTCGAGGAACTCGGCATCCTCGCGTTCGAGCTCGTGGTCGTCAATCTCTACCCGTTCCAGAACACGGTCGCCTCGGGTGCAGGTGTCGACGAGTGCGTCGAGCAGATCGACATCGGTGGGCCGGCGATGGTGCGGGCATCCGCGAAGAACTATGCCAACGTGGCCATCGTCACCACTACGACGCGTTATGCCGAGGTGCTCGAGTCCGTCGCCCGCGGGGGATTCACGCTCGACGAACGCGCGCTCCTCGCGGCTGAGGCATTCGCGCATACGGCCACGTACGACATCGCCGTGGCGTCGTGGCTCGGCAGTGCGGTCGCCCCCGACGCCGACGGAAACGGCTTCCCGGTCTGGATGGGCGCGGCCTGGAAGCGGGGCGAAGTGCTGCGTTACGGCGAGAACCCGCACCAGCGCGCGGCGGTGTACCTCTCCGCACACCATGAGCCCGCGTTAGCCGGCGCCAAGCAGTTGCAGGGAAAGGAGATGTCCTACAACAACTACCTCGACGCCGAGGCAGCCCGCCGTGCGGCATTCGACCATCTCGAGCCGGCGGTCGCGATCATCAAGCACGCCAACCCGTGCGGTGTCGCCGTGGGGGACGACATCGCCGACGCGTACCGCAAGGCGCACGCCACGGATCCTGTATCGGCCTTCGGTGGAGTCATCGCCACCAATCGCACGGTCACGGCCGAGATGGCCGAGAACATCGGCAGCGTCTTCACCGAGGTGATCGTCGCGCCTGCCTTTGAGCCTAAGGCGCTGGAGGTGCTGTCGGCGAAGAAGAACCTGCGCGTGCTCGAAGTCGCGGGGCCGCACATGGGCACGCACATCGAGTCACGCTCGATCTCCGGTGGGCTGCTCGTCCAGGTCGCTGACGGGATCCAGGCCGAGGGTGACGATCCCGCGGCGTGGACGCTTGTGAGCGGTGAGCCCGCCGATGCTGCGACGCTCCGCGACCTCGAGTTCGCCTGGCGTGCCTGCCGGTCGGTGAAGTCGAACGCCATCCTTCTCGCGAAGGACGGCGCCGCCGTCGGTGTGGGCATGGGGCAGGTCAATCGAGTCGACTCGGCCCGGCTCGCCGTGGACCGTGCTGGTGATCGCGCCGGGGGCTCGGTCGCAGCGTCCGACGCCTTCTTCCCATTCGCCGACGGGCTCGAGGTACTTCTCACCGCCGGTGTCACCGCCGTGGTGCAGCCCGGCGGATCAGTGCGCGACGAGGAAGTGATCGCCGCGGCCCAGTCCGCCGGAGCGACCATGTACCTCACCGGCACTCGTCACTTCTTCCACTAGCCGCATGGCCGCGCTGCTCCAGCACCGAAGCATTCCGATCGTCGCGGCGTTCCTTGGCGGCTGTCTGTCGGCGATGCAGTCTCGGATGAACGGCCAACTCGCCATCTACGTCGGCGACGGCCTCGAGGCGGCGCTGTACAGCTTCGGCTCAGGACTGGTGATCCTGACGATCCTCGTGATCGTCGCACGACCGGTGCGCGAGGGGGTCCTACGAATCCCCGCGGCCGTTCGAGCCGGTGGCCTCCAGTGGTGGCAAGTCCTCGGCGGCATCCTCGGCGGCTACTTCGTGGCCGTCCAGAGCGCCACAGTCCCGGTACTCGGCGTGGCGATCTTCATGGTGGCGGTCGTGGCTGGACAGAGCGGCAACTCGCTGTTCGTCGACCGCGTCGGGCTTGGACCAGCGGGCAAGCAGCCGATCACGACCCAGCGAGTCGTCTCTGCACTGCTGGCGATTGCTGCCGTGGCGCTCGCGGTCTCCGACCGGCTCCGGTCCGGATCGCTGTCGATTGTCGCCGTGCTGTTCGCGCTGAGCGCGGGTGTCCTGATCGCCGTTCAATCCGCGATCAACGGCCGCGTGGCGCGCGAGGCACGGAACCCCATGTCGGCCACCTTCCTGAACTTCCTCCTTGGGACGATCGCCCTCGGAGTGGCGTTCGGGGTCTCCTGGGCCTTCACGGACCTCGATCCGTCGAACCCGACGGGTGCGCCATGGTGGTCATACCTCGGCGGAATGATCGGGATCGTGTTCATTGCCATCGCCGTATGGGTCGTCCCGATCGTCGGCGTTCTGATGTTCGCGCTCTCGACCATCGCGGGCCAGCTCTTCGGGGCGCTGGCGCTCGACCTCGTGGTTCCGACACCCGGGACCGAGGTGGCGTGGAACCTCGTCGCGGGAGTCCTTCTGGCATTCTTCGCGGTCCTCGTGGCCGCGCGACGCCGCCACAGTCACTGACGCGCGGCGCTCTGCAAGAATCCCCGCATGACCGCGACGATCCTCGATGGCAAGGCCACAGCCACTGAAGTCAAGGCAGCGCTCCGCGAGCGCGTGAGCGCCCTGCGCGCCAAGGGCGTGATGCCGGGCCTGGGGACGGTGCTCGTGGGCGATGACCCGGGCAGTCACGCCTACGTGGGGGGCAAGCACAAGGACTGCTCTGAGGTGGGGATCGAGTCGATCCGGGTGGACCTCCCCGCGGACACCACGCAGGAGGAGCTCGACGCGGAGATCCAGCGCCTGAACAACGACCCGATGGTCACCGGCTACATCGTGCAGCTCCCGCTGCCCAAGCACCTCGACGCCAATCGCGTGCTCACGTTGATGGACCCGGACAAGGATGCCGACGGTCTGCATCCCACGAATCTGGGTCGCCTCGTGCTGGGTGAGCCGGCACCCCTGCCGTGCACGCCTCGGGGGATTGTTGCGCTGCTTCGTCGCTATGACGTGGAGCTCAACGGCGCGGAGGTCGTCGTCCTCGGTCGCGGGGTCACCGTCGGACGTCCACTCGGCCTGCTCCTCACCCGCAAGTCCGAGAACTCGACCGTCACGCTCTGCCACACCGGCACCCGGGACCTGGCGAGCCACCTCCGCGGAGCCGACATCATCGTGGCGGCAGCGGGCGTGCCGCACCTGGTCACTGCCGACCTCGTGAAGCCGGGCTGCGCCGTGCTCGACGTCGGAATCACCCGGACCGAGGCCGGCCTGGTGGGGGACGTCGCCCCCGACGTCATGGACGTGGCAGCGTTCGTCGCTCCCATGCCCGGCGGCGTCGGTCCGATGACCCGGGCGATGCTCATCACCAACGTCGTCGAGGCGGCCGAGCGCCGCGCATGAACCGACGGCCGTCCATTCCGCACGTGGGAGGATGAGCGGGTGACGGACGACGCAGCGGTGGGCGCTGAGGGGCAGGCTGCCTCGGTGGTTCCGATCCGCCCGGCCCGGACTCGCAATCGGCTGGCGCAGTGGCCGATCGTCCTCGTACTCGCGGGTGTCGCGGTCGCGATGATCCTGATCGGGCTCGACTACTTCCGACGTGGCTGCGTGGTCCTGTCCGCCAGCGTGCTGCTCGCAGCGTTCCTGCGGATGCTCCTGCCGGAGGCCGACGCTGGGTGGCTCGCGGTGCGGTCGCGGAAGATTGATGTGGTCATCCTGGGGATCCTCGGCGTCGGGCTGACGATCTTCACGTTCTGGGTTCCGCCGCCGAGCTAGTACGCCTACCGTTGCCGTATGGACTACCAGATTCAGATCGTCGAGGTCGCACAACTGGATACGGCCGTCGTCCGCGGGCATGTCGCGCATGACGCCATCGGCCAGTTCCTCGGAAAGGCGTTCGGGGAGGTTCTGGGCGTGGTGGGCGCAGCCGACGTCGCTGGTCCTCCTTTCGCCCGCTACGTGATGACTGATGAGGGGTGGGAGATCGAGGGCGGCTTTCCTGTGCATGCCCCCATCGCTGGGTCGGGTCGAGTGGAGGCGGCCACCCTGCCTGGCGGCATGGTGGCCAGCACCGTTCATGTGGGCTCGTACCTGGAGCTCGGCAAGGCATACGCGGCCATCAAGACGTGGCTCGCCGACAACGGGTACCTGGCGACCGGAGCGCCGTGGGAGGCCTACCTCGACGAGCCGACAGTCGACGCACCGCGCACGCTCGTGGTGAGTCCCTGCACGACGGCGTAGTCGACATCGAACGTCGCTCGCATTGAGGCAGATGAGCAGATCGCCTAGGCGGGAGTCCGGGTCAGACTTTCGAGGTGGGCGTGGATCGACGGGATCGCAGGCTCGCTCTCGGGCTTCATCACCACGCTGCGAAGGATGCGGGCCCGCGCGGCGTCCGGCTCCAGTTGATGGCCCCGCGCCTGCAGTTGCTCGGATGTGGCCGAGTAGAGCGCGATGTGGACCTGCTGCTCCGGCGGGGCGGCGGCAGCAGCATCGAACAGGGCAGCGGATGCGGCATCGACGTATGTCATGGTGCTGCGCCTCGGCAGGTACGTGACGATGTCGAGCTCGGGAGCCTGGTAGGGCGCCAGCGACGAACACTCCGTGAGGAGTGAGTGCCATTCGAGCGCGCCTCGACGTCCAGGGCGCAGCGCCGCGCCGAGTCCGTCCGCTGTCAAGGGCAGGACTTCGAGAGTCAGCCACAGGGCTGCCGCGGCGGCGCCGGAGCGGCTGCATTCGAGGGAGATCTCACCGAGGTGCAGGTCGTCGGAGGTGAAGTACGTGTAGGGGGAGTCGTGTCCGTAGAAGCGACCTACCGCAGGGTCCGCGAAAAGGACTGCGCCGCAGCCATAGGGCTGGAGCCCGTGCTTGTGCGGGTCGATGACCACCGAGTCCGCATCGGAGATAGTCGCGAACGGCGCGCGGGCGACGCCGTCTGTCGAGTCATCGGCGATGAGGGCGAAGAAACCGCCGTAGGCGGCATCGACGTGGACCCGCGCACCGTGCTCGCGGGCGAGGGCGACGACCTCGGGCAGCGGGTCCAGGGCACCGAGCCCGGTCGTGCCGAGCGTGGCCACGACCGTGCCGATGCGCCCAGTGGCGAGGATCGACTCCAGTTCGTCGAGGTCCATCCGTCCTCGTGCGTCCGTCGCGACCGCGATGCCTTCGACCGCCAGTACATGGCACATGCGTGAGTGCGTGTAGTGCGCATCTGCGCTGTAGGCGATCGCCTTGCCCGGGTGGGACTCGCGCGCCACGTACAGCGCCTCCAGATTGGCGATCGTTCCGCTCGATGTCAGGTGACCGAGGTGCTGCGTGAAGCCGAGCATGCTCGCCAGGCGCGAGACGACGTCCTTCTCCATCGCCGCCGTGGCCGGGCCGCCGTCCAGTGCGTGGTTGTTGGGGTTGATCAGCATTGCCGTGACATAGCCGAGAACGGCCGCCGGATGCGGTGGCTTCAGCATCTGGCCGACGTAGTTCGGATGGAAGTACGGGTAGTTGTCGCGGAGGCGGGCGGTGAGCGATTCGAAGGCGATGGCGAGCGCCGCGTCGTCCACCGCGAGGCTCGGATGCTGAGCGAACGCACCGAACTCGGACTGCCAGGCGTCGATGGCCCCGACCGCTTTCGGCAGCCAGGCTGTGAGGTCGGTCACTTCACTCTCCTTCGCTCGCACGGGCCCGCGTGGTCGCTCGGGATGACATGGCGACCCGTTGCGCCCCTAAGGTATCTTGACGTCAAGATTTCTCCCCGCCCCCTGTTCGGAAGGTAGTGGCATGGCGCGCAGCGGCAAGGTCTCAGTGATCGGTGCAGGTTTCTACGGCTCGACGACCGCTCTGCGGCTCGCCGAGTACGACATCTTCGAGACGGTCGTCCTCACCGACGTCGTCGAGGGCAAGCCGGAGGGCCTGGCCCTCGACCTCAACCAGTCGCGCTGGATCGAAGGCTTCGAGACGAAGGTCGTCGGCCAGACGACCGGCCCGAACGGTGAGGGCTACGAGGCCATCACCGGTTCCGAGATCGTGGTCATCACCGCCGGCCTGCCGCGCAAGCCCGGCATGAGCCGCATGGACCTCATCGAGACGAACGCCAAGATCATGCGCTCGGTCGCCGAGAACATCGCCAAGCACGCCCCCGGCGCCGTGATCATCAACGTGGCGAACCCGCTCGACGAGATGACCGCGCTCGCCCAGATCGTCACGGGCTTCCCGCACAAGCGGGTCATCGGCCAGGCCGGCATGCTCGACACCGCCCGCTTCACGCACTTCGTCGCGGAGAAGCTCGACGTGCCTGTCGCGTCCGTCACCACCCTGACCCTCGGCTCGCACGGCGACACGATGGTGCCAGTTGCCTCGGCATGCACGGTCGACGGCAAGCCGCTGTCCGACCTGCTGTCCGCCGGCGAGATCGAGGAGCTGGTCGTGCGCACGCGCAACGGCGGCGCCGAGGTCGTCGCCCTTCTCAAGACCGGATCTGCGTACTACGCGCCGTCCGCCGCAGCGTCGCGCATGGCCAAGGCCGTCCATGAGGATTCGGGTGCGGTCATGCCCGTGTGCGCGTGGGTCGACGGCGAGTACGGCCTGTCCGGTGCGTACCTGGGCGTCGAAGCAGAGATCGGCCGCGAGGGCATCAAGAAGGTCGTCGAGACGCCGCTGACCGACGACGAGAAGGCGCTGCTCGTCGAGGCCTACGAGGCCGTCAAGACCAAGCAGGCCGACGTCAAGGACCTGTGACCACGAGCTTCCCGACCCACCGGACCTGAGGAGAACAGTGAGCAAGATCAAGGTTGCGAACCCCGTCGTCGAACTCGACGGCGACGAGATGACGCGGATCATCTGGCAGTTCATCAAGGACGAGTTGATCCTCAAGTACCTCGACGTCGACCTGAAGTACTACGACCTGGGCATCGAGAGCCGCGACGCCACCGATGACCAGGTGACGATCGACTCCGCTCACGCGATCCAGAGGTACGGCGTCGGCGTCAAGTGCGCGACCATCACGCCCGACGAGGCGCGCGTCGACGAGTTCGGCCTGAAGAAGATGTGGAAGTCGCCGAACGGCACGATCCGCAACATCCTCGGCGGCGTCATCTTCCGTGAGCCCATCATCATCAGCAACATTCCGCGGTTGGTGCCTGGCTGGACGCAGCCGATCGTCGTCGGCCGTCACGCATTCGGCGACCAGTACAAGGCGACGGACTTCAAGGTGCCTTCGGCCGGCACGCTCACGATGACCTTCACGCCTGCTGACGGCTCGGAGCCGATGGAGTTCAACGTCTTCGACTTCCCGGGCGCAGGCGTTGCCATGGGCATGTACAACCTCGACGACTCGATTCGCGACTTCGCTCGTGCTTCCATGCGCTACGGCCTGACGCGCAAATACCCCGTGTACCTGTCGACGAAGAACACGATCCTGAAGGCCTACGACGGCCAGTTCAAGGACATCTTCGCGGACGTCTACGAGACCGAGTTCAAGGCCGAGTTCGAGGCGGCGGGCATCACCTACGAGCACCGTCTCATCGACGACATGGTCGCAGCGGCCATGAAGTGGGACGGTGGCTACGTCTGGGCCTGCAAGAACTACGACGGAGACGTGCAGTCCGACACCGTGGCGCAGGGCTTCGGCTCGCTCGGCCTGATGACGTCGGTTCTGATGACTCCGGACGGCAAGACGGTCGAAGCCGAGGCCGCCCACGGCACGGTGACCCGTCACTACCGCGAACACCAGAAGGGCAACCCGACGTCGACCAACCCGGTCGCGTCGATCTTCGCGTGGACGCAGGGACTGGCCCACCGCGGCATGCTCGACGGCACGCCGGCCGTCACGGAGTTCGCGAAGACGCTCGAGCGCGTCTGCGTCGAGACCGTGGAGGAGGGCAAGATGACCAAGGACCTCGCCCTGCTCATCAGTCGTGATGCGCCGTGGCAGACCACCCAGGAGTTCCTGGCCTCGATCGACGAGAACCTCCACAAGGCGATGGCCTGACCCATCGGGCTGTCTGAGGCGGAAGTGGGCCGGACCCCCAAGTAGGGTCACGGCATGACCTCCGTGTGGGCACCGATCGCGGTCATCGCGGTCCTGATCCTCGTAGGTGGCTGCTTCGTCGCGGCGGAGTTGGCCCTGGTGTCGCTTCGTGACAGCCAGGTGACCCGCCTCGGTCAGGAGAGCGGACCGCGTGGCCGTCGGCTGGTGGCCCTGACGTCCAATCCGAACCGGTTCCTCGCGGCCGCGCAGATCGCCGTCACCCTGGCTGGCTTCATGTCGGCCGCTTTCGGCGAGTCGAAGATCTCCCCGTTCGTCGTGCCCATCGTCGTGGGCTGGGGCCTTAGCCAATCAGCCGCGGAGATCATCGTCCTGATCGTGATCACCTCGATCATCGCCTACTTCTCGCTGGTCATCGGGGAGCTGGTCCCCAAGCGCATCGCGCTGCAGAAGACCGAGCGGATCGCCCTTGTTTCGGCCGCACCCATCGACGTCATCGCCACGATCCTGCGCCCGGTCATCGCCCTGCTCTCGGTTTCGACGGACTTCGTGGTCCGACTTCTCGGCATGGACCCCAAGGCCGGGCGGGATGCGATCAGCGGCGAGGAGCTTCGTGATCTCGTTGCCGCGCACGAGGACCTCACGGCCGAGGAGCGCGAGCTCATCGACGACGTCTTCGAGGCGGGGGACCGCGAGCTTCGCGAGGTCATGGTGCCGCGCACGGAGGTTGACTTCCTCGACGCTTCGATGCCGGTCCGCAAGGCGGTCACAGTCGTCGCTGACCAGCCGCACAGTCGCTACCCCGTGATCCGTGACTCCGCCGACGACGTGATCGGCTTCGTGCACGTGCGTGACCTTCTCAACCCCGAGCTCGCCAATCGCTCGATCCGGGTCGGGGACCTCGCCCGCGAGATCACCTCCTTCCCTGGCAGCAAGGAGGTCCTGCGCACCCTCACAGAGATGCGTCGCCTTCGGCAGCACCTTTCGATCGTGCAGGACGAGTACGGCGGCACGGCGGGCATCGTGACCATGGAGGACCTTGTCGAGGAGCTCATCGGCGACATCCGCGATGAGTACGACGTCGAGCGGGCGCCCGACCGTATTGCCGTGTACGGCGTCACGACCGTCGACGGGCTGCTGAACCTCGATGACTTCGCTGACGAGACCGGCGTGGAACTGCCGGAGGGGCCGTACGAGACGGTCGCCGGATTCGTCATCTCTCGACTCGGGCGGGTGCCCCTGCTGGGCGACGTCGTGTCGGAGGGCGGTCACGCATTCGAGGTGGCCGAACTCGATGGCCGACGGGTGTCGCGCGTCTCGGTGTCCCGGGTTGCGAAGCCTTCTGCGGGTACCGAGGATGCACATGCCGAGGGGTCGTCGGGCCCGCAAAGTGATGCGACACAATGACCGCATGACCCCTGCGCACCCTCGGCCGCCGCGCGTCCTGTCGGGCATCCAGCCCACGGCAGACGCCTTCCACCTCGGCAACTATCTGGGGGCCCTGCGCGAGTGGGTGCGCATGCAGGCCACGCACGACGCCTACTACTGCGTCGTCGACCAGCACGCCATCACGCGCGAGCACGACCCCGAGGTCCTGCGTCGGCGCACCTACGCCTCCTTTGCGCAGCTTCTGGCCGTGGGCCTGGACCCAGAGAGGTCCACCGTCTTCGTGCAGAGCCAGGTGCCTGAGCACAGCCAGCTCGCCTGGGTGCTGCAATGCCAGACCGGATTCGGCGAGGCTGGCCGCATGACCCAGTTCAAGGACAAGTCGCAGAAGGACGGGGCCGGGCGCGTCACCGTGGGCCTGTTCACCTACCCGATCCTGCAGGCGGCCGACATCCTCATCTACCACGCCGATGCGGTCCCGGTAGGCGAGGACCAGCGCCAGCATCTGGAGCTCACGCGCGACCTCGCCCAGCGGTTCAACACCAAGTTCGGCGAGACCCTCACCGTTCCAGAGCCATTCATCGTCAAGGAGACGGCGAAGATCGTCGACCTGCAGGACCCCACCGCCAAGATGAGCAAGTCCGCGCCGACCGGATGCGTGTGGCTGCTCGATGACGACAAGACCTTGACGAAGAAGATCAAGAGCGCGGTGACCGACTCCGAGCGCGACATCATCTTCGATCCCGAGCGCAAGCCAGGGGTGTCGAACCTCCTGACGATCCAGCACGCGCTGACGGGTCGTTCCATCGACGACCTCGTTGCGTCGTACTCCGGCCGCGGCTATGGAGACCTCAAGGGCGACACGGCCGAGATCGTCGTGGAAACCGTGCGCCCGATCCGCGAGCGGGTCAACGAGTTGCTCGCGGATCCCGCTGAGCTGCGCCGCCTGATGACCATCGGCGCGCACAAGGCCCGTGCGGTTGCACGTCAGACGCTGGCCGATGTCTACGAGCGAGTGGGCTTCGTCCCACTGGATGACGCTTGAGCGAGCGAACGCCCACGGGCGGGCACACGCTGGGCGTCGCGATCGAGCTCGCCTCGCCTGCCCGCGAGATCTTGGAGGATGCGCGCGCCCGGTTCGATCCTGCGCCCGTGGAGATCCCGCCGCACGTGACGATCCTCGCCCCTATCGACGTGGACGCCGACGCGATGCCGGCAGTCACCCGCCACCTTGCGGCGGTTGCCCGGGTCACCAGCCCTTTCCGACTCGAGGTCGCGGGGGCGTCGACCTTCCGCCCGGTCACTCCAGTGGTGTTCATTGCGCTCGGCGCCGGGGCAGCCGAGTGCGTCGCGCTCGAGTCGCGCGTGCGATCGGGCGACATGGCGGTCGAGCTTCGCTATCCCTACCACCCGCACGTGACCATTGCCCACGATGTGGCTGACGACGTCCTCGATGACGCACTCGCGCAGTTGTCGGATTTCGAGTTCTCGCAGGACGTCGATCGCATGGGCCTCTACGAGAACGTGGCCGGCCGGTGGGAGCTCGTGCAGGAGTTCGTGTTCGGGGGCTAGCGCCGCCGAATCACTCTGTGTCCGGACCCCTGCCGTCCGGGTCCCGACGACGAAGGCCCGCAGCGACAAGTGATGCGCTGCCGATGGCGACGGCGACGAGGCCCGCACCACCGAGCATGGCCATCGAGACGCTGGCTGGCGCCTTGACGATCACGTTGGCTGCCTTGGAGCGTGTCGACGATTCGGGGGAGCTCGACGAAGAAGGCTCGGGCTCGCCGCTAGGCGAGGACGACGACGAGGATGACGACGAGACGGAAGGCGTCGCGCCTTCCGGCAGCGGGGCCACGAGTTGGCCGATCGGCGTCACCATGCCGCTGTTGGCGAAGCCCCAGTCGAGCAGTTTGCGCGCGGCGAACTCGCTCGACTCGTGGACGCCCATCAGCGCCACGATGAGAGTGGTTCCGTTGCGCGTCGCCATGCCCACGTACGTACGGCCGGCGCGCGACGTGAAGCCCGTCTTGACGCCCGTCATGCCGTGATAGCCGTGCTTGAGGAGTCGGTTGGTCGTGTAGATCGGGTGCGAGGCCTTGCCCGTGCGATCGGGGAACGTCGCTCGCACCGTGCCGGCGTACTTGGCGAAATCGGGACGGAGCATTCCAGCCCGCGCGATCAGTGCCAGGTCGTAGGCGCTCGAGACCTGTCCGGGCGTGTCGAGCCCGTTGGGCGTCTTGGCAACCGTGTCGTTTGCCTGCAGCGTCTTCGCGAGCCGGTTCATCTGCGCGATCGTCTTGCCGACGCCGCCGTTCGCCTCCGCTACCGCGATCGCCGCGTCGTTCGCGCTGGGCAGGAAGACCGCGTACCAGAGCTGATCGAGGGTGTAGCGGCGGCCGGGCTTCAACCCGACCCGCGAGCCGTAGGTGTACGCGGCCGCCTTGCTCGCGCGGATCGTCTGGTCCGGTGAGGTCTGGGGCATGACGGTGAGGGCGGTCAGCATCTTCAGGGTGCTGGCCGGCGGACGCCGCACGTGGGAGCCCTTCTGGGCGAGGACGTCGCCGGTCGTGGCGTCGGCCAGGATCCAGGTTTCCGCGTTCACCTCCGGCAGGGGCTGGGCGCCGAGCAGCAGCGAAACCGTCCGGTGGGGGCTGGCCAGCTTCTCGCCGCCGAGGGTCTGCGCAAGTGCCGGACTGGCCACACCCAGCGTGAGGAGCACCGCACCGGCGAATGCCGCTACGCGCGAGTGTCCACGGTGGAGTCTGCGCATGATTTCCCATGCTAGGCGCGCCGGTAGGCTCAAACCGCTAACCGAGCCCCTTGGAGGACACATGTCGCAGCTGGCCGCGCCAACCGGACTTCTCATCGGCGGTGAGTGGCTCCAGACCGAGGAGAAGCTGCCGGTCATGGATCCGGCCACCTTCACGGTCCTTGCCGAGATCGGCAACGCCTCGGTGAGCGACGGACTCGATGCGGTTGCGGCAGCCCACGACGCGTTCCAGACGTGGTCGGTCACTCCGGCCCGAGTGCGCGCCGAAGTGCTGCGCAAGGCCTTCGAGATCATGACGGCCGAGTTGGAGGTCTGTGCCCGCCTGATCTCGCTGGAGAACGGCAAGGCGTGGCGCGACGCGATGGGGGAGGCCACCTACGCGGCGGAGTTCTTCCGCTGGTTCTCCGAGGAGGCTGCTCGCATCGAAGGTGGCTTCCGCTACTCGCCCGCCCGTGACAAGACGATCATCACCGACCACCGCCCGATGGGTGTGGCATTCATGATCACCCCGTGGAACTTCCCCGCGGCCATGGCCACCCGCAAGCTCGCCCCCGCCCTGGCGGCCGGCTGCACGGCCGTGCTCAAGCCCGCAAGTGAGACTCCGCTGACCGCGCTGTGGATCGGTGAGGTTCTGCAGCGCGCTGGCGCGCCGGCCGGTGTCGTCAACATCATCACGACCAAGCACACCAACGACGTCTCGACGGCGATCCTGTCCGATCCGCGAATCTCGACGCTGTCGTTCACCGGCTCGACCTACGTCGGCAAGATGCTGCTGAAGCAGACCGCCGACCGCGTTCTCCCGTCATCGATGGAGCTCGGCGGCAATGCCCCGTTCATCGTGCTCGAGGGTGCCGACGTCGATGCCGCCATCTCGGGTGCCATGATCGCCAAGATGCGCAACGGCGGTGCCGCCTGCACGGCGGCAAACCGCTTCTACATCCACGAGTCGGTCGCGACCGAGTTCACGACCAAGCTCGAAAGCGCCTTCGCTGCCCTCAAGATCGGTCCCGGGGTCGAGCAGACGAACGACCTGGGCGCCATGGTCTCCGAGAAGGAGCGCGACAAGATCCTCGAGCTGCTGGACACTGCCGCGGCGGAGGGCCTCGACATCAAGCCCGCATCGCAGGCCCCGAAGCTTGGTGCGTTCATCGCCCCGTACGTAGTACGCGATGTGCTGCACGGCTCGACGCTCACCAAGAACGAGGTGTTCGGGCCGGTCGCGCCGATCGTCACGTTCTCTGATGAGGACGAGGGCATCCGGATGGCTAACGACACCGAGTACGGCCTGATCTCCTACGTCTATGCCAAGGACCCGGGCACCGGCGTCAAGGTCGCCCGGCGCATGGAGTCCGGCATGGTGGCGGTCAACCGCGGACTCGCGTCCGATCCGGCCGCGCCGTTCGGCGGGATGAAGGAGTCGGGCCTGGGGCGCGAGGGCGGGTTCGCCGGCATCCACGAGTTCCTCGAGACCCAGTACTTCGCCGTCGACCTGTAACCACCTCCGCCGAAAGGCAGGCTCCGGTCGTCAAAGCACCCCTGCGCAGATGGTTTCGTGACCGGAGCCTGCCTCTCGGCGGGGCGGGGGGGTCAGACCTTGCGGAAGATCAGGGCGCGCTTGACCTCTTGGATGGCCTTGGTGACCTCGATGCCGCGCGGGCAGGCGTCGGTGCAGTTGAAGGTCGTGCGGCAGCGCCACACGCCCTCCTTCTCGTTGAGGATCTCCAGCCGCTGCTCGGCGGCCGCGTCGCGGCTGTCGAAGATGAACCGGTTCGCAGCAACGATCGCGGCGGGCCCGAAGTACTGGCCGTCGGTCCAGTAGACCGGGCAGGACGTCGTGCAGCAGGCGCACAGGATGCACTTGGTGGTGTCGTCGAAGCGCGCGCGCTCCTCGGCGGACTGCAGGCGCTCCTTGCTCGGCTCGTGCCCGGCGGGGATGAGGAACGGCAGCACGGAGCGGTACGCGGAGAAGAACGGCTCCATGTTGACGACGAGGTCCTTCTCCAGCGGCAGGCCCTTGATCGCCTCGACGGTGATCGGCTTGCTGATGTCGAGGTCCTTGACGAGGGTCTTGCACGCCAGCCGGTTGCGGCCGTTGATGCGCATGGCGTCGGACCCGCAGATTCCGTGACCGCACGAGCGGCGGAACGTAAGAGTGCCGTCCTGCTCACCCTTGAGCCGATCGAGTGCCGTCAGTACTCGATCGGTCGGGAACAGTGCGAGGGTGTAGTCCTCCCAGTGCGGCTCAGTGTCGACCTCCGGCTGGAACCGCCGGATGCGGAAGGTGACGTCGGTCGCGACGGGGATGGCCTCGGCGGGGACCTCGACTGCAGCAGTCATCAGTACTTACGCTCCATCGGCTGGTATCGGGTGACGGTCACCGGCTTGTAGTCGAGTTGGATCGTGGCGTCTTCGCCGCTGCCGCGTCGGTACGCCATCGTGTGACGCATGAAGTTGACGTCGTCGCGAGTCGGGTAGTCCTCGCGGGCGTGCCCGCCGCGCGACTCCTTGCGCTCCAAGGCTCCGACCACGACCAGTTCGGCGAGGTCGAGCAGGAAGCCCAGTTCGATCGCTTCGAGCAGGTCAGTGTTGTAGCGCGTGCCCTTGTCCTGGATCGAGACGTTCCGGTAGCGGCGACGCAGTTCCTGCACGTCCGCCAGCGCCTGCTTCAGCGTGGCCTCGGTGCGGTAGACCTGCGCGTTGAGGTCCATCGTCTCCTGCATCGCCTTGCGCAGAACGGCCACGCGCTCGCCGCCGGTGCTGGACCGCAGCTGCTCGACCATTCCGATCGTGAAGCCCTGCGAGTCCTCAGGGAGTTCGACGTGATCGTGGCTGACTGCGTACTCGGCGGCGGCGATCCCGGCCCGACGCCCGAACACGTTGATGTCGAGCAGTGAGTTGGTGCCGAGGCGGTTGGCGCCGTGCACCGAGACGCAGGCGCACTCGCCGGCGGCGTAGAGGCCGGGGACGATGTGCTCGTTGTCGCGGAGCACCTGGGCGCCGACGTTGGTGGGGATGCCCCCCATGGCGTAGTGCGCGGTGGGGAAGACGGGCACGAGCTCGGTGACGGGATCGACGCCGAGGTAGGTGCGCGCGAACTCCGTGATGTCGGGGAGCTTCTCCTCGATCTGCTCCTTGGGCAGGTGCGTGAGGTCGAGGTAGACGTAGTCCTTGTTGGGTCCGGCGCCACGGCCCTCGCGAACCTCCAGCAGCATCGACCTGGAGACCATGTCGCGCGGGGCGAGGTCCTTGATCGACGGTGCGTACCGCTCCATGAAGCGCTCGCCGGAGGCATTGCGCAGGATCCCGCCCTCGCCGCGGGCCCCCTCGGTGAGCAGGACGCCCAGGCCGGCCAGGCCCGTTGGATGGAACTGGTAGAACTCCATGTCCTCCAGCGGAAGGCCCTTGCGGTAGACGATTGCCACACCGTCGCCGGTGAGGGTGTGGGCGTTGGACGTGGTCTTCCAGACCTTCCCGAAGCCGCCGGTCGCGAACACGACTGCCTTCGCCCGGAACAGGTGGATCTCGCCGGTCGCCAACTCGTAGGCCACGACACCGGCCGTCACGGGCTCACCGTCGACCTCGGTCATGATGAGGTCGAGGACGTAGAACTCGTTGTAGAACTCGATGCCCGCCTTGATGCAGTTCTGGTACAGCGTCTGAAGGATCATGTGGCCCGTGCGGTCGGCGGCGTAGCAGGCACGGCGAACGGCGGCCTCGCCGTGGTTGCGGGTGTGCCCGCCGAAGCGACGCTGGTCGATGCGGCCCTCAGGGGTGCGGTTGAACGGCAGGCCCATCTTCTCGAGGTCGAGGACGGCGTCGATGGCCTCCTTGCACATGATCTCGGCGGCGTCCTGGTCGACGAGGTAGTCGCCGCCCTTGACGGTGTCGAAGGTGTGCCACTCCCAGTTGTCCTCTTCGACGTTGGCCAGTGCCGCGCACATGCCACCCTGTGCCGCGCCCGTGTGGGAGCGAGTCGGGTAGAGCTTCGTCAGGACCGCGGTGCGGGCGCGAGGGCCCGCCTCGAGAGCGGCCCGCATCCCGGCGCCGCCAGCGCCGACGATGACGACGTCGAATACGTGGGTCTGCATGTGGCGCGTCTCCCGGTGTGTGTCGAGCCTGTGGCCGAAGGTCAGCCGATGTTCGGATCGAAGGTGAAGATGACAAGCGTGCCGAGCAGAACGGTGAAGGCGGCCGCCACGTACAGCAGCATCTTCAGCCAGAAGCGGGTCTGGTCGCGCTCGGCGTAGTCGTTGATGATCGTGCGCATGCCGTTGGTGCCGTGGAACATGGCCAGCCAGAGCATGAGGAGGTCCCAGACCTGCCAGAACGGGCTGGACCAGCGGCCAGCGACGAAGGCGAAGTTGATGCGCTGCACGCCGCCGTCGAGGATGTTCATGATGAGCAGGTGCCCGAGCACGAGGAACACCAGGACGATCCCCGAGATGCGCATGAACAGCCACGAGTAGAGCTCGAAGTTGCTCCGCTGTCCGTTGCGGCTGCCGGAGCGCGGTGCCGGGATGCTGATCGGGCCGGGGGTGTTCATGGTCGTCATGACGCGCTCCCGAACATGGCCTCGACAGTGTGCTTGAGCATGAAGAACGCTCCGGGGATCATCAGCACGATCCAGACCGTGGCGATCGCCCAGGTCATCTGCCGCTGGTAGCGGGGGCCCTTGGCCCAGAAGTCGACGAGGATGACGCGCAGGCCGTTGAGTGCGTGGTAGAGCACCGCGCCAACGAGACCGACCTCGAGCAGGTTGACGATCGGGGTCTTGTAGGACGCGATCACCAGGTTGTAGGCATCCGGCGACACACGCACCAGGGCGGTGTCGAGCACGTGGACCAGCAGGAAGAAGAAGACCGCCACTCCGGTGATGCGATGCAGGACCCAGGTCCACATCCCTTGACCACCGCGATAGATCGTTCCGGCGGAGAAACCGGCCACGCGGACCTCCTTCGTCAAGACCTTGAGACGACGACGGCGCTCTATCGCGCCTCGGGGCAACAGTACCGAGCAGTCGGAGACCCGTCGCGACGGGACCGGTGCGCTCGCCCTATGTTGTGAGTCACAGGCTTCGCCCTGCAGTCCCTTGGGGCGTCCGTTCGCGGAGGTACAGATGGACCCGATCACCGAGTCAGGACTGCCGTTCGCTCCGGTCTACGGCCCGGAGGCGCTTGACGGGTGGGATCCGGCCGAGCAGTTGGGCCAGCCGGGGCAGTATCCGTTCACACGGGGCGTCTACCCGTCGATGTACACCGGCCGCCCCTGGACGATGCGTCAGTACGCCGGGTTCGGCACGGCGGTCGAGTCGAACGCGCGCTACAAGCAGTTGCTGGCGGCCGGTCAGACCGGGCTTTCGGTGGCCTTCGACCTGCCCACGCAGATGGGCTACGACTCCGACCACCCGCTCGCCCACGGTGAGGTCGGCAAGGTGGGCGTCGCCATCGACTCGATCGACGACATGCGCATCCTCTTCGGCGGCATCCCGCTCGACACCGTGTCGACATCCATGACGATCAACGCGCCTGCTGCGGTCCTGCTGCTGCTGTACCAGCTGGTCGCCGAGGAGCAGGGCGTCGCGGCCAAGGACCTGAGCGGGACGATCCAGAACGACGTGCTCAAGGAGTACATCGCCCGCGGCACCTACATCTACCCGCCGGCACCGTCGCTGCGCCTGATCACGGACATCTTCACCTACTGCCGGAACGAGATCCCGAGCTGGAACACCATCTCGATCTCGGGCTACCACATGGCCGAGGCCGGGGCCACGCCCGTTCAGGAGGTCGCCTTCACGCTGGCCGACGGGATCGAGTACGTCAAGGCGGCCGTCGAGTCCGGTCAGGACGTCGACGAGTTCGCGCCGCGACTGGCGTTCTTCTTCGTCTCCCGCACGACGATCCTGGAGGAGGTCGCCAAGTTCCGTGCGGCCCGGCGCATGTGGGCCCGCATCATGAGGGACCGGTTCGGGGCCAAGAACCCCAAGTCATGGATGCTGCGGTTCCACACGCAGACCGCGGGTGTCCAGCTCACCGCGCAGCAGCCCGAGGTCAACATGGTCCGTGTGGCCGTCCAGGGCCTTGCCGCTGCTCTGGGCGGCACTCAGTCGCTGCACACGAACTCCTTCGACGAGGCGATCGCACTGCCGTCGGAGAAGGCGGCGCGACTGGCCCTGCGCACCCAGCAGGTGCTGGCCTACGAGACCGATGTGTGCGGCACCGTCGACCCGTTCGCCGGCTCCTACGTGGTGGAGTCGCTCACCGACGACATTGATGACGCCGCCAGCGCTCTGATCGCCAGGATCGATGAGATGGGCGGCTCGGTCGCCGCGATCGAGCAGGGCTTCCAGAAGGGCGAAATCGAGCGCTCGGCCTACCAGATCGCACTGGAGATCGACTCAGGCGAGCGGACCGTCGTCGGCGTCAACAAGTTCACGACGGACGAGCATGAGCACTACACGCCTCTCCGAGTGAACCCGGCGATCGAGGAGGAGCAGGCGGCCCGCCTGGCTACGCTGCGCGCCAAGCGCGACAACGACGAGGTCCAAACCCTCCTGGAGAGCGTGCGCGAGGCCGCTCGAGGCACCGACAACCTGCTCTATCCGATGAAGGACGCGCTCCGCGCCCACGCGACGGTTGGCGAAGTGTCCGATGCGCTGCGGGACGTGTGGGGCCAGTACGTCCCCCGCGACTCCTTCTAGCCACCCCCGCCGAGAGGCAGGGAATGGTCGTGCCGCGCCCCCTGAAGGGGGCGCTTGGCGACCATTCCCTGCCTCTCGGCGGAAGGGGGGAGTTTGCCGAACCTCGGACAGGCAAGCGCTTGCGTCGCTAGCGTCAGTTCGCGCGAGGCGAGGTGATATGACGACCGACGAGCATTCCCCGACGCTCATCCAGTCGGTGCAGCGAGCGCTGCGCCTGGTCGAGGCGGTGGCCGCGACGAACGGTCGCGCCCAGGCCAAGGAACTGGCGCGCAGCGTCGGCCTGTCGCTGTCCACGACCTACCACCTCCTGCGGACCCTGACTCACGAGGGCTACCTGCGCCGGCTCGACGACGGCAGCTACGTGCTGGGTCCGTCGTTCGCACAGGTCTCGTCCCAGAACCGGATGGCAGCAGTCATGTCCCGCGCCAGACCGGCCATGCAGGACCTGCGCGACGAGCTCAAGAATCCGGTCTACCTCGCGCTCTACCTTGACGGCGAGATCGCCGTCGTCGAGATCGTCGACTCGCCCAAGGTGCCGTCCATCGACTTGTGGGTCGGGATCCACGACTCGGCTCACGCGACGGCGCTCGGCAAGTGCATCCTCGGTGTTCTCGACGAGGATCTCCGCCAGGACTACCTCGCACGGCATCCGCTCCACCAGCTCACCCGTCGCACGGTGACCGACCGGCGCGTCCTCGAGCATGAGATCGGGCAGTCCTTGGCACTCGCGCGCGACGACGAGGAGTACGCCCTCGGGGTGCACTGCCTGGCCACACCCGTGGTCACCCCCGAGTTCGTCGGGGCAGTGGCTGTCGCTCGGCGCCAGGGCCGCGTGAGCGTCCCGCCGGATCCCGAGGTCACACAGGCCCTGATCCGAGGCGCCCAGCGGATGGCGCGGTCCATGGCCATGCCCGTCTCGGCCTGACGCCGCCCGCACCGTCATTTCCACTATCTGAGAAACACGTCCTTTACCGCCCCTTTCCTCCTGCCCAGACTGACTGCGACGGCCGCGCTCTGCGGCCGCGAACTCTGGCGACCTAGGAGTGCCGTGGTGGACAACCAGATGCGCGTGGACTTCTACAAGGAGATGGTGCGGATCCGCACCTACGAATCGACCCTGCAGGCGAACTATCACGCCGACAAGGCACCGGCGTGGGACATCGGGGCCGGCCTCATTCCCGGCGAGATGCACCTGGCTGCCGGACAGGAGCCGGTGGCCGTTGGACTGTGCGCGAACCTCGTGCAGGGCGACGCCATCACTGGCCCGCACCGCCCGCATCACCTCGCCCTCGCCAAAGGCGTGGACATGAAGGCGATGACCGCGGAGATCTACGGCCGCGACACCGGCCTGTCCCACGGCAAGGGCGGGCACATGCACCTGTTCGACCCGTCGCAGCACTTCTCCTGCTCGGGCATCATCGCGCAGGGCTACCCCGTCGCCGTCGGCCAGGCGTTCGCGTTCGCGCGACGCGGCACCGACAACGTCGCCGTGGCAGTCGCCGGCGAAGGCGCAGCCAACCAAGGTGCTTTCCACGAGGCGCTCAACCTCGCGTCGATGTGGAAGCTGCCGGTCATCTTCATCATCGAGGACAACGACTGGGCGATCTCGGTCGCGCGTGAACTCGCAACTCCGATCAAGGACGGTTCCCTGAGGGCGATGGCGTACGGCATGCCGGCGCAGCGCGTCGAGGGAAACGACGTCGAGACGATCTACGAGGCCTGCAAGATCGCGGTCGAGCGTGCCCGCGCCGGTGGCGGACCGACGTTGCTGGAGATCCACACCACGCGCCTGTTCGGCCACTTCGAGGGCGATGCCCAGGCATACCGCGGCGACGAGCTAGCCGAGGCCACCGCCAAGGACCCGATCCCGGCGTACGAGTCGCAACTGGTGAAGCAGGGCGTACTCGACGAGGCCCAGGTCGAGCAGATCAAGGCCGATGCGCAAGCAGAGGTCGACGCGGCGATCGCCTACGCCAAGGCGAGCCCTGAACCAAAGCCCAGTGACGCCTACCTGCACGTCTTCGCGTGAGAGGGGAGACCAGACATGACTGCAACAGTTGACTCCGGTACCCGTCGCCTGACCACGGCGAAGGCAATCAGCGAGGCGATCGCGACCGAGATGCGCGAGAACCCCGAAGTCTTCGTCATGGGCGAGGACGTCGGCGCATACGGCGGCATCTTCGGATCGACCGGGGGCCTGTTCGAGGAGTTCGGCTCTGGCCGGATCATCGACACCCCGATCTCCGAGACGGGCTTCATCGGTGCCGGCATCGGTGCGGCGGTGGAGGGCATGCGCCCGGTTGTGGAGTTGATGTTCGTCGACTTCATGGGTGTGTGCTTCGACCAGATCTACAACCACATGGCGAAGATCCATTACGAGTCCGGCGGCAACGTCAAGGTTCCGATGGTGCTGATGATGGCGGTGGGCGGCGGGTACTCCGACGCGGCGCAGCACTCGCAGTGCCTGTGGGCCACGTTCGCGCACATGCCGGGCATGAAGGTCGTCGCACCGTCGAACCCGTACGACGCGAAGGGCCTGATGATCTCGGCGATCCGTGACGACAACCCGGTGATCTTCATGTTCCACAAGGGCGTCATGGGCCTGCCGTGGATGGCGAAGAACCCGCGCTCGATTGGCCCGGTGCCCGAGGAGGAGTACACCGTCCCCATCGGCAAGGCGGCCATCGCGCATGAGGGCACTGACGTGACCGTCGTCAGTGTCTCGATGTCGGTGCAGTGGTGCCTTGACGTTGCGGAGTCTTTGGAGGGCACCACGAGTGTCGAAGTCATCGACCTGAGGTCGATCGTCCCACTCGACCGTGAGGCTATTCTCGCGTCAGTGGCGAAGACTGGCCGACTCGTGATCGTCGACGAGGACTACAAGTCCTTTGGCCTGAGCGGCGAGATCGTGGCGACGATCGCCGACAAGGACCCGCGCCTGCTGAAGGCGCCGGTCCAGCGCGTCGCGTACCCGGACGTCCCGGTGCCCTACGCCCGCGTGCTCGAGTACGAGGCACTGCCCACCCGCGACAAGATCGAGGCGGCCATCGCGGCCGTCATGAAGGCATAGGAGGAGCCAGATGAGCGAGATCATCACCTTCCCGGTGATGTCGAAGGACGAGTCCGCGCAGGGTGTCCTGGCGACCTGGTTCGTCAGGACCGGCGAACCGGTGAAGGCCGGCCAGGTGATTGCGGAAGTCATGGTCGACAAGGTCTCGCTCGATGTGGAGGCGCCGGTCGACGGCGTGGTGACGCTCCTGGTGGACGAGGAGGCGGCGGTGCCCCAAGGCACCGACATTGCCCGCATCGACCCCTAGTGGCACCACGCCGATCGACACAGGAAAGACGTGACGAAAGGGACATTGGCCGGGAATCAACGTGAGTTGGCGGCGTAGCCTCAAAACGAGGCAAGGGGGCCGTCATGCGGAAGTCCGCGTTCATTTCCCTG
>Ga0194043_1000139_pt1 | contig 34956 bp, 37 predicted proteins | sample JunL4415m_MetaG_FD_161274 | JGI IMG/M metagenome (GOLD analysis project Ga0194043, IMG submission 161274) | Anoxic zone freshwater microbial communities from boreal shield lake in IISD Experimental Lakes Area, Ontario, Canada - Jun2016-L442-15m | ecosystem: Environmental > Aquatic > Freshwater >...
ACACCGGCCTTGTATAGTTCTGCTTCCCGCAAGGGGCTGTAGCGCAGCTGGTAGCGCACCTCCATGGCATGGAGGGGGTCAGGGGTTCGAATCCCCTCAGCTCCACTCACATCGAAGCCTCAGCTCTCCCTTATCGGACGACCTGTCTTTGACCCCGCGTCCGGCTCAGGAACCCGACATTCTGCGCACAGGACCGCAGGACCGAGATCCTCTGGGTCTCCGACGTGCACACGCCCCAGACGGCGGTCTTCTCGCCGACCAGTCGAGCAACCGATACGGCCCTCGCCTCCGCCCGGCCGCCTCGGTGGACAGTGGACCGAGGAGAATGGCATCGTGTTCAGCGTCTGAGCTGAACCGCCAATGACGTCGCAAGGAGTTGCGCATGAGCAAGGGCTGGTTCGTGACGGGCGCGTCACGAGGATTCGGTCGCATCTGGACGGAGGCAGCGCTGGCGCGTGGCGACCGGGTCGTGGCGACGGCACGTGACGCGGCCTCGTTGACGGAACTTGTGGATGCCAACCCCGACACCGCGCTTGCTATTCGACTCGACGTCACGGACCGTGCGGGTGCGTTCGACGCGGCGGCTGCGGCTCGGGAATTCCTCGGTCGCATCGACGTCGTCGTGAACAACGCGGGGTTCGGATTGTTCGGCATGGTCGAGGAGATCACCGAGCAGCAAGCCCGTCAGCAGATCGAGACGAACGTCTTCGGCGCACTGTGGGTGACGCAGGCAGTGCTCCCGATCCTGCGCGAACAGGGGTCCGGCCACATCCTTCAGGTGTCGTCGATCGGCGGCGTGCATGCGTTCCCGGGCCTGGGGCTGTACCACGCGTCGAAGTGGGCGCTCGAGGGCTTCAGCCAGTCGCTGGCGGCCGAGGTGGCGGAGTTCGGCATCCATGTGACGCTGATCGAGCCCACTGGGTATGCGACGGACTGGGCCTTCGGATCGGCAGTGCGTTCGGAGCCCATCCCCGACTACGACGACTTCCGCGAACGGGCCCTCGCGGCGCGCGCCAAGGTCGTCGCCGACCGCGGCGACCCCGCTGCGACGGCACCGGTGATCCTCGAGCTCATCGACATGGCCGACCCGCCGCTTCGCCTTTTCCTCGGCGAGGGGCCGCACGACATGATCAAGGTCGAGTACGCGGCCCGGCTTGCTGAATGGGAGCAGTACGACGAGCTATCCCGGTCCGCGCACCGCTTGCCGTCCTGACCCATCCGCCGAGAAGCAGGAGACGGTCGCGTTCACGGCCCGATTCGGGCCTTTTCGCGACCGCCTGCTGCTTCTCGCGGGTCAGGAGGGCAGGCACTGGGCTAGGTTCGGATGAGGAGGTGCTCATGCGCATCGGATTGATCGGTAGCGGACGTATCGGCGGCACGTTGGCCCGCCTGGCCGTCGACAATGGCTACGAGGTCGTGCTGAGCAACAGTCGCGGACCGGAGTCGCTGGCGGACCTAGCCGCGGAATTGGGGGAGCACGCGTCGGCTGGCACCGTGGCCGAAGCCGCCGTCAGCGGCGAGGTTGTCGTGGTGACAGTGCCCCTGAAGGTCTATGCCACCGTGCCGGCCGACCTGCTGTACGGCAAGGTCGTCATCGACACCAACAACTACTACCCGGATCGCGATGCGCACTTCACCGAGCTCGACGACGGCTCGACGACGTCGAGTGAGCTGTTGGCGGAGCACCTCTCGGGCTCGTTCGTGGTGAAGGCGTTCAACACCATCTACTTCGAGGACCTTGCGACCCAGGGTCAGCCGGCCGGCACGCCAGGCCGGCGAGCGCTCCCGATCGCAGGGGATGATGCCAGCGCCAAGGCCATCGTGATCGGGGTCATCGACTCCTTCGGCTTCGACGTGGTGGACGCCGGTCCGCTGTCCGAAGGCTGGCGCTTCCAGCCGGGGATGCCGGCGTACAACGTCCGCATGGATGTCTCCGAACTGCGGGCTGCCTTGGCCGATGCTCGGCGGTAGATAACGCCTCAGGGATCCGCCCTTCGGGGTGAATCGGGGCACGCCCGACCTGCCTCGCCGTCCGCGGAGGCGTACCTTGGAGGTAACTGGAGGCGATCTTCATGATCTCGCTGAGTCGCGATCACAAAACAGCCAACCTGCACAAGGCCTGCCATCTCGGCCTGCATGACTGGTCTCAGGTTCACAGCGATGACGGCAGGACGTACTACGCCTGTCGCTTCTGCGATCACATCAAGGCGGCGAATGAACCCTGGTGGGACTTCGCCTCGCAGGCGGGCATCGGCTTCCACTAGCCGCCGACTGCAGCGCCGCGCGTCACAAGACGTCCGTCTTGTGACGCGGCGCGCTGCAGTCGGCGTCAGGCGTGCGGCTCCGACTCGATCGGGGCCGCGTGCCGCGTTGCCAGGTAGGACCCGATGAGCACGAGCGGGAATCCGATCGCGATCCCCAGGGTCAGCGGCTCGTTCAGCACGACGATGCCCAGCACGACGGCGACTGCCGGATTGACGTACGTGATGAGCGTCGTCCGCGACGGCCCAACCTCGGCGATGAGTGCGAAGAAGATCAGGAAGGCGCCTGCCGTGCAGACGGCGCCGAGGAACACCACGGCCCACCACGCCGACGCCGGCACCGGCGCCGTCGGCCGCGTCACCCACGCGAAGGGCGCGTAGATCAAGGCGTTGATCGTCAGCGATGCGGCGATGACCGACAGGCTGGGCACTTCCTTGAGTCGCTTGTCGACGATGATCGGGCCGAAGGCATAGCCGAGCACGGTGATCATCAGAGCGGCGACAGACAGCAGGTCGCCGCCCTGCACGTCGAGACCGACGAGTGCTCCCACGCCGATGAAGCCGATGGCCAGACCCCACAGTCGAGTGCCCGTGAGCTGGTCGTCCATGCCCATCCGCCGCGCGATGATCGCCGTGACGAGCGGCACCGTGGCGATGAACAGGCCGGCGAGCGAGCTGGAGATGCGCTGCTCCGCCCAGGTGAGCGCCCACCATGTGAAGGTCATCTCGACCAGTGCGAACGCGAAGACCCAGGGCCAGTGCCCCCGCAGCTGCTTGATCTGGCCGGTGGCGACGGCTATCGGAAGAAGGATCAGCGCGCCGATGGCCAGTCGGCTGAACACCACCATCGGCGTCGAGAGGTATTCGACGCCGATCTTGATGAGCAGGTAGGGGATGCCCCAGATCACGCCGAGTGAGGCGAAGAGGATCCAGCCGCGTCGGGACACGAGGCGTAACGCTAGTCCGCCCGCTGGATACCATGGGCTTTCGCCCTAGAGGACCAAGACGAAGATCGGCAGTTGACGACGATGACCGAGAGTACGGAGAGCGTTCGCGAGCCCTACGACGCGGCAGCCATGCAAGAGAAGTGGCTTCCGGTGTGGGACGAGCTCGCCCCGTTCCGCTCAGGACGTCCTGACGACAAGCGCCCGAAGAAGTACGTCCTCGATATGTTCCCGTACCCGTCGGGTGACCTCCACATGGGTCACGCCGAGGCGTACGCGCTCGGTGACGTCATCGCCCGCTACTGGGTGCAGCGCGGCTTCAACGTCATGCATCCGATCGGCTGGGACTCGTTCGGGCTGCCGGCCGAGAACGCCGCCATCAAGCGCGGCGAGGACCCCACCCAGTGGACCTACGAGAACATCGACCAGCAGAAGGCGTCGATGCGGCGTTACGCCTGCTCCTTCGACTGGGACCGCGTGCTGTACACGAGCGACCCGGAATACTACCGCTGGAACCAGTGGTTCTTCCTGCAGATGTTCGAGCGGGGCCTGGCGTACCGCAAGGACAGCGCGGTCAACTGGTGTCCGAAGGACCAGACGGTCCTGGCGAACGAGCAGGTCGTCGGCGGCCTGTGCGAACGCTGCGACACACCTGTCACGAAGAAGAAGCTGACGCAGTGGTACTTCCGCATCACGGACTACGCCGACCGGCTGCTCGACGACATGAAGCAACTGGAGGGCAAGTGGCCCGACAAGGTCCTGCTGATGCAGAAGAACTGGATCGGCCGCTCGACCGGCGCCGAGGTGGAGTTCGTCATCGAGGGTCGCGACGAGCCGGTCACCGTCTACACGACCCGTCCGGACACTCTCTACGGTGCAACGTTCTTCGTCGTGGCCGCAGACTCCGATCTGGCCGCTGAACTGGCGACCGGTACCACGGCTGAGGCCGAGTTCACCTCCTACCTGGAGAAGGTCAAGCAGACCTCTGACGTCGAGCGACTGGACTCCTCGCGCGCGAAGACGGGCGTCTTCCTGCAGCGCTATGCGATCAACCCCGTCAACGGCGAGCGCATTCCGGTGTGGGCGTCCGACTACGTCCTGTCCGACTACGGCACCGGCGCGATCATGGCCGTGCCCGCGCACGACCAGCGCGACCTCGACTTCGCGCGCACCTTCGGCCTCGACGTCAGGATCGTCGTCGAGGGCGGCGAGGATCCATCGGTTACCGGGAGCGCCACGGCCGATGACGGCCCGCACGTGAATTCCGGACCCCTCGACGGGCTCGACAAGGTGGACGCCATTGCAGCCATCACCACGGTTCTGGAGGAGCGCGGCACGGGACGACCGGCTGTCAACTACCGCCTGCGCGACTGGCTGATCTCGCGCCAGCGGTTCTGGGGCACGCCGATCCCGATCGTGCACTGCGACTCGTGTGGCGAGGTGCCGGTCCCTCTCGACCAGCTGCCCGTCACGCTGCCGTCCGCAGCCGGACTGGACCTCAAGCCCAAGGGCACGTCGCCGTTGGGCGGCGCTACTGACTGGGTCACCACCACGTGCCCCCGCTGCGGTGAGCCGGCCCGGCGCGACACCGACACGATGGACACGTTCGTCGACTCGTCCTGGTACTACCTGCGCTACACCAACCCGCTGGATGCTGCTGCGGCGTTCGATCCGGCGCTGGTGCGCGAGTGGCTGCCGGTCGACCAGTACGTCGGCGGCGTCACGCACGCGATCCTGCACCTGCTGTACTCCCGTTTCTTCACGAAGGTCCTGTTCGACATGGGCCTGGTCGACTTCACCGAGCCCTTCACCCGCCTGCTGAACCAGGGCATGGTCGTGATGGGCGGATCGGCCATGAGCAAGTCGCGCGGCAACCTGGTGCGGCTGTCGGATGAGCTGAAGGAGAACGGCGTCGACGCGGTGCGCACGTCGATGGTGTTCGCGGGTCCGCCCGAGGACGACATCGACTGGGCGGAGGTCTCGCCGTCCGGGTCCAAGCGCTTCCTGGCGCGTGCGTGGCGGCTGGCTGGCGACGTCACCAGTGCGCCGGGCATCGACGTCACTACGGGTGATCTCGAGCTGCGCAAGGCGACGCACAAGGCCGTGAACGACGCGGCCGTCGCCGTCGAGTCCTTCCGCTTCAACGTCGCCGTGGCACGCGCGATGGAGCTGGTCAACGTCACGCGCAAGGCGATCGACTCCGGCTGCGGCCCGGCCGATCCGGCTGTGCGCGAGGCGGCCGAGGCGGTGGCGATCATGCTGTCGCTGGTGGCTCCCTACACGGCCGAGGACATGTGGTCGCTGCTCGGGCATGACCCGTGCGTCGCCCTGGCCGGCTGGCCTGATGTTGACCCGGCCCTGCTCGTCGAGGAGTCGGTCACCTGCGTCGTGCAGATCGCCGGCAAGGTACGCGAGCGGCTCGAGGTGTCGCCGACGATCAGCGAGGACGAACTGCGTGCTCTGGCACTCGCAGCGCCGGGGGTCGTGAAGGGCCTCGAAGGTCGCGACATCAAGACGGTGATCGTGCGGGCCCCCAAGCTCGTCAACATCGTCCCCGCGTAGTCGCGCGTGACCTCGATCACCGCCGACGAGGCCCGACTCATCGCGCTGTGGTCGCAGGGCTTCGTCGAGCCGTTCGACGGTGCCACGCCGGGCTCGGTTCGTCGATGGGGTGTCGCGCGGCGCAGCCAGCTCGTGCACTCGATGCTCAGGCATTTGGGCGCCGTGCAGCTCGACACCATCTCGGTGCTCGCGCGCTCGCACGAATTGGTGGCCTACGCGCGCTTCGGTGCGATCGGCCGGCAGTCGGTCGAGGACGCCTACTGGAATAGCGGCGGGAGCGGCACTCATGGAGCCGTGTCTCCGGGGCTCGCTGCGCTCACTCCTCCCCCCGGCTCATTCGAGTACTGGTCGCACGCGGCCTGCATCCTGCCAGTGGAATCCTGGCCGCTGTTTGCGTTTCGTCGCCGTTACTACGAGCGACGCGGGATCCGCTGGCATGACGTCCCGAAGAAGGCCGTGAAGGACGTCCTCGTGCGACTGTCGGAGGGACCGCTGGCCACGTCTGACATCGGCGGCGCGAAGAAGGGCGGCGAGTGGTGGGACTGGTCGGAGTCGAAGATCGCCATCGAGTGGCTGCTCGACATCGGCACCGTCGTGGTGGCGCAGCGCATCGGCTGGCGACGGATCTACGACCTCGCCGAGCGAGTCGTCCCTGCGGACCTGGTGTCGATGGACCTCGACGACGACGAGTGCGTGCTGGCGTTGATCGCCGACGGCGCGCGCACCGTCGGCATCGGCACGGCCGGTGACATCGCCGACGTCCATCGGGTGAAGAACGCGGACGTGAAGAAGCATGCGCAGGACGCCGGTCTGGAGCCGGTGCAGGTGGAGGGGTGGCGCGATGCCGCCTGGGCGACACCCGATGCGCTGGCCTGGATCGGCGGCGGCCCACGCGCGACCGTTCGCACGACGATGCTCTCGCCGTTCGACTCGCTCGTGTGGCACCGTCCGCGCACCGAGCGGATCTTCGGGATGACGCACAGGCTGGAGGCGTACACGCCTGCGCACAAGCGCGTCCACGGCTACTTCGCGATGCCGGTGCTGCACCAGGGCCGGCTGGTGGCCCGCGTGGACCCCAAGCGTGAGGGCGCATCGTTGATCGCCAAGCGCGTGACCTTCGAGGACGCATCGATCGGCCGCGACGGCGCCGTGCGCCCCGCGGCGATCGCAGGAACGGCCGCGGCCCTTCGCGAGGCCGCTGCCTGGGTGGGTGCCGAGCGCATCGTCGTTGCCGAGACGGTTCCGTCAGGAGTCGCTTCGGCTCTGGCCCGCCAACTGCACTCCCACGGCTAGGGTCGGGCGCATGAGCGTGCCTCGCGTGGCCGTGATCGCGGACTCCACGTGCTACCTGCCTGCCGGGTGGGCGTCGGAGCTCGGCATCGGGATCGTCCCCGTGCAGGTCATCGTGGGCGGGCAGTCGTTCGACGAGACCGACGACGATCAGGCCCAGCGCGTGGCCGATGCGCTGAGCGACTGGCACCCGGTCACCACATCGCGACCCTCGCCGATGCGCTTCCTGCAGGCATACGAATGGGCGCTGGAGAGTGGGGTCTCGGAGATCGTCGTGGCCACGCTGAGCTCGGCGATGTCGGCGACGTACGAGTCCGCGCTGCTCGCCGCAAAGGAGACGGATGCGCCGGTGCGTGTCGTCGACTCCCGGACTGTGGCGATGGGCCTCGGGTTCGCCGTCGTCGCCGGCGCCCGCGCTGCTCGGGCCGGGGCGTCGAGCGACGAGGTGGCCGACGTGATCCAACGGCGCGCGGAGAGCTCATCGGTCTTCTTCTACGTCGACACCCTGGAGTACTTGCGCCGGGGCGGTCGGATCAGTTCGGCGCGCGCTGCCGTGGGTCATGCGTTGAAGGTGAAACCGCTGCTTCGTGTCGTGGACGGCCATGTCGTCTCGCTGGAGCAGGTGCGCACGTCGGGCCGTGCGCTGGGCCGGCTGGAGGACCTCGCCGCTGAAGCCGCCGGCGACGGCGAATGCGACGTGGCCGTGCAGCACCTGGGTTCGCCCGAGCGCGCGGGCGACCTCGCTCGCCGGCTGGGCGATCGACTGCCCGGTGCGAGGATCGTGGAATGCCCCGTGGGCGGCGTGGTCGGCGCGCACGTGGGTCCGGGGATGGTCGCGGTCGTCGTGGCCCCGAGAACGCCTGCGGAGTGATCGATGCCTGAGTGGGCGTGGTGGCTGGTGGCCGCGGTCGTCGGCTACGCCGTCGGGTCGATCAATCCCGCGGCGATCGTTGCCCGAATCTTCCACGTCGACCTGCGTTCGAGCGGCTCGGGCAATCCCGGCGCGACCAACGTCGGGCGCGTGCTCGGTCCCCGCTGGGGCGTGATCGTCGGGCTCCTTGACGTCCTCAAGGGCTTCGTGCCGGCGGTGCTGTTCGGCTACTTCGGCGGGCAGACGGCCGGGGAGGTGGCCGGCTTGGCCGCGGTGCTGGGCCACATCACGTCGCCGTTCCTCAAGGGTCGCGGCGGCAAGGGCGTGGCGACGACCCTCGGCGCGATCCTCGGCGTGACGCCGCTGCTGGCCGTCCCGGTCCTCGCCGCGTTCGGCATCGGCCTGGCGATCTGGCACCGGGTCGGTCTCGGTGCGGTGCTGGCCGCGATCACCCTCGTCGTCAGCGGCATCGCCGCACACGTCCTCGGCTGGATCGACGAGGCGGACATGTGGTTCGCCATCGTGCTGGGCGTGATGGTGCTGGTGCGTCACCAGCGCAACCTCCGGCAGGCCTGGGCGCAGTTCCGCGCGTAACCGAAGGTGCCGTGCACGCACCCGAGTGGGTCGGCCATCCACAGCACTCGTGAAGGCGGGCTGGGCTCCACAGGCCCGCAGCGGTCCATCGGCGTTCCGCGTTGCCTTGCCTAGCGTGCCCGCATGTGGACGCGTGGTCGTGGGGCGACTGATCGGGTCGCCGCAGCCGGAGCGGTCCGACTCGAGCACCTCGCCCGGCAGTGGCGAATCCCCGCGCCGCCGAGTGCGACCCCGACCACAAGCGAGACTCCCGCCACCGCCTGGCAGCTGCTGGCCGAAGACGGGTCGCCACCGCCGGACTCGACGCCCGCGCCGGGCCTCGCCACCGGCCCGTGGAACCGCTCGGCCATACGTGGGCTGGTCGTTCTGGTGCTGGTGGCCGTGCTGCTGGCCAGCTGGTGGTGGTGGTCGGGGCGGCCGCGCGAGGCCATTGCCGCACCGACGATCCTCGCGACCGGCGGTCCCGTTGCCGGCGCTGGCGGTCCGTCAGCGTCCGCCGTCCCCGGCGTCGGCGCCCCGGGCGGGCCGGCGGTGTCCCCGCCTGCGGCGCCGGTCAGGGAGGTCGTCGTCCACGTGGTGGGGCAGGTGCGGCACCCAGGGCTGGTGACCCTGCCCGTCGGCTCGCGTGTCAACGACGCCATCACGGCGGCCGGGGGAGTGACCCGCCCGCGGGCGGGCGACTCGGTGAACCTCGCGCGGGTTCTCGTCGATGGCGAGCAGGTGGTGGTCGGCTTCGCCGCGCAGGCGGTCGCCGGGGTGTTGGGGATCGCGCCCGTGAAGAGCGGCGGCCTGCTCAACCTCAACAGTGCGGACGCGACCGCGTTCGAAGACTTGCCCGGCGTCGGACCCGTGCTGGCGCAGAGGATCGTGCAGTGGCGGGTCGCCAACGGCCCGTTCCGCTCGGTCGACGAGCTGGGTGAGGTGACGGGCATCGGCGACGCGATCATGGCGCAGCTGCGGCCCCTGGTCAGCGTGTGATCGATGCCCGCCTACTCGTCCCTGCCGCGACGTCGTGGGGAGCCGCCGTAGCCGTCACCGTGGTACTGCGCACGCTGGCCGATCCCGTGGCTCGGCATGCGTGGGGTATGCGCGTCCTGGTCGTCGTGGTGGTGCTGGCGCTGGTGACGGCAACACTCCTGGCGATTGCGTGGAGGTGGCTCAGGTGGCACCTGCAACCGGTGCTGCTGGTCGCTGCGGCCGGTGCGTTGCTCGGCGCAGCCTCGGCTTCGGCGCACGCCGTGGCCCTGGCACCGGAGCAAGTAGACACGTGGGTGCAAGCGCGCGCGACCACGACGGTGCGAGGCGTCGTCACCAGTGAGGCGTTGATCAAGACCCCGTCGGTCTCGGGAATGTGGCGGGCCGCGCCGCGCCGGGAGTTCCGCCTGGCGTCGAGCAGCATCGGTGCGCGCGGGCAGGTGATGGACGTCGACCTGCCGCTGGTCGTCCGGCTGCCGGTGACCGCGTCAGTGCCTCCCGTGGGAGCGGAACTCGTCCTCACCGGCCGCCTCGCTCCGCCGGCCCCGCAGGCGGATTCCGCGGCCATCGTCATCGTCAACTCGCGTGCACCGCAGGTCGTGCAGGTCTTGGCCCCGGGCTGGCTCGACGCGGTGACGGGAGCCATGCGCGCAGGCCTTCGCCGGTCGCTGCGCGGCACGTCGCCCGATGCGGGGGCGCTCGTCGCCGGACTTGCTGTCGGGGACGAGTCCGGCCAGTCATCGATGCTGCGGTCGCAGATGCGGACCAGCGGGCTTGCGCACCTGACCGCCGTGTCCGGGGGCAACGTGTCGATCGTGGTCGTCGCGGTGCTCGCCCTGACCGCCGTGGTCCGGCTTCCGATCATCGCGAGGGTGGCCGCGTCGCTGCTGGCGCTGGCGTTCTTCGTGGTCCTGGTCGGGCCGGCACCGAGCGTCATCCGTGCGGCGGCCATGGCGGGCCTCGTCCTGATCGGCCTGATGGCCGGCGGCCGACGTGCAGGCCCGTCGGTGCTCGCGGCGTCAGTGATCGTGCTGGTCATCCTCGCGCCCGGACTGACGGCCTCCTGGGGTTTCGCGCTCTCGGCGGGAGCCACGGCCGGCGTGATCCTCATGAGCTCGAGGACGGCCGAATGGCTGCTTCGCTGGCCGCCGACGGCGCGCCTGCCGCCGGCACTGCGCGACGGCCTGAGCATCACGATGGCCGCTCAGCTAGCGACCGTTCCGCTGCTGATCGCGATGGGATCCTCGGTCGGCTGGGTCACCCTGCCGGCCAACGTCCTGGCGATGCCCGTCGTCGCGCCGATCACGATCCTCGGACTCCTGGCGGCGCTCGGTTCGCCGGTGGCCCCGTGGGCGGCGATGGTCCTGGCGCACGCGGCGGCGCTGCCTGCCGCCTGGATCACGTTGGTCGCCGCGAGGTGCGCAGCACTGCCGGGAGCCAGGCTGCCGATCCCGTCAGGGTTGGGCGGCGTCGCCGCCCTCGCCGTGGCGGTTGCGTGCGCCTGGGTCGGCGTCAGACTTGTTCGACGCGCCTACCCGGACGGGATGCCCGGGGTCGTGCGCGCCTTCGCGACAGCGCTGCTGTGCACCGTCGTCGTGGTCGGCGTCCTGCTCCCGCCAGGACGGAGATCCTGGCCGCCGATGGGCTGGCTGATGATCATGTGCGACATCGGGCAGGGCGACGGGCTGCTCCTGCGCACCGCCGACGATGCCGCCCTGGTAGTCGATGCCGGCCCTGACCCCGACGCCATGCACCGATGCCTCGACGACGCACAGGTCGCGGCAGTGCCTGCCGTGGTCCTCACCCACTTCCACGCCGATCATGTCGGCGGGCTCGAGGGCGTGCTTCGCGATCGACCCGTGGGAGTCGTCCTCACCACGCCGATCCGTGATCCGCCCGAGGAGGCTGCGCTCGTCGATCGTGTTGCAGCCGAGCACGGAGTCGTCGTGCGCACGATGACGGCCGGGGACGTGCGCACGGTGGGGCTGGTCTCCTGGCGGGCGGTCTGGCCGCGGCGCATCATTCCGTCGCGCTCGGTGCCCAACAACGCGAGCATCGTCCTCATCGTCGAGACAGGTGGCAGACGACTGCTGCTCCTCGGCGACGCTGAGCCTGAGGCGCAGTCGGCGATCTCCGCCGACATCACCGGGCTTGCCTACGACGTGGTCAAGGTGCCGCATCACGGCTCGCCCTACCAGCACCCGCTGCTGCCCACCTGGGCCCCGGCGTCGGTCGCCCTCATCAGCGTGGGTGCTGGCAACGTCTACGGGCACCCGGCCGCCGCAACCGTGACGGCCTGGCGGGCGATCGGCGCGCTGGTCGTGCGCACCGACGAGAACGGCGATGCCGCGATCGTGCCGGCCGCGTCGGGAGTGGCCGTCGTGGTCCGGCGCGGAACGCTCGGGTGAGCGCCACCACGGCCGGCTCAGTCCAGGGTGGCGACCCAGGATCGCGCAAGGGCGTTGAACTTCTCGGACTCCTCCCACATCGGGCAGTGCCCGCTGGTGTCGAAGATGTGGAGTTCGGCGTTCGGGAGGCTGCCGGCCAGCCAGTCGGCGGCGGCCAGTTTGCCCACCTGCTCGTCGGTGCCCCACACGAGAAGGTGCGGGACGGTGAACGACGGCATGTCGACGCGGTAGTCCTGCATGGTCTGATCGGCCAGGATCAGCGTCCCGGTGTTCGGCCCGGCCCGCCCGATGTCGTCGAGCAGGCGGTCGAGGGTGCCCTGATCGGGTGCGGTGTGGAACATCGTGGGCAAGAACTCCGCCAGGAACGCGCGACTGTCGTCCTGCATCGCCGACAAGAAGGCGTGCAGGTCCGAGTCGTCGGCGATGCCATACGGCCAGTCGGCCTGGATGAGGTCCGACGGCCCCTGCGAGACGATGATCACGCCGGCAAGGCGATGGTCGTCGCCGAACTGCCTGAGGTAGTCCCACGCGACGAGGCTGCCCATCGACCAGCCCACGAGGACCGGCCGGTCCAGGCCGAGGGCGTCGATGACGGCACGGACGTCGCGCGCGTACTGGGCGACCGTGTGACCGCCCTCGACGTACGGCGACGCGCCGTGACCGCGGAAGTCCAGGGCGATCACCCGGTGGTCGCGGGACAGGTCAGCGACGTTGCGCTCGAAGAAGACGCTGGACATGGCCACTCCGTGCAGCAGCACGATCGGCCGGCCCGAGCCCGCGTCCGAGAAGGACACCGTGGCACCCGTGGGAAGCTCGATGAGGGGCATGGGACATCTCTCTCGCAGCAGGGATGGTGGCCGCGATGCTATCGCCGCGGCGTGGCATGCTGCCCTCATCATGACGGCGCCGCACCTCACGCTCGCGATCGGCTCGGAGACGCTCCTCGTCGACCGGGCGATCCTGCGGGTCTCGGCAGCGGCCAGGGCCGCTGACCCATCGGTGCAGCGCACGGTCATCTCCGCGGCCGACGAGGAGGCCCCCCACGACCTGCTCGAGGCCACCGCCCCGAACCTCTTCGGCGACGGCGGCGTCGTGGTGGTCACCGGGGTGGACGGCGCTGAGGACGCGATGGCCAAGTCGTTGAAGCAGGTCATCAGCGACCTGCCCGACAACGTGTACCTGGTGATCACTCACCCCGGCGGAGTAAAGGGCAAGGCGCTGCTCGACGCCATCAAGGCGGCCGATGCGGAGGTCATCGACTGCCAGCCCCTGAAGAAGGGCAAAGCGACGGTCGAATTCATCGCCAAGGAGTTCGCCTCCCATCGGCGCAAGGCCACGCCGGCGGCGCAGACGGCGCTCTACGAGGCCATCGGCCAGGACCTCGGGCTGCTCGCCGGGGCGGTGTCCCAGCTGGTCAGCGACGTCGATGCCAACCCGATCGACCTCGACGACGTGAAGGACTACTTCGCCGGAGTCGCCGACGTGTCGGGTTTCGTCATCTCCGACCTGGTGTGGGAGCGCCGGTACGCCGAGGCCATGCGGTCCCTGCGACAGGCGATGCTGGTCACGGAGCCGGGCCGAGTCGGGCCGATGGCCACGTCGTCCTTGGCGTCGGGCCTGCGGTCCCTCGTGCGCGTGGGGGGCATGCCGCCGGGCACACCGCAGGGCGTCGTGGCCAAGGAGGCGGGCTGCCCGCCGTGGAAGGTGGAGGCCTTGCGCCGGCAGTGGTCTCGCTGGAGCGGTGACCAGCGGCGGCTGGCAGCCGCGGTCGTTGCCTTGGCCGACGTGGACGGGGCGGTGAAGGGCGGTGTGCTGGAGGGGTCGAGCCTGGACCCGGAGCAGAAGTTGCTCGCGCTGGAGCGGCTCGTGGCGGCCACGGCCGGGGCTGTTCGTCAGGACTGAGCACGCGTGAACCCGGCCTCCGGGAGGCTCCGGGCATGACGAAGGGGCGCCCCCTCGCGGGTGACGCCCCTTCGTGAGGTGAATGGCGCTCTAGAGAGCGGCGGCCTTCTTGGAGATCGACGACTTGCGGTTGGCGGCCTGGTTGGCGTGGATGACGCCCTTGCTGGCGGCCTTGTCGAGGGCGCGGGTGGCCTCACGAGCGCGCTCGGCAGCGGCGTCCTTGTCCCCGGCCTCCACAGCGGCGTTGAACTTGCGCACCGACGTCTTCAACGAGGACTTGACCGCCTTGTTGCGCTGCCGGGCCTTCTCGTTGGTCTTGTTGCGCTTGATCTGCGACTTGATGTTCGCCACGTGGATGACTTCCTTGGGTATGGGGCATGCGGAGACAGGGTGAAGCAGCCCCCAAGATTACCCGTAGGCTGCCCTGTAGCCCAAATCGCCCCCGTCCGAGCCCTGCCGGGACCGGACCGCTCGACCTGAGGAACCCATCCGTGCCTGACCCGCAGCCCGCCCGAAGTCCCAAGGGAGTGGCCCCGACCGTCGGCAGCACCGACCCCTCGGTGATCCGGAACTTCTGCATCATCGCCCACATCGACCACGGGAAGTCCACCCTGGCCGACCGCATGCTCCAGCAGACAGGCATCGTCGATGACCGGTCCATGCGGGCCCAGTACCTCGACCGGATGGACATCGAGCGCGAGCGCGGCATCACGATCAAGTCGCAGGCCGTCCGACTGCCGTTCCACTCCGACGACGGCACCGACTATGTCCTGAACATGATCGACACCCCCGGCCACGTCGACTTCACCTACGAGGTGTCGCGGTCGCTGGCGGCGTGCGAGGGCGCGGTCCTGCTCGTCGACGCCGCGCAGGGCATCGAGGCGCAGACCCTGGCCAATCTCTACCTCGCGCTCGAGAACGATCTCGCGGTCATCCCCGTGCTGAACAAGATCGACCTCCCGGCTGCGCAGCCGGAGAAGTACGCGGCCGAGCTGTCGCGCATCATCGGGTGCGATCCGTCCGAGGTGCTCCTTGTCTCCGCGAAGACCGGCGTCGGTGTGCACGAGCTGCTCGAGAAGATCGTGCGCGACGTCCCACCGCCCGTGGGCCAGGCCGACAAGCCGGCCCGAGCAATGATCTTCGACTCTGTCTACGACACCTACCGCGGTGTCATCACCTACATCCGCGTGATCGACGGGCACATCTCCACCCGCGAGCGCATCCAGATGATGTCGACCGGCGCCATCCATGAGCTGCTCGAGGTCGGCGTCATCTCGCCGGAGCCGAAGCACGCACAGGGACTGGGCGTCGGCGAGGTGGGCTACCTGATCACCGGCGTGAAGGACGTGCGCCAGTCGCGCGTCGGCGACACCATCACGTCCGAACGCAAGGGCGCGACCGAGGCGCTTGGCGGATACCGGGATCCCAAGCCGATGGTCTACTCGGGCCTGTACCCGATCGACGGCTCGGACTACCCCGAACTGCGCGACGCGCTCGACAAGCTCAAGCTCAACGATGCCGCGCTGGTGTACGAGCCGGAGACCTCGCTGGCGCTCGGGTTCGGCTTCCGCTGCGGGTTCCTCGGCCTGCTGCACATGGAGATCGTCCGCGAGCGACTTGAGCGGGAGTCGAACCTCGACCTCATCTCCACCGCGCCCAACGTCATCTACCGGGTCTTCAGCGACGACGGCTTGGAGATCGTCGTCACGAACCCCAGCGAGTTCCCGACGCAGAAGGTCGCCAAGATCCTCGAGCCGATCGTGAAGTCGACGATCATCCTGCCGAGCGAGTTCGTGGGCACGGTGATGGAGCTGTGCCAGCAGCGTCGCGGCACCCTGCTCGGCATGGACTACCTCTCCGAGGAGCGCGTCGAGATGCGCTACACGCTTCCGCTCGCCGAGATCGTCTTCGACTTCTTCGATCAGCTGAAGTCGCGCACGCGCGGATATGCATCCCTTGACTACGACGTGGTGGGCGAGCAGGAGGCTGACCTCGTCAAAGTCGACATCCTGCTGCACGGCGACCCCGTCGATGCCTTCAGCGCGATCGTGCACCGCGACAAGGCGATGGCGTACGGGACGATGATGACGTCGAAGCTGAAGGAGCTCATCCCCAGGCAGCAGTTCGAGGTGCCGATCCAGGCGGCCATCGGCTCGCGCGTGATCACCCGAGAGACGATTCGCGCCATGCGCAAGGACGTCCTCGCCAAGTGCTACGGCGGCGACATCTCCCGCAAGCGCAAGCTCCTCGAGAAGCAGAAGGAGGGCAAGAAGCGCATGAAGATGGTCGGTCGCGTGGAGGTCCCTCAAGAGGCGTTCATCGCCGCGCTCTCGACGTCAGACGCCCCGAAGAAGTAAGGCTGGTGCTCCCCGAAGAGGTGACCGTGACCCCGGGTGCTTCCGGGGGACCGACGCCCGCGATGGGGGTTTACGTCCACGTGCCGTTCTGCTCGTCGCGCTGCGGGTACTGCGACTTCAACACCTACACCGCCACCGAACTAGGCGACACGGTGCGCCGCGACACCTTCCACGAGGTGCTCGCCGCCGAGGTCCGCTTCGCTGCCGCGAGTCTCGGTGACGACCGACGGCCCGTCGACACTGTCTTCGTCGGTGGCGGGACTCCCACGCTGCTGGGGTCCGCGGGACTGACCCACATCCTCGACACGATCCGTCAGCAGTTCGGGCTTGCGCCGGACGCGGAGGTCACGACGGAGGCCAATCCCGACAGCGTCGACGAGCGGATGCTCGACGAACTCCGGGCCGGCGGTTTCACCCGCATGTCATTCGGGATGCAGAGCACGTCACCGACGGTCCTGCGCGTTCTGGACCGCACGCACACACCCGGGGCGAGCCTCGCGATGGCACGCGCGGCGAGTCTGGCGGGTTTCGAGCACGTCAACCTCGACCTGATCTACGGAACTCCCGGGGAGAGCGACGACGACCTTCGCCGCACGGTCGCCGATGCCATCGCCGCAGGAGTCGACCACGTGTCCGCGTACGCGCTGATCGTCGAGGACGGCACGCCGCTGGCCAGGCGGGTCCGCCGAGGCGAACTGCCCGCGCCGGACGACGACGTGATGGCCGACAGGTACGCCATCGTCGACGCCCTCCTGACCGAGGCGGGACTGCCGTGGTACGAGGTCTCCAACTGGGCCCCTCCGGGTGGGGAGTGCCGGCACAACCTCGGCTACTGGCACAGCGACGACTGGTGGGGGATCGGGCCGGGTGCGCACAGCCACGTCGCTGGAGTGCGGTGGTGGAACGGCAAGCACCCGAGCACCTACGCGCAGCGCGTCAACACTGGCCAGTCCCCGGAGGCCGAACGCGAGATCCTGACCGAATCCGAGCAGAGCATGGAGCGCGTCATGCTCGGCCTGCGCCTGGCCGAAGGGCTCGACGTGGCGCAGTTGCCGCCCGACGCCGCGGCCCAGGTCCCCGACCTCGTCGAGCGAGGCCTGCTCGATGGGGCGCGGGCGCGGGCGGGCCGACTCGTCCTCACCGACAGGGGCCGACTGCTTGCCGACGCCGTCATCCGGGACCTGACCGACTGACGCTCGCGGCCACCGCCGGTGGGACGTACACTTGGCACTCAGCAACCGCGAGTGCCAACGCTGCGGGGCCAGGGGAGGTGCGCATGCTCGAGGACCGACGTCTTGCCGTGCTGCGCGCCATCGTCGAGGACTACGTATCCACGCACGAGCCCGTCGGCTCGAAGGCGCTCGTCGAGCGGCACAACCTCGGCGTCTCGCCGGCCACGATCCGCAACGACATGGCCGCGCTCGAGGAGGAGGGCTTCATCGCCCAGCCGCACACGAGCGCCGGGCGCGTTCCCACGGACCTTGGCTACCGACTGTTCGTCGACCGGCTCTCCGGCGTCAAGCCCCTGAGCCAGGCCGAGCGCCGGGCCATCCACCAGTTCCTCGACGAGGCCGTCGACCTGGACGACGTCATGAGCCGGACGGTTCGCCTGCTCGCGCAGATCACTCGGCAGGTCGCGCTCGTGCAGTACCCGTCGCTGACCAGAAGTCGCGTCCGTCACGTCGAACTGGTGGCGCTGAGCTCGACGCGCCTCATCATCGTGCTCATCGTCGACTCGGGCCGAGTGGAGCAGCGCATCATCGAGTGCGCAGTGCCGATCGCCGAAGCCACACTCGCTGACCTGCGTTCTCGCCTGGGCATTGCGCTCGCCGACCAGCCGTTCACGGCCGTGCCGGATGCCGTCGCCGACTTCGACGAGGCGTTCCCCATGGACGACCGGCCGCTGGTGCACTCGGTGCTGGCGTCGGTCCTCGAGATGGTCGCCGAACGTCCGGACGAGCGGATCATGCTCGGCGGCACCGCGCACCTGGCCCGCTACGGCGAGTCCTTCCCGATCGCGATCCAGCCGGTCCTCGAGGCGCTCGAGGAGCAGGTCGTCCTCCTGCGCCTGCTCGGCGAGGCCACGTCGCAGCAGGGCGTCACGGTGCGCATCGGGCATGAGAACCCGATCGAGGGGCTCGAGGCCACGTCGGTCGTCACTGCCCGCTACGGCGTCGGTGAGAAGCCGCGCGCATCGCTGGGCATCGTCGGCCCGACGCCGATGGACTACGCCGGGACGATGAGCTCGGTCCTCGCGGTCGCGCAGTACGTCAGCAGGATGCTGGACGACCAGTGACGCGGCAATCGAGAGGGATGGCGTGAGCACCGACTACTACGCCCTGCTGGGCGTATCGCGGGACGCGTCCCCCGAGGAGATCAAGAAGGCGTACCGGAAGCTCGCCCGCGAGCTCCACCCCGACGTCAACCCTGACCCTGAGCACCAGGAGCGGTTCAAGCAGGTCACGGCGGCGTACGAGGTCCTCAGCGACCCGGAGAAGCGGCAGATGTACGACCTCGGCGGCGACCCGTTCGGCCGCGGCGGTGGCTTCGGCGGTGGCGGCGGGGCGACCTTCGACTTCGGCGACATCATGGATGCGTTCTTCGGCGGCGGCTCCACGCGGCGTGGTCCGCGTCCGCGCGCGCGGCGCGGCCAGGATGCGTTGATCCGCCTCGACATCGATCTCTCCGAGGCCGTCTTCGGGACCACGCGCGACATCACCGTCGACACCGCATCGCTGTGCGGCGCATGCGAGGGTCGCGGCGCGGCTGCCGGCAGCGACGTCGAGACCTGCGTCCTGTGCAAGGGCCGCGGCGAGATCCAGTCCGTGCAGCGGTCCTTCCTCGGACAGGTCATGACCTCACGGCCCTGCCCGCAGTGCCAGGGCTTCGGCACGACGATCCCGCACCCGTGCCATGAGTGCTCCGGCGATGGTCGCGTCCGTACGCGCCGCACCCTCACCGTCAAGATCCCAGCCGGTGTCGACACCGGCACGCGCATCCAGCTCTCGGGCGAGGGCGAGGTCGGGCCCAACGGGGGGCCTGCCGCCGATCTGTTCATCGAGGTCGTCGTCGCCGCGCATCCGCTCTTCGAGCGCAGTGGCGACGAACTGCACTGCATCGTCACGGTGCCGATGACCGCAGCCGCCTTGGGTACCTCCACGACGCTGGAAAGCCTCGACGGACCGCTCGACGTCGAGATCAAGGCGGGCACGCAGTCCGGCGAGATCGTCACGCTCAAGGGCCGCGGTGCGGCGCGACTTCGATCGAGCGGGCGCGGTGACCTGTACGTGCACCTGCGCGTTCAGACGCCCACGAAGCTCGATCCGGAGCAGGAAGACCTGCTGCGCAGGCTGGCGGACCTGCGCGAGGAGTCGACCATGCAGCTGGGCAATCCGTCGAACGAGGCCACCGGCGGGCTCTTCTCGCGGCTGAAGGATGCGTTCACCGCGAAGTGACAGCACCGGTGTTCGTCGTCGACGGCGGGGGCCTTGCGGCCGCAACGCCCGGCTCCACTGTGACCGTCAGCGGCGCCGAGGGCCGCCATGCGGTCACCGTCCGGCGCATCCGCTCCGGCGAGCAGGTCGACGTCGTCGATGGTGACGGACGTCGCGTGTCGGGGGAGGTCGGCTCGGTCGCCGGCAAGGACGCCGTCAACGTGATCGTGCGCTCGGTGACCGACGAGCCACCGCCGAACCCGCGCGTGACCGTCGTCCAGGCGCTCGCCAAGGGCGATCGCGGCGAACTGGCCGTGGAACTGCTGACGGAGGTCGGCGTCGACGAGATCGTGCCCTGGTCGGCGGCCAACTGCGTCACCCAGTGGCGTGCGGAGCGGCTCGAGAAGTCGCGCCAGCGGTGGGTCGACGCCGCAGCAGCTGCCGCCAAGCAGAGCCGTCGCGCGCTCTTCCCGCGCGTGGGGGACCTTGCGTCCACGCCGCAGGTCGAGCAGCTCATCCAGAGTGCCAAGCTCGCCCTGGTCCTGCATGAGTCCGCCGCGGCAGCCATCGGTGACGTCCGCCTGCCCCAAGCGGGCGACGTGGTGGTCGTGGTGGGCCCCGAGGGGGGAATCTCGCCGACCGAACTGGCGGCATTCGAGGCGGCGGGGGCGTTGACAGTCCGGCTCGGCCCCTCGGTGCTGCGCACCTCCTCGGCCGGCATGGCCGCAGCGGCCGCCCTGCTGTCGGGCAGCCCGCGCTGGTCCGTCCCGTCGACGGCGGACTTGGCATCCGATACGAGCGTGGAAGGATGACAGCCATGAGCGAGTGCCTGTTCTGCGCCATCGCGGCCGGCGATATCCCGGCCGACGTCGTGCACAGCGACGATCGGGTGATCGCCTTCCGTGACATCGCGCCCCAGGCACCCGTGCACGTGCTGGTCATTCCGCGCGAGCATCACGACAACGCGGCCGACATCGCCCTCGCCGATCCGGACCTGGCGGCGCAACTGCTGCGCGTCGCGGGAGCGGTCGCCGCCCAGGAGGGCGTTGCCGACTCCGGGTATCGCATCGTCTCGAACACCGGCGAGGGCGCCGGCCAGTCCGTAGGTCATGTCCACTTCCACGTGCTGGGCGGGCGAGGGCTCGCCTGGCCTCCCGGCTAGCCGAATCAGGACCCTGCATGACCACACCGATCCCCGAAGCGCCCCGCGCCCAGACGACCATCATCGTGCCGAACTCCCAGCCGATGGTGGCCCTCCTCGGTGCTGACGATGCTTATCTGCGACTCGTCGAGCGCGCCTTCCCGGATGCCGACCTGATGGCCCGCGGCAACGAGATCACCGTCAACGGGTCGCCCGAGGATGTCGGGATCATCGACACGCTGATCGGCGAGATGCTGGCCATGCTGCGCACCGGACAGGCACTGGGCGTCGAGTCGGTCGAACGCAGCATCACGCTGATGCGCAGCGGCACCCGTCCCACCGACGTGCTCACGTCCAACATCCTCAGCAGCCGCGGCAGGACCATCCGCGCGAAGACCCTCAACCAGAAGCGCTACGTCGACGCCATCGACAACAACACCGTCGTGTTCGGCATCGGCCCCGCCGGCACCGGCAAGACCTACCTCGCCGTGGCCAAGGCCGTGCAGGCGCTCCAGGCCAAGCGCGTCAACCGGATCGTGCTGACCCGACCTGCTGTCGAGGCGGGCGAGCGGCTCGGCTTCCTGCCCGGCACGCTCTCGGAGAAGATCGATCCCTACCTGCGCCCGCTCTACGACGCCATGCACGACATGATCGATCCCGACTCCATTCCGCGCCTCATCACGAGCGGCACGATCGAGATCGCCCCGCTGGCCTACATGCGCGGGCGCACGCTCAACGACTCCTTCATCATCCTCGACGAGGCGCAGAACACCTCCGCGGAGCAGATGAAGATGTTCCTCACCCGACTGGGCTTCGGATCGACGATGGTCGTGACGGGCGACATCACCCAGGTGGACCTGCCAGGCGGCACGACGAGCGGCCTGCGGGTCGTGTCGGAGATCCTCGAGGGCATGGACGACGTCGGGTTCTGCCGCCTGACATCGCACGACGTCGTGCGGCACAAGCTCGTCGGCCGCATCGTCGAGGCATACGCCGAGTACGACGCGAAGCGAGCCACGTGACGGTTTCTCGCGCCGCTGCACCGAACGTCCTGGTGTCGAACGAGTCAGAAGTGCCGTGCGACACCGAGGCGTTGACTGGGCTCGCCTCCTACCTGTTCGACCGGTTGCGACTGCACCCCGATTGCGAGCTCGGCATCACGCTCGTTGATGACGAGCGCATGTCGACGCTGCACGAGGACTGGATGCACGAGCCGGGTCCGACCGATGTCCTGTCCTTCCCGATCGACGAGCTCACGAGTGCGCCTGCCGGCGTTGAGCCTGAGCCCGGAATCCTCGGCGACATCGTGCTGTGCCCGTCGTTTGTCGGCCCGCAGGCGCAGGCAGCGGGCCGGTCGATGGACGAGGAACTGGAGTTCCTCGTCGCGCACGGGACCCTGCATCTGATCGGCTATGACCACGCCACCGACGAGGAGTACGCGGCGATGTTCGCACTCCAGGACGAGTTGCTGCGAGGCTGGTGGGCATGACCCAGGATGTCCTGCTCATCGTGATCGCGGCACTGCTTGTCGCGGTCGGTGCGCTGCTCGTCATGGCCGAGACCGCGATCGGGCGCGTCTCGCGCAGCCAGGTCGAGGACGGCAAGGACAGCAAGAAGGTCAAGCGGATGCTGGCGATCATCGCCGACCGGCCGCGCTACGTGAACGTCCTGCTCTTCCTTTCGACCGTGTGCTCGGTCACGGCCACCGTGCTCGTCGCCTTCGTGTGCTTTGACGCGTTCGATCGTCCCGCCGAGGGATCAGCATGGGTGGCCGTGCTCGTCGCGGTCGCGATCATGGTGGCGGTGTCCTATGTGGTGCTGGGGGTTGCGGCCCGCACCCTCGGCCGCCAGCACGCGGTGAGCATCGCGATGGCCGCGTCCGGGCCGGCGCGATTCCTCGCGACGATCCTCGGTCCGCTGACGACCCTCCTGATCCTCATCGGCAACGCGGTGACACCCGGCAAGGGCTACCGCGAGGGGCCGTTCGCGTCCCAAGCGGAGTTCCGCGAGATGGTCGACCTCGCCGAGGCGGACAGCCTGATCGAGAACGAAGAGCGGGAGATGATCCACTCGGTGTTCGAGTTGGGCGACACCTTCGCCAAGGAGGTGATGGTGCCGCGCACCGAGATGGTGTTCATCGAGCGGAGCAAGAGCCTGCGCCAGGCGATGTCCCTCGGCCTTCGGTCCGGCTTCTCGCGCATCCCCGTCATCGGCGAGAACGCCGACGACATCGTCGGGATCGTGTACCTCAAGGACGTCGTCCGCCGCTCCTTCGAGCATCGGGAGGCCGAGCAGTCCGAGCGCGTCGAGTCGCTGATGCGCGTTCCCTACTTCGTGCCCGACAGCAAGCCCGCCGACGAGCTGCTGCGCGACATGCAGTCGGCGCGCGTTCACATGGCGGTCGTGGTCGACGAATACGGGGGCACCGCCGGCTTGGTCACGATCGAGGACATCCTCGAGGAGATCGTCGGGGAGATTGCCGACGAGTACGACACCGCGGCGCCCGAGGTGGCTGAAGTGGCCGGCGGCGCCTATCGGGTCCTCGCCCGCATGCATGTCGAGGACTTCGCCGAGCTGATCGGCGTCGAGATCGACTCGGAGGAGGAGGGCGTCGACACCGTGCTCGGTCTTGTCGCCAAGCGCCTCGGCCGGGTACCGATCCCCGGCGCCTCGGTGCGCGAGGACGGCTGGCTCCTGACCGCCGAGCAGGGCGGCGGCCGCCGCAACCGCATCGGCACGGTGCTCGCCCAGCCGATCGTGGATCCTGCCGGCGAGAAGGTCGACGATTGACGTGGCGGACCTCGACCTCGCTGACCCGGAGAACGTCAAGCTACTGACGCTGGCGCGAGGCGCGATGTCGCGTGTTCGTGCACCTCAGGGCGCTGCGCTGCGCGACGAGACAGGGCGCACGTACTCCTCGGCCAGTGTCTCCCTGCCCTCGCGCTCGTTCTCTGCGGTCTCGCTTGTCGTGGCGCAGGCGGCGGCGTCTGGTGCGCGCGGGATCGAGGCCGTGGTCGTCGTCGGCGAGCCGGCCGCTGCCGAGGACGTCGTGCTGATCCGCGATCTTGGTGGCTTCGTTGCGAGGATCGCGCAGTGCGAGGCTGACGGGACGCCTCGCCCGGCGTCCGCTCCGTGATCACAAGGTCACGCGCGGCCGTTGCCGTCATGGGCGCGGCGGTGCTCTTCGGCACGACGGGCACCACGCGCCAACTGCTGGTTCCAGATGCACCCGGCACGGGAGTGGCGGCGGTCCGGCTGATCGTCGGCTCGATCGGCCTGGTCGCATGGGTGATGTGGCGCGGGCGGGGGTCGGACCTCGTCAGGCTGTGGCGTCGTCCGGTCGTGTGGCTGATGGGAGCAGGGGTCGCGGGCTATCAGGCGTTCTTCTTCATCGGCACGCAGCGCACGGGTGTGGCCGTGGCCGCGCTCATCGCGCTCGGCAGTGCGCCGTTCTTAGCCGGACTGCTCGGCTGGGCGATGCGCGAGGGGGCGCCAGGGTGGCTGTGGGCTGCCTCCACGGCCATTGCTGTCGTCGGGCTAGGGCTACTGGTGTCCGGCAGCCTCGACTCTGGTGACGCAGTCGGCATGCTGTCGGCCTTGGCGGCGGGCGGCTGCTACGCGGTATTCACCGTGCTCGGCGTCCGACTGTCGAGGGAGGGCTTCAACGGCGGGGACGTGCTGGCGGCCTCGTTCTCGATCGGCGCAGTGCTGTTGCTGCCTGCCGCCGTCGCATCCACCTGGTGGCTGTCGTGGCCAGGAGTCGTCGCGGCGCTGTGGCTCGGCATCGCCACGACGACAGTCGCGTACCTGCTCTTCGGACTCGGCCTGTCGGTTCTCCAACCCGGCCACATCGCGACCCTGACCCTCCTTGAGCCCGCAGTCGCGACCGTTCTCGGCGTCGTCGTGCTGGGGGAGCCGTTGAGTGCTCTCGGCTGGATCGGCTGCCTGCTGGTGATCGTTGCCCTAGCGTTGCTGGGGATGGCCGAACGAAACTCCGACCACGAACCGACGGGAGTCACGGCGTGACGTTCCACAGCGGCTTTGCCTGCCTCGTCGGACGGCCCAACGCGGGCAAGTCGACGCTCACCAACGCAATGGTGGGCCGCAAGGTCGCCATCACCTCCGATCGGCCGCAGACGACGCGGCGCGTCCTGCGCGGCATCATCAACCGGCCCGACGGCCAGTTGATCCTCGTTGATACCCCTGGCCTGCATCGCCCACGCACGCTTCTCGGTGAGCGGCTCAACGACCAGGTGCGCGAGACCTGGTCGAGTGTCGACGTGGTCGGCCTCTGCATTCCTGCGGACGAGGCGGTCGGTCCCGGTGATCGATACATCGCTACCGAGCTCTCCTTCCTGCGACGCAAGCCGATCGTGGCCGTCGTCACGAAGACGGACAAGGTCTCGAAGGCAGTGCTGGCGCAGCGCCTCACCCAGGTGGGCGCGCTGGCCAGCGAGATCGGGTTCGAGTGGTCCGATGTCGTGCCGGTGTCGGCCTTGACCGGCTCGCAGGTCGAACTGCTCGTGGGGGAGCTGATCGGCCAGTTGCCGGACGGGCCGGTCCTGTTCCCCGACGGTGACTACTCCGACGCACCGATCGAGATCGCGGTCGCCGAGCTGATCAGGGAGGCTGCGCTCGACGGGGTGGAGGACGAGCTGCCGCACTCGATCGCGGTCGTCGTCGATGAGATCGAGCCACGCGAGGATCGCCCAGCGGATCGGCCACTGACGGACGTTCGCGCCAGCCTGTTCGTTGAACGCGACTCGCAGAAGGCGATCGTGATCGGCAAGGCCGGCTCACGGCTCAAGCAGGTGGGCACCAGGGCACGCAAGGAGATCGAGGTGCTCCTCGGCGTGCCCATCTACCTCGACATCCGGGTGAAGATCGCCAAGGACTGGCAGAAGGACCCCAAGCAGCTGCGTCGTCTCGGCTTCTAGGCGCTCAGGCAGCGGCAGTCAGTCTGCACTGCGCTCCACCTCAGGGTGCACGTCGTACCGCTGCCCGTACGCCTCGAAGATCGCGATGATGATCGCGGCCAGCGGGATGCCGATGATGGCGCCGATGGGGCCGAACAGTGCGGCGCCGATGAAGACCGACGCCAGCGCGACTCCCGAGTTGATGTCCATGGTCCGATTGGAGATCTTGGGCGTGAACACGTAGTTCTCGACCTGCTGGTACACGGTCGCGAAGATGATGATCCACAGCACGTCGATCGGCTGCTCGAACACCGCGAAGAGTGCCGGGAGTGCAACCCCGATGTAGGTGCCGATGGTGGGGATGAACTGGCTGACGACGCCGGCGAAGATGCCCATCGGCAGCCAGTACGGGATGTCGATGAAGTAGAAGAACCCGCAGTGGAAGAACGCGGAAAGTGTCGCCAGAGCGAGCTTGGAGATGACGAAGCCGCCCGCCTTCTGCACCGAGATGTCCCAGATCTTGATGAAGGCCAGCTGGCGCGCAGGCTTGAGCCATGAGGCGATGAATCGCTTGATCCGTGGCGAGTCTGCGGAGAAGTAGAACGAGAAGACCAGGACGGTCACGAAGTCGAATACGGCGCCGACGATGCCGATCAGCACGCCCAGGATGCCGCCGGCGAGGTTCGAGGCGATGTTCGTGATCTGGTCGCTGGTCAGATTGAGGTTGTTGGTGAGGGTGACCGGGTCGATGTTCGCGTTGAACGTCCTGTTGATCCAGTCGACGATGTCGAGGACGAGCTGCGGCAGAGCCAGGACCAGCTCACTGATCTGCGTCGCCAGGACCCCGCCGAAGAGCGCGATGAATCCGGCCAGGAGCAGGAGCACCGTGGCGGCGACGATCGCCGTGGCCAGCCCCCTGCGCATGCCCTTGTGCGCGAGCCAGCTGACGACGGGGTCGAACGAGATGGCGATCAGCCAGGCCAGCAGCAGGTTGAAGGCGAAGCCGGCAAGGAGGCTCCAGGCCCAGGTGACGATCTCGAAGATGATGATGGCGCCGAGGATGATCGCGAGGGTTCGCCGAAGGGCACCGTGGTCGAACGAGATCTGGACGCGACGGGCGGGCCGGTCATCGACCGGCGGGCCCGGCTCGGCGGGGACCGGGGGCGCGATGGGCTCCACGGGCCGGCTGTCGGCGCGCTGCTCCGCCGACACCTCGCCACCGTCACTCATCGAACCCCCTGGGGCCGTTCCGTGCGTCGCCGTCATCGAATTCAACGCCTGAAGAGAGAATGTAGCGTGCCCCTTTACCGCGACGAGGCCGTCGTCTTACGCACCCACAAGCTGGGTGAGGCGGATCGCATCGTCACGCTGCTCACGCGCAGCCACGGTCGAGTCCGCGGCGTTGCCCGCGGAGTCCGCAAGACCACCAGCCGCATCGGCGCCCGCCTCGAGCCGTTCAGCCACGTCGACGTCCAGCTCTACGAGGGTCGGTCGCTCGACACCGTCACGCAGGTCGAGTCGATCGCCGCGCATGGCGCGGACCTGTCCTCCGACTACCCGCGATGGACCGCAGGCACGGCGATGCTCGAGACCGCCGAGCGCCTCACGCCCGAGGAGCGCGAGCCGGCCGTGCAGCAGTACGTGCTCCTGGTGTCGGGGCTCCGGTCGCTCGTTGCCCGTGACCACGATCCAGGCCTCATCCTCGATTCGTACCTGCTGCGCTCCCTGGCGATCGCCGGCTGGTCGCCGTCGTTCGAGGACTGCGCCAAGTGCGGCGCCGAGGGTCCACATCGCGCGTTCTCCGTCGTCAGCGGCGGGATGGTCTGCGCCAACTGCCGTCCGCCGGGCTCGGCCTCGCCATCCGTGGCGTCGGTGGAGCTGATGGGTGCGCTGCTCAGCGGGGACTGGCCGCTGGCGGACTCGTCCGAGACGCGCGAGCGGCGCGAGGCAAGCGGCCTCGTCGCGGCGTTCCTGCAGTGGCACCTCGAGCGCGGCCTGCGGTCGCTGCCACTCGTCGATCGCACCTGACCGGACGGAATCGTCGGGTTCGCGTCCCGTGGGTGTTTGGATAGGGGCATGGCGCGAGCGCGGGGCAACTCACCGACGAAGAGCCCGACGCCGCACCCGAGCGGCGCGCGGCCCCCGACGATCCAACCGGAGCTGGTCCCGCGGCACGTGGCCATCGTCATGGATGGCAACGGGCGCTGGGCCAAGGAGCGTGGCCTGCCGCGCACCGCGGGGCATGAGGCTGGTGAGTCGAGCCTCTTCGACTGCGTCGAGGGCGCCATCGAACTCGGCATCGGCTGGCTGTCGGCCTACGCCTTCTCTACCGAGAACTGGAAGCGCTCACCTGACGAGGTCCGGTTCCTCATGGGTTTCAATCGCGACGTGATCCGACGCCGTCGCGACGAGATGAACGACCTCGGCGTGCGCGTGCGCTGGGCCGGCCGCCGCCCGAAGCTGTGGCGCAGCGTGATCACCGAGTTGGAGGAGGCCGAGCAGCTCACGGCCAAGAACAGGACGCTGACACTGACGATGTGCGTGAACTACGGAGGCCGCGCCGAGATCGCTGATGCGGCGGCCGCCATGGCGCGGGCGGTCAAGGCGGGCAGCTTGGACCCGGAGAAGATCGACCAGCGGATGTTCCACCACTTCCTTGACGAGCCAGACATGCCCGACGTCGATCTGTTCGTGCGCAGTTCTGGCGAGCAGCGCACCAGCAACTTCCTGCTGTGGCAGTCCGCCTACGCGGAGCTGGTGTTCCTGGACACCCTCTGGCCCGACTTCGACCGCCGGCACCTGTGGCATGCCTGCGAGCTGTACGCCTCGCGCGACCGGCGCTACGGGGGAGCGGTGCCGAACCCGGTGCCCAAGCCGGATCGACCGTCGGCCACCTGACCAACAGTCTTTGCTCTGGCAGCTAGGGCGTCTCGTACGCCTGCTCGACGGTGAACCATCCGTGCGAATGCTGCGCTTCGACGCTCTCGAACAGGTCGAGGGCAGCGGGCCGAACGCCGCTGCTGCGCAGTGCCGCCAGGGCGTCCATGTCGCGCCAGGTGCTCTGGATGCGCCATATGCCATCCTGCCCGCGGAGGAGTTCGGACCGCAGAAGGCCGTCCAGTCTCGCTCCTTCGTTCATGCTTTGGTACCCGGCGATGAGCTCGGCGTCGCGGGCAGGATCCACCCGAGCATCGACGACGGTGACGACGCGTGCGGCCATGGCGTTCCCTTCACGTTGGTGAAGGCATGAGGCTATCTGCTGCAGGCTGCGCAGACTCCGACGATCTCGAAGGTGTGGTTCACGGAGGTGAAGCCGTTCTCCCGCGCCACCGTGTCGACCCAGGCCTCCACGGTCGGGCCCTCGATCTCGACGGTCGCCCCGCATTCGCGGCACACCAGGTGGTGGTGATGATGCTCGCTGCACTTGCGATAGACGGTCTCCCCGTCGGCGTTGGCGCGACGGTCGACCTCACCTGCGTCGGCCAGGGCCTGCAGCGCTCGATAGACCGTGGTCAGACCGATGGACGCGCCCTGGGCTCGTAGGTCCTCGTGCACCTGCTGGGCGGATTTGAACTCGTCGACGTCGTCGAGGAGTGCCTTGACCGCTGCCCGCTGCCGCGTCTGACGTGGAACTGCCGACGAGGTCATGTGGCCTCCCGGCGCCGTCGTCGCACCGGTACCGCGATCGTGGCGAGCACCGCGAAGAACAGCAGGGCGATCAGGACGATGGTCGGCCCCGGCGGCACCTCGACGTAGAACGACGTCACCAGTCCGGTGAGGCTGGCGAGCAGCCCGAGAATGATGGCGAGGACCGCTGTCGCGCGGAAGGAGCGCGTGACCTGCTGGGCGGCCGCCACCGGCACGATCATGATCGCGCTGACCAGCAACAGTCCGACCACGCGCATGCCGACGACCACGACGACGGCTGCCAGCACCGCCATCAGCGTGCTCATCACCCGCACGCGAATGCCCTGCACTGCAGCGACGTCGGGATCCAGGCTCACCGCGAACAGTTCTCGGCCGAGGATCGCGACAACGATCACCACGCCCAGGCACAGTGCGCCGAGCGCCAGCAAGTCACCTTCGGCGACCGTCGACAGCGATCCGAACAGGTATGCGTTCAACGACGACGAGGCCCGGCCGGGCGCGAGTGAGGCGAACAGCACGCCGCCGGCGATGCCGCCGTAGAACAGCAGGGCGAGTGCGACGTCGCCCGCGGTGCGAGAGCGATACCGGATGAACTCGATAAGGAACGCGCCGATCACGGCCGCGGCCATGGCGGTGGGGATGGGTGCGGTGCCGAGGAGGAACGCAAGGCCGACACCAGTCAGTGCGACGTGCCCCATGCCGTCACCGAGGAGCGCGAGCCGACGCTGCACCAAGAACACGCCGATCAACGGCGCGATGAGCCCCACCAATGCGGCGGCGACCAGCGCGCGCCGCATGAAGTCGAAGTCGAGAATCGTGGTCATGCGCCCAGCCCCACGACGTTCGGGCCGTGGTCCGGCGGGCTGTCATGGTGGTGCACGTCCTCGTGGAGGTCGGCGGGGATCGGCGGCGGTCCGTCGTAGAGCACGGACCTTCGCTCGTCGGGGCCGAGCACGACCGCGTGCGTGACGAGGTCGGTCAGGCCGGTGAGTTCATGCGTCACCACGATGATCGTCACGCCGCGCTCATGCAGGTCCGACAGCAGTTCGGTGAGGCGTCCCACGTGCTCGGCGTCGACGCCGGCGGTGGGCTCGTCCATCATCAGCAGGTCGGCCCCCGACGCGAGCGCCCTGGCGATGAGCACGCGTCGCTGCTGTCCGCCGGAGAGGGTGTCGAGGCGGTCATGGCGACGCGACCATAGGCCGACGTCCTTCAGCGCCTGTGCGGCCCCAGCCTTCTCCTCACGCGTAAGGAGCCGCCAACGACGCTTCGGGGAGATCAACCCCGACAGCACGGCCTCCCAGACAGACACCGGGATGCTGGACGCGCCGGGCAGTCGCTGGGGGACAAGCGCGACCCGCTGCCAGGACGCGAAGCGCGACAGCGGGGTGCCGAACAAGAACACGCGACCGTGGTCGTAGGGCTGAAGTCCGAGCATCGTGCGCACGAGGGTGGTCTTGCCGCTGCCGTTGGGCCCCAGCAGCGCGACGAACTCGCCGGCGCGAACGGACAGGTCTACGTCCTCGAGGATGTGCTCGCCGTCGAACTCGACGCAGAGCCGCTGGACCTCGACGACCAGTTCCGCGTCCGGCTCCTCGTGGCGATGATGGTCGTGGCTCATGTGCAGCCCTGTCCTGCCTTGAGGGTCGCGAGGTTGTCCTTCATCACTGACACGTAGTCACCGGTGGCGTTCGCGGCAAGGCCCTCGAGCGGATCGAGCTTGGCGACCTTGGCGCCAGTCTCGTCCGCGATGGTCTGCGCAATCTTGGGATCGACGAACGTCTCGTAGTAGATGGTCGTGATGCCCTTGCTCTTGACGAGGTCTGCAACCTCCTTCAGTCGGGCCGGGCTCGGCTCGGCGTCCGGCGACAGGCCCGAGATGCCGATCTGGTTCATGCCGTAGGCATGAGCGAGGTAGCCGAAGGCCTCGTGGCTGACGACGAGGTCGCGGGAGCGGCAGTTGGCGAGTCCGGCCCTGTACTCGGCGTCGAGTGCGTCCATGGCCGCTGAGAGTTCGCTCGCGTTCTTCGCGAGGGCGGTGGCCGAGTCAGGCTCGACCTCGGCCAGTCGGGTGGCCACCGTGGTGCCGATCTTCGACATGTTCTTGGGGTCCAGCCACACGTGCGGGTCGTTGCCGAGCAGCGCCAGGTCGGCCGAGACGTCCACGGCGCTATCGGGCGCCTGCTGCGCGATCGCCTCATCGACGGCGGCCTGGAAGCCCTTCACGTACAGGACGAGGTCGGCCTGCGAGATGTCGGCGACCTGCGCGGCGGTGAGTTCCAGATCGTGCGGCTCGACCCCGGGCGGGGTGAGGTTGGCCACGGAGGTGGTGTCGCCGCCGACCGTCTGTGCCGCGAACTGCAACGGGTAGAACGCGGCCATCACGGAGGGCGTTGCGTCCGCGGAGGGAGTCGGGGTCCGGCAGCCGGCCAGCGCCGCCATGCACAGGCCGCCCACTGCCGCGGCGAGGAGTGCCTGCTGGAGCCTGCTCATCCCTCGAGACTAGGCTTAATGAAAATGATTGTCAAAATCACATACGGCCGGCGAACTTGAAGAACGCGAACCCCAGGACCACGAGGATGACCACGACCCGGACGATCCGCGACCGGACGGCGATCACCGGCCACGACAGCGCCGTGAGCCACGCCAGCAGTCCGGCCACGATGACGAGGAGCACCCCGCCGAGCCAGGCCCACTTGCCGGTCTGGATGAGCCCGAGGAACAGCAGGAGGCCCGGGGCGACGATGACCACGAAGCGCGGCAGTCGGTTGAGTCGCTCGACGATCGGGTAGCTGATGTCCTCGAAGCGCTGGCGGGCCGGCGAGGCGGGCTTGGTGGGCATGGCGCGCCCGGAGACCAGTCGGTTCGCCGCCGTGGGCGGCTTGGTCGGCCGACCGCCTGCTGGCGGGGGCGGCGGTGGACCGCCGGGACCGCGTACGCCGGGGGTCGGCTTGCCCTTCTTCCCGGGGTTGCTCGGGCTGCTCATGGGCTCTCCGGTCACGAGGGGACTACCGTTCGTCGGGTGTCCAACCCTAGCCCGTCGCCGTCGCTCGACGGCGATCGTCCCGAACTGCTCGTCGTGACCCGTCATCAGGTCGACGCCGGAGAGCGCAAGGAGTTCGTGGCCAAGGCCCGACTGACCCTCGCCACGCTGGCCGAGCACGCCGGCTTCCTGGCCGGCGACCTCGCGCAGTCCACCGACGACGCCGACGAGTTCGTCGTCCAGTCGCGTTGGTCAGATGTCGGAGCCTTCCGTCGCGCGCTGTCGTCGTTCGACGTGAAGCTCAACGCGGTGCCCCTGCTGTCGACGGCCGTCGATCGCACCTCTGCCTTCGAGGTCGTGGTCTCACGATCGGCCACCGGCGAGAAGGTCGCGCGCAGCGGCCTCGCCGCCGATGCCCGCGAGGTCGGGCTGGGCGAGGCCTCGGGTCCGAGCATTCCTTCTGCCACTCCATGAGCGACTTCGCCAACCTCGTTGATGGCGGGCGGCAGCTTGGCCCGCTTGTTCGCGAGGCCTTGGCCGGGCTTCCCGATCCGGTGCTCGCGCCGGCCATCCCCAACGGGGTTCCGGTCGTCGTGGGCATCCTCGAGTCGCTCGCGCTGCCGGTGGAACCGCTGCCCGTGCAGCGATCGGACGCCGGTGCACTGGTCAGCGTCCCGGGCTCACTCGCGGGGCGCACCGTGATCGTGGTGGATGACGGTGTCGAGACCGGAACGGTCGCCCGCGCGGCTCTGGTCGCCCTCCGGCAGGCGGGGGCCGGCACGGTCGTGCTGGCCGTTCCCGTGTGCCCCCAGGAGGCGATGGCCGATCTCCAGCACGGGTACGACCAGATCGTCAGCGTCGTACGGCCGCCGGCTCGCCGCGATCTCGCTTGGCACTACGCGAACTTCGACACCATCGATGGGGCCGAGGCCTTGCGACTGCTGGAGTCCATGCCCGGCGAGTAGCACCCCCACGGCCACCTAGGATGAGTGCACTATGGCCACTGATCGCGTCGACGCCGTCGTCAACCTCTCCAAGCGCCGCGGGTTCGTCTACCCGTCCTCGGAGATCTACGGGGGATCCCGCTCGGCGTGGGACTACGGCCCCCTGGGCGTCGAACTCAAGGAGAACGTCCGCCGCCAGTGGTGGCAGGCGGTGGTTCGCGGTCGCGACGACGTCGTCGGCCTTGACTCGTCGATCATCCTTGCCCCGCAGGTGTGGGAGGCGTCCGGCCACGTCGCGACGTTCACCGACCCGCTCACCGAGTGCAAGAACTGCCACAAGCGCTGGCGCGCGGACCAACTGATCGACGCGTACGAGGAGAAGCACGGCAGGGCACCGGAGAACGGCCTGGCTGACATCGTGTGCTCCAACTGCGGCACCCGCGGCGACTTCACCGAGCCGCGCGACTTCAACGGCATGCTGCGCACGACGGTCGGCCCCGTCGAGGATGCCTCGGCGGTGCACTACCTGCGCCCCGAGACAGCTCAGGGCATCTTCGTGAACTACCTCAACGTGATGACGACGTCGCGCAAGAAGCCACCTTTCGGCATCGGCCAGACCGGTAAGAGCTTCCGAAACGAGATCACGCCCGGCAACTTCATCTTCCGCACCCGTGAGTTCGAGCAGATGGAGATGGAGTTCTTCGTCGTACCCGGCACTGATGAGGAGTGGCACGAGTACTGGCTGCAGGAGCGCTGGAACTGGTATGTCGACCTCGGGCTCAACCCTGAGAACTTGCGCCTCTTCGAGCACCCGAAGGAGAAGTTGAGCCATTACTCCAAGCGCACGGTCGACATCGAGTACCGCTTCCGCTTCGCCGGCTCGGAGTTCGCCGAGCTCGAGGGCATCGCCAACCGCACCGACTTCGATCTCAAGTCGCATGGCGAGCAGTCCGGCACCGACCTGTCGTACTTCGACCAGGAATCGGGCGAGCGCTGGATCCCGTACGTGATCGAGCCCGCCGCCGGGCTCACTCGCGCGGTCCTCGCGTTCCTGCTCGACGCGTATGACGAGGACCAGGCACCCAACGCCAAGGGCGGCGTCGATACCCGCACCGTGCTGCGACTGGATCCGCGCCTTGCGCCCGTCAAGGTCGCCGTCCTGCCGCTGTCGCGCAACGAGGCACTCTCGCCGAAGGCGAAGGACCTCGCGGCCACGCTCCGTAAGCGCTGGAACGTCGACTTCGACGACGCCGGCGCGATCGGGCGCCGCTACCGTCGACAGGACGAGATCGGTACCCCGTTCTGCGTCACCGTCGACTTCGAGTCGCTCGAGGACCAGGCGGTCACCGTGCGCGAGCGCGACTCCATGGAGCAGCAGCGCATCGGGATGGACGCGCTGCCGGCCTGGCTTGCGGAGCGCCTTCCCGCCTACTAAACGGCGTCACGTCGCACTCCTCGACCCGTTAAAACCCTTGTGGATAAAGGGATTTCCGTGGGTCGAGCTGTCAGACCCCTCTCGTAGTGTGCGGGTATGTCGATTGAGGCCCTGCACCGTCTGGAGCGCGAGATCGCGCGCCTGTATGCACTTCAGGCGGAGGCCCTGGTGGCGGTGGCGACCGGTGACCGAGTGGTCGAGGAGTTCGTGCTGCTGGATCAGGCCAGTGAGGCCGAGCGGGTGGTGCTGATCGAGGACGCGGTGCGCGAGGAGGTGGCGGCGGCGTTGCGG